>LAZR01001980.1_pt1 | contig 12351 bp, 10 predicted proteins | sample 329461 | NCBI WGS metagenome assembly LAZR01 (sample SAMN03002196, study PRJNA259156) | marine sediment metagenome | biome: sea floor; feature: Hydrothermal impacted sediments; material: marine sediment; isolation source: Loki non-amplified sample from Loki's castle hydrothermal vent sediment ...
CCAATCAGCTTATCTGCAATATCAGTATTATTTTGTGAGCCGATAAATTGCTCACTGCCTTTGCCATAGGCAAATACTTGAACGTCTACAGCGGTGTGTCCGCCAGTTGTCCAGCCAGTAAAGCTTGCATCACTAATAATACTTTTAACAGCTAAATTAAGCGCTTTTTCGCCCATTTTTTTAGCTTGCTCAAGTTTGATTTGGTTTTCAGTTGTAAATTCAATATTGGTGTTAGCAGTCCATACTGGTTTTAAGTCTTTAGACTCCATAAGTTTGTCTGTTAACTTACTAGCCGTTGCCTTAACACCTTTAATTACGTCTGTTTCCCATTTAAATTGGCCGTGCGAACCAATAGTTAAGCCGCCCGTTGAGTGATCGGCTGTAACTACAAGTATAGTGTCTTTATTTTTATCAACGTACGCTTTTGCTTTTTCGATTGATTTAGCAAAGTCGTCCATTTCAGCCATCGCACACGCTATATCGTTAGAGTGACCACACCAATCAATTTGGCTGCCCTCAATCATCACAAAAAAGCCTTCTTCATTCTGGTTATCTAGTAAACCAAGCGCTTTAGATGTTAACTGAGTAAGGCGAGTTGGGTTCATATCAAGGGCAAATGGCAAGCCTTTGCTTGCATACAAACCTATGGCAGGTATTTGTGTAATTTGTCCCAGATTATTAATATCGTCACCGTATTGGTAACCTGCCGCTTTAAATTCTTCAACTAAATTACGGTCGTCACGAATAAAATATTTAGTACCGCCACCTAGCATTAAATCAACAGGTAATTTACCAGCAATCTTATTATCAATATAATCGTTGGCAATATCATCGTAGTTGTAACGAGATTCATTGTGAGCTGTAAAGCTAGCAGGTGTTGCATGGTTTATTTGTGACGTTACAACAAGCGCTGTTGTCATACCGCGCTCTTTTGCCATTTCAAGCATGGTTTTAACTGGCTTTTTATCTGTATCTACAGCAACTGCACCATTATAACTTTTATGGCCGCTACTAAGCGCTGTAGCACCCGCAGCGCTGTCTGTTACATAAGTATGGTCATCAGGGTAGGTGTGAGCCATGCCTTTTAAAATAGTGTCAAAAACCGTGCCTTCTACTTCTTTTGTTGCAGGGTCATCTTTAAAATAGCGATAAGCCGTGGTGTAAGCCGGACCCATGCCGTCACCAATCATATAAATTACATTTTTAGGTGCTGATTCTGCGTAAGCACCAGAAGCGGTGCATAAAAGTGCCAATAAGCTGATCTGTTTTTTCATGGTTGTACCTTATGAGTGTACCTTATTTAATAGCCGCTGATATTGTATACAGATAGGATGATAAATAAATGAATATCTGAGATATTTATAATTTATACTTTGATTTTATATACATAGAATTATAGTTAACGCTGTTAGTTCTATTTATTTAAATTATACTAGTTATAAGTTAAGTATATACAATGCCGCCACTTTTAAATTGTTCAAAATACATACAGAGTAAGCTTATTAAAAACGGTTAGTTTGTTGTTTTTAGTTTAAGTTATTAATAATGTTATGTTTAATTATTATGCTTTGCTTTTTTTTTCATCACGAAGATAATTAAATCGTGAATTTGGCACCATTTTCTAAGTTAGTGGTCTGACAACTTGTATGCTATAAATAATGATGCTCTAAATTAATAAAGGACTTACCGTGCAGCCATTTAATATTGAAACCAATAATTTAAATATCCATGGCTTAAAAGTAGGTTCAGGGAACGAAATAGTAATAGCATTGCATGGGTGGTTAGACAACTGCCATAGCTTTATGCCAATGTTAAACAACGTTAACCCAAAGCATACGTGGTACTGTATTGACTTTGTCGGGCACGGTTTATCATCTTGGCGAAGTGATGATGCACACTATTATTTTGTTGATTATATTGATGATGTGTACCAACTTATAAATGCCCTTGGTGTTAAAAAAGTACATTTAGTAGGTCATTCCATGGGCGCTATGGTTGCAGGACTTTTTGCTAGCTGCTTTAGCGATTATGTAGAGTCTGTTACCTTTATTGAGGGAATTGGTTGTGTTACAACCCCTAGTGAAGGTGTGTGTGAACAGTTACAAAGTGCAGTACTAAATAGAGCGCGTTTAAAAAATAAAAAGTCGAGAATTTATAAGTCGAAAGAACTTATTTATGAAGCTCGTGCTCAAACAACCGATTTGAATAGCGAGCTTATTAAGCTCTTAATGCAACGAAATATTAAACAGGTTTCAGATGGTTTTGCGCTAACAACAGATCCAAAGCTCAAAAATCACTCAGGTTTTAGGTTTGATGAAGCGCAATGTATTGGTGCAATAAAAGATTTAATTGCACCATGTCAATTAATTTTAGGTAACGAAGGTTATTCGTTTGTAAAACAAAATTTGGCAAAGTATATTAGTTATTACAATAGCTTGAAGGTCATTAATGTAGATGGTGGGCATCATTGCCACATGCAAAGCAGTGAACACTGTTTTGAGCATATTCAAGACTTTATGCTGCAAAATGGTGCATGTTAATTGTAAATATGTGTTAAATGTGGGATTATTCCTGCATTAGAGTATTTGCTCAATTGTTAAAGCGCCTTACTTAGATTAAGGTTAATAAAAATATAATTATAAACAGGGGCTAAGAGTGGAAAAAATCTGGCTTAAGCGCTACCCAGAGGGTATGCCTGAAACAATCGATCCTGAGCATTACAACTCGTTACTCGAAGTGTTCGAAAAAAGTTTTAGTGACTACACCGATTTACCTGCATTTACGAATATGGGTAAAACGATGTCTTACGATGAAATAGATACAGCAACAAAAAAAGTTGCTTCCTATATTCAAAATGACTTAGGTCTTAAAAAAGGCGACAAAGTTGCCGTAATGATGCCTAACTTACTACAAACGCCAGTCACAATTTTAGGTGTTTTACGTGCAGGTTGTGTCGTTGTTAATGTTAACCCTCTCTACACTGTGCGTGAATTAGAGCATCAGTTAAAAGACTCTGACACTACTGCTATTTTCATCCTAGCAAACTTTGCTGACACACTTGAAAAGTCACTTGCCCATACTGATGTTAAACATATTGTAGTAACGCAAGTAGGCGACATGGTAGGCGGGCTTAAAAGGCACATAGTTAACTTTGTTGTGAAGCACATTAAAAAAATGGTGCCAAAGTTCAACTTACCTAACACAATTAAATTTTCAGACGTTTTAGCTGCAGATGAAGCTAAATATACGCGTCCTGAAATGAGCTTGTCTGATCTTGCTTTTTTACAGTACACCGGTGGTACAACAGGTGTATCTAAAGGGGCAATGCTGAGCCATGGTAATATGGTAGGTAACCTTGAACAAGTTTCAGGTTGTTTAGACAAAGTGTTAAACCGTGGTGAAGAAGTTGTTGTTACTGCACTGCCTCTTTATCATATATTTGCTTTAACAGCTAACTGCCTAACGTTTATGAAGTACGGCGGTTTAAACATATTAATTACAAACCCACGAGATATGCCAGGGTTTGTTAAAGAGCTGGGTCAACACAATTTCACAGCTATTACCGGTGTTAATACATTATTTAATGGTTTATTAAACACACCAGGTTTTGCTGAACTTAATTTTAGCCATTTAAAAATGTCTTTGGGTGGCGGTATGGCCGTTCAACGTCCTGTTGCTGAAAAATGGCAAAAAGTGACGGGGTCAAAACTGATGGAAGGTTATGGCCTTACAGAATGTTCTCCTTTAGTAACTATTAGTCCTTTTGATTTGAAAGCATATAATGGTTCTATTGGTTTACCTGCACCTAATACTGATATTAAGCTAATACTTGATAACGGTGAAGAAGCCGCTAAAGGCGAACCAGGTGAAATGTGTGTGAAAGGCCCGCAAGTAATGGTTGGTTATTACAAACGACCAGATGCAACAGCTGAATGTTTAAAAGATGGCTGGTTTGCTACAGGTGATATTGCGACTTATGATGACGAAGGTTTCTTCTTTATTGTAGATCGTAAAAAAGACATGATCATTGTATCTGGCTTTAATGTTTTCCCTAATGAGATTGAAGAAGTAGTGGCTATGCACGAAGGTGTGCTTGAAGTAGCAGCTATTGGTATTCCTCACGATGTAAGTGGTGAACAAGTTAAAGTTTTTGTTGTGAAAAAAGACCCTTCTTTAACTGAAAAAGATATAATAAGTCACTGTCGTGATAATTTAACTAATTACAAGGTCCCCAAACTGGTAGAGTTTAGGGATGAGTTACCTAAAACTAACGTAGGTAAGATACTCCGAAGAGCCTTGAAAGATTAGCAACCTATAAAAAAGCCGACATATGTCGGCTTTTTTATTGTAGGAGATTAAGTGCAATACCAATTGATCGAAACCCAAAATCAACTTAATACTTTTGTTGAACAAATAAAAAATAAGCCTATTTTAGCTATTGATACTGAGTTTATGCGTCGTCGCACTTTGTATCCAGAAGTTGCACTTATCCAAGTTTTTGATGGTGAGCATTTAGCGCTTATTGACCCATTAGCTGAACTTTCACTATTTGATTTTTGGGAAATACTTAAAGATCCTGCTGTTTTAAAAGTACTGCATTCTCCTTCTGAAGATATTGAAGTTTTTCAAAAGTACGCAGGGTTCGTTCCAGCTCCATTATTTGATACACAATTTGCGTTGCAGTTACTCGGTGAAGGTAACTGTATGGGCTTTGCTCTTATGGTAAAAGAACTGCAAGGTATTGAAATAGATAAAAGCGAGTCACGCACTAACTGGCTGCAACGTCCGTTAACCAAAAAACAATTAGACTACGCTGCTGCTGATACTTTTTACTTATTACCGTGTTTTGAGCAGATCATCGACCGTATCAATGCGGCTGGTTTCTTTGACATTGTAATAAACGAAAGTGAATTGATTGCAAAAAAACGTGCATTTCAAACACCTGACGAGCATTTATATAAAGATATTAAAAATGCATGGCAACTTAAACCGCACGAATTAGCGGTGTTAAAAGAGCTTGCGGTATGGCGAAGAAATAAAGCTATCAAGAAAAATTTGGCGCTTAATTTTGTGTTAAAAGAACATAACATGACTGAAATTGCCAAACGTGGTCCTTCAAGTTTAAACGCTCTACGTCAAATTCCAGGAGTTGAAGCAATTGAAGTTAATCGCTCTGGTGTAGATATAATAAAGTGTATTGAAGTTGCCAAAGCAGTTCCTGATGCTCAGCATCCTAATGTACTTAAGCGCTTAATTGATTTTCCTACTTATAAAAAAGTAGCAAAAGATATAAAACAAAAAATCACTAAAGTAGCTAAAGAGCACAATATACCTGAAGACGTTATGGCCTCTAAAAAGCAGGTAAATCAATTGATTAGTTGGAATTGGAAGCTAACTAATGAGCAAAAGCAGAGTCATATAAAGCCAGATTTACTTAGTTCTTGGCGATATACCTATGTTAAAGACGCTTTAAATGAATGGGATACTTAAGGCTAAATGTTTTCTTTAACTGTGTAATACTTATACCAATACGCAATAATACTTAATCATTTTGCGGCGCTAAACGTGTCGTTACCTGTGTTAAAAAAATCTCTTTTAGAACAACTAAATAGCGATTTTTTTGCCTAGCTATCAACACGTTTTTCGATCCTCAAAATAGATCACTTAATTAAGCTAATTGGTATTATCTATAGTTTTTGTGTTACATAGTTAAAAAGTTTTAGTTGCACGAAGGGGATTAAAACGTAGCTATTTAGAAAGTTATTGTGAAAATAAAGAGGGCGCTTATAAAGCGCCCTTTCTTCAATTACTTCTTTTCTTCATCAGGTAGTGTAACGTTTAGCTCAAGTACGGCTAAATCGTCTTCGTTCTGATCAAACTGGACCTGAACTGCATCGGTACTTACGTTCACGTATTTACGGATCACATCTAAAATATCTTGTTTTAATTGTGGTAAGTAATCCGGCGTTCCTCGCTGAGAACGCTCGTGCGCGACAATGATCTGCAATCGCTCTTTTGCTAGTGACGCACTGTTTTTCTTTTCTGAGCGGAAGTAGTCAAGTAAAGACACGTTAACCTCCAAAAATCCGTTTAAATAAGCCTTTTTTCTCAACGTCTAAGAAGCGAAAATCGACGGTTTCACCTAGTAAGCGGTTAATTGCATCAGAATAAGCTTGGCCTGCATCAGATTCTGTATCCAATATAACAGGTTGGCCTGAGTTTGAAGCACTTAATACCGCTTGCGATTCAGGAATAACACCTAATAGTGGGATTGACAGAATATCTTGCACATCTTCTACCGATAGCATTTCACCTTTTTCAACACGACTAGGATTATAGCGTGTTAATAGTAAGTGTTCTTTAATGTTTTCTAGGCCTTCTTCAGCACGTTTTGATTTGCTGTGTAAAATACCTAAAATACGATCCGAATCTCGAACTGACGACACTTCTGGATTTGTTGTCACAATTGCTTCGTCAGCAAAGTACATTGCCATCATAGCGCCAGCTTCTATACCTGCTGGTGAATCACATACAATGTAATCAAAGTCTTCTTTTAATTCGTTTAGTACGCGTTCAACACCTTCACGTGTTAATGCGTCTTTATCACGAGTTTGTGAAGCGGGTAGTAAAAATAATTTATCTACACGTTTATCTTTAATAAGCGCTTGGTTAAGGTTTGCCTCACCATTTATTACGTTTACAAAGTCATAAACAACACGGCGTTCACAACCCATAATTAAATCTAAGTTACGTAAACCAATATCAAAGTCGATAATAACTGTTTTATAGCCTTTTAACGCTAAGCCTGTGCCAATTGCAGCACTTGATGTTGTTTTACCAACACCGCCTTTACCAGAGGTAACGACAATTACTTTTGCCATGAGATTTATCCTTTAACCAAAGCTGAAATTTCTAATGATTCGTCTTTTTGTTGTATTTGCACCGCATTTCCCCAATGTTCACCTTGTAGTGAATCACTGATCCAGTAGTTACCATCTATTGAAACCAATTCGGCTTCAAGTTTTTGGCAAAAAATGTGTGCTTTTTTAAAACCTTTTGCGCCAGCAATAGCGCGACCGCGTAACGTGCCATAAATATGTACATTACCATCGGCAATTACTTCAGCGCCGTGACTTACTGCACCAAGTACTATTAAATCACGGTCTTTTGCATAAACTTGTTGGCCAGAACGAACGGTGCCGCTAATAATCTGAGCCGGCAAATGCACTGTTTTTTCTACAATAGACGTATTAGCCTCTTGTTTAACAGGTTCGCTCTTAACGTCTTGTGAATAGTTTAAAACAGATAAACCAGCCGCTTTAGCTTGGGCATGTTGTTCATCAGAACCATTACACACACCAACCGCATTAAAGCTCATACGCTCAATCAATGATTTTAAGTGCACAAAATCGAGTGGGCTGTTTTTCACTTCAAGTAAGTTAACAACAATAGGAGCACCCTCAAAAAATCTAGGTGCTTGGGCTATTTTTATATACAACTGTTCTGCTAGAAGGGCTATATCAGTACTATAAAGGTGCAAAACTGATAACGTAAAAAGATTCCCTTTTAACTCAAAAATTTGGTCCGACATACACGCTCAATTGAATTGTCTGATTAAAAATCAATGTTAGATAAACGTAGGCTGAATAAGGCCTTTATTGAAATTTCTAATCTAAATTTTCTAACTTATTATTACTCTCATGTTATAGTGTGCGGCATTGTTAAGCAAGAATTTATAGGGTCATAATGCTCACTGCTGTATATAAAAGTAAGAAAAAAGCGGATACCTTCTTATTTGTTGAAAAAAGAGATGATTTTAGTAAAGTTCCGGAACCTTTAATGACCATGTTTGGTCAACCTCATTACGTTATGATCATAAACTTAGCAAAACGTGAACGTTTAGGTGGGGCCGATTTAGAAACTGTAAAAGCAGCATTATCAAATCCTGATAAAGGCTTCTATTTACAAATTCCACCGCCAGAGGAAAACTTGCTAAGCCAATTACGAAAAGAAAATGGAGTTGATAGTGATTAAAAAACTGACCGTTTTATTATGTGGAGTCTGCTTGAGCGGCTCTTTAATGGCTAAAACACAAGCCGAGTTTCAAACATATTTAACTAATTTAAAGCAAGAAGCTATAGCTAAAGGTTATGAAGCTAAGCTTATTGATGATGCCTTTGCAACAGCAACGTATAAAGAAAAAGTGGTGTCGGCTGATAAAAACCAGCCAGAAGTAAAAGAAACGCTTGAAACTTATTTACCAAAACGTGTACCACAATGGAAAATTGACCGCGCTCGCAAACTTTATGCAGAAAATAAAGATGTGCTTGAACGAGTTGCTAAAGAGTTTGGTGTACAAGCTCGTTTTATAGTGGCACTTTGGGGACTTGAAAGTAACTTTGGCACTATTCAAGGTGGTCACAATGTTATTTTTTCACTTGTTACACTTGCTTTTGATGGACGCCGAGAAGCGCTTTATAAACGCCAGCTTTGGGCTGCACTGGATATTTTAAAATCGGGCCACATTACCTTAGATAAATTTAAAGGGTCGTGGGCAGGTGCTATGGGGCAAACACAATTTATGCCTACATCGTTCAACGCTTATGCGATTGATTACAATAATGATGGTCGCAAAGATATTTGGACTACAAAGGAAGATGCTTTTGCCTCAATTGCTAATTACCTAAAGCAAGAAGGGTGGAACGACTCTCTTACGTGGGGTCGCCAAGTCCAATTACCTGAAAACTTTGACAGTAAATACGTTTTAGTACGCGGTACTAAAACACGTAAGCAGTGGTTAGAATATTGGAATGACTCAGAGCGCTCATTAGCTGATTGGCAAGCACTAGGAGTTCGTAAAGCTGATGGTTCTGATTTACCTAATGTAGACGTACGTGCTGCACTGGTTATGCCTGATGATATAAATGGCCGGATGTACTTAGCGTACGATAACTACAAAGTGTTTATGCACTGGAATCGCTCGTATTACTTCGCTACTAGCGTAGGTTATTTGTCGGATAGAATTGGTTATCCAAAAATCTAATTTTTAAAACGTGCATATAAATAAAGCCGCAATTGCGGCTTTATTCTTTTTTGAATATCTTATCTTTTAAGTCAATAACTTTACCAATTCCTGAACCTAGCTTCATCAGTTTATTAAGTTGCTCTGGCGTTAAACGTTGCAGCTCTGATGACCATTTAGTGACGGTTTCAAGTAGGTTATGAATTTCACCCATTTGTTTTTGGGCATAAAGTTCATCCTCGTTCACAGCTTCATCTAACAGGTTATCACGCAGCAAGCTTAAGGTAGGGTCAATCTCACGTTTTTTACGTTCTTCAAATACGCGATTAGCCATATCCCAAATATCACCAGCAGGGGCGTAGTACTCTTTTCGATCGCCAGGAATATGCTGCACTTTAATTAATTGCCACGATTGCAACTCTTTAATACCCATGCTTACATTACCGCGAGAAATACTAAGCGCATCTGCAATCTCATTTGCTGTCATAGGATTTTTAGTAATAATCAGCAAACCACACATTTGCCCAATTGTACGATTGAATCCCCAGCGGCTGCCCATCTCACCACAATGCATTACGAAGGCAAAATTCTTTTCGGATAAACTCATAGCTTAGTAACTTTCAGTAATTTCAGAAAGTAAATGCTAGCACGCTCATTTTGGATAGCAAGTTCTTAGCCAGTTAATAAATTATTTTTAACGACTAAAGTATGATTTAGATTAATATTTATACATCTATATTGGGGTATGTTGTACACAACAATACGTAAATAAATCCTTTTTTTATCTTTTCAAATACGATGGAATGACTATGAAAGCTGCAATTAATAATGAATACAAAGGTAAATTACAAATAACAGATCTGCCAATTCCCGAGGTTGGAATAAACGACGTTTTAGTTAAAATAGCTGCCTGTGGTGTTTGTCATACTGATTTACATGCATGTCATGGTGATTGGCCGGTAAAGCCAAAAATGCCATTAGTACCAGGGCATGAAGGTGTCGGTGTTATTGACAAAGTTGGTAGCAACATTAAGCACTTAAAAGTTGGCGACAGAGTTGGTGTGCCTTGGCTTTACAGCGCTTGTGGACACTGTGAGTTTTGCTTAGATGGTAAAGAAACACTGTGTTTATCGCAGCACAATACTGGCTATTCTATAGATGGTAGCTATGCAGAGTATTGTTTAGCGCATGGCGATTACGTTGTAAAAATACCAGAAGGTCTTGGATTTTCAGAAGCTGCTCCGTTATTTTGCGCAGGTGTTACAACGTATAAAGCATTAAAAGTTTCCGGTGCTAAACCTGGGCAATGGGTAGCGATTGTTGGTGTGGGTGGTCTTGGGCATTTAGCCGTGCAATACGCTAAAGCAATGGGCTTTAATGTAATAGCTGTTGATACAGGTAAAGAAAAACTCGCGCTTGCCAAAGAACTTGGCGCAGATATAACCCTCGATTTTAAAGAGGTGGTTCCTAGCGAAGCTATTTTTGAACAAGTAGGTGGCGCACATGGCGTTGTGTGTACTGCGGTGTCAAAAGCTGGGTTTGAACAAGCTTATAAAAGTGTACGCCGTGGTGGTAAGTGTGTATTAGTGGGATTACCTCCAGAGGATATGCCGCTTCCTATTTTTGATACTGTGCTTAATGGCGTGTCAGTAGTGGGATCTATCGTTGGTACGCGTAAAGATTTGCAAGAATGCTTGGAATTTGCCGCTCAAGGTAAAGTAAAAGCAATCATAGAAGAAAAACGCTTAGAGGATATTAACGAAATTTTTGACGATATGCTCAAAGGTGAAATTAACGGTCGCATAGTGGTTACTATTTAATTAAATAGCCATAGCAAAAAAGCACGGCTTGTAAAAATACAAACCGTGCTTTTTAATCATCTAAACTATTAAAGCGTGTAACTAAAACTTAGTTTTGCATTACGCTCTTCGCCTGGCATGCCACCTAAAAACATAGCTTTTGAGTAATACTTTTTATTAAATAAGTTATTTAAGTTTAACTGCATATGCCATTTATCAGTGGTGTACGATACCGCTGTATCGTAAGTCGTGTAACTTGGTACATAACCATCAGGAATCGAGAACGAACTCGAATTAGTACTTCTGTTATCTACAAAGGTAATACCACCACTTATATTCACAGCTTCAGGTAAGTTAAACATATCTGCGTAGTAAGTTACCCATGTGCTTGCTGTTACGTAAGGCACACCTTTTTGGCGTGTATCATAACTGCTGCTATTAGGATTACTTTTGTCACGTGCATCTTGATAAATACCGTTTACGTTTACTTTCCATTTATCATTTAAGTAAGCGTTTAAATCAAGTTCAATACCTGTTGTTTCTTCTTTACCATCATAATAGCTTTCAGGCACATTTGAGCCTGATGTTAACGCATCATAAAGTGGATTTGCGTATTCTAAATTAGTACGAGAGCTTTCAAATATAACAACAGAAGCCAGTAATTGATCATCAAACGCTTTAAATCTAAAACCTAAATCGTTACTCATTGATTCAGAATCTTCTCTGTCTGCTTCATTACCCGCAACAGAGCCTAATACACTGTACGCAGTACGACCTTTTGAATGATTTACAAATACAGATAAATCTTCAGATGGCTGGTATGTTGCACCTAGGTTATACGTTAAGCCAGAATCTGATGTACTCGCTTCAGGTGTTGGCTCTGCACGGCTTGAGCTATAGCGTTCATCTACACCAAAGTGCTCGTAAGTTTGCTCAATGCGGTTATATGCTACACCAATACGCGTTGTAAGCTCTTCAGTAAGATAACCAACATGTTGAATGCCTAAACCCCATGCTTGTACTTTTTTATTGTAGTCGCTGGTTTTAAGTGGATCGAAGTCATCAAAGTTGCCAGATGGCCAATTTGGTTCTCTTATATCGTAAATATATGGCAATGATCCTTGGTACGTTACATCACCAGCATCGTTTGTGAGTACGTAATCTTGATCCCAAATTGAGAATTGTTTAAAACGAATATCTCTATCTTCGTAGTTGGCGTTAACAAGTAATTCGTTATCTACGTCGCCTAGCATAAAGTCATAACGTAAATCTAAAAAGTACTGCCACGATTTTTCATCTGCTTCTACTTGGCGGTATTCTTGGCGGCGTGCTGCATATGGATAAAGTACACCGTCTTCAACTAATGGAGCACGGGGGTCGTTATTAATAATTCCATCACGAGTAGAGTAAACGTAGTTATAAGCACCTGTTTGGCGCGCAAAACTTGATGTGTAGTTACGGTACTGTAGTTGCTGGTTTAAAAACAAATCGTCAGTAATGTAATAATTATGCGTTAATTTAAAACGCAGC
>LAZR01001981.1_pt1 | contig 12349 bp, 10 predicted proteins | sample 329461 | NCBI WGS metagenome assembly LAZR01 (sample SAMN03002196, study PRJNA259156) | marine sediment metagenome | biome: sea floor; feature: Hydrothermal impacted sediments; material: marine sediment; isolation source: Loki non-amplified sample from Loki's castle hydrothermal vent sediment ...
TTCAGGTTCGTTATTGGATGTTTCTTCACCATCAATATTTCGTGTGTAATCACATTCTGGATAAGCGGTACAACCAATAAACCGGCCACTTCGCCCTAGTCGACTAGACAGTTTTTTACCACACTTAGGACAATCTTCATCGAGTAACTCTTGCGTAACGTCACTTCGTTGTACTTCTTTATCTTTGGTTTCTACCTGCTCTTTAAATGGTCCCCAGAATTTTCTCAATAAGGGAACCCATTCTTCTTCACCACGAGCGACGGCATCTAACTCATCTTCAAGTTCAGCCGTAAAATTATAATCAACGTATTTAGTAAAGTGCTGCACTAAAAACTTACCAACAACACGGCCCACATCTGTTGGATGGAATCGTTTAGTAACTAACTCAACATATTCACGTTGTATAAGTGTGGAGATGATACTCGCATAAGTGGAAGGACGACCGATATCATGCTCTTCTAGACTTCTTACCAAGCTCGCTTCACTAAACCTAGGTGGTGGCTCAGTAAAATGCTGTTCAGGTCTGATCGCTTTTAAATCGACGATTTCACCGACTTCCATAGCGGGTAATAGGTTTTCATCTTTATCTGTTTTAGCTGAATCATCTTTACCTTCAAGGTAAACACTCATAAAGCCGGGGTTAACAACCGTTGAACCATTTGCACGGAACGTATTGCCTTTGCCACAGCCTAAATCTACAGCCACGGTGTTTAGTGAGGCATGCACCATCTGACTGGCCATGGTTCTCTGCCAAATAAGGGTGTACAACTTCAACTGATCAACAGAGAGGTATGACTTCATTTCTTCAGGCGTACGCAAGACAGACGTAGGACGGATGGCCTCATGCGCCTCTTGGGCATTTTTTGATTTGGTTTTGTACTCCTGAGGTTTACTTGGCACCATCTTTTGGCCGTATTTCTCAGCAATATAGCCTCGAATTTCCTCAACAGCTTCATTGGCCAACGACACCGAGTCCGTACGCATATAAGTAATCAAACCTACCGCGCCTTCACCCGTATCAACACCCTCATACAACTGCTGTGCAACACTCATAGTACGTTGAGCACCAAAGCCAATTTTTCGTGAGGCTTCCTGCTGCAACGTTGAAGTGGTAAAGGGGGCAGCAGGATTACGTTTTCGTTGTTTTTTCTCAACATTAGTAACCAACAATTTGCCGTCAGCCGCTTTGTTTAACGTCGCCACTACATCAGCAGACTGCTCTGCATTGGTTACGGTGAACTGGCTAAGTTTATTACCTTCATAATGAGTCAGTTTGGCTTGAAAAGCTTTATCTTCAATCGCTGCATCAGCCTCAATACTCCAATACTCTTTTGCTTCAAAAGCTTCGATTTCAAGCTCACGCTCAACAATCATCCTCAAAGCTGGGCTTTGTACACGCCCGGCTGATAAGCCACGACGTACTTTTTTCCATAACAGAGGAGATAGAGTGAATCCGACAAGGTAATCTAGAGCACGACGGGCTTGCTGAGCATTGACCAAATCCATGGATAATTCGCGTGGATTGGCAACAGCATCGTTAACGGCTTGTTTGGTGATTTCGTGAAAGACTACTCGGTGAGTGTCTTTATCCTTCAGTGCTCCGCGTTTTTTTAATAATTCGAATAGATGCCATGATATTGCTTCTCCCTCTCTATCAGGGTCAGTCGCAAGATAGAGTGAATCAGCTTTTTTCATCGCTTTAACAATGGCATCAACGTGCTTACTGTTGCGGTCAATCACCTGATATTTCATGGCAAAGTCTTTCGCCGTATCAACCGCACCCTCTTTTGGCAGTAAATCACGCACATGCCCATAAGAAGCTAAGACTTCTACATCTTTACCAAGATACTTTTTGATAGTTTTCGCCTTTGCAGGCGACTCAACGATGACTAATTTTTTTCCCATGATCCCCAATACCAAAAAACCTGAGCAAATACGACAAAACCCGTCGTAACGGGTTTTGAACTTTTACTATCTATATCGTAAAAAATTAGTGAACAACAGCTTCCATATCATCAAACACTAAGTCTTCCATCCATGCAAAGGCTACTTCTCTGCCTGGTTGATAAAATAAAACCATCAACACAACCCATTTGAGTTGGTCCAAATCTATTTCATCTGTATCCAACGCCATGACACGCTCAATAACAACCTCACGCGTCTCTACATCCAACACCCCTACCTGCTCTAAGAAAAGCAAATAACCGCGGCATTCCATATCTAAGCGTTCTAATTCAACATCGGCAAATACGCGCATTGTTGCTTGGCGTTGTATTGCTGGTTCTGCGATAACCGTCATGTTATCTAACCATTCCAATGCTTTGTGAATTTCTAATTCCTGAAAACCAACGCTTTCGAGCTCATGCTCCAAGACATCGTTATCTGGTTTTTGACTTTCATCAGTATCGATATAGTTTTCGAACAGATACAACAAGACATCAATCACATTTTCTTTCATTTGACTCTCTTTGTATAAGCTAGTTCAGGAACCCGTTCGAACATATCGCCCGCCCGGTAAGGATTCAACCTCACTCTCTAACTCAAGTAATAACAGCATGGATGAAACGGCATCAGCCGTCAATCCAGTATTTTCAATCAGTGTATCAATAGGTACAGGATCAAATCCAAGATGTTCAAACAGAATCTGGTAATCACTGTCTTTTTCATGTGAAGGATAGACGGCATCATCTAATTGCTCAGATGCGTTACTTACCCCTGCTAATGCGCCTAATTCTTCAATGATATCTTCAGCCGTCTCGACTAATTTTGCTCCCTCTCTGATAAGTTGATGACAACCTCTAGAAAGCGGGTTGTGAATTGACCCTGGTATAGCGAACACCTCTCTGGACTGTTCCATCGCCATTCGAGCTGTAATCAATGAACCACTCTTTAAGGCAGCTTCCACAATCAGCGTGCCCAAGGACATACCACTTATAATACGATTTCTTCTTGGGAAGAATTCTGGTCTGGGTGATGTACCTAAGGGAAATTCAGAGACGATGGCGCCATTGGCCACAATATCGTGAGCCAATTGTCGATGCTGAGCAGGATAAACTCTATCCAAGCCAGTACCTACAACAGCAATTGTTTTGCCACCGCTCAGCGCTCCTTGATGTGCGGCGCCATCAATGCCCATTGCTAAACCACTAGTGATAGTTAAACCGCCTTGAGCTAGATACTCTGCAAAAGCATAAGCGGTTTTTCTTCCTGATGCAGTTGGGTTACGACTACCCACAATGGCAAGCTGCCATTTTGATAACAATGCTACATCCCCTTGAACATACAACAGACAAGGAGGATCGCTAATTTCCTTTAGAAGGCTCGGATAACGTTGGTCATGGATAGTGATAATATGACGTTGGTCATCTGCTTCTAACCAAGCAATATCCTTATCAACGGCAGACCAGTCGGGTTGTTTAATCGCAGCGATTATTTTATCACTGATACCAGTTAACTGATTTGGACGGGTAATGATCTCTTCTGGTGCACCAAACCTCGCCAATAGTTTCTGATACGTTGCTGGACCTACCCCAGAGATACGTTGTAACGCAATCCAATAAGCCAGAGACTGTCTATTCTCCACCATAAGTAGTTATTTTTGGTGTCTTTTATTATTGGGCGCTTTCGACCTTATCTAAGACATGCATTGCTCTTGTTGCTTTCATTACAATCGCATAACTCACTTTGTCATAAAGTTTAAATACCATCGCTTCACCAGCATGTTCATCCAGTAAGGTCACAGTATCGTTACGGTCTTCTGTGACTTCATCATTAATTGTTTCACCCGCCTTATAGACCGATAAAACATGACCAGCCTCCAAGCCATCACGCAGTCCACGATTTAGTACAATCACCTGAAACTGACCAATTTGAGAGACGCCATCAAAAACCGAAATTATACGACCTGAAATCGTTGACTCAGGCGATCGTGGTATGAAGTTAAACTCAAACTCTTGGTTTTCGACAGGTAATAAACGATCACCAATCAACACCTCTTTATTAGTTCTTTGCAGGCCAACCTTTGCAGGTGTGCCATCAGTAAGACGCTGAGCATCACCTATATGAATGGCCTCATAGCCTAGTATTTCTCCTGTGTCTGGATCCTTATAGACATCTCCTTGGCGAAACACACTGAAATCCTCATCTTCTGATGCCAACCCTTTGGCGTAGACAAAGTCACCCGATCCAGATATGAGTCGCTCATCAGCACTGGCAACAACATAAGGGGCTTTATCCATTACTTCCTCACCTACAACACGAGGTTTAGATAAAAAAGGACCTAATGCTGATAGAGGAATAGTTGAGATTGCTTTGTCCAGCACAATTTCACGAACTTCTGGCGACAATTTGACCAATCGTTTGCCACGATTGAGCTCAATCACTGGCTGACCATTTTTGTAAACAAGGCTGAGTTGATCGCCAGGATATATTAAATGAGGATTTTCAATTTGCGGGTTCACTTGCCAGATATCAGGCCAATGCCATGGATATTTGAGGAACATCGCTGAAATATCCCATAATGTATCCCCTTTTTTGACCGTGTATTTATCCGGGTGTTCTGTGTTTAACTCAACCGCTTTCGCTACTAGCGAGATGCTCAAAAATAAGAAGAACAAACCGGTAACTATACGTTTTATCATTGAATCATCCTCGTGGATATTTAGGCTGCCTCATCCTGTTGTAGGCAACAATTTATGACAGTGTGTAATAAGCCAGAATACATATCAAGTCTCTATTCCGCTCAGTACGTGCTTTCCCCGCCTATTAGGTATTCACTCATCAGCTTTGTCACTACGAACTTGTCAAAAAAGAATCGGTCTTTTAGGTAGCATAATGGATAAACACTACATCATTTTATATCAGCCACACAGTCAATACTGTTAATTGGAGCAGCTTATGAAAACCATGCTATTCATCTTATTCACACTCAGTAGCCTTTTATCTTTAAATGCGTTAGCTGATGGCGATATACAGGCTGGAAAAGCAAAAGCAGCGGTTTGTTTTGCCTGCCACGGTCAAAATGGTAAAGCCTTGATGCCGACCTACCCGAATCTTGCAGGTCAAAATAAAGCCTACCTTGTTTCCTCACTGAAAGCCTACCGAAGTAAAGAACGAAGAGGCGGACTATCATCACTAATGTATTCCCAAGCTGGCAGCCTATCTGATGATGACATCAATAACTTAGCTGCTTACTTTTCAAGCTTGACGCCACAATAATCCAACTTTCCAGACTAACTTATCTAAACACCTACTAATCATCGTATTTTCAATATGACAAGAGCAGACTACAATAGACCACCGTATCAAAAATTACTGCACAGACACTGGTAACCATTATGGCCATTTTGAACATTCTTCATTTCCCTGATCCCAAGCTTCGTAAGAAAGCGACCCCAATCAGCGAAGTAACCGACGAGATTCGGCAACTAGCTGATAACATGTTGGAGACTATGTATGAAGCGCCTGGCATTGGCTTAGCCGCTAATCAAGTTGATGTTCAAAAACGTATTATCGTTATTGATATCTCAGAAGATCGTTCTGAACCGTTTGTTTTGATTAATCCCGAGGTAATCAAAAAACAAGGTGAACGGGAATATGAAGAGGGCTGTCTTTCTGTACCTGAAGCATATGAATCCGTTATCAGGGCAGATACCATTAGAGTTAAAGCAATCAACCGTGAAGGTGAAGCAATGGAATTTGATGCTGAAGGGCTTCTTGCTACCTGTATTCAGCATGAAATTGACCATCTTGATGGAAAACTCTTTGTCGACTACCTCAGTAACCTAAAGCGCCAACGAATCAAAAAACGTTTAGAAAAACACCAGAAACAAAAACTTTAAGGATTGCGAATGCGCATCATCTTTGCCGGTACGCCGGATTTCGCTGCAGAAACGCTTAAGGCACTTTTAGACACCGAACATCAGATATGTGCAGTCTATACACAACCCGACCGCCCCTCTGGTCGAGGTCGAAAACTTACCGCAAGCCCAGTCAAACAATTAGCTGAGTCGCATAATATACCTATTGAGCAGCCCATTAACTTCAAGAGTGATGATGCCATCAATACACTCGCTAGTTATAAGGCTGATGTCATGGTGGTGGTAGCCTATGGCCTATTACTTCCTCAAGCCGTACTAGATTTACCTAAATTTGCCTGCATAAATATTCATGCGTCTCTTCTACCCAAATGGCGTGGAGCAGCGCCTATTCAGAGAGCAATTCTTGCAGGCGACACTGAGTCTGGTGTCTGTATTATGAAAATGGAAGCAGGCTTAGATACAGGGCCTATTTTGAGTGAATCTCGTTGCCTCATTGATGACAATGATACAGCGCAAACCCTCCATGATAAGCTAGCTGAAATTGGTGCTCGCGCCCTTCTCGATGATTTAAAAGACATTGAAAATAGATTGGCTCACGCCACACCTCAAGATGATAGCTTAAGTAGCTACGCAAAAAAATTAGACAAGCAGGAGGCCATCATCGATTGGCAGCACTCGGCACAAGCCATACTGCATAAAATCAATGCCTTTAATCCTTGGCCTGTTGCACAAACCCGTTGGCAAGAGGAGAACATGCGAATCTGGCGGGCCCAAGCCTTGGCTGATACATCAAATGGACAACCTGGCGAGATAACCGCTGTGAGCAAAGACGGAATTGACGTCGCTACCGGTGACGGGACCATCCGCATCACTCAACTTCAACTACCGGGTAAACGCGCCATGTCAGTAGCTGACATGCTTAATGCAAAACACATTGTTACTGGCGAACATCTTGGCTAAAAATCGAACTATTACCTGCCCCAGAGCTAATGCAGCGCTCATTTTAAGTGAGGTGGTTACTCAGCACCGATCGTTAAACACAGCCTTAGCAAAGTATTTGCCTAATGTTGAAGAGAAGGATCGTGGTTTTTGCCAACAACTCTGCTACAGCAGCCTTCGCCATTACCCCAGCCTTTCTTTTCTTGGCAAACAGCTATTAAAAAAACCATTCAAAAATAAAGACAGTGATATTTATCAGCTTCTACTACTGGGGCTGTCGCAATTGCGTTTTCTGCATACACCCGACCACGCCGCCATATCCGAAACAGTTAATGCGAGTAAAAAGTTAAATAAGCCATGGGCGGGAGGCTTGATAAATGCCTGTCTCAGGGGATACTTAAGACAACAAGCTACTCTTGAGGAACAATTAAAAGCTGATATTGAAGCAAATACGGCTCATCCACACTGGTTGATCGATCAATACCAACATGACTGGCCAGACCAATGGTTAGCTATTGTTAATGCCAATAATCAGCAGCCACCGATGATGCTGCGTGTTAATCAACAAAAATCATCCACGGCTGGCTACTTAGAAAAACTTGAGGGCGCTGAAATTGCCTCAACTAAAATACCTATGACAGACCATGGACTGCTTTTAGATAAACCCAGAGATGTTTATGCTCTACCTGAGTTTGTGACCGGCTCAGTATCTGTGCAAGATGGCTCAGCTCAGTTAGCGACTCAAATACTAGATGTAAAACCCGGACAACGAATTCTCGATGCGTGTGCTGCTCCAGGCGGTAAGACTTGCCATATTCTGGAACTTGCACCAGAAAACAGCGTTGTGGCTATAGATATCTCAGCAGAGCGCCTCACGCAAATAGAACAAAATACTCAGCGACTCCAACTGAAAGCTGAGATGATAGCGGCAGATGCTGCTGACGTTGATCAATGGTGGGATGGGGAGTTGTTTGATCGTATTTTAATCGATGCGCCATGCACAGGTAGCGGCGTCATCCGCCGTCATCCAGATATAAAACTGCTTCGGCAACCAGATGATATAGCTTCCCTTGCAGCAAAACAGCAACAATTATTGGATAAATTATGGCCATTGCTCAAACCTGATGGCTTATTGGTTTACACTACCTGCTCAGTATTTAAACAAGAAAATGAGCTGCAAATTGAGGCATTCTTACAACGACATCCTATTGCAAAAGAGCTCAAGCTGTCATCACCTCCTGCTCGGGAGAGACCTTTTGGTTATCAACGCTTACCCGGCGATGACATTATGGACGGATTTTATTATGCCTGTCTTCAGCATAAGTAAACGCCTACTTCAGATAATTACCCTGTGGTTGCTTATGCAATCTACAGCCAATGCTGCCATTTTTAGTGTAAATAACCCAATCGTTTCTCGAATTGGAAACGGCTATGTTTTATCAGCACAAATTAGCTACCCACTCACCCCTCGAGTTATTGAAGCCTTACAAAATGGTGTACCGATTACTTTTTTCCAAGAACTAAAACTGATTGACGCCTTTCCTCTAATTGGTAATTTCTGGCAATGGGAAACCACCTTATGGGAACAAATCATTCGCTATCAACTTCGTTACCACGCATTGTCTGAACAGTATGTACTCGAGTCTTTAGATACCAAACACCAACAGAGCTTTCCAAGTCTGACTGGCGCATTAGCCGCTTTGGGCAAAATAAGCAAAATGCCCTTACCGCCTAAATTTACCTCATCAACTGAAGATTTATTATTAGAGATTAGGAGTGGATTAGATCTTAACGCTCTACCCACACCAATGCGGCCTGGAGCGCTGATATCAGATAAGTGGGATCTCACCAGCCCCTGGGTCAGAGCTGTATGGCAATAAATTTGATCAAACGCCTAAGCTCCGGTACTGCACCTTATTTATACTTAGCTTTACTACTACTTGTACTGGCTTATTTACTCAGCGCGGCCACACAAGACAGCTCAAAACTCAATGAGTTATTCATTGTCATTTTCTGTATTGGTATTGCCTGCCTATTACTCCTGATGGCGATACTCGCAAGAAGCCTTTATCGGCTTTATCGTGACTTCACAAATCGTAAAGCCGGCTCACGACTTACTGTTCGATTAGTGAGCTTATTTGTACTGCTAATTATGGTGGCAACATCCATTGTTTATGGCTTTTCAATTCATTTCTTACACAGAGGCATCAATAGCTGGTTTGATGTGAAAGTGGAACAGGCTCTGGATGATTCACTAGAACTGAGTCGGACCGCTTTTGGTATTAGAATGCGAACCCTTTTACGCCAAACTCGAATGATGGCAGGTGTATTAGGTGAATTACCCGACACACAGTTATCCCACAATTTACGCGATTTAACGCAACTAAGTGGGGCGCTGGAACTGAGTATTTGGGGTAGAGATGGGCAGCCCGTAGCATCAAGTATTGAGTCACCCACCATTATGGTGCCAGATAGACCTAATGATGCCATCATGCGACAACTGTTTGCTGGCGAAGATTACATCAGCCTTGATCCATCAGAAAATGACAAACTACAGCTTCGCGCAGCGGTTAAAATCCCTCGAAAATCGGTGTTAGATGAAGAACGAATATTAAACGTTTTGTTTCCCGTCAATGACCATCTGAGTGAACTCGGCAAAACGGTGCAAGATGCTTATGCTGACTACAAAGAGCTAAGTTACCTTCGCCAACCGTTAATTACGATTTTCACCCTCACCTTGAGCTTAATTGTGTTTTTGACGATTCTGGTGTCTATCTGGTTTGCCGTCTGGATATCAAGACGTATTGTTGAACCGCTACAAGAGCTAGCCGCCGGAACTCAAGCCGTTGCTTCTGGCAATTACAATATGCAGTTAACGGCATCTGGTCATGACGAAATTGGCTTTTTGGTTCGCTCCTTTAACCAAATGACGCAACGACTAACCCATGCGCGTAATGCCTCCGACCGAAGCCATCGCTTATTGGAACAACAAACTAGCTATTTAACAACGGTTCTGGGAAGCTTATCCAGTGGCGTAGTCACGGTCGATAAACGACTGTATTTACACACGGCGAATAACGCCAGTAATCAGATTCTGGATGTGAACCTTCAACAGCGGCTGGAAACACCGTTATCAAAACTCGGCTTGATAAGCCGTAATATGAAAATATTTTGTGACATGATCGAAAAAAGCTCATCTAAAGGCATCGCCTGGGAACAGCAAGTTGATCTTCATAAACAAAATGGCAATCAAACACTGATATGTCACGGGACTTTATTACCCAATGACAGTGGCTGGGTAATCGTATTTGAAGATATTACCACCCTGCTCCAAGCACAGCGAAATGCAGCTTGGGGTGAGGTTGCCAGACGCCTAGCTCACGAAATTAAAAATCCCTTAACGCCTATCCAGCTTTCTGCAGAACGCTTGCAACATAAGTTTTCTGGTTTTGTGCCTGAAGCACAAATTGAAATGGTCGATAAACTCACCAACACTATTATCTTGCAAGTGGAATCGATGAAGGAAATGGTGGATGAATTTTCGGAATATGCGCGAACGCCTGCATTGCAGTTACAGCCACATGATATAGGCCAGTTAATTAGAGAATTATTAACCTTATATCAAAGCAATACTGACCATCAATTTACCTTACTAAACAGTCCAGAAAGCCTTGAGGTATACATCGATGTCAATCGCATACGGCAAGTGATGCATAATTTACTGAAAAATGCGATTGAAGCATGCGAAGATAGCGACAAAGCGGTGGATATTGTCATAAGCTATCATCCTCTGAGCAAACAACAACGACGTTGGCTTGAAATTCAAGTTCAAGACCATGGGCCAGGTATTCCCGACAAGATAATTGATACCTTATTTGAGCCTTACGCGACCACCAAACATAAAGGTACCGGACTTGGCCTAGCCATTGTGAAAAAGATCATTGAAGAACATGGTGGTGATGTTTGGGCAGAAAACCTTGATGCAGATGGAACCCGTATAATTATGAGATTACCCTTGGAGGACTCTCAGTCGTGATCAGTGATAAACCCCTTATTTTAGTCGTAGATGACGAACCTGACATTCGTGAGCTAATAAAAGACATTCTTGAAGATGAGAATTACGCTGTTGTCATTGCCGCTAACGGACAAGAGGCACAAGAAGCGTTTAGCCAACATGAGCCACATCTTGTTCTGCTTGATATTTGGATGCCTGATATAGATGGCATTTCGCTACTAAAAGCATTTAAACAACAAAACAAAGATGCCACAATTGTGATGATGTCAGGCCACGGCACCATCGAAACCGCAGTCGAAGCCACTCGCCTTGGCGCCTGCGACTTTATTGAAAAACCGTTATCCACCGCGAAACTACTCCGTGGTGTAGAGATGGCATTAGAGCAAAAATCAAAGCAAGCTGACGCTCAAAAAGAAGCCCCACAAACGCCGGTAGGTAAGAGCCATCAAATCAGCTTATTACGCGAGCAAGTAGAACGTGTCGCACACCATGAAATGCCCATTTTATTAGTCGGCGAAACAGGCTCTGGCAAACATTGTTTTGCCCATTATTTACACAGCTTAGGTAGTTACGCTGATGGCAAGTTTATCGAACTAAACTCTGATAGTTTTCCACTTGATAGTCTAAAAATAACCTCATTGGCCACCAATAACTGTCTGTACATTGATGATTTAGCCTTACTCAGTGATGAAGCGCAGGCTTTATTGCTTCATTTACTTGAAACCCAAAAACTCAGTCAGTGTCAGCTCATATGTGCCACTCAACATTCGTTACAAAAAACCATTGATAATGGTGACTTTCTTGAAAGTCTTTTTTATAAGCTTAATAGCATCACGCTTGTCATCCCCCCTCTGAGAGATCATATTGAGGATGTTCCAGAGTTAGTCCATCACTTTGTTGATATACAAACAACACGTGAAGAATTGCCCTATAGACGGTTTACCGTTGCGGCTCAAAACCGCTTACGAAATCATGACTGGTCTGCGAATGTGCTAGAGCTCAAAAATGTCATTCAACGTTTACTGGTTCTGGGTAATGGTGATGATATTGATGTGGCAGACGTTGAGTTAGCTCTCAGCTCTGAAGCTGAGGCGGCATCCAGTGGTGACGAAGCCATTAATTTTGATTTACCTCTACGTGAAGCCCGAGAACAATTTGAACGTGTTTACTTACTGCGCAAGCTACAAGAAACCGGTGGTAATGTTGGTAGAGCAGCGAAATTAGCCGGTATGGAACGAACTCACTTGTACCGAAAGTTGCGTTCACTCGATATCGATGCAAAACAAATTTAGGATCGTTTTATGAAAATTCTCATCCTTGGAGCCGGACAAGTCGGCGCCTCCGTTGCCGCCACACTGGCAAAAGAGGATGACGATGTCACCTTGGTGGACACGGATAATAGCAATCTGATGAAGTTACAAGATCACTATGATATTCAAACCATACAAGGTGAAGCTTCACACCCTGATGTCTTAAAAAGAGCTGGCGCGGCTGATGCGGATTTATTATTAGCCGTCACCAATAGCGATGAAACCAATATGGTGGCATGCCAAATATGTCACACACTTTACAAAAC
>LAZR01001982.1_pt1 | contig 12349 bp, 10 predicted proteins | sample 329461 | NCBI WGS metagenome assembly LAZR01 (sample SAMN03002196, study PRJNA259156) | marine sediment metagenome | biome: sea floor; feature: Hydrothermal impacted sediments; material: marine sediment; isolation source: Loki non-amplified sample from Loki's castle hydrothermal vent sediment ...
AGCACTTGGTCAAACTCGGGACCATCCTTAACATTTCGCCATGCGGCCCCCATGCAAACACGGGAACTTCCAGATGCTTTTGCGCGTAATGCTTGCGCCTTCACCTGTGGAACAGTCATCAGGTCGTTACCTTTAATATCCGTATGATATCGTGCGGCCTGTGGACAATAGCCACAATCTTCAGGGCAACCGCCGGTTTTTATAGAGAGCAAAGTGGATACTTGAACCGTATTGGGGTCGTGATATTCTCTATGGATGGTTGCTGCCTCGTAAAGCAGTTCCATCATGGGTTTATTATAAATATCTAAGATTTCGGACTTTGTCCAGTCGTGCCGTTTCGTGCTCATAACAGGTATTGGATTCTTGTTCAAAAATAGCGTTTAAAATAGAAAAGATGCAATAGAAATAAGAAAAGAGCAGATAGCATAAAGAAAAGGCGCGCTACCAAAGAATGACAACAGGGTCTCATTACATCAAATTCTTCTAAATTTTATTCGGTTATATTTTTCGTTCTTAGTTCGATAAATATTTAGAATTTATCTTAATCAGCTTTTCGTAAAACAACTTCTCATTTGAATATTAAAGCTGATGTCTATTGGGTACATTGAAAATTTCATTCGAAAAGATAAGCTTTATACTTACTGAATAAGTGAATGGAAGAAGTTATCTGCATCCGGAATTTTATCATCCATATCTCGAACGTCTTTCTCACTCTTTTAAAAAGTAATTTTCTGGTATTGGCTTTAGAGACGTTACTTTGAGATGCCAAGTCGGAACGTTCAGCAAAAAGATAATTTGGAAGGAATTTTCCAAATTTTCAGTATTGATTCCTGAAGGTCATTTGGCTTATTTGATTACTATTTTTTGAAACCCTCCCTTTGTGCGTATTTTTTGTAGCAACGTTATGGTTTCATCCCTAACTGATTTTATCTTAACAATAAAATTATAATGGGTTTTCTCGCTAAGAAAATTAAAACTAGGTTCGAAAAGCCGAGCTCTTATCTCAATCCTTACATATATACAGATGAATCAATAATGGTGTTAACGCTGCTGTTGTTCAGTTTCAGTATAACTTTATACACCTCTCAAAAGTACTAGTTGAGTAATGTTTAGCAAATTATAGACTCAGGATTTAGTTTTCCCGATAAATTCAAACAAAGTTAATGATTCATATGTAAGCCTATTTTAAAAAATATTACGAAAAGGGATGGCGCTTATAATAAAGTATACCTAATTAGACTGAAAAATTTTCTGTTCTAAACGTACTACTTCTAAACGGCCGTCAAAACCACACTTACGGCGTTACCTCCAAATCCGACGGCATTAACCATTATCCTACGAATGCTGCTTGGCTCCGCTACATTATTTATGAAAGGAACCTCTATAAATTTTTGGTATTTTAACATCAATAGGGCCAATTCGACACTCAACATTCCCGAGGTGCCAAAGGTGTGCCCTATCTTCCATTTATTGGTTGTCAACGATGGCAATTTGTCACCAAATACGCTCTCGATAGCTTTATATTCCGATAAATCACCCTTAATGGTACCTGGTGCGTGCATTACGATGATATCTATTTCTTCAGTTTTTATACTTCCTAAAGCCATTCGCATCGAACGTTGAAAACACACGGCATCTGTAGATATGGATGTGTTATGGCGTAAAGGCTCTGTGGCATATCCCACACCTTCAATGACAGCAAGCGCATGTTCTGGCACGCCTTTTTCAAGACAGACCATAGAAGCCCCCTCTCCTAACACCATAGTATTTTGCTCTTTTGAGCGATTTAAAGCTTGGCACGGGTAATTACGACTTTGTTCGTTTGATTGACTAGCGGACGCATATATTTTTAAAGCCTTCATTTGTGCAATCGTGAATGGGGTCAAAGGTGCCTCACTGCCGCCTACCAAAAATTTATTGGCCATGCCGCTTTTGATCCAAGCCACACCGTTTAACAGCGCATGAAGGGCCGTAGAACAAGTTATGGAATGGGAAATATCCGGACCTTGAGTCTGCAGGTCATGGGCGACCCAAGATGAAATGTTACCTAATGTTGTAGTTGGAGAAGTAAGTGTTGACGCCCTACTTTCTTTCAAAAACTCTTCATGATACTTTTCGAAAAGCGTAGTTGCGCCTCGTGAAGAACCGATATTAATACCGAAGTTGTCTTGCGATTCCCATTTTGCACTTGACATCGCATTTCTTGAGGCATACAATGCGTACAATACCGAATCGTCAAGATTTTTATATTTAGTATCCTCCTTTTTTAGTTGCTCTATTTCATTTTTAGCGGAATCCGGTAAAGTGGCGACCCATTCCTCCCTGCCACTGAAAATCTTTTTTTTCAAATGGTGGGCATCCCTTTCATAATTGGCCCAAATCTCTTCCATAGATGTACCAAGCGGGGAAATTGAGGCTATTGCAGTAATAGAAATTGGTTTTTTCAAAAGAAATTTTCAATTTATGCGAGAATCATTCATCCCCAAAAAGCTAGGTAATACCCAACTTCCACTTAAGGATATTCTTTTTAGACTCCCGAATTTTTAATACTCTTTGTAACGTCTTCAACTCAAGACTTTACATTTGATTTTCGAGTGCTGTTTACTATTTCGGCTATACTACATCCAATGCACTTCTAATTGCGGCATATATTTTTTCCAATTGGGTATTCGAAGTAATGTAGGGCGCCAAAATGTATATGGTATTTCCAAGAGGTCTTAAAAATACGCCGTTATCCATAAAATGTTTCAAGAGTTTATCCCTTAAATTTCCATATCGTTCCATTTCGATTTTCAGCTCCAAGGCAAATATAATTCCGGTTTGACGGGTGCTTTCTACCTTTGGATGATTTTTTATTTCGGCATCGAAACGCTTATGGGACGCTATTATTCTTTGGATATCATTTTGTATCTCATCGGACAACAAAAGTTCCAACCCTGCCAAAGCTGCCGCACAGGCTAAAGGATTGGCGGTGTAAGTGTGGGCATGAAAAAGACCTTTACCGATATCATCACTGTAAAATGCGTCATATACATCTTGGGTACAAGAGGTAATGGCCATGGGAAGAAGACCCGCAGTAAGAGCTTTGGAGAGGCAGATGATGTCGGGTTTTGTCGTAATATGATCTGAAGCAAAATGTTTGCCGGTCTTACCGAAACCGGTCATGACCTCGTCGGCTATGCAGAGTACTTCATGACGTTTCAAAAGCCTTAAAATTTTATCCAAACCTACTGCATCGTGCATTTTCATAGCGGCGGCGCCTTGAACCAAAGGCTCATAAACGAATCCTGCTATATCATTTTTTTCCAAGCGGTTTGTTAACCAAGCTAAAGTGCCTGTTATATTCTGCTCGGTCGGAACTGGAATGCGCTCTACGGCTATAAAGAATTCTTCAAACGGACCGTTGTATACCGACAGGCTAGAAACGGACATAGCGCCGAAAGTATCTCCGTGAAAGCCATCTTCGAAAGCAAGCATTACCGGCCGCTTCTGCTCTTTATTGAAATGGTACTGTAAAGCCATTTTAATACCGACTTCAACGGCCGTCGATCCATTGTCGGAGAAAAATAATTTTTCTTGATTAGAAGGAAGTAGTTTAATCAGTTCCTCTGACAGGCGTATTGCCGGTTCGTGGGTAAACCCACTAAAGATCACTTGATCTAAGCGTTGCATCTGTTGGTGCACTTTTTCTAAAATAAAATCATTACAGTGCCCATACATACATGTATACCAAGAGGCGATACCATCGATATATTCGTTGCCGCCTTCATCATAAAGCAATGCGCCCTTCGACTTAACGATAGCCAGCATTTCAGGATGTAGCTTATGCTGTGTAAGTGGATGCCAAAGATGTTTTTGATCGCGTTCCGAAAGTGATTTTATCAACGGGTCTGTAGAAGGCATATGCAAAGATGGGGAAATAAAAATCGGTCAGAGGGTTTTCAAGATCGGGGCAAACCGATCAGCATATTTTTTTATGACAGCCTTATCAAATTTTTCTTCCTCATCGATACGCCCGATAAGGGAAACACCGGTTTTATGTAGTATAATATTTTCGGTATGTGGGTTTTTATTTCCACTGAAGATTAACGAAACGTCATATCCTTTATTTGTTAACCAATTCACGGTCAAAAGGGTGTGGTTGATGCTTCCTAAATAGTGTCTCGACACTACAACTACTTGGTAGGTCGGCATGATAATATCTAAAACCGTATCGCTATCGTTCAATGGCACCAAGAGCCCACCGGCACCTTCTATAACAAGATAGTTTTCGGTCTGTGGCTCATGAATTTCTAAACGGTCTATATGTACGCCATCAATTGCGGCGGCGGCATGCGGACTCATAGCCGATTTCAGCTCATAACTACTTTTATGAAATTTGGTTTTTTCGTTCGATATAAGTCGCTTTACCCGGTCAGTATCGGTATTTTCAAGACTTCCAGCTTGAATAGGTTTCCAATAATCGGCCTCGAGAGCTTCGGTGATAATGGCAGATGCAATGGTTTTTCCTACTTCCGTGGAGGTTCCTGTTACGAAAATTTGCTTCATATCAATCCTGTTTAGTTATCATGCCACAATTTAGGCATTTGTATTTTCTTTTTTCGAAAAACGGAAAAAGTTTATTGAAAACCCCCTTTCGCTCATAATAGACCTCTGACCTTGGGCTTTTACAGTTCGGACATTTGATAGGGTTACCGGCATCATCGACGGCGTAGGCGCGAATCTCGTCATATATTTCCATGGCTTGGTTTTTATCACGGGTATAGACCTGCACCTTCACTCCGCCTATAGCATTACTGATCATGGGGTCTGAATTCAGTGTATATTCATCTTTTAAGAACACGGGTATACCCTCCGATTCCAATTTTCCTTTGAGAATCTGAACATCTGCGGGATAATCGAAAGCCGCTATAGTGTAAAATTTTTCGTTCATGGGTTTTGAATACAAAAGGATAAAGTTTGCAATACATTATCTATTTCTTCATGTGTATTGAAACTATGCAGACAGATGCGCAACCGTTCCTTCCCCTTTGGTACTGTCGGGGATAGGATGGCTTTTACATCAAAACCAGCTTTTTGAATTTTTTCAGAAATGGCTCTCACCCTTTCGTTACCGGGAAGGACGCAACAATGAATGGCAGAAACACTAGGAATAAAATAGGAATCGAGACCGTCATCTGATGAGGAAGCCTTAGAGGCATCTTCCAAATGCAAGTGAAGTAATTTAAGCTTATGGTTAAAATACGCTATGGTTTCCGATAGGTTTACAATTTGATTTTGCGCAATTTGTTCATCACTAGTCAGTCTAGAAGCCGTCAAATTTTCATAGGAGGCGAGAACCGTAGCTAAAGAATGTGGCGGCATTGCCGTAGTGTAAATGAGGCTACGTGCAAAATTCACCAAGTAATTTTTAAGATTTTTGCTTCCCAATATGGCCGCACCGTGGCAACCAACAGCTTTTCCGAAGGTGATAATACGCGCAAAAACGGCATCATGCAATTCTAAAGTCTGTACCAAACCTTGACCGTTTATGCCGAATACCCCAACAGCATGGGCCTCGTCTACCACTAAATGACATCTGTTTTTTTGACAGAACCTGACAAAAGCCTTTAATTCTGGAGAGTCACCGTCCATAGAGAATACTGATTCGGTAATGACATACCCCACGCCTGTGGATGATTTAGGTATTTCGATTGAATCATCACCCCTTCGTTGAAATTCTATCTGATACTTCCTTTGTAAATCCCCTATATCATTATGTTTGAACTTATACGCCTTGGCATTTCCCATTTTAATACCGTCGCGGATACTGGCATGAATAAATTCGTCATAAAAAACAACATCGCCCCGCTGCGGTACAGAGCCAAAAAAACCAATATTGGCGTCATACCCTGAGTTGAAAACCAAGGCGGATTCTGTTTGATGAAATTCTGATAATTTAGCTTCTAATTCGGAATATAAAGAATGATTTCCCGAAAGCAGTCTAGAGCCGGTTGCCCCATTTTGTAAAATGCCCCTCTCCGCCAATAGTTGGGATGCTCTCTGAAATAGTTTCGCATCTCTAGAAAGCCCCAGATAATCATTGGAAGAAAAATCGACCAAATTATTTGCTTCCGGTAAGTGCCTCAAGGTATTTTGCACATCCCGTTGCACCAATTTATCCTGTAGTTTTTTCGGTAGTCGGGTCATCCCGTAAAAATAAGGTCTTTAATAATATAGTAGCCATCCAAGTTCAAAAAATCAATTTCCGAAGCCCACTTAAATCTGGCAATTAAAGGTTCTTCAGACAGTATTCATAAATATCGATATTTGTAGTAGTACCATATTAGTGATCGAACAGAATAGTATCAAAATCAGATTATAGTTCAAAATGTCAAAAAAAATAACTCGTAGATTGGAACAAAAGAATAACAAGTTAATTACGCTTTTAAAAGGGACATAGTTTAAAATGCTTTCATAAACCAAATACAGTCAAAAACCTTTAATTGACACGCTAGTTTTAGGGTATTGTACCTTAGCTTTGATGAACTATATTTTAACCCATCGCACCATGAAGCACCTCTTCTATTTTATATTTATTTTGAATGGCTATTATACAATTGCGCAGACCGTACACTATGAAATATCGTTTGAAAACGCTGTTCACCATGAAGCCGTAATTGGTGGCAAATTTACCAATCTACAATCAGATACCGTCGCTTTTCGAATGAGCCGTAGCTCTCCGGGCCGCTATGCACTGCATGAATTTGCTAAAAACGTTTATAATTTTAAAGCAAAGGATGGAGCCGGAAATGTTCTTTCTGTATCTAGACCGAATCCTTACCAATGGGATGTTACTGGCCACGATGGAACCGTACAAATAAGTTACACGTTATTCGCTAACCGAGGCGATGGCACCTATTCACAAATCGACGAGACCCATGCCCATTTGAATATTCCCGCGACATTTATGTATGTCCCGGAACTAGGAGATCGCAAGATTGAGGTAGATTTCAAAATACGTAAAGACCTAAACTGGAAAGTTGCCACCCAGCTGCCACTTGTTTCCGGCACTACTTATTCTGCACCGAACTTTCAATACTTTATGGACAGCCCTGTTGAAATTAGTGATTATCAAATTAGGCAATTTGAAGTAACTTCAGAAGGCGAGGCTCAAAAATTACAATTTGTATTGCATCACAATGGAACTGAGTCTGAACTGGACACCTATTTTGAAAACGTAAAAAAGATAGTACTAGCTGAGAAAGAAGTCTATGGTGAACTTCCGTCTTTCGATTATGGCACATATACCTTTTTAGCTTGCTACATACCCAACGCATCAGGTGACGGAATGGAGCATCGAAACTCTACCATTTTGACAGATACCGAAGGTTTGGCTGAAGGTGGTATGGAAAACAATATAGGTACGGTATCCCATGAATTTTTTCATAGTTGGAATGTCGAGCGTATCCGACCGAAGTCTTTGGAACCTTTCCGTTTTGATGAAGCCAATATGAGCGATGCCTTATGGTTCGCAGAGGGATTTACAAGTTATTACACTGACCTTATTCTATGCAGGGCCGGTATTATTACCGCCGAAGCGTACGTTGAAAGCCTTTCAGGAACATTTAATTATGTATGGAACTCGCCGGCTAGAGCCTTTTTCAACCCTATCGAGATGAGCTATCAAGCCCCTTTTGTGGATGCAGCAACCTCTGTAGACCCTGTGAACAGGGAAAATCTTTTTATCTCGTACTATTCTTATGGAAGTATGTTAGGCCTAGCTCTTGACCTTTCATTACGGGAAAAAGATTTGAATTTAGATGATTTTATGAAACAGCTTTGGCAAAGTTTTGGAAAAAATGAGACCCCTTATGCTTTGAAGGATTTACATACGGCCTTGAACGCATATGCAGGTCAAGCTTTTGGTGATACCTTCTTTAAAAAATACATCTATCAAAGCGGGATGCCGGAGTACCAATCATTGTTGAAATCCGTTGGTGTGATGCTAGCGCAAAGCAGTAAAACTCCCTATATAGGTGTGAGAGTAGAACTTGATGGAGACGGAAATGGGATTATCGTAACGAACCCTAAAATTGGGAGTCCTGCGTACGAAGCTGGACTCGATTTGCATGATGTGATTACATCTATTAATGGGAATGAATTTCCTACTCACCAATTTGAAACCTTTATAGAACAACATAAGGTTGCAGATACTTTAGCAATTAGTTTTGAACGATATGGCAAAGCAAAATCCACTTCTGTCGTATTGAAGTCAGATCCAGAATACAGTATTCACCTCATGGAAAAAGCTGGGGACAAGCCATCGAAAAAGCAAATAAAAGCAAGAAAAGAATGGCTTAAGATGGAGTAATTCATTTAGACACAGCTGAATGTAAATGATGAAGAATTCATAAGTTTTCACTTTAATCTTTTACGTCGACCTTAAATTTTAAACTGAAAAATCACTTCCTACCATAACTGATATGATAACCCTGGAAAGAGCAACATCGGAGGCAGACTTATACCAAATTCTAGAACTACAACAAAAAAACCTTCTTGGTAATATTTCATCCGAAGAAAAGAAAAATGAAGGCTTTGTGACCGTTTCGCACACGTTCGAAATAGTAAAGGCAATGAACGACATTTGTTCTCATATCGTAGCTAAATCAGAAGGAAAAGTAATTGCATATGCTCTTTGTATGCACCCTAAATTTGCAGATGACATTGAAATTTTAAGACCGATGTTCGATGAAGTCGAGGCGATACGTCCAAAAATAGAAAATTACATTGCAATGGGACAGATTTGTGTAGATAAAGGGTTTCGCGGACAAGGAGTTTTCCGAAAATTATATCTCAGTATGCGAGATGTGGTCAGAACTGAATTCAAATGTATCATTACCGAGGTTGATACGGAGAACACCCGTTCTATTCGAGCACACCATACGGTAGGATTTAAAGATTTGGTAACCTATCGTTCAGGCGGTCAAGATTGGAAAATTATCGTTCTGGATTGTTAAATGCTTATTTTTCCTCAATACATTAAAATCAAAATACACCTAAGCTGTAATGGAAATAAAATGTCTATCCGACTGGGGAATTTTCGTCACATTAAACTTGTCCTAATGAATTTTATTTTCTTGTATTTTAACCGAAAGTTCATATGAAGGAAACACAAGAATTACTTATGGACAACCATTGTTATCCAATCTATAGGTATCTTGGTCATTTTGAAATAGACCAAGTCAATGAAAAGCCTTTGATGTCTATCAGGCTTAGTATTTCCACTGTAAATATTACGCCTATATTCCCTTGGATAGTTGAACGGAAGATTAAAAAAGATTTTACAATAGTACGTTACCTTTCACAAAACGATAAACCCTTTAAAACAATTTTTCTAGAATTTTTCGGGGTTCGCTGTACAGAATTTTCAGAAGAATATGATGCAAAGTGCGACGAAGTGGTACTGCACTTTAATGCTACATTTGATAAACGGATAATGACGGATAAATCACAACAACAGAAAATTATAGACTTAATTGCCTAAACAAATTTTAGGTAGACTGTGATTAAAGTAATAGGATCAACATCTTCTAAATGCAAGAAAGCCACCTAGAACAGATGGCTTTTTTATTTAATTTGTATTTCAAATCTTAGGTAAATTGTCTTTTCTAATCTGCCAATACGATTACCTTATTATCTTTCATCTCGACTGTTCCACTAGTAATATGAAATATTGTTTTCCCATTACTACCCTTAGCAAATTTAGAGGCGTGCATTTCGGATACGGGGGCATTACCCTCGAACTTGACATCGCCTTCCTGTAATAAGGATATGATGGCCGCATGGTCTTTCAACATCTGAAATTCACCTTCAACTCCTGGCACAGTTACTGAAGTAACATTTCCCGCAAAAAGTGTTGCCTCTGGCGATACGATTTCTAAGTACATACTTCTTAATAATTGTAAAACCTGTTTTAGCTATTGATATTAGTATAACTACTAAGCAAGTTCAAAATTTCAAAAAAATAGTGATAGGAATTTTCCAAAGCTTTGGTTAAGCCTCGGCTAACATTTTCTGCCCAGCTTCCTTCACTTCTTCGATAGTACCTTTAAGGTTAAAGGCAGATTCAGGAAGATTATCGAGTTCTCCTTCCATAATCATATTGAAACCTTTAATGGTTTCTTTGATATCTACAAGTACTCCTGGTATCCCTGTAAACTGTTCGGCTACGTGGAAAGGCTGGGAAAGAAAACGTTGCACCCGTCGGGCACGCCCTACGGCCAGTTTATCTTCTTCCGAAAGCTCTTCCATTCCTAAAATGGCTATAATATCCTGCAATTCCTTATAACGCTGCAACAACTCCTTTACACGTTGTGCACAATCATAATGCTCTTTACCCAAAATATCTGCCGTAAGAATACGGGAAGTTGAATCCAAGGGATCAACAGCAGGATAAATTCCTAATTCCGCAATTTTACGGGATAATACGGTTGTAGCATCCAAGTGGGCAAACGTAGTTGCCGGTGCTGGGTCGGTAAGGTCATCCGCAGGTACATATACCGCTTGTACCGAGGTTATCGATCCTCTCTTTGTTGATGTAATCCGTTCTTGCATAGCTCCCATTTCGGTGGCCAAGGTAGGTTGGTATCCAACTGCTGAAGGCATACGGCCTAATAGCGCCGACACCTCTGAACCAGCTTGGGTAAAACGGAAAATGTTGTCTACGAAGAAAAGTACATCCTTTCCCTGACCCTCACCAGCACCATCGCGGAAATATTCTGCGATAGTTAAACCGGATAGTGCGACACGGGCACGGGCTCCGGGAGGTTCGTTCATTTGTCCGAATACAAAGGTAGCCTTCGAATCTTTCATTGCTTTCTTATCCACTTTAGATAGGTCCCAACCACCTTCTTCCATAGAATGCATGAAGTCGTCACCGTATTTGATAATACCGGATTCGAGCATTTCACGTAATAAATCGTTTCCTTCACGGGTTCGTTCCCCTACCCCTGCGAAAACAGAAAGTCCACCATGACCTTTGGCTATATTGTTAATCAATTCCTGTATCAATACGGTCTTACCAACACCTGCTCCACCGAACAAGCCAATTTTACCTCCTTTAGCGTAAGGCTCTATTAAATCGATTACTTTGATTCCTGTAAAAAGAACTTCTGTTGAAGTAGTAAGGTCTTCGAATTTTGGCGCTTCCCTGTGAATTGGTAATCCATCTTTACCGGCTTTGGGCAAATTGCCCAGGCCGTCGATGGCATCACCGATAACGTTAAAAAGACGTCCGTAAACATCATCACCAACAGGCATTTGAATAGGAGCACCTGTCGAAAGTACTTCGGTTCCACGACTTAGACCATCGGAAGAATCCATAGAAATTGTTCGCACCGTATTCTCACCGGTGTGGGACTGCACCTCTAAAACTAGTTTAGAACCGTCTTTATTGGTGATTTCCAAGGAATCATAGATTTTTGGAAGCTTATCGCCAGCTTTGAACACTACATCGACGACCGGCCCGATAATCTGGGAAACTTTACCTGTAACTTTTGACATTACTCTTATGTTTAAGTGATTGGTTCTTAGACCTATTTTTCAGGGTGCAAAGATAAGTTATTGTGCTTAATTTGAAAACTACTTTTTTGTGTTTTTTGGAACGGCATAACAAGAATAAAAAAGGCCAGCAAAATTTACCGACCTTATTATAGTTTTTATCGTCCAGATTTGAAATGCATTTAATCTCTTTCAACCTATTTTAAAAGGACGCAAAAATTCAATCTTATGGGTTTATTGTCCAAGATAGGTAATACAAAGATCCTATATTGCCGGTTCCGACCGCAGAAAAGTATTCTTGTCCCGTAAGGTTCGATCCTCCCAATTTGAATACCGATTTGATACTGGGGACGGCGTAATTGATCTGTGCGTCTAACACACTATAAGAAGGTATATCGCCAGTGGCAAATGTAGCTTCCCAAAGATAGGTATCGCTCCACCGATAGTTAACATTGAACCCAAAGTTTGTAAAGAGTTCGGTGTTACCAAAAGAAGCTTTGAATTTATGTTCCGGTGTATTGAAGCTGATTAAAAGATCTGGATAGGTATCACGTTCGAAATCAAGTTTAGTGTACGTATAGCTACCCCCAATATCGAAATTATCGAAAATTTTGGCATCGATACCTGCAGTAGCACCGTACGAATTGATTTTGGCTTCTGAATTCGTATAGGTTTGAAAAGCTTGAAAATCACTATTCTGTAATGCCAATAGCGAAGCGCCACCGTCACCGGCCTGACCATAGAAAGGGACAATCACATTGGCACTGGAAATAAAGTTCTGGTAGGAGTTGTAATATCCACTCAAATC
>LAZR01001983.1_pt1 | contig 12349 bp, 9 predicted proteins | sample 329461 | NCBI WGS metagenome assembly LAZR01 (sample SAMN03002196, study PRJNA259156) | marine sediment metagenome | biome: sea floor; feature: Hydrothermal impacted sediments; material: marine sediment; isolation source: Loki non-amplified sample from Loki's castle hydrothermal vent sediment ...
GTAACCGGCGTTCCCGAGAAGTCGTTTATTTACCAGGTCGGGGGCATCGGCCTCTCTTACGCTTCCCGTTTTCCCGACGTCTCCTCTGCGGGGGCACTCAAGGCCTGGGAGATCATGGTGACCATGAGAAATGCTTTTACTCCCACGGTCAGCACTTACGCCAGCCTGGTCGATCCGATGAAACGCGGCGAAGCCTGGCTAACCTGGGCCCACGTTGCCAATGTCGGTGAGATATACGGCTCCAACCCGCCTCAATATGTCATTGGCCCGGTACCCAAGGGACCAAAGGGCAAGGGCTCCATAGCCGGAACTCAAGGGTTTGCCATTCCCAAGGGTGCCCCGAACAAGGACCTGGCCATCAAGCTGATCGAGCACAAGACCTATCTCCAGGCGATTCCCTATTTTGACCGGCTCGACTACGTCGCGCCGATGAACCAGGAGCATGCCTTCTGTCTCGCCATCGAGCGGCTGGCGGAGGTCAGTGTGCCCCGACGCGGGCAGTTGATTCGCGTTCTGTATTCCGAGATCGGCCGCATCCTCTCGCATCTTCTCAACGTGACGACCCAGGCCATGGACGTCGGCGCCCTGACGCCGCCGCTCTGGGGTTTCGAGGAACGCGAGAAGCTGATGGTATTCTATGAGCGCGCTTCGGGCTCGCGCATGCACGCGGCCTATTTCCGGCCGGGCGGCGTCCATCAGGACCTGCCGCAGCAGCTCGTCGACGATATCGGCGCCTGGTGCGATCCGTTCCTGAAGGTCTGCGACGACATCGAAGGCCTGCTGACCGACAACCGCATCTTCAAGCAGCGCAATGTCGACATCGGCGTCGTCAGCTTGGAAGATGCATGGAATTGGGGCTTTTCCGGCGTCATGGTGCGCGGCTCAGGCGCCGCCTGGGACCTGCGCAAAGCCCAGCCTTACGAGTGCTATGAGGAGATGGATTTTGACATCCCCATCGGCAAGAATGGCGACTGCTACGACCGCTATCTCATCCGTATGGAGGAGATGCGCCAGGCGACGAACATCATGACGCAGTGCGTTGAGAAGCTGAATTCCGACGCAGGCAAAGGACCGGTCTCATCTGAGGACGGCAAGCTCGTGCCGCCGTCACGTGGCCAGATGAAACGCTCGATGGAAGCGCTGATCCACCATTTCAAGCTCTACACCGAGGGCTTCCACGTCCCGGCGGGCGAGGTCTATGCCGCAGTGGAAGCGCCGAAGGGCGAGTTCGGAGTCTATCTGATCTCCGACGGCTCCAATAGGCCCTATCGCTGCAAGATAAAGGCTCCCTCGTTCGCTCATCTACAAGCCATGGATATGCTGAGCCGCGGTCACATGCTCGCCGATTGCTCGGCGATAATTGGCTCACTCGATATCGTATTCGGGGAAATCGATCGATGATGGCGCGGATCCCGTTTACCCTCATACGGTCAACCAGGATTACGCTGACCCGATTCCGGGTTTCTCCCTGGGCTCTAGCAATTGTAGGGGCTACGGATCGTCCATCGAGATGTAATCTGCCCTACCATGAAGCCGTGCGTGATAGGTGGAGGCTTCTCACCATCGGCTCGAAACATTCGCTCCGAGTCCTCAGGCGCTTCGGGGTATGCCGCCAGCGCGACAGATGGTCTCCACGTCCTTCCGGATTTTCTATAGGCTCGGTGCGGCGTTTTGCCGTGAACATCGTCGGGTGGCGATAACATCAACTCATCGGTTGGTCCGCCCGTCTTTGGAGACGCTGGCCGAATATCGGTGGGACTATCAAACAGTGATGAACAGGCTGCCTTATGGACGACGGCCGTTCAGGTCGACGTCGTGCCACTCTTAAGATTGCTCTATATTGCCGCAGAAGCACTTCGCTGGGCGCTGGCCTGGGGGATGGACAGGTTCCGTCCGGACCGCTCGGGGTCTCGTCAACCCGAACGGCTGCGTTTGGCCCTCGCGCGGCCAGGCCCCACATTCATCAAATTCGGATAAGCTTTGAGTATACGCCAGGATATACTGCCGGACGAGTACGTGAAAGTCCTGCAGTCACTCCAGGACCACATCGCACCGTTTTCGTCGCAGGATGCGGTTCGGGAGATCGAGTTTGGCGACACAAACATCGAAGGCGCCCCGATCCATCGCGCCTTCAATCACCCAGGGCGCGGTCAGTTCGTCGCAGCGCAGGCCGGCAATGAATGTCTGGGTTTTCCATCGGCCGAACGGCGCTTGCGCCTTCAGTCTCTTGCCGCGTGGAGCCCGTCCGCGCAGACGGGTCATCCGGGTGTTGAGACTGGTCTCATCGATGAACACCAGCCGTACCGGTTGCCGGCGCATCGCGGACTGGCGCTTGCCCGTCCAAATCCGGCGTCGGTCAGCAACGTCCGCCCGTGCGCACTGCGAGGCCATCAGCTTTTTTTATATGAGAACCCGGCTCGGCACAGCAGCCGCGAGATCGAGGCTGGATGATAGGGTCGAGGTCTTGTTCGCCGGCGCTGTGAAGTGCGTGCCGCTCGCCATTGGGCTCGAACCAATGGCGCCTTCGATGGCTCGTTCGGTCAGCACCGTGTGGATCCGGTAGAGAACCGCGTCGATCAACCGGCGGAGGAAATTAGCGGTGCCGCGCCCGGTGGAGCGCCCGTGCAGCTCCGCAAAGGCAAATTTCGGCAGCCGGTCTGGTCGAAGACCTGAAGAAGGCGCTTTCGGAACGGCTTCTGTACGACGGGCGGCGGTGTGCCCGCCAGTAGCCGAGCGGAGCAGAGAGATCAATTGGACTTGACCCCGGGCGTCGCGTTCAACCAGGCAGAAACCCGGCAAGAACGCCCATGAACAGGGTAATCAAGCCCGCGACGGTCAAGACACCGGCAAGCAGGGCCGATTGCGGCAGGGCCCCGGCGCCGGGGGCGGCTTCCGGGACCCGATACATCGGCACCACGATGCGCAAATAAACGCCAAGCGCCAGCACCGAATTGAGGATGCCGATCACCGCCAGCCAGAGGAACCCGGCCTCGATCGCGGCGGCAAAAAGATAGACCTTGCCGACGAAGCCGAACAGCGGTGGGATGCCGGTGAGCGACAAAAGGAAGATCACCATCGCTACGCCCATCACCGGGCGGCGACGGCCAAAGCCGCGCATATCGTCGAGGTCTCGCCCTGCCGCCATCACCGCCGCGAAGGCGCCCAGGTTCATCGCCACATAGGCGGCAGCGAAAACGATGATCCCCGGCAGGGCCAGCGGGCTGCCCCCGAGCGCCACGACGCCTAGCAGGAAATAGCCCGACTGCGCCACCGAGGAATAGGCGATGAGCCGCACCAGATTGGTCTGCACCAGGGCCGCGAGATAGCCATAGGTCATGGTCGTCGCAGAGATCAGGGCCAGCACCAGCGGCCAGCCGGTGGCGGGCGGCAAGTCGCGCAGCACCTGCGCGAAGGCGAAGAACGCCGCCGCCTTGGTGATGACCGACAGAAAGGCGGCGACCGAGACCGGCGCGCCGTCATAGGCGTCGGGCGCCCAGAAGTGGAACGGCACCAGAGCCGCCTTGTAGCCTAGGCCGACGATCACCGCGACCAGCCCGGCAACGGCGATCAGCGGCTTGCCGTCCAGCGTCCCGAGCTGGGAATAGAGCGTCGATCCGGCGCCGCCGAACCAGAACGTAAGCCCATAGATCATCACCGATCCGGTGACCGCGCCAAAAACGAGGTATTTCATTCCCGCCTCGGTGGCGGCGTCGTCGCGCGGGAAAGTCACTAGCGCGAAGGAGCCGAGGCCGGTCAACACCACACCGAGCACCAAGAGCATCATGTCGCCGCCGCCGGCCAGCATCAACGCGCCGAGGGTAACAAGGCAGAGCAGCGCATAGACGCTGCCTTCACGGTCTTGCCCCGCCAACTCGGACCGCGTCATCAACAGCGCCAGCGCGGTGCCAGGCAGCAGGATCAGCTTGGCCCAGCCCGACAGCAGGTCGATCCGGTAGGTGCCGCCGAACACGGTCGTTTCGGCGTCCAGCACCGGCAGCGTCAGCAAGGTCGCGGCCGCAAGTCCGGCCAGCCCGATCGCCAGAACCAGCCGCGCCGCGCGCGCCATTTCCGCCACGATCATCAGCATCACGGCCGCCGCCAGGACCAGTTCGGGGATCAGAAAGGAAAGATCGCGGGCCATCAGAAGCTCAGGCTCGTCATGGTGGCGTGGATCATTCCGATCAGCCAGCCCGGCGCCACGCCGACGAGAATGGTGAGGATCAGCAGCGGCGCGATTGCCAGCAGCTCGCGCCGGTCCAGATCCGGCATCGTGGCCCACTTCTCATTGGGAGCGCCGAGGAACACGGCGGCGATCGCCCGCAGGTAAAGCCCCGCAGTCACCACAATCGCCAGAATCGCCACGATCGCCCAGGGTGCGGTATTCAGCGTCGCCAGGAACACCTGAAATTCCGCCGGAAAATGCGCCAGACCCGGCAGCCCGAGCGAGGCGAAGGCCGAGAGGATGAAGGCCCAGCCGAGCATGGGTACCCGACTCAGGAGCCCGCCGAAATCGGCGATCTCGCGACTGTGGGCGCGGTCTTGGATCATGCCGACAAGGAAGAACAGTGCGCCGGTGACCAGCCCGTGGCTGACCATCTGCAAGGTGGCCCCATCCAGCGCGATGGCCCGAATGCGCGGATCGAGGCTCAGCGCCGCCACCGCCACGCCGATCACCACATAGCCCATGTGGTTGACCGAGGTATAGGCGATCATCTTCTTCAGGTCGGTCTGCGCCAGCGCCGCGAAGGCGCCGTAGATCGCGCTGACCACGCCAAAGGCAAGGATCACCTGACCGGCCTGGGCAAAGGCCTCGGGGGTCATTTGCAGGGCAAAACGCACAAGGCCATAGGTGCCGAATTTCAGCATCACGCCCGCCAGGATCACGCTGCCCGCCGTCGGCGCCTGCACATGGGCCGCCGGCAGCCAAGTATGCACCGGAAAGGCCGGAATCTTGACCGCGAAGGTGAAGAGCATGGCGATCAGCGCCAGCATCGACGCGAGGCCGGTCAGCGGCGGCGCGTCGATCCAGACGCGCATGTCGAAGGTGCCGGAACCAAGATAGAGCCCGATGATCGCCAGGAGCAGGGGCAGTGAGCCGAGCAGCGTGTAGAGAAAGAACATCAGCGCCGCGCGCTGCCGGTCCTCGTAGCCCCAGCCGGCAATCATGAAATACATGCCGACCAGCGACACCTCGAAAAAGACGTAGAACAAGAGCCCGTCCAGCGCCATGAACGTGCCGAGCGAGGCGGTTTCCAGCATCAGCATCAGCACCACATAGGCGGCGGCGCGCTCGCCCACCCGCGCCGAGTAGATTGCCGACAGAAAGAACAGCAGCGACGTGAGCAGAACCAGCGGCAGGCTCAGCCCGTCGAGCCCCAGCCGGTAGGCCGCGCCGATGGCCGGGATCCAGGCGATTTCCTCGATCTGGGCGAAACCGCCGGGCACAAGGCCGCGCGCCCAGATCGCCAGCGTGATCAGCAAGGTCAGCCCGGTCACGCCGATCGACACGCCATGCGCCACCCGCGTCGACCGGTCGGACAGGGCCATGAGGAGGAGCCCGCCAAGGATCGGCAGGAACGTCGCGGTGGTCAGAAGCGGCATTGAGACGGGGCTCCTCAGGAATAGATGGGCGCAGCCAGCAGCACCGCGACGATCAGGGCAATGCCAATCACCGTTAGCGCCAGCTCGCGATGGATGAAGCCGCTTTGCAGGCGGCGGGCGCGGGTGCCGGAAGCGATGACGCGGCGCACCAAACCAAAGATCGCGGCGTCGATGCCGTCTTTGTCGGCCCACTGGGCCGAGAGCCCCATCGACAGGTTCGCCCGCCCGACCGACAGCACGGCGTCGTATAGCCAACGTTCCGACCGTTCGCAGGCGGCGGCGACGGCCAGCGCCGGACGCAGCACCAGCGCGTCCATTCCGCCCGCCACCGCAAATCCGCCCGACGCCGGTGCAAGCAGAGGGCCAAGCAAGCGGGCAGGGGTGATGGACCAGCCCAGTGCCAGACCACTCAGCCCGGCGGCTAGGCCCAACACGGGCACGATCAGTCCGGCCTCGGCCATCTCGGCGCCCAGCATCTGCTCAAGCGGACCGAACGCGCCGCCCAGCAGGGCTGCCAGCGCCACCAGTACCCCCATGCCCGCGGCCATCAGCGGAATCCGGCCCGGCACCGGTACGGAAGCACCGGTCCACAGCACGTTCAGTGCCCGGCCCATATAGGCTCCGGTCAACACCGTGCCCGCCAGCGCCGATGTCGCCAGCCAGGGGGCCGAAGTGCTGGTGAGGGCGGCGGCGATGATCGCGTCCTTGGAAAAGAACCCGGCCAGCGGCGGAATGCCCGCCAGCGCCAGCGCCGAGACGGCAAAGCCCGCGAAGATGCCCGGCCGCGCCCGTCCAGCGCCTTTCAGCGTTTCCAGAGCGGTGCTCTTGCGATCATGCTGGAAGACACCGGCGCCGAGAAACAGCGAGCTTTTGATCGCGGCATGGGCGATCAGGTGCAACAGCGCGGCCACCGGCGCTCCGGCGCCCACAGCGACCAGCATCAGCCCGTATTGGCTCGAGGTCGAGGCGGCGAGCAAGCGTTTCAGATCGCGCTCGGCCAGCGCGATCAGCCCGGTGACGACCGCCGTCACACCGCCGACGATGCCGATGGCCAAGAGCGCGCCGCCCGGTAGCATTGGGGCCATCCGGATCAGAAGGATCGCCCCCGCCGCGACCAGCGTCGCCGAGTGCAGCAGCGCCGAAACCGGCGTCGGCCCGGCCATGGCGCGCATCAGCCAGTCCTGCATCGGTACCTGCGCCGATTTGCCCATCGCGGCGACCAGCAGTAGCAGTCCGGCGATCAGCGCCGGGGTGCCGGTGGTGGTCAGCGTCGTTTCGATCTCCGACGTGCCGGCCACGCCGATCAACAGGAAAGCCCCGAGATAAAGCCCCAGATCGGCGCTGCGGGTGTAGAGAAAGGCCCGCGTCGCGGAACTGGCCACGCCCTCGCGCTCGTGCCAGAAGCCGATCAGCAGATAGCTGGCAAAGCCGATCATCTCCCACGCCGCCAGAAGGGTAACCCAGTCGCCCGACAGCACCAGAAGCTGCATCGCGGTCACGAACAGCAGCATGGTGCCGAAGAATCGCACCCGTTCGGGCTCCTTCGCCATGTAGCCCGCGGCATAAGTCAGAACCAAGCCCGCGACCGTAGCCACAAGCAGCGACAGAACGGCGGTCAGCGGTGACGCGGTCAGAAGGATCGGGAAATCAGGCAAAAATGGCAGAATGGCCCTTGGCACAGCACCGCCCGCCGCATTCGCAACCAGTCCGAGCGCTCCCAGAAAGCCAAGCCCGGCACCGGCCAGCGCCAGCGCCTCGGGTGCGCGGCGCAGACCAAAAATCACCAGCGCCGCGATCAGCGGAGCCAAAAGCGTCAGGGCCAGGATCGTCATCCCTTCAACTCGCGGGCTTCTTCCATCTCCACCGATCCGCGCGTGCGGAACCGGGCGATGGCGATGGCGAAGCCCACCGCCATCTCGACCGCCATCACCGCCATGACGATCAGCACGAACATCTGCGCCGCCGGTTCCTCGGGGTGCAGGTAGCGCCAGAAGGCAACCAGATTGACGAGAGCGGCAGCGAGGATCAGTTCCACCCCCATGATGATCATCACCAGATTGGTCTGGCTCAGCGCCCCATAAAGCCCGGTGCCGAACATCGCCGCACCGACGCTCAGCGCGATCACCAGTTCGAGAATCATCCGCGCTGCTCCTTGTTCGGCACAATGGCCACCATGGTGGCCGCGACCATCGCCGTCAGGATCGTCAGCCCGGCCGACTGAAAAATGAACATCGAGCGGCCCAGAAGCTCGCGCCCCAGATCGACGGCCTGCTGCGCGGCGCCAGGGATCTGCGGCACCGGCGGGCCCCAGTCGGCAAGCCAGACCACCGCCAGGGCCGCGACAAGGCCGATGCCCCCGGCCCAAAGCGACAGGCGTTTCTGATGGGTCATCTCCATCGCCCCCATTCCGCCCGGGTCCATCATGAACATCACCATGAAAATCGCCATCACGCTCATCTCGGTGGCCATCATCATGATTTGCAACACGCCGAGAAATTCCGCCTGCATCAGCAGGAACATCACTCCCACGGCGGTCTGCGAGAACAAAAGAGCAATGGCAGAGCGCACCATCGAATGGGTGCGGAACACCACGATGCCGAACCACACCGCCGCCGCCCCGAAGAAGGCCAGAAAGATCATCTGCGCGGTCATTCCGGTCATATCGGCACCACCAGGGCGATCACGCCCACCAGAAAGATGTTGGTCAGCGCCAGGGAGATGCCCAGCTTCCAGCTGACTGCCAGATAACGTGCCTCCCGCACGCGTGGCACCAGCCGACCGACGGTCAGCATCAGGCCCGCGACGATCAGGATCTTGAGCGCGCTCCAGACCACCGGCGGCAGCCATGGCCCCAGCCAGCCGCCGAAGTAGAACGTCACTGTGGCCCCGGCCAGCGCCAGGATGATCACCATCCGGGCGAGCCGCAGCACCGCCAGCCGCGCACCGGTATATTCAGCCTCGACCCCGCCGGCCAGATCGCCGGGCGCGTTCGGCAGGTCCAGTGGCGGCAGCCAGGCCAGCCCCATCGCCGCGACCACGAACAGCACGAAGCCGATCGGCTGGTAGAGTACGTTCCACAGCGCCGCCTGCGAGGTGACAATCTGCACTGTCGACAGCGATTCCGCCCGCATGGCGACGGCGGTGATCGGCATCACGATCAGCATCGCATAGGCGATGAACTGGCCCAGAAACCGCCAACCGCCGATCATGCCGTAGGCCCCGTTCGGCCCCCAGCCGGCCATGACCAGCGCCACCAGCACATAGGCGAGCGCGGCGTTCAGAAACAGCGCGCCGGTGCCCAGATCGGTGATGATCAGCCCCGGCGCCAGCGGGATCACCGCCACCGCCAGCAGGCCTGCGACCAGCAACAGCACCGGGCCGGCCTCGAAAAACAGCCGGTCGGGGGTGCGCGCCAGAATCTGTTCGCGCCCCAGCAGCGCCAGCGCCGAGACCGCCGGACGGCTGAGACTCAACTGCCCATGCACCGCCCAGCTTTCGAGGATGGCCAGCAGATAGGCGCCCACTGCCAGCGCCAGAAGAATGATGGCAATGTTCACGCGCGCAGATCCCAGGGGTCCAGATCGAGCGAGCCGACGGCGACCAGCGCGTCGGCCAGTTCCGCCTGCGCGGTCAACCCGCCGATCAGGTCAACCTGTGCGACAAAGGGCGTCTCGACTCTTGCCTCGGTTACCTTGCCGTCCGCGAGCGCGAGGTGAAGGCTGGCCGCACCGCGCGGGGTCTCGACTTCGGCCATGCCATGGCCGGTCGCCCCGGTTGCATCGCCGGGCTGCGGCGGCAGGATCATCCCGGCACGGACGATCAGATCGAGGCTTTGCGCAATCTCGTCGCAACGTTGATGCAGCCGCGCCAGCGCGTCGCCGCCGGATTGCGTCACCACCGTGAAGCCGAGCGCGGCATAGACCAGATCGTTGAGCCGCCCATCCGTCGGCTGACCAGCGGCCCGTGCGACCGGGCCGCTGGCGGTCGGATAGCCATCAAGGCGACCGATACCCGCAAGTTTCGCGCGCAGCAGCGGCGTTGCCCGGACCCGGTGCAGCAGCGCACGCAGCGACCCTGCCCGGCGGCCGATGTCTTCGGCGGATGCATCGCGCAACGCCAGTTGCAGCGCCGCCGCGCGCCGCTCCAGCCAGACCATTCCGGTCTGCGCGGCGAACCCGGCCAGCCAGCCCAGGTGACTCGCGATCCGCTCGCGCTCGACCGCTGCTGCGCGGGCGCCCGCGTCCTTTGGTGCGGCTTGGCGCCCCATTACCGCCTCGACCCCCCGGCAGACCAGTTCGCGTATCGCCACCGGCGACAGCGGCGACAACTCCGCCAGACGGTAGGCGAACACGTCGGCGTCGGGCGCATCCGCAACAAGAGGGGCTGAATTCACGAGGCTGTGCCCACTGGCTTCGGCGACTGTGTCGCCATCCAGCCACAGGTTCAGCCCCAGCCCGCCGGGCAGACCCGGGAAGAAAGGGCCGAACGGCACGCTGATCCACTCCATCTTCAGGCCGTCCGGGCTGGCCGGCATGTCGCGGGTCATATCCGCCATCGACATGAAGTGCGCCTCAATCCCGTCGACCACCTCGCCCTGCATGGCATGGCCGGTGTGTTCGCCATTTGCCATTTGCCCGTCTGGCGCCGAATGGCCGTGGCCCTCGTGGCCCGAGTGGCCGCTGTCCTTTTTCTCCTCGACCGGCACCAGAAACATGCCGCATTTCGGGCAGGAGCCGGGTTCGTCGCTGACCACCTCGGGGTGCATCGGGCAGGTGTATTGCGCGACCTCGGCGCCGGCGTGCTTGGCATGGTCGTGGCCGCCGTGGCCCTCATGGTCCGAGTGTCCGCCGTCCTTCTTCTCCTCGACGGGGACGAGGAACATGCCGCATTTCGGGCAGGAGCCGGGTTCGTCGCTGACCACCTCGGGATGCATCGGGCAGGTGTAGTGCGCGGCCTCGGCGGTCGCGTGCTTGGCATGGTCGTGGCTGGCAGCCATTGTGGCGGCGGGTTCCCGGGCGGGCATTGCGGGCTCCTTTGCTGGCATTGCGTGGCCGGAATGGCCGGTTGCCGAGGTTTCCTTGGGCACCAGGGTCATTCCGCATTTCGGACAATTGCCTGGTTCGTCAGAGACCACTTCGGGATGCATCGGGCAGGTATACTGGGTGCGTGTCTGAAGGGCGGGCGGGTTGAAGTCGGCGATCTCTTCGGCGAATGCGCCAGCCGCGACGACCCGCCTTATCGCGGCGATGCCTTCGGCCAGCCCGGCCTGCGACAGAGCGGCGGTGGCGTCGGGCGGCGGCGTGGTATTGCCCGCCCCCAGCACCAGGATCGCGCGCGGCCGGGGCATCTGCGCATAGGCGACCGAAGCGACCTCCTGCAATCCGGGCGGCAGCGGCCCAACAACTAGCAAGAGATTGGCATGGCGCGGCGTGGCCGCCAGATGCAGGCCCGCAGCCGCGACATCAAGGCCACGCGCCCGCGCCACATCCGGCCCCGGCACGACAAAGGCACAGAGATCGCGCGCCATCGCCCGCGCGATCAGCCGCCGCAGCCCGTTCATCGTTCCTGCCCGCGCGCCCTGCATCATTGCCGCTTCAGTGCGCCCTGGCTCCAACCGTAGAGCAGGCCGAGAAACAGGATGGCAAGAAAAACCCCCATGTCGAGCAGCGCCACCAGCCCTTCCTCGCGGTAGACGACCGACCAAGGATACATGAAGGCCATTTCCATGTCGAAGGCCAGAAACAGCAGCGCATAGCCGTAATATTTGGCGTGGTAGCGCACCCAGACCGGGTCCCGCGACAAGGTGCCGGCGCTGGCGGGCACATCCTTGCCGGGCTCGGACCGGGACCGCCCGATGGTGTGGGCCAGACCATAAAGGCTGAGAACGAAGCCGAGGGCGCCCAGGGTCAGCCCGAACAACAGGGCGTATTGGGCGAGTTCACTCATTCCGTGACCGATCCCTGCAACATGGCATGCCGCTGCACACTAGAGCGGCGCTCTATTAACAGCAACCGCTTACCGGTCTTTGGCGGAGCTTCGATTGACCCTATCCATTCCGCTCTTTATCATCGCTGGCGAGATCATGACGTCGATCGCAATGACCGACCGATTGCTCAACTTCTCATGCTTCCTTGTCGGGCGCCTGCACGGCCACCGGAAAGATTTCGTGGCCGCCTTGAGCGTCAGCACCGCGATCCAGAGGCCGATCATTCCGCCTTCGACCCCGTTCATCATCTTCTCGGCGCTGACTAACACCTCGGTCTCGCACAGATGGCGATCATCGTCGTTCTCGCACAGCGCAAGGGCTTTCCCGCAACCCCGTCCTCGACCTCACGCTTGGTCGCGCCTTCGGCATCCTGATGAACGCCTTCAGGGCAATCTTCATGCCCGTCATCATCATCGGCGGCATCGCCTCGAGAGCCTTCACCGCGACGAGGCGGCGGTCGCCGTGGCCTATGCGCTCCTCGTCGGCGCGCTTGTCTATCGCAACCTGTCTTTAGAGGTGCTTTGGGACATCCTCGACCGGGCGACGCGTTATTGGCGGTCTCGAAGCGGTCCTTGAAGGCCCATCGGTGGCCCTCGACCCAGACCAAGCGTCTCGACCGGCTTGCCGGTGGGACGCCATGTGGAGAAGAAGCCCATATCGTCGCGCTTTAGATTGTAACGCTGCGGATTCCGATCCGTCTGTAAGGATACACCGCCCCAAAACGGAGATGGGAACAGGTACGGACTATAAGACATAGCGGGT
>LAZR01001985.1_pt1 | contig 12343 bp, 20 predicted proteins | sample 329461 | NCBI WGS metagenome assembly LAZR01 (sample SAMN03002196, study PRJNA259156) | marine sediment metagenome | biome: sea floor; feature: Hydrothermal impacted sediments; material: marine sediment; isolation source: Loki non-amplified sample from Loki's castle hydrothermal vent sediment ...
CGCCTCGTAGCCAAAATACGGACGACTATTTACTTGACAGGCTGCTGGCCTTCGCGGTCGTCCAGCGCAGGCTCCTGCAACACCGTGCCTGCTTGGTGGGTAGCGCCGAGGCTGTTTAGCCACCTTCTTCACGCCCCAGCTCGATGCTTCCTTCGTGTGTTTCAAAAACCGCGCCGCCCCCGATCTCCTATCGGAGACGGCGGAATCCATCTCGCCGGCCTCCTGCCGGCCAGCATCATGTCTCGGCTTGGTTACCGCGCTCCTCCGCCGGAGGAGATACTTAGCCTTCCAGGTTGTAGCTGAACGTGGCGGTCGCCACTTTCGTGTTCACACCGTTGAGTTGGACCCCCTGCGCCTCTCGCTGGAGCATCAACAACGCCTCCTGGACTCGCAGGTCCTTCATCCTCTCGACGGTCTCAGCGATTCGAGCGTCGGTCCTCTCAAGGTCGTCCTCTGTCACGCCGGTCACAACGTCGAAGATGTCCGGTCTCGCGTTGGGTGGTGTTTTCTTTCGACTTGCCATTTGGTTCTCCTTGGATTGAATGAGTTACTTCGAGCTGGTCGCCTTCCTGGGTCGACCCAGTTTCGCGGTTCCTACACCGAGCACCTCCGCAAGCTGCTGACAGGCCGGTCCACCTTTCAACTTTGTGGGTGCAATGAGGCCCTTGGCCTCGAGTTCCTCCCAGGTCGTTTGCTCTCTCCGGATGGCGCGTGTAAACGCGCTGTAGCACCTTAGGCATTTGTCGCGATGCTGGCCGGTTTGCAGGCTCGTGCAGTTCGGCGTCGTGCATTCTGGCCGTGGTTTGTTGGTAGACATGATTCTGCCTCATGGCGTTACGGATGTACTCGCTTGGCCCGTTGCGACCTGCCTACGACGCGCGTCCAGGCGAGCTGCTGCTGGACTGCCAGCTTCGCCGCGGTCTTGCTGGGACCGGTCCCGTGTAACGTGCTGCCTACCAGCGCCCTCGCCGCGTCGTCCTCGGATGGGCCGAGGTAGATGATCTTCCTGGTGACGGTCTCGGCTACGGCGTAGATGGTGGTGGGGGTCATGAGTTACTCGTTCAAGAGACTCTGCTGAGGTTGCGCCGTACTTCCGTCGTCAACATCTGGTTCGTGATAAGGTCCCCAGAATGAATCCTCTGTCGCGACCGCATCGGCGATGGACACCGTGCCCGCAAGTTGCAGCTCCCTGACGGGATTGATGGGTCCACAGAATGACGGCACATCGCGCTTTAGGATGCTGTAGGCCACTGCTCGCCCCCACGTATCGTTCTTCTGCTCGCGCTTCTTCTGCTTGCGTTCCGGGAAATCCGATGAGTATATTGCGCCCTGGTTATCGCCCTGCCCAAAAGCCCACCGCTTTAGATTGTCAAATTCCACGTGAAACAATCGCCGCTCTTCGACGAAGTAGTACCACAACCAGTCGGCTCTACTCGTGAACATCCAGCCAACCGTAAATCTTGAGCGGTTGCTCCACGTTTCAAGGAACAGTCGTTCATACTTGTCTTCTCGCTCGGCCTTGAGTTCGATGAACTTTGCGCGCCCCGGAACTTGGATCAGGAGGTCTCCGGCGTACTTCTGCAACACCAGTTGATGATGCGTCTTGTGCGGCGTTGCTTCACAGCGCCGCTCCAGATAGGGAAGCAGGTCTAGTAGTGCCAGCTTCTCGACCTCAGACGCGTCGTCGAACGCGGTCATGACAACAAGGACCTTTCGATTTGGTTTCCGTACACGGTCCATTCGCTTATCGCTTCGCGCCCGTACATTTCCAGGTACGGTCCGGGGCTGACCTTTTCAACCATCTCCCGGACTACGCGTGGCTTCCGGCTGTGTTTCGTGCGGTCCGCTTCCACCCAGCTCTTCTGGCCGCGGTTGCGGAATGGCGACTTACCCTTCAAGCCGAACAGCAAGAACTCGTGGGACACCCGCCAGTAGTTGCCGATGCCCATTTGTGGCTTGACCCACACCAGGATGCTCTTGTACTCGAAACCCCATGCTTCCATCACACGCTTGGCATCGAACAGGAAGGCATTGGTAGTCCAGAGATGAAGGTGGCAGTTCTCCGCGGCCACGTCGGCGACTGGCTCAGCGCAGATTTCATCCACCGTCAACGTGGCGTAGTGATTGTCGGTCGAGCTTCGCGTGGCCTGGTTGCCGTACTTCCACGGCGGGTCGGCGTAGATGGTGCCGAACCGCTGGCCGGTGTCGATGAGTTCCTTGAGGCTACCGGCCAGACCCGTCACGGGCTCCGCAGGCGTCTCCTCGGACGGTTTGCCTTGCTGCCGGCCTAGCTTGACCAGGGCACCGCTGGTGAGTTGCTTTCCCGCTTGACGAGTCAATGCGACAAATGTCCGATAGGTGTCTTCAGGCACTCGGGCCGCCGTCTGCCACCGGGAGGACTGCATCTTCGTGATGCCGAGGTCGGAGAGAGTGGGCGTATCGTCTTCAGGCGGTAACACGACGGGACCGCCTGAAGAATCCCGGCCTTTAGCCTGTCCCGCCGTCCCGCGATTCTTCTCCGTCTCCGCCAGCATTACCCCCAGCCGCCGCTCAGCGTCCAGCACGATTTCCCCCGCGTCGTTCTGGGCGTCCAGGCCGATGTCGCGACGGGACTTCGCCCACTTGATGGCGGCCTGCCCCTTGTCTCGTATCGCCTTCACCTCGCCCAACGATTTCGCCTCCGCCAACGCCTTGCGTGCGTCGGATAGGACGATCAGGTCGCGGGATAGCTTGTTGCTGTTGGTTACCACAGAACCTCCGTGCCTCTCGAAAATGGCGCAGCGGGCGGCGGAAAGTTTCCAGGCCGTATGGACCGCCCGCCGCGCTTCGCGGTTTGAAAGAAAAGGCCGGGCCCGCTTGCGCAGGCGCCGGCCCCCAAAGAGAAAAACGCCGGGCGACAAACGGAGGGAACCGCGTCGCGTCGGCGTTCTTCAGTATCGGTCGTGATGTTCACGGTTCCCTCCGGTTGATTGGCCCCCATTGTAAGCCCGGTTTTCGGGCTTCCTCGGATGGGTGACACCCCGCGCGACGCTGTGCGACGAGCTGTAACGAGCTGTGACGAGCTGTGACATCCTCCGCACAACTTTCGACAATCCGGAAAAGAAAATCAGGCGGGAAAAATCACTCGTGCGGATAGGGTAAAGACCCTGTCACCCGAAACGGCACCCATAGGGCCGAAGAAGTGGCCTGAATTGGAGTTATGGCCGGGTGGCGGAAGTCGTTGGCGATCTGAAGCTGTTTTCCGGAACTCGTTGACGCCGTGTGACTTGCTGTGACGAGCTGTGACGAGCTGTGACAGGGAAAAAACCTCAGAGTGACTCTGGATCACTTAGTCTAGGTTCAAATCCTAGTTCCCCAGTTGATTGTAAGCTCTTTGACAATTCAGACTTAGGCGTTTCTCCGGAAATCCTTCAGCCGGAGGATGTCACCCGATTTGGCACCCGCGCGCTTCTGAGTTTTTCGCTTGCGGAACAATTCGCGAACCCTGCCACCCAGACGTGTGGCGTCGTGCTCGGCGTAGTGGCGAGCGGTCGTTTCGTAGGACTGGTGCTGGGCAAATAGCATCACTTCCGACGGATGGAGCCCCTGACGAATCAGGATTTGCACGAAGGTTCGCTTCAGGTCATGGGCCGAGGCGTACTTCGGCACCGTAACGGCCGTTGCGGCCTCCCGGTCCTTCTTCAGCCGAGTCCCGACCTGGATCTCGGCGGCCTGACCGATCTTTCGGATGATCTCGGATGTCGTTTCCCGTGAACGGGTAATCCCCTTCAGTAAGCGGGGATTGAACACGAAGCCCTCTTGTTGGCCCAGTGGGATCTTCCGCAGGAGTTTGACCAAGGGCGGAATCATCGGGATCCACTGTTCCCGCCGCCCCTTGTGCGTCTCCTGGGCGATGTAGAGCAGCGGCTGCGGGCTCTTGATCCGGCAGACGCGGATCGGGGCCTCGGCGTCCCAGTTCAACTCCAGGGCCTGCCCCAGCCGGAGGCCCGAGAAGGCGAGGCCCCGCAGAAGGAGTCTCCAGGATCCGGCGTGGTCCGGGCAGACCTGGTCGCAGGCACTCAGCATCCGCTTGAATTCCTTCGCCGAGAGCGGCCGCCCCTTCGATTTGGACTTCTCGGTCGAAATCGCCGGTGGGGTGTACCCCTCGAAGATCTTCGCCCCCCAGTGGGCGAAAGCCCGGAGCGAGCGGAGGTACGAGTCGATCGACGCGGGGGCGACTTGCCCGTGCAGGGCGCCGCGGAACTCACTGACGGTGCTGTCGTTCAGATCAAAGAGCGTCTGCGGATCCACGACGCCCACGAACCGGTTGCGGGCCTTTCGCCACCCGGCGAGGTGGTCGGCACTGCGGCGAGACAGATGTTCCCGCTCGTACCGCTCGGCGGCAGCCGACCAGTCGGCCGTGGTCACCGGCCGGCGGGCCTCGAGCTCCTTGATGAACTCGAGCCGGCGGCGCTTGGCCTCCCACCGCTTTGAAGTCCCGGTCGTCTGTTCGCCCGATTCGCCGGTGACCGGGTCGGACCACCGAAAGACGAGGTTCCGGCGGTCCGCCCGGTGGACGATCTTAACGCGGATTTCCTGGTTCATCGAAGCGGTCCCAGATATCTTGGATCCGGACAAGGTTTACACCCTTGCCCATGGATATGAGACGAATGTTGAGCTTTTCGAGGCGTTGCTCGATTCGCCTGGGGCCATCGAATCCCCAGCGGTAAGCGAGCCAACGTGTTTCTACCAAACGGTTTGGGTTAAGTCCGTCGTCATTGGTCAGAAGGTCTGGCATGTCGAACCCCTTTTTCAGAATTCCGTGTGTTGACACGCCAAGCTGCCTTGGTATACTTGTAGACGTTCTACGGCGACGCGCTTCGGCATGTCGTTGGAACAGCCGCCCGGCGAGTTGTGGCTCGTTGGGCGGCCCAATACGGTGAGTTGAGAATCGGGGTCCACCTCAAAACGGGACCCTTTTCTCTGCGCTATCAGCAAATCACGTCATACACCCTCCCTGGCCACTCTGGCCGACTGACTCGAGCGCGCGGACTCTCCGCGACGCGGGAACTCGGGAAACGCAGAAGAATCGGGCCCTTCCGGGTCCCAATGGAATTGCGCAAAAGAACCGGGAGGGGGGCTTCCACTAAGCCCTCGTATGCGAGGGTACGGGTGAATACATCGAATAAGCCCGAGCCCCCTTCCCGGCCACACGAACAACATGACCAGGCGACTGCGTCCCAGGGGTGTGCTGGTCCCCGGGGCGCTGCCGTCCGCCCATGGCACGGGAGCCCCCTCCACAGTTCGCTCCAGTGCGCCGAAAGGGTCGTGGGCCCCTCGGCAAAGTGAAAACGCCCGGCCGGACCGGGCCTCCGCAGCGGCCAGCCGCCCCTGTGGAGTATGGCGAAAGCCCCCGGTCCGGCCACTTGAAACTGAAAGCACCCGGACAGGCGAAGCCGTCCCCAGCGGAGGGGACGGAGCCGCCACAATGACGCCGAAGACGTCAAAGGCACCAGCCCCGGGTACCGGTATTGTACTGAATAGAACGGCACAGCAGGTGCCGAAAGAAGACACGTCCATGCGGCTCTCCTTGCTTGAGGTCCGTGTGGATTGGCCGCGGCCGAGGCCGCGCCGGGGCCGCCTGTCTAACCAGGCGGCCCGTGTTATTTCATAGGATTCGCCCAATATACCGCAGATTCGCGGTTTGGCAAGAGAGGTTCGGCGGGGTGAGGCACGACCCATGGCTCGCATTCCTTCGCTGCGGGTGGTTGCCTGTCGATGTGCTGTCCTTCCGGTCTATCACGGTTCTACGGACTTGTCAAACTATTTGTTGTGGGAAGTTCCGGCCGGGGTGACAACCGGTTGTCACGGGCCCGATGGTTGACAGGATCCTGATAGGCCGTAGAATTCGGCTGAACCGCGCAAAAGAAGCCCCGGGTGGTCCGGGGCTGAGTGCGGTTCGTTACGGGTTGATCTGATCGGTCGCCCGCAACTGGAAAACACTCTTATGCCGAAAATCTACCACCTTATCCAGACGGGGTCAACCGCATCGAGCCGGTTTTGGCTGCCTGGGGTAAATGGTAGAGTGCCGCAGCGACGGACCGCCGTACTTCGCCAGTACGGTCACAGGCGCACGTCAATACCGGGCTCCGGTTCCCTTTACGTCCCGGTGGATACGCATGAAACCACCAACGTGTAGCTGTTTGGTCGCCTGGGGACTGAAAAGGTTCCCCTGAGGTAGTCAGTAGGTACGGAGCGCTCTTCCTGAAAGCAGATCGCAAGTCCGCAGTAGTCCTTATGTCCTACTATGCGGACCGAAAAAGGGGCGGTGTGCGCAGAGGAGACATTCATGGATAAGAGAAGCAAACGTCCGAGCGCTTCGCGTTTAGCTAAGATTCAGAAGGCGCAGGATCTCTGTGAGGATTTCGAGTCAGGGGAGTCCGGCAGGCAAGCCATGGATCTTGGGTTGGTCGTGATAATTCATTGGCTTGGGGGTCACCGTGGAGGTTCATTGCACGTCATGATCGACGACGGCGTGGACGATCGGCGCTTGGCCGAGTGGTGGCCAGGCACCGGTACAGCCGTTCTGAGAACCGACCCACCGGAATGGACTCGGTTCGACAACGCGATGGAGTTACTCGCCACCGCAGCCAGGGTTCGCGGGTCCATTCGGCCTTCGGACTGCGGGAAAAAGTGGAATCCCCCGGGGGACAAGGACAAGGCCAAGAAAGGACCCAGCAAGCAGCCCCCGAGCAAGGCCACGAAGAAAGCCAGGAAAACCAAGAGGCGCAATGCCGCCAGGCGCCTCAGCAAAAGGCGAAAGACTATCGCCCAAATGGAAGCGGACAGGGCGTTTCACGAACAGCACTGCGGCTCTTAGGCGCGCTACCCAACGACCCCAATCCACCGAAGGATGGTCAACAGCGCTCCGGCAGCGATCGCGACCAGCAGCAGCCGCACGAATCGCCGTTCTAGGTACGTGGGGGGGAACGTCATCAACTCCGGCGCCACCGAATCGCCGCCAACGCCAGGCAGACGGCCAGCAGGACGATGGTCGACGGCTCGGGGATGGGTAGCGGGCCGTTGTGGACGATGAGGTCGCGGTACTTCTGGTCGCTGCGGTTTCCCGCGTTGTCGATCAGGGTCAGCTCGGGATACCAGTCGCCTTGCGCGGACCATTGGGCAAATGTCAGCGCAGTCTCGTCGTACCATCCGTGCAGCGGGTCGCCTTGGGTTCGGTCCCTTGATGGGATGGTCTTGCTGACTGTGGCCCCGCCCTCGGGGGCTCTCATCCACACTACGCCGTGACTGAACCCGGACAGGTCGTCGGTCACCTCGAGGTGGATGTTGACCGTTTGCGGTCCCGTTGTGGCATCGAACCAGACGGGATCGAACGACAGAGACACCATCTGCGGCGGAGTCACATCCTGCCCTACGAGGGCCATCACCAAAATCAAACCAGACATCGTACACCTCCCTTTTCAGAATGAGACGAGACGGATACCCCTTTGGGACTTCCTTCTTTTGTACACCCCCAGCGTGTCAATGGCAAGTTTTGGGGCGTGGTTCTCCAAAGGGGCTTGTTTTGGGTTGGGGGGCGTGTAGACTGACATTGGCGATCAAACGGAGGGGAGAAGGGAGACCCCCTCCATGGACGGTTGCCAACAGCAGATCTCTGCTGACCCATCCGCGGCCCCCGGTGGCGATGTTTCGCTGCCCGAGACCGCTTCTTTTCGCCCCGCCGTGCCCTCTGTGACACGGGCCTTGGTTCGCGGGGCCCCCGATTCCTGGTTTATGCCGGCGCACACCCCCCCCGGCCCCAAGTCGGCGTGGCCCCGTCGTCGGGGTCCGTTGCGGGTCGAGCATCGAGCGGTTACCGAGGCCGTCGTGCAGGAAATTCGGGGGAGGTTGCTGCAGGGGCAGTCCACCGAAGAGGTTGCCGCGGTCCTGCGGGTCGGGTCGGGGGCCATCGAGGCGATCGTACGGGCGACGGACCGCAACGAAGACCTCCAGCGGCGGTGGTTGTTGCGGGCCGTGGTGCGGAAGCTCGGCGAGCTGCGGACGGGAAGGTGCGGAAAAATCCCTTGTGTTGGTACGTCGAGATCGCGTCAATGAAGGAGCAGATTCCAGTGACTGAATCAAGATCTGATTGATCTCCGAACGGGAGGAACATGTGATGTTTACAAAATCAATGGAGCGGATGTTGCGGACGAATCCCGGGAAACCGGGGAAAGATGAATAGCAGGAGCGCTCAGGTAACCGAGTCCAAAGGGCTGTGACACGGCCAGCCACGGTCCTGAGTCAACCTGAAAATGAGGGTTCCAATCCCTCCGTCCGCTCCTTTTTGACGAATGCAAGGAGATGGTCCATGTGGAAATGGTTGTGGGCCCGGGGCGCGGTGCTGGTCTTTCTGTGGCGGATGCCCTGGTGGCGGTTGGCTAGGTTCCTGGGGCGATTGTCGAACATCCCGCCGCTGGACGACGACTTGCGGTTGCGGCTCTGGTGCGAACGGCAGTGGTACGACCTGGACCGAATGGCCGCGGCGACTGGTACAGAAATCGATGATCTACTGCTCGATGTGGTCGAGCACAACCTCAAAGACCCCGTGGGTTGGGAGCGCCTCTACCAGGCGATTCGAGCCGTCCGGGAGAAGACCTAACGAGCGGGAAGGAAGAGTATGCACCCTAAAGAACGTAAATGGCTTGTAGCCTGCGGTGCTTTCCTTGCCATCGCAGTAATCTTGATTTTGATGATTGTTTTGGCCTCTCCGGCTTCCGGTGCCGAGTCGAACGTAGCCGTGGACCTCCCTGAAGAGCAGCGGGTGCGATTCCGCAATATGGATGGATCTTGCGTGCAGTGTTCAATCGGGATGCTGGGAGTCCACATGAACCAACTCGCGGCGGAATTGCTGTTGTGGTCTTCACCCTACGGCCCGGCCGTACGCCACGGCTCAGGTCCTTCCCGGGTCCGTGAATACTGCAACGCCCGTGGTATCCCTGCGTTCAACGTCACCGGTGATACGTTGCCTTGGGTGGAGTGGGCGCTGCTGACCGGCCGCGGGGCGGCGATCACGTGGGGCAGGGGTCACATGGTCACAGCCGTAGGGATTTCGCCGAACAGACAGCTATTTGCAATTTGCGACAACAATTCTCCGTATCGCATCCAGTGGGTTGATCGAAATACCTTCGTCACAAAACATGGAAACCGGTGGGCCGTGATCGTTCGCGGCCCGCGACCGCCAGGTGTTCCGGCAGTCTATCCCTGGTGGAATCTTTCAATTGGAGCCACACGATGAACCGTATTTTTTCAACCAGTCTGCTTTGCGTTCTCTTGATGTCGCCGGCGTTTGCTCAGGGCGTCGACGAAAAGGACATCGGCACTTACGGCCAAGGCGTCGAGATTCTCGGGGCCAGCACTCTTCTCCAAGCGGTGGCCCAGATTCCGCCCGACGACCGGCCCAAGTGGGAGCTGACCCTCTTCGTTTCGTCCGACTGTGTCTCGTGCGGACGTCTCAAGGAGGACATGCAGACGAATCGAACGTTGGCCGCATTTGCGGCGAACTGTCACTACAACGTCTATGAGCTTTCTACCCAGAGCCAGCGTTTTCGATTTCGCAAATTCCATGTGACTCACTACCCGACGATCGTGTTGGCTCCACCGATCGACTCGAAATACTTTCCGCACATGGAGGTCTTTCGTCAGGCGGGCTACGACGGCGATGCCGAGGGCCTGGCGAAGAAGATCGCCTCGGCCATCCGCCGATTTATCGCAAAGATGGTCAAGTTGCGACCCTCGCCCAAGCCGACTTTTCCTCTGCCCCTGCCTTTCACGCCGACTCCGACTCCGACACCGGTCGACCCGAACCAGCCCTTCCTGCCGACGCCCCTGATCCCGAACTTGCCGCCGGTAGTGCCCGATTCACCACCACCCGTCGCTCCTCGGCCGCAGCTTCAGCCTGGGGAGTATCCCGACTATCCAGAGATCGTTCTGATTGTGGATGCCGATGGATTAGGTGAAAGCATCAAGCAACGAATTGCAGAAGGTGTCATCGATCGGATCAAGGCACGCTACGAGCTGGACGACGTCAAGGTCCGTGTGCTGAAGCTGGAAGATGCTCAGGGTTATCCGGTCACACCGGCCGATACGCCGGCGGTGATCTTCACCAAAGACGGCCGCATCGTGGCCCAGTTCTCTGCTGGCATCATCGATCAGATAGCCCAGTCGCAAGGCTGGCTGCCGATCGCCGGCGGAGCCGCCGGTTGGGTCGTGGTCGTGATCATGATCGTTGCCGCGGTTGTGGCGTCGCGTAAGGGCAAGCAATCTCCGTAACGTACAGGTGAGTTATGGAGCGACTGATTGGTATTGCGATGGTGACGTTGTTCGCTGTAAACGGTGTTGCCTCGGTGATCCGGATGGGCATTATTCACGGCTGGTGGATACTGCTTCTGTACGCAGCAATAGCATGTGCCTTGTGCGCCTGGGTAGTTGCCGGTGACGAATCAAACGTGACTAGAAATATGAAAGGACTAGTCTGATGGCCAAAAAACAAAAGCGATACACGTTCAAGGTACACGTGGAGATCACCAGGGAGGGCAAAAGTAAACCGGTACCGTTTCACGAAGCTCCGGTGATCTGGCATCGCTGCAAGAAAAAGAATGTGCTGCTGCTGGAGAGCGAGTTGATCGAGATGCTGAGCCGTCTCAACCAACACGGATGGGCGCGACTCGAGAAGCGTAAAAAATGACCGTTCGCATAGCTCGAAATCCGGCTGATTTCGAGGCTGCCGACGGCTTGGCCGCCGACGTTTACCGGGTCTCCGGTCTCCCTCAGCCGTTGCCGATTCGCGCCGGTGAAGATCGTGTCGTGCTGCTGGCAGAAGACGACGGCGAGGTCGTGGGGACAATGGCGCTTGTGTTTTGCGGTTCGGGAGCGGTAGCGACCCGGTTTGCGATCCAACGAAGAAGTGTGCTCTTTTGCTGGAGTATGCTGGTTGCCGAGGCGCTCAGTGAGATGGCAAAACGTCACGTGGACTTTATGGCGACGAGCGTCAATCCGGCGACGCAAGACCGCTGGCGACGGTGCTTGGGCCTGGTCACCGTGGCGAGGGGGACCTACGAGGAGTTGAGCGGTGTGCCGGCGGTCGTGATGGTAGGCAGCGTGGACGCGATGCGTAAGCAGTGGGATCGACGCTGAGGTGACTTATGAGCAACGGCTTGAGTTGGACGGCGATTGCCGCTATCGGTATTCCGCTGATCGGTTGGATGCTCGGCACCTCGGCTATGCTGGCCGTAGGTGCGTACCAACTTAGGCGATTGGTGAACAACCACCTCCCGCATATCGAGGAACAATTGGACTTGCTGCTGCGAGGCGAGGGGCTGGTCTGTAAGCAACACGAGAAGACCCTGGAGGATCATGAAGAACGGATTCGTGAACTACAAGCTGGACAAGCTGATCCATGACCTCCAGGGCGGGGCCCTGCGGTTTTTTGATCGGCGAGACAACCTCCTGGCCCACGTCCGCTTGTTGTCGACGTTCAGTGTCGGCGGTGTCGATACGGCCGAGATGGATGGGCCGGTTGGGGACGTGGTGCTACAAAGCGGGACCGCGGCGTTGTTTGTGCTGGAGGACCGTTACGATGGCCGCTTATGCCGCGCTCGGGTCGTCGACCTACCGGGTGAGTCCGTGATGTTGTTCGACCAGAGGAAGTGGGAAGCAGGGGGTCGCGTAACAATCAGGACGTTGCGAGTGAGTTTGTAATTCAAAGCACCGGCCGTCATCGTAAAGCCCAAACACCTTCACCAAAGCAAGGAAAAGACGATGGCGAGTGACATCAATCTCAGCAGCTCGCTGGCCAACAACATGGCCGACGAGATTACCGCGCTGGTCGACGGGGGAGGCGGCGCCAACGGGAAGATCCAGTTCCGCTACGGCTCCCAGCCCGCGGGCCCCGACGTGGCGGCCACGGGGGCGGAGATCGCCACGTTGAATTTCGCAGCGGCCTCCTTCTCCACGTCCGGCTCGGGGGGCGGCAACGCGATCGGCCAGATCCAGGCTGGCAACGTGGCGCTGCACGACTTTACGGCCGACACCGGGATCGCCGGGGCCTCGACCGCGTGTAGCTGGGCGCGGATCTACGACGGCGACGACATCGACGTGGGGATCATCGACCTGAGCGTGGCGACCAGCGGCGCGGACATCAACTTTTCGGGGCTGGACAACACGATCTTCGCCGCCGGGGCCACGCTGGACATCACCAGCCTGTCGGTGACCGTCGAAGATGGAGTGGCCTGATGAGCGAGTCGCAGATCCCGATTCGAGTGAAGGCCGAGGGGCGGGGGACGTACGTGCCGCCGGAGGAGAAGGC
>LAZR01001986.1_pt1 | contig 12341 bp, 10 predicted proteins | sample 329461 | NCBI WGS metagenome assembly LAZR01 (sample SAMN03002196, study PRJNA259156) | marine sediment metagenome | biome: sea floor; feature: Hydrothermal impacted sediments; material: marine sediment; isolation source: Loki non-amplified sample from Loki's castle hydrothermal vent sediment ...
CCGCAGGCGCAGGCGCCATCTATCAGATCTCAAAAGTGTTCCGCAACGGCGAACGTGGCCGCCGCCACAACCCCGAGTTCTCCATGCTCGAATGGTATCGCCCCGGCTTCGACGATGCCGCCCTGATGTCAGAAGTGTCCGATCTGGTCTGCGGCTGGCTCAACTGCCCCCGGCCGCAGACTACAAGCTACCGCCAGGCAATGATCGCATGGGCAGGCATAGACCCGTTCGACATCACCGAAAAAGACCTGCGCCAACGCTGCCGTCAGTGGCTGGAGCCTGAGCAGTTAGAGGATCTCAGCCGCGACGGTTGCCTGGATTTGTTGATGAGCTTCGCCGTTGAGCCCAACCTGGGCACTGAAACCCCGGTATTCATCAACCAATACCCGGCCTCCCAGGCCTCCCTGGCCAGAATTTCCCAAGTTGGCGGCTTCGACGTGGCCCACAGATTCGAGCTCCACATCAACGGCCTCGAGCTGTGCAACGGTTACTGGGAACTGACTGATGTAGAAGAACAGCGCGCCCGCTTCGAAGCCGACAACCTTATGCGCAAAGCCGCTGGAAAACCCGAAATGAACGCAGATGAAGCCTTCCTGGCAGCTTTGGAATATGGCCTCCCGGACTGCGCCGGCGTGGCCCTGGGCCTCGATCGGTTGTTAATGCTTAAGATCGGCACCCGTGATATTGCAGATGTTCTGGCATTCCCACTAGAACGAGCTTAAACCCCAACCCGACCAAATGCCTCACCCATCCGAACCAACTTCCCCGCAACCTGCTCAGCATTCCAGCTCACGCTCCCCTTGGGCATCACCATCACCACCGTAGAGCCCAAACGGAAACGCCCCATTTCCTCACCTTTGGCAAACGCAACCGCACTCCCACCCTCGTAGGTAACCGCTCGCACGCCGTCGCCATTGGGCGCCACAACCCCGGCCCAGGGCGTCTCAACGCTGCCCACAATCATCGCGCCCACAAGAACCAGCGCCATGGGCCCCGCTTTGGTATCAAAAATACAGACAACCCGTTCATTTCGGGCAAACAGGTTAGGCACATTCTCTGCCGTCATCGGGTTCACCGAAAACAGCTTGCCTGGAACATAAATCATCTCCCGAAGCCTGCCCGCCAGCGGCATGTGAATACGGTGATAATCTTTGGGGGAGAGATAAACTGTGGAAAACTCTCCCTCCGAGAATGCGTCAGCCAACCGAGTGTCGCCACCCAGCAGTTCAATCAGACTGAACGACTGGCCTTTGGCCTGAAACACACGATCACCGGAGGCTTGGCCAAGCTGGCTGATGACACCGTCTACCGGGCATACGAATGTCTTTTCACCCTCCGCAATGGGGCGGATGCCAGGTTTTAACGCCCGGGTAAAAAACGCGTTAAAGCTGGAATAAGCCGCTGGATCCGGCTCGGCGGCCTCGCTCATATCCACGCCGTAGCGCTTGATGAACCAGTTAACAACGCGATTTTTGAGTGCAGGGGCGTGGTCATTATCTGCCAGACGACCAGCCAGGCGCGAAATTGCCAGCTGCGGCGTCACGTACTGGCTCAGGATGAACAGCTTGTCGAACATTACAAGAATTCCTCTACGCTCAAAGGTGTGAAGCTTACCAAATAGTATTGCAAGAGTGTCGCGCCACCGTCCGTATGTATAGAAATTGTTTCATAGCTTCGCGGATGGTGCAGGGGCTTGCTATTATCAGTCGCAGAAAACGCGTGATCGCTTCCGGCACTGGTCGGCAACCTCAATATAAAGGCTCACATTCTACCCATGCTACTTATTATTGGCGCAATTATTGTCGTTGCCAGCGTTCTGGGTGGGTACACCCTCCACGGCGGCAACCTTATGGTGTTGTGGCAACCGACGGAGCTGCTTATTATCTTCGGCGCTGCCCTTGGCTCTTTTATAATTGCCAATCCACTCCATACCGTCAAAAAAGTATTCTCCGGCGTTTTGCGTTTGCTCACGGGCTCGCCGTTTAACAAATCCTATTACATGGACTTGCTGAGCATGCTCTACGAGATTTTCGATAAATCCCGCAAGCAGGGCGTCATGTCCATTGAGGAAGATATCGATAATCCGGAATCCAGCCAGATTTTCAGTCGCTACCCGGCCATCATGAAATCAAAGGAATTGCTCGCATTCATTACGGATTACCTGAGAATTATCAGCGCGGGCAATATGGCCACCCACGAGCTGGATGGCATGATGGAAAATGAAATTGACAGTCGTGAACATGAGCTTCTTGAACCTGCCCACGCGGTGAACAAAATTGCAGACGCGTTGCCGGGCCTGGGCATAGTCGCGGCGGTGCTGGGTATTGTGGTCACCATGAATTTCCTGAGTGAGGGGCCTGAGCGCATTGGTCTGAGTGTAGCTGCGGCGCTCGTGGGAACATTCCTGGGTATCTGGATGGGGTACGGTTTTGTGGGGCCAACGTCTATCGCCATGGAGCATGCTGCAAAATACGAACTCAAAGCTTATCAGTGCGTTAAATCCGCTATTGTTGCCACGGTTTCAGGGCAGGCCCCCCAGATGGCCATCGAATTTGGCCGCAAGGCGCTGCCAACGGATAAGCGCCCTGGTTTTCAGGAGCTGAACGATCATGTGCGTGCGAAATAACGCAGCCTGCTCTCTGTCCCCGGATCCCTGACCCAGGAGCGAACTTTTGGAACAGCAGCCGATAATCATCAAGCGTAAAAAAGTCGTTGCCGGGGGCCATCACGGCGGTTCCTGGAAGGTGGCTTTTGCCGACTTCGCAATGGCGATGATGGCGTTTTTTCTCGTGCTCTGGCTCACTGCAACCGCATCGCCGGAGCAGATAAAAGCGGTGGAAGGCTATTTTCGTGATCCGGTTGGGTTCACAGAAGGCGGGTCCCCAAGCCCGGTGGATCTTGAAGGCAGCGCATCGGTTGTCAACGAAGCCAGCGCGAATATCGCCCCCAACCCGTTAGTGATCGGCGACGATGCGGTGGATACGCTTGCAGACACGCTTGAGCAGCGCCGCATGGAAGAACTTTTTCAGGAATTGCAGCAGAGGATTGAAGAGAACGAAACGCTGCAGGAGTTCAAAGACCAGCTCCTGATAGACATTACAGACGAGGGCCTGCGGATCCAGATAGTTGATCGCTCCGGTCGCCCCATGTTTGATAGCGGCAAGGCCGAGCTGAAATACTATTCTCAGGAAATTCTGTTCGAGCTGGCAAAAACCCTTGGGTCAGTGGACAACAAGCTCAGCATCACCGGGCATACGGACTCTACACCGTTTGGTGGCCGCCCGGGCTATACCAACTGGGAACTCTCTGCGGATCGTGCGAACACAGCGCGTCGAGCGCTGGTCGCCGGCGGGGTACGTGCCGAGCAGATCGCGAGGGTGGTGGGGCTGAGTGATTCCGTACTGTTCGAGCAGGATGAGCCAACGGCGCCTGTAAACAGACGAATTTCTATTATCGTGCTCAACAAGAAAACCGTGAACGGTATCCACAGCAGCGCCAGTGCCCAAGGCGCCCCTCTGATCGACCTCACGGTACCTTCTGAAGAGACGCAGAAAAAAGCTCTGGATAACCTTGAAGGCGGAGACTGGCAGAAGAAAAAAGCAGAGCCTGCATCCGGCGAACTGAACTGGTAGCTCGCCGGCCGGTGTTGGATCAGTTGGCTTTCAGCCCCCGAGTTTGCTGCTCTGCCATATCTTGCAGAATGCGATGAAAGCTTCGCAACCGTTCCGGGCTGAGTTTGCCGGAGTCTGCAGCCGCATCAATCGCACAGCCGGGGTCTCCCATATGCCGGCAGTTGCGGAACTTGCAGTAGCCGATCACCTCGCGAATTTCACGAAAACCATACTCGATTTCCTGTGGCTTCATGTGCCAGAGGCCGAACTCCCGAATTCCCGGCGAATCAATCAGATCGCCGCCCATCGGCAAGTGAAACAGCTTCGCAGTCGTTGTGGTGTGAATGCCCTTGCCCGTGCTTTCAGAGACCGCACCTACGCGAATCGCCTCATTCGGCATCAGCGTCTGGATAATCGACGACTTGCCAACCCCCGATTGCCCTACAAACGCACTCGTTTTATCCCTCACCAGCGCTTCAACCTCCGGCGAAGGTCCGCCGTCAAACTGCACCGCTGAGGTGCGCACTACTTCATAGCCAAGCACTGCGTAGCGCTCGAGCAGCGCGTCTATGTGCGCGCGGTTTCGATCCGTGATCAGGTCTGTCTTGTTCAGCAAAATAACCGCGGGAATATCCGTGATCTCTGATGCCACCAGATACCGGTCTATCAGGTTGTCATGGGGTTCAGGCTCCGGCGCGATCACCAGAATAATGTGATCAATATTCGCCGCCACAGGCTTTACGGCGCCAAAGTTATCCGGCCGCTGCAGCAGATTATCGCGCTCACAGCGGGCAACGATCACGCCGGTTTCGTTCTTGCCTGGCCGCCACACAACCCGGTCGCCCGTTACCAGGCTGTCGATATTCGCCCGAACAAAGCAGCGCACAACGTCACCTTTGTGCTCACCTTCCAGCGCCTCGACATCCAGTTGTTGCCCATAATGAGCAATAATCAGCCCTTCCTGCTCTGGCCCCAGTTCACCGGCATCGGCCTGCGCCTGAACCGACTTCTCTTTGCGCGCTGCGCGGGCTGCGCGCTCCTCCTGAACCTTCTTGATCCGGAATTGCTGCTGCTTGTTCAGTTGCCGTTTTGCCATAAGGTCTCAGATAACACGGATGAAAGTGGTGTCGTTGCTGTGCCATCATACGGGAATAAACCATATTCGGCTTGAGGGAAATAAAATGTCGGCAGGCAACTACCTGGTTTGGATTGATCTGGAAATGACCGGCCTGGATCCGGAAAAAGAACGCATCATCGAGATGGCCACCCTCATCACAGATTCAGAACTGAATCTCGTGGCCGAAGGCCCGGTCATCGCGTTACACCAGCCCGACAGCCTCTTGAATGCCATGGACGAATGGTGCACCCGAACCCACGGCGAAAGCGGGTTAACCAAGCGCGTCCGGGAAAGCAAGGTATCGGCAGCCGAGGCCGAACAGCAAACTCTTGCCTTCCTGAAAGAGCACCTGGAACCGGGGAAGTCCCCCCTGTGCGGCAACAGTATCGGCCAGGATCGACGGTTCCTCGTGAAGTACATGCCCGAACTGGAAGATTTCTTCCACTACCGCAACCTTGACGTCTCCACCATAAAGGAACTGGGCCCGCCGCTGGCGTCCGGACGTGTTGGACGGCGTAAAGAAAAAGGGCAGCCACCTGGCCCTGGACGACATTCGTGACTCAATCAACGAGTTGCGCCACTACCGCGAGCACTTCTTCAAGCTATAAGCCATGCTGCGCCAGGGCCCATTGAACATGCTCGCGGACCATGTCAGAAGGATGGTCAGCGCGCTGTTTCAGCGCTTCTATCACCGGAATGGTCGAAGGCGCATTGCCCAGCCCCACGGCCATATTACGTAACCAGCCCTCATATCCGGTGCGGCGAATCGCCGAGCCTTCCGTGCGCTTCAAAAATTGCGCTTCCGTCCACAAAAACAGCTCCGCCAAAGAGCTGTTGTCCAGGCTGTGTCTGGGTTGGAAGTCGTCTTCGAGGGTGGGTTTGCTGAATTTTTGCCAGGGGCAGACCAGTTGGCAGTCATCGCAGCCAAACACCCGATTGCCCATCAGCGGGCGCAATTCCTCTGGAATACTGCCTTTCAGCTCAATAGTGAGGTAGCTGATGCAGCGTCGGGCGTCCAGCTTGTGCGACCCCACAAACGCATCCGTCGGGCACAGGTCGAGGCAAGCAGAGCAACTACCGCAATGGTCGGTGTCAAAAGGTGCGTCTATCGGCAGGGGCGCACTGGTAAATATCTCACCCAGAAAAAAGAACGATCCGGCTTTCGGGTGTATCAGCATATTGTTCTTGCCAATCCAGCCCAGACCGGCCCGCTGGGCCAGTGCCCTCTCCAGCACGGGAGCGCTGTCTACAAAGGCGCGGTAATCATAACCGATCAGGGCATCGTCAATTCGTTTTGCCAGGGTTGCCAATCGCTTGCGAATCAGCTTGTGGTAGTCACGGCCAAGAGCATAGCGAGTGACATACGCGTTTTCCCGGTTAGTAAGCGCTTCTTTCGGGCTGTCGGGCGACGGCAGATAATCCATGCGCACGGAGATCACCCGGGTTGTACCGGGTACCAGGGAGCTCGGCGTATACCGCTTGTCGCCGTGGTGGCCCATGTACTCCATTTCGCCTTGATAGCCGCTGTCCAGCCAATCCTGAAGGTGCCGGGCATGTTCACCGGTATCCGCCGTTGTGATGCCCGTCTCCGAAAACCCGAGCTCTTTGCCCCACTGTCGAATAAGCGCTGGCAAATCAGCCAGTTCCGGTGATCGAGGGGCGTTATCTTCTGTCGTATTCATAAACTCCGTTGGGATAACTGCGTCGGTGGCGCAAGAGATAATGATATTTAATTTGATTAAGTTATGACCTTTTCCGCTGTTTTGCTATGCTTTACAGATAGCTGGCCAATTTTCTTAAACCGGTTTCTGTAACGGGGGCAAAGGTTCATGCCACAGCACGCTGGGAATAGTTTATCAGATGCGCTGTTTTGTGCCGATTCTGTGCGTCGTATCGATCAATATGTGATCGAACAGCAGGGCGTCGACGGCTTTGAACTGATGCAGTCTGCTGCCCGCGCAGCATTTCGCCAATTGGTTGTTCGCTGGCCCGGCGTAGAGCCCGTGTTGGTGCTTTGCGGCGCTGGCAATAACGGCGGTGATGGTTATCTGATCGCGGCCAATGCCATCAGGCACGGGCTGTCTGTGCAGTGTCTTGCGGTTGCTCCCACCGGTAAGTTGAGTGGCGATGCCCGCAAAGCCTGGCAAAAGGCGATTGCGGATGGCGTAGAGGTGCAGGATCTGGGAGATATCAGCGAGCCCGCGCTGAATGCTTTGTTTGAAACAGCAAAACTGATTGTCGACGCCATGCTGGGCACCGGCATTTCCGGTGCCCCCAGGGAACCATTTTCCGGGATAATTGTGCGCTGCAACCGCGCCGGGCTTCCCGTGCTGGCGGTGGATGTGCCATCCGGGCTGAATGCCACGTCGGGGGCGGCCGGGGGCGAAGTAGTGCTGGCCACCATGACGGTTACGTTTATTGGCCGTAAAGCCGGGCTGTATACCGGGCAGGGCGTGGCTGTGTGTGGTGATGTGGTTTTTGAAGCGCTGAAAACGGGCACTGGCGTCGATGAAAGTGGCGAAAGCCCGGTCGCGATGCTTCGGCGTTGGCCTTCGGTTCGCGATTGGTTGCCCGTTCGCCTCGCCAATGCCCACAAGGGCCGGTTTGGCCATGTTCTGGTGGTCGCGGGAGACCGGGGCTTTGGTGGCGCAGGCTTGTTGGCTGCGGAAGCGGCTGCACGCTCGGGTGCCGGGCTGGTTTCGCTGGCGACGCGCCCTGAGCACGTTACGGCAGCGTTGGCGCGGTGTCCGTCGGTTATGGTTCACGGTGTAATTCATGGTTCAGAGCTGCCGGCGTTGCTGCAGGCTGCGACGGTTGTCGTTTGCGGGCCGGGTATGGGGCAAAGCGCCTGGGGCCAGCAAATGCTGCAACAGGTTTTAGACAGCGGAAAACCCCGCGTTCTGGACGCAGACGCGCTTAATTTGCTGTCATCCCAAGCGGTTAAACCGGTCAGTCAGCAGATTCTGACACCGCATCCGGGTGAAGCCGCCAGATTACTGAACTGCGCGATCCCGGAGATAGAGGCGGATCGTTTGGCTGCGGCCAAAAAGCTGCAGTCGGTTTATGGCGGCGTGGTGTTGCTTAAAGGTGCCGGCACGGTTATCGCATCTGGTTCGGAGCCGGTGGATATTGCCGGTGGCAGTAATCCGGGCATGGCGACCGGAGGCATGGGAGACGTGTTATCGGGAGTTGTCGGGTCGCTTTACGCTCAGATGCCCGGTGCACCTGCCCGCGCTGCTGTGTTGGGGGCCGTTATTCATCTTGAAGCGGCCGCCAAGGCATCGGCAACCAAAGGCTATGCCGGGTTGATACCGACCGATGTTATCGACGCGCTCCCCCTGGTTTTCCGTGAGGCTGAGCCAGCCAGTCACTGCCGTGAGGAAGACAAGTGAGTATTTCTGTGAGCGAGCATCGGCTGTTTCTGGAAGGTGAGGCCGACACGCAGAAACTGGGCCGCGCGTTAGCCCGGCTGGCAAAAAAATCCGGCCAGGGCCTGACCGTGTTTCTCGAGGGCGATCTCGGAATGGGTAAGACCACGCTCAGCCGGGGATTTATAAGGGGTCTCGGGCACACAGGCGCTGTGAAGAGCCCGACCTACACGCTGGTCGAGCCCTATGAGGAGTTGACACCACCGACCTATCATTTTGATTTGTACCGGTTGGGCGATCCTGAAGAGCTGGAATACATGGGCATACGGGATTACTTCAACGGTCAGAGCGTTTGCCTTATCGAATGGCCGGAGCGAGGCACAGGGTTGCTACCAAAGCCGGATCTCGAAATCCAACTTGAATATCAGGGCGAAGGCCGCTCCGCGGTTGTCCGGGCGCGCTCAGAGTTGGGTGCATCACTTTTGAACGAACTGGAGTTAACCGGGCCGCGCTATTAATGGGCCAGAACCGGATAAACAGGCAGGCTGTATGAATAAATTCAAGCTCACAATGAAAACAATGATGACGTTGACGTCCTTGTGGCTGCTGGTCGCAACCGTGCAGGTTCAGGCAGGCACGCAGGTGGAAGGTATCCGCATCTGGCCCGCGCCGGACCATACTCGCCTGGTGCTGGACACGAAAGGCAAGGTCGATCACAACATATTCGCACTGAGCAATCCGTCGCGGTTGGTGATTGATCTGAAGAACACTCGACTCAAAGCGGACTTCGATAAACTCGATCTGTCCGGCAGCCCTGTCCGGCGTATCCGCAGCGCGCCGCGCAATGGAACAGATCTCAGAGTGGTTCTTGATCTTGCCAGCGACGTCAAGCCCCGGAGTTTTCAGTTGGAGCCCAATCAGCAATATGGCTACCGGCTCGTGGTTGATCTGATTGATGAAAGTGGCAGTCGCCTGGAAAAAGCGACCAAACCAACGGTCACTCAAAATTCCGCCGGCAAACGCGATGTTATCGTGGTTGTTGATGCAGGCCACGGAGGTGAAGATCCCGGTGCTATCGGCCCACGGGGTACCCACGAAAAAGACGTTGTCTTGAAAATGGCGCATATTATCAAGGATATGATCGACAAGCAGCCGGGTTATACCGCCAAGCTCACCCGAACCGGAGACTATTATATCGGGTTGAGAAGCCGCACTATTCTGGCCCGCAAGTACGGCGCCGATTTGTTTGTGTCGGTGCACGCAGATGCCTTTCGCACCCCCCAGCCTAAAGGCGCCTCGGTATTCGCGTTGTCCCAGCGTGGTGCTACCAGTGAAACGGCGCGCTGGCTGGCGCAGAGTGAAAATCGCTCAGACCTGATCGGCGGTGCTGGCGGCGTATCTCTTGACGGCCGCGACGATATGCTGGCGGGTGTGCTGCTCGATTTATCCATGACCGCGAGCATAAACGCCAGCCTGGGCGTGGGTAGCTCTGTGCTGGGTAAGCTTGGTGGAGTTGCTCGTCTGCACAAGCCAGGCGTGGAACAAGCAGCCTTTGCGGTGCTCAAGTCGCCCGATATTCCGTCCATCTTGGTAGAGGCCGGATTTATCTCAAATCCGCATGAAGAGAAAAATCTGGCGACAGACTGGTACCGCCGCAGATTGGCCGGCGCAATAATGAACGGTATTGATGCATATTTCCGGAAAACGCCCCCGCCGGGTACTTTGCTGGCGTGGCAAAAACATAACGGTCCAGGCTCTGGTCGAATCAGTCAATACGAAGTTCAAAGTGGCGATACGCTCTCAGCAGTGGCTCGGGACAATCAGACCACGGTCAGCGAATTGATGCAGTATAACGACCTGAGGGACGACCGTGTTATGGTAGGGCAAACCATTCGTATTCCCTCATCCTGAACAAGAGGTGGCCCTGAAACATGCCCTCCATACGATTGCTCTCGCCGCGGCTGGCAAACCAGATTGCCGCGGGCGAGGTCGTTGAGCGCCCTGCATCCGTCGTAAAAGAACTGGTTGAAAATGCACTCGACGCAGGTGCTGACCGCGTCGATGTTGAGGTCGAACAAGGCGGCGTAAAGCTGATCCGGGTTCGTGACGACGGCAGTGGTATTGCTGAAAGTGACCTGCCGCTGGCGCTCAGCCGCCATGCAACCAGTAAAATTGTCAGTCTTGATGATCTGGAATCCGTAGCGTCCCTGGGTTTCAGGGGTGAAGCGTTGGCCAGTATCAGTTCGGTGTCGCGCCTTGCGCTGACCTCTCGCACAGAAGGCCAGGAGGCGGCCTCCCGGGTGGAAGTTGAAGGGCGTGACATGGACGCCACAATTTCACCGGCCGCGCATCCTGTGGGCACCACCGTTGAAGTTCGGGATCTTTTTTTCAATACCCCGGCTCGGCGCAAATTTCTTCGGGCTGAAAAAACCGAATTTAATCACGTAGAAGAGTGTATTCGACGCCAGGCGCTCAGTCGCTTCGATGCGGGTTTTACCCTCCGTCACAACCAGCGGGTTGTACAGAACCTTCAGCCAGCAGGGTCCACGCTCGACAGAGAGCGCCGCATTGGCGCCCTCTGTGGGCAGAAATTTATCGACAACGCCGTCGTCATTGACGCAGAAGCCACGGGTTTGCGCCTTTGGGGTTGGGTGGCCTTGCCCACATTTTCTCGCAGCCAGGCCGATCTTCAGTATTTCTTCGTTAATGGCCGGGTGATCCGCGACCGGTTGGTTGCCCATGCCGTGCGTCAGGCATACCGCGATGTGTTGTACAACAATCGCCATCCTGCGTTTGTTCTTTACCTTGAAGTGGATCCGGCCACCGTGGATGTGAACGTGCACCCGACCAAGCACGAAGTGCGCTTCCGTGACGGTCGTCTGGTGCACGATTTTATCTTTCGTACGCTGCACAAGGCTTTGGCTGATGTGCGGCCAGACGACCACTTTCGCGGTGCGGTGGCTCAGTCTTTTGGGCGCGAAGCCGAAGGTCACAAAGAATACCCGGCAGCCGGCTCAGTGGCCCAGCACCAGCCATGGGGTCGGCAACCGGCAACGCCTGTGGCTGACAATCGTGCCCCGGGTTCCGGTTTTGTCGGGCAGGCCGCGCCTCAGCAGGAATGGCGGGCCAGTGATCAGATGGCCTTTTATCAGTCCCTTGGCGGCGGCGGTGTCAGCGCGCGACAAGAGCATGCAGCGCTGGACGGTTTGGCGCCTGCGTCTCCCGCCGCTCTGGATCATCAGGCCAACGCGAACGGGCATGAGGAGCCGCCTCTGGGATATGCCATTGCCCAGTTGCACGGCATTTACATTTTGGCCCAAGGCAGTGCCGGGATGGTCGTGGTCGATATGCATGCGGCCCACGAACGCATCACCTACGAGCGTATGAAGCGCGCACTGGCAGAGCAGGATCTCAAAAGCCAGCCGTTGCTGGTGCCGCTGTCTCTCGCGGTCAGCCAGAAGGAAGCTGCGTTGGCTGAAACCCACGCAGACGAGCTGCAACAGCTCGGGCTGCAGATTGAGCGAATCGGGCCTGAAACGCTTGCCATTCGTCAGGTGCCTGCGTTGCTGCGAGGCGCCGATACCGAGCAGCTCGTTCGGGACGTGTTATCGGATTTGATTGAGCACGGCCAAAGCGACCGGGTAGAAGCCGTAACCCATGAGCTTCTTGGCACCATGGCTTGTCACGGTTCGGTGCGGGCAAATCGCCAGTTGACCATACCGGAGATGAATTCACTGCTGCGGGATATGGAAGCAACAGAGCGCAGTGGGCAGTGCAACCACGGCCGGCCGACCTGGACGCTGGTGACGCTCGCCGAGCTGGATAAGCTGTTTCTGCGGGGTCGCTAGCAATGTTGCCAATCTCTGATGCCGGTGGCGCCCCCGACCGGCCGCCTGCGATTTTTCTCATGGGGCCAACAGCCTCGGGCAAGACCGATCTGGCCATGGCGCTTTGCGAACGCCTGCCTTGCGACATCATCAGTGTTGATTCGGCGATGATTTACCGCGGGATGAACATCGGTACGGCCAAGCCCACCAATGACGAGCTTGCGCGGGCTCCGCACCGACTGATTGATATCTGTGATCCGGCCGAAACCTATTCCGCTGCCGATTTTCGCAGGGATGCGCTCGCAGAAATGACGAAAATCTCGCGCGCAGGGCGCATACCGTTGCTGGTGGGCGGCACCATGATGTATTTCAAGGCGTTGTTGCATGGCATGTCCGGGTTGCCAGCGGCAAGTCCGGA
>LAZR01001987.1_pt1 | contig 12337 bp, 15 predicted proteins | sample 329461 | NCBI WGS metagenome assembly LAZR01 (sample SAMN03002196, study PRJNA259156) | marine sediment metagenome | biome: sea floor; feature: Hydrothermal impacted sediments; material: marine sediment; isolation source: Loki non-amplified sample from Loki's castle hydrothermal vent sediment ...
GCTGACTTTCTTGCCCGGTTTTGCTGCAATCTTACCGAAAAGTCCGACGTCGAGATTGAAAAGTTTTCCAAGCGCCGGAATGACTCGTTCCAGTTGTCCTGCAACTACATCGGCAGTGTTTTGTGCCATGGTATGACTCCTAGATTAAAGTCCCCCTCCCATTGAAGACTCCAGCAGGCGATCCTCGTAGTGATCCTGGGTTTCGCCCTTTTGACGCTGCATGTCTTCAACCGAGCGGGCTGCTGGCTTGGCGGCAGTACCGCCAGCGCCAGGTTCACGCCTCGCCTCCCGTTTTTCTTGCTCCATCTTTTTCTCCGCTGCTTTGTCCACTACCTGTCGAGTGGCGTTGCCGAGTTCCTGCGTCACAAACTCGTCCACCAGAGAACTCAAGCGCCCCCCCAAGGCTTTCACTACGTCCTTGCGGTGGGTATCGCTGCGATCTCCTCCGTCAACCAAACTTCTGAAGCGAGAGCCGAAAATTCTGTCGCTATTCAGGGTTTCGTTGAGGCGGGTGATGACGTTGCGGCGTAGGTTCCCTTCAGCCCACTCTCCCAGGCCGGAGGGTTTAAGTTGGCCCAAGACTTCCGAGATGCGTCCATCTACTTCCTTCTCCCACGTCCCTTGCACGTTGTTGAGGAAGTCAAGCCGCTGCTTGTTCTCGTAGCCAGTCCGTTCCTCTCGCAGTTGGTTTTCGCGTTGGTCCAGTTGTGCGCTACGAGCGTCTGGTTGGCCTTGACCGGCAGCTTGGCGGCTTGCCTGTCCATCCCCTAAGAACAGCCGGCCGATTTCCTTCAGAGAATCAGCTAAGTCCGTTCGTCCTGTTCGCTCCAATTCGGCGACGTACTGCTTGTGGGCATCGGTGAGGGCCATCCCCACTACGCGGTCGTAGCCTTGGGGAAAGTCCTGCGCCCAATCAGTCAGGAGTTGACGGGTTTCTTCTGGATTCCCAGAGTTGAATCGTCGGGTGTCTTCCTCGGAGGCGCGGTAAGTTTCCATAACGTGCCGGGCGTTGTCGGGCGTCTGGAACATCTCACCGTATTGCCTGTCGCGGAAGAAGGCGCCGCGAAGCTGAGGATTCTTCTGAAACGCCTCGCGGAGTTCGGGTGTGACCACCTTCTCCTCTTCGGGCGTGAAAGGCTTTTCCTCTGGGGGCTTCGCAACTTCTTCGGGTTTGGGTGCTTCGGGTGGTTTCTCTTCGACTGGCGGCTGTTCTCCCTCTACAGGTTTCTCCCCTGGTTTAGGGGACGGCTCCGCAGCCGGTTCGGGAGGGGCGGCCTCTTCCTCCGCTGGCCTTAACTCATCCAGCGCAGTGTCATCCGTGGGAGCGGCAGTTTCGGGTGGCGATTCCGGGGGAGCCGTAGCCCCTACATCCGCCGGTTGGGTTACAACTTCTTCTTGCATCGTTTCTACCTCTGCGCTCCTTACGGGAGCGAATCGAAATGAGGCCGAAAAACAAAAAAGCCCGATCATCCCGTTTTCACGGGAGTCGGGCTTCAGAAAGAGCCTTTATTTAGTTAGGCAGTCACTAAGCTGCTCTGCTGATTATGAACTGGTTTTAGCTTCTCCTTTCCAAATCTGAAGATTGCCATGTGTTGGCACTTGCACTTGATTTCTATTCTCAGATTTCCCGGTGCGCCCTTTGCACGCATGAGTAGGCGTTTGCATTCGTTGCACCTATAGTCACGCATCTCGTCCGACATCATTAAGCCAAATTTCCCATGCTAAAATCAAGCAAAATCTTCGCTTTTTGTTCTACAGCGATTCCCCGTCGTCTCCCTGGATCGAGGGCGCCTTTTCAGCGTGTGCCTCGGCCCACTTGGGTCGCTGATTCCGTAGTGCGAATCCATTGAAAGCATCATCACAAACTCCATTCGGGTGTCCTCGTCCATCTTCTCCCATGCTTCTTTCAAGCACTTTTCAGGATGGGCGGAAATACATTTGCGCTCCGCGCGCGACTCCTCTGACTCCCGCGTACCTGGCCCTTCTTCCTTGAACCTCGCGTGGCGGGCTTTGGTTTTCTCGACAATCTCCTCTGCGCTCAGCAGTGGCTTACGGGCCTTGACTACTTTTCCCAAGCTGGTGATGTAGCAGAACTCAATCTGCCCGCCTTCAATCTTGGCCTTCCCCTCTTGGTAAATCATGGGGAACTTCGACTTCGGCATTTCATGGGGGCCAGTACCATCGAATGCCTTGTCGGCGTACTCGTCTTCGTAGGATTGATGCGCCATTAGGCTGCCGACTCCTCGGCTGGCTTTGGTTTTTCTTCCTGTGCTGCTTCTGGGCCGGCTGCCACTGCCTGCGCTTGGGCTAGTTGCGCCAATCCTAACTCGTCATGGATTACCTTGTGCAGAACGCAGTTGGCGTAGCCCATTGGATTCGATTCTTTCTCCCGCAACCCATCCTCAGAAACAAGGAAGTTCTGCAATTCCTCTGAATGGATGGCGTGGTTGTCCACATGCTGTTCGGGCAGAACCGAGGGGATCAAGTCGTCTCCCTGCTGGATTGGTTCTGAGGAAAGCAATTGGTAGATTTCCTGCCGCTGCTTGGAGCGGTCGTCCTCACCGGGAATGTAGAGCTGCGGCATCCCTATCATGGAGATGTTCAACTCTGTGTTGCGTGGGTGAGAAAGTACCTGCTGGAGTCTTTCGTTCCCCTGCTGGGCGAGTCCAATCAGATTCATATAGACTTCGCGCTGCTGTTCAATCAGCATCGGAAAGGCATCGTCCACTTCGGCGTAGATGTCAAACTCGCCCGCTTTCAGCATTGCCGCCGGAACCGTGACTTTCTCCAGCTCTGATCCTTTCTTGTTCTGGTAGCGGATGTCTTCGTCCAGGTTCTCCCGAAGAATCACAAGTTGTTGCTTGGCGACTTCTTGCCAAAACTGCGTGATGTAGTCCCAATGAATCCCCTTCCGACCCAGAGCTAAGTCTCGGTCAGCAGCGTAGGTCATGGGCTTCAGGCTCTTGTCAGTTCCGCCGGTAAGGGTAGGGGGGGCACCTACCAAAAAGCGCGCCATGTTGAAAATATCGGGCGCGTGACGGAACGCTGCTTCTGGTCCCCTGCCGGTTTTCTTTTGCAGGATTATATCCCTAATATTTCTTCCTCCTCGCAGAGTCACCGGGATCATCTCGCGGGCGCGAATCTTCTTGCGGTCAAGCGCATGGAAGTCAATGGCATTGGCATCCACAAATTCAGGTTCAAATGACTTGTACTCGATGTACTCGCGTTTGATCGCTTCATCGAAGTTGTAGGCTTGCTGCAAAGGCAAGGCACTCTGGCCGATGGAGGGAGTGAACATACCTTTCCCCTCCTTCGCCCGCCCTAGCGCCCAATGGTCGTCCATAGACTCAGCGTAAGCCGCTAGGTACTGGTCATTCACGAACTCAACTCGTACCCCTTTGGGGAAATACTTCTCCAGGGCTTCACGCTTGGCTTTTTCCAGCTTCCAGAAGGTAGAGGGCCGCAACCAGTAGCGCCGCCAAGTAACCAGGGCTGCATTAGTCGTGCTGTAGAAGTATGAGGTTGACTCCATCCGGCCCAAGCGGAAAGAGCGGTCAATGCTCGACCCTTCGCCGCCGTACTCCGCTGGTCCCCCTGAAATTTTGCTGGCCTGTCCTGGGTAAGCATCCCGAAGCGAGGTTTCATGCAGTTCGGTCGCTAATCCCAGAAAAGGGCATTCGGAGAGGTTTTTGGCGTAGTGGGGCAACTTCAATTCCAGCCCGTCATAAATGTTGGTGATGACTTGCCCGTTAGCGACTTCGCGGACTTCTTTCACCTGCGGAATTTCTACTTGGCGTTCGGGGTTAAAGTGTTCCTCGCCAATCTCCCCACCACATTGCAAACAGGTGTTCGTCATGGCGACAAAGCTATCTGCCGGCGTTCTCTCTCCGCAGCCAGGACAGAGGAAGTGGGCGGGCAGGGTGGCGACCTTCATCTCAATATCGGGTTCGGGATGGGTGCCGAAGCGGTCCTTGTCCACTAGCCAGCGGGTGTAACCGCCCCAGATACCGTGATTGAAGGCGTTGTAGAGAACTTGCTTTTGGAGGAGTTTCCACTTGTTGATGCGGTCGATGTAGGGCTTGGCATCGTTGGCCGCTTTCGCCGCGGCAATATCCGTTTCCTTCTGAAAATCCTTTGGGATAAAGCGAACCGGAGTACGGCGCTGGCCCAGCACCGCCATGATGGATTCACTCAAAGCCTCGTAGAAATTGACAGGATAATGGTAAATCTCGCCTTCGTCGTAGCCCGCGCGCTTGTAGTCAGAGCCGGTTGGTTCCCGCCAACTGTCGCGGCCATAATCCCAGTACAAATTTTGTGATCCCTTGTAAAAGAAATCCGCGTAAGCAAACTTCGCGTACTGATAGCGCCAGTTGGTGTATTCCTCTTGTTCGAATTGGACGACGATCTCCCGCAGGGAGTTTTGCAGTTCTGGGTCGAGCTTATCCCCGCGCAGGCCAATGTCGCCTTCGTAGGTAGAAGGTTCCCTGCCCTTCTCGTCTTCCTGCTGGGTGACTACTGAGGTTGTGCTTTCCATTTAGTACCCTCTGTGTTTGCGGTTGGGAAAATGAGAACGGCGCTTTTTGCGCCTATCGGCCGCAAACTCCGCTGGTGTGTGCGTTGCTCCCGTCCTCATGTTTTTTGCTTCAACGACTGTCCCGGTTTTCGCCTTGGCGCTTCCACCACGGAAGGCCAAACGAGTAACCCCGTCAGTCTTGTGCATACGATAACGAACACCGCTAAGTGGCATCTTTCCCTCCATTCGCCTTGACCCTTTCTCGGCGCTCCATTTCCTGTCGGTACATTGCCTTCGCGTCCTCTTGGCTCAGACGGCTTAATTCGTTCAATGCGGCTTGTTGCCCCATCGGATAGGCTTGGATGGGTTCTTTTTGTTCCCCCGCTCTGGCTGTTTCCTCTTCTGCTCCGTAGTCATAGAGCGGACGGATACGATTCGCTTCCAAGAGCCGATTCAACAGTTCGTCCCTTTCTCGCTCAAGGGATCGAATGTAGGGCGAGATGTAGCTGTAAATGCTTTTCATCTCTTACCCATGAGCCTCATGTTCGGTTAAAGCCGTGCTATCGCCGCTAGTGTTGTATAAGACTTGGTTCCGTTTACATCCGACGGGTATAATTTTATGGATTCTACGACGCGGAAATGTTTTTTGAGTAAGTTAGTAAGACTGAGTTGGGTAAAGAAGTTAAGGTGAGTGGCCTCTAAGAGATGCCAAGGAATCACTCCATGTTCATAACAGCTTGGGATTGCACTTATATCTGGGACAGTGAAAATTGCAGTATGTGTAGCGATACGGGCAATCTCTCGTATCGCTTGTTCATAGTCTGGAATATGCTCAAGAACCTCGGTACAGACAACAGCCCTAAAGGCATTATTCTTAAACGGAACCGGGAATACACCATCATACAGGGTTATGAACTTGTCAGTGCCCTCTATAAGATTTTTGCTAATAGCATTCCTCGCAAGTTCAAGTCCGTAAGTTTCCATGCCGCAGGAACGAAGTTCTCTCAACAAAGCACCAATGCCACAACCGAAATCAAGAATCGGTGCTGCAAGCGATTTCGCAAGTTCGATTATGACCGGAGTCGCTATGGTAGTAGGAGGACCAGAACCGTAGATCTCACCACGATGTAGGACACGTGATTCTGAAAACAGTCCGTCATAATGCGGAATTGTTACTGAAACAAGTTTCTCAGATTTGAAAATATCACGATCATCAACTTGAATTCCTAAATGTGTCATATCTGTGCGTACAAACCACTCAAAGGCTCGACCACTAAAGGAATTTCCCGTTTGGGGAAATACATCAGGCCGGTATGTTCGATAAGTTCCCGACATCTCAACTTTCAAACCATTAACAAAGAGTTGGGGAAGAACCCCCTTGGACAACTTCTCTTTTATCCAACAGTTGAGTCGGATTAGACCACTCCTGTAAACTTCGAGTGTGTCTATGCACCCCCAGTCGTATGCGATTCCTATTGTGTATTCTGGCACTAAATAACCTCCAGCGTTCTGTGGCACAATAGAATCAAGATACCACCGTTTAGTTGCATACCCATACCCCGTTTAACCTTTTCGCTAAAGCTCCGGTTCCAGCAGCAGCGCAAGGGTTGGCGATGGTGCAGTCGGAGCAGAAACGAAACGAACCATTGATGGGAGTTCCGAGGTTGGCGAAGGTGGTAGGGCCAAGTTGTAAAATCTCGTTGTTGACCGGTGCGCTAGGAGGAGCCGTGTTGCCGGCGATGATTTTACTGGTGCCGGTGGAGTTGTCGGAAATTTTTGTTCCGGCTCCGGTGAAGAGGTTACCCGAAATGATGAAGCCGCCGGAGGTTCCGGCTGCAATGTTGATTCCGATTCCACCCGACGCTACGGTGAAAACAGAATCGGTGACGGAAAACTCGTTGGTGTTGGCTTCTACTAAGACTCCTGACCGACCGGATTGTACATCTTGAAAGGTCGAATCAGAAATCTGTACTCCGACAGTTCCTGTTTCTATCACCACGCCGTCAGTGGAAGCCCCTAGGCTGGTGCAGGTGAGTTGATCTATATTGACGTGGATGGTGAGGTTTTGGATTGAGACACAACGTTGGGTCGCCAAGTCAACCATTACATTTGATATTCGGGTTACGAGCGGGCTGCCTGTGGCCGCTCCGACTGTATTTCGGATTAGTTCAATTCCTCTGACCGGGTTCACTATAGTGGAGTTTTCAATTGAGATGCCTTGCGAGTCGTTTCTGATTTCGATGGCGTCAGCAATTCCTCCGAGTGATTGAATGCTCAAGTTTGATATGTGGACATTAACGGCCCGCTCTAAAATTAAGAATGGGTCAGTGTCAACCCTGGTTACGGCTGGAAGGTGCGTCCAGTCGTTCAGGTTGATTTCAAAAGAGTGATCGGCTCCGGTTGTATCTCCTATAAAACCAATCCTGGTATCCTGAAAGCTGTGATTGTGTGAAATGCTTACTTGTCTTACACGGTCAAACGAGAATGCTTGGTCGATATGGTTAAACTCCAAGTTGGTGAAAGTGGCGCTGTTGAGTTGCGTGAATTGGAAGGCGATATTGGTGTTGGGCGCCGACAGGTTGGCGGCCTGGAATGCTACGGAGTCGATGTAGAATTGGAAGAAACCGCCGGGATTGTTGGCGCTGAACATCACCAAGGAAGTTGTAGAAGGGATGAAGGTTGTCCCTTCTCCCAGCGTTCCCCCGCTCCGCATTGTGCCGATGATTGTAGTGCCGTTTGGTGGATTCTGAGTCGCGCTTAGAGTGTAGGCGATATTGCCGAGCAGGAGTCGTACCGGACCATTTGCCGAAGCAAATATGTCGGTTGAAATACTCACCGCACCTTCGCGATTGTCGATTACTGTACAACCACTTGTAGGACAATTGGCTATCGCGGCTGCAAGCGTAGTGAACTTAGTCCCATCCACCCAGCGAGTGCTATTCAGAAGGGGAAGGAGGAGATTGAAGTCGAGAATGGCTTGGCTCCCCGTTGGATTCAACAGTACGGCACCGCTCGCCGCGCTTCCTGCCTCTGCGATACAAACAGTAGAAGAGGCTAGGCGATACCGAATACACCCGATGGTGATGTTCTCCCAAATATCGCCTTCCACCAGCGTCATGCCGCCTTCTTGCGCTGTAGTTAGTTGTGTCAGGCGAAGTTGGCTAACCCTAGTGGGGCGAACCGTCTGCGCCCAAAGTGGCACTGCAAGAAAAGCGAGAAGGGCGGCGATGGCGAGTTTGTTTCTCACGGGGTTATGGGGAGTGCATAGTGGATTTCCAAACCCGCTGGCGCTGGAGCAGCAAAGATCACACGAAACCCAGTGGTGAAATCTGTTTTCGCTGGAAGTGGTACAACGCCAAATGGAATTGGCTCGTTCAGTGTCACCATCGGGGCGACATTGATGCTTCCCAAGCGGTATTCCATTCCTGGCAGCGGAGAAGGGCTTGCACCGAGATTCACGTCATGTTCTGTGGCACCGGGAGTCACCGCAACTCGGCCTGCGGAGGCGTAGCGGCCGTACTGCACCGTCAACCGCGCTTCCAGCATCGGCAGTTGGCTAAACAGCCCCACGAAAGACTCCTTTGAACCAAGCCAGAAGGCGGGAAATCCAAGACTTCTGAAATTCTGGAATGAGGCGATTGGCAATTCTCACGCCCACGAGTCGCGCCAGTGACTCCCGTATCCCTCTACGCTCCTTTCTGCGTTCCGACAAAGTGTGCCGCAACCGTCCCGCTTCCACCTTGCGCGCGCGGCGTTGATAGCGAATGTCCCGCTCAAGGAACGGAGCTACTTGGTGCAGCTTCTTCCGGCTGACGTATTTCACTCCCGTCTTTTTGTCGATCAGTATCGCCATTGGCCAATAAAAAAACCCAACTCCCTTTCGGGAATTGGGCATCAAAAGTGCCTCAGTAGAATCTAGGCGGTCAAAAGCCGCTCAGGATGACTTAGTTACTCTTCTCGCGTTCCTCCGCTTTGGCTTTATTCTCGGTTTCCGCCCATCTTCTAGCCAAGATGCTGCAAAACTCTTCGTAGGAGATGTGTTTTGGTGTTCTCTCCATGAGGTCTAGGGCTTTTGAGAAGTCCCCCTTCTTTTTAGCTGGTGTTTCCATTCTTCTCGCGTTCCTCCCACCATCGGATGAAGTCGATCAAGCGAACTTGGTTTGCCCTAGCGCCGGTTTCGCTTTCGTAAGTCGAGATCATTAGCCGAAGGAATTTTGTAGGGGAAGGAGCTGGAGTTGGTGGCGCTGTGAGGGTAGTATCTTTCTTCGCTTTCGGCTTCGCCTTTGGCTTCGGTTTGGTCTTGGTCGGCATCAAAACGGCCTCGGCCTTTCCCGGTAAAAGATGCGCTTCCCACTCCCTTCTGTCAACTGTTTCCGAATGGAATCCTCTGCTGCTGCTCGGCTGAGGTGAATGGTAGAGCGATCTCCGACTTGTGCCATGCGTTCACGCAAGAGAATCTCCATCGGTTTTTTCGGTGCGCGGTAGTCCATTGCTTTCAGACCGTAGCCGCCGGCGTCGTAGGGGTGATCTTCCTGGTGCGTGTCCACATCCTCGACCTTCTTCTCGTCCAACACCAATGACGGTAGAGTGCGAATCAGATGAGGACACCCGAAACGACCGTTTTGCGACGGGCGGAAAATCTTGAGCCGCGGCAGGACTTCCTCCACTCCCAGAGCTTCATATTCATGTACAGCAGAGGGGCCTTCCAGCCGAAAGCGTTCCGCCCAATAGTCATCCACTGGAGGTCGGGGCTTTACAGGACGTAGGGGAGTGGAACGCAGATACTCATGCCAGAGCATTTTTCGGCCGATGCGGTCCCGCGAGTCGGATTCTTCCAACTGCCAGCCTACGCGCTGGAATACTTCGTCCATCTGCTCGGCAATCGTCTGGGGTGAACCTCTTTGGGCAAAGCACTCTCGATCAAGCACCACTCGTTGGATATTTTCCAGTCGTCCAGAAGGTTCGGTGTGGGTGTCAATCAGCCGCTCGGCAAAATCCTTCGGCCTCATGCCGGAAGTGTAGAACTCGCGGTAGAAATAGGAGCGTTCAGGAGTTTTCACCAGCGAGAGCGCACAGGCTTTCGACGTATAGCCCCAGTCAATGCAGAGCAACCGAGGAAACCAAGATTCCAACTCAAACGCATCGCAGGTGTGGGTATCCCAACTCCATTCGGGGAATGCCTGGCCCATAAAGATATTCCAGTCTCCATCGAGCAGTGCAGTCCGCCACGGTTCCGGCAAAGCCTCCAAGCGTTTGATGTAGTCGGGGTCACGCTCCATCAGAATCTTGTTGTCGCGGACTTTGGCTGGAATGAACTGCCGGGTCAGGCCATTTTTGCTTCGCACGATCTCGTAAGGCGCCATCGCGTCAATGAACCGCTTCTTCACCCAAGCATGGCCGATATTCCCCGGGTTGGTAGCCGACCGAATCATCTTGATTAAGCCAGGGTGAACAGAACGGCAGTAGCCGGAGATGGTTAGATACTGAAATTCGGTGAACCGGGTCAGTTCATCGAACTCAATCAAGTTGTAGCCGCTGCCCTGAAACTGGTAAACGTCCTTGTCGGAGTCGCAGTAGCCGAAATCTATCCGTGCTCCAGTCGGGAAGGTGTAAGTGTTGTCCTCGCCGTTCCAGCGTGCTACTCCGTGCAGCAACCGATGGGCCTTGTCGATCAAGCCCTCGGCTTTCTTCAGTTCTTTCAGTGTTCGGCGCAGAATTAGGCAGCGATGCTGCGGATGGGGCACTTGCCGGAGCGCAACCCCCAAAAGGCCATCGGACTTCCCACCGCCGGCCGCACCGCCGTACATGAGTTCATAGACACGCGAGTAGAAAAACTCCTTCTGCGGCCCTTCCTGCGGCTCCCACAAAGGCTTGGCAGTCTCTAAGGCTGGTTTGGCGGTGGCGGGCATTACCAAACTTCCCAGGCTTCTGCAAGTGCGAACAGGATGAAGAGAACAAAAATGGCGAAACCTGCTGTTTCGGGTGTCACTGCACCACCTCCACCCCTCTCCTGATTGGCTGCTGGCACACTGGGCAATCCCTGCGCTTCAGGCTGTGAACCTGTTTCTCCACGCTACGTCCAAGCTGCTGTAAAACCAACCCCAACTGATTCGAGATTTCGTCCGACAATTCCACCCTGTTCCCCTCCTGATCCAGCACGTCGTAGCAAACCCCCTCCTTCGTGTCCCAGATCATCACAGACCATTCTTGGGAGACTGCCTGGACTACGGTGCGAGGGAAAGCAGGGTTGCTCATGCGTCAAGAAACCTCATCGTCTCTCTCAAGTGTGGCATGTACCTCGCGCCACATTTCAGCTTCTATCTTCGCGGCTTCCGCAAGGCTCTCGGCATCGAGTTCCCGCACATGGATTTCTTCTTGTACGGAGTTGACCTTGCTAAGCTTTTCCCGCACGGTGCCGAATGCGCCTCCTGTGAGAGTGCGAATGATTTTCGGATATACTGAGGTCATTCAAGAAACTCCAGGGTGCGTGGCCGGGGAAATCTACTCATCGGGAATCCTCGTCGGTGCATTCTCCATCTGTCGAAATTTTTGGGGTTGCCTCGTCCGTCCTTGCCGGAGTCCGCGTCTGAACCTCCGTGCCCCCTTTCATTCCTTACGCCTCAAGAAACCCCAGCCTGAAAAAATCCCTGTTGAGCAACAACGACATGCTTGGGACTCCAGGGGAGGTACGAGGTATAGGGGGGGGTGTCTCACTCCGTGCCTCGCCTGCTCGATGGGTTGGGTGGCCATCGTATCTTACATAAGACCCACTATCGGAACTTACCTTTGTTGGCAGCACTAGGTTTAACTCGTCGGCTTTTTATCTGCAACAGGCGACACAACATCTTGTGGCCATCAGTCCGTGAGCTGCCGGACTTGCTTCGCCTTCTCCTCTGGCTCAGGCAGTCCCCCGGGCACCACGATCAGCGTGTTCTGTATGCGTAGCAGCTCCAGGCGCTCAACTGTGCGGTTGGTGGGGTAGCGGCCACGCAGCTTGAGCACTTCGGCCGCAGTGAGCCGGCGCTCGGCAAAGTCAATAAGTGCTTCGGAGTACACGACTTCTCCGTCTTGGCAGAAGACTTTCGTGTCTTTCGCTTCGAGTCCAGCGGTCAAGACTTCGGCGCAGCGTTCCTCTGTGGCTCCAGCAGCGTCGAGCACGCGCTGTATTTCGTGTTGAACGTCAATATTCGCCAATACTTGCGAGCCGCCTTGCTTTGCTGTGTGCTCGCTGTAACCAGCGGCAATTGCGGTTCTTGTGCCATTCCCAAAGGTCTTCGCTTTCGGGTTTGGGTTGGTGTAGTGCTCAACGAATCGGCGGCGACGGGCGTTCAGTTTCTTCTTTGGCTTGCTCATCTCAGAGAGGTTCTTGCTTCTCCTGCGCGCTTCAATAGTTTTGCAGCCGCTTCCCCTAATCCCTTTGCGTACGTCTCAGCATCCACCATTTTCCCCTTCTTAAACTCCCAGCCGTTAGCCTTGCAAATCTCCTGAAGCTCAAGGTCTGTGTAGGCTTTCACAAACCGGCGCTGTCTGGGGTTGAGTTTTCGCTTCTTGGGCTTGCTCATGCCGTGTTCTTGACTCTTCCTGGTCTGACCGCACCACTAAATACTCGTACGATAGCGTGTTTCTTGAGGAATGCTCGCTGTTTCGGGTGCAGTTTAATCTTCAGCTTCAGTTTTCGCTTTCTCATCGGCTAGGATTCTCTGCTTTGGGTTGGAAGGTGTCAAGGGGTATCTGGGGGAAGATCGGCTGCTGGTGGGCGCGTGAGCGTCTGTGGGGGTGCTTCTGGGGAGTATCCTGAGTGCTCTGGACTTTCGCTTGCTTTTC
>LAZR01001989.1_pt1 | contig 12329 bp, 11 predicted proteins | sample 329461 | NCBI WGS metagenome assembly LAZR01 (sample SAMN03002196, study PRJNA259156) | marine sediment metagenome | biome: sea floor; feature: Hydrothermal impacted sediments; material: marine sediment; isolation source: Loki non-amplified sample from Loki's castle hydrothermal vent sediment ...
TTATCGCCTATTCATGGGGAATAACCACACTACATAGGCTCTGCCTTGCCTAAAAACCAAACATACTGCTGCAAATTAACCCACGAAAGGTCAACACGCCCTAGGCAAAAGTTTTTATATCTAGTTGTTCTTAAATAAAAAACTTTTAACGACGTTATAGTGCAATTTAATTCGTTAAATTGATCAAAGATTTATGCAGGTTGGTATTACAAGTTACTTTTCAGCACGACCCATAAATTTGTGTTCAACAGTATTAATACGAATACGATCACCTGTTGAAATATGCTCTGGCACAGAAATATTTAAGCCAGTAGACATACGTGCAGGTTTTGAACGAGCACTCGCAGATGCACCTTTAATAGAAGGGTCTGTTTCTTCAACAACAAGTTCAACACTTGACGGTAAATCAAGCCCTACTGGCGCGCCATCAATAACAATTACGTGTACGCCTTGCGTTTCTTCGTTAACAAATAAAATTTCTTCGCTAATAGCATCTTTGCTTAAGTTGTAAGGCGTGTAATCTTCATTATCCATGAACACATACTCGTCGCCATCAATGTACGATAGCATTACTTCACGGCGTGTTAAATCAGCCAGCGTTAGCATGTCACTGTCTTTGAATGTTTCGTCAACTTTACCACCGGTTACCACATCGTATAAACGCATACGGTATAAACTACCACCAGCACGTCCTTGCGGCACAGAGCGCACAATATCTTTTACAACTAAAACGCGGCCATTGAAGTCAATAGCAGTACCTTTTTTAACATCACTCGCCTTTGGCATGTGTGAATTCCTATTATTTTTTTGATTGCCAGAAACATACCACGAACTGGATTTTGTTCAACTAAAATTACGTTGGTTTTACGCTACATGTTGTATTAGCTTATAAAATTTTAATTTATACTAAAATACATATAATCAAATGTGAAAAAAACTGCTATTGTAGCTTTACCGAGTATGACTTCAAGGAATGGATCATGGACCAGAAAAAAGTACATGAGTATTTAGTTAAAAAACCACTTGTTCAGGTTACAAAACCATTTGCGCAAGAGGTTGATGTATATAAAGTGAATCATAAAATGTTTGCGACTCTTGCTATTGGCAATGACGGTGAAACTAATGATGATGGTGAAGTTATTTGGTGGCTTAACTTAAAGTGCGATCCTGACGAAGCAATATCATTGCGTGATATTTTCCCGGCAGTGATCCCAGGTTACCATATGAATAAACGCTTATGGAACACAGTAATTTTAGACGGCACAATTGCACAAGGTGAAATTGAGAGAATGATTGATAACTCATTTAATTTAGTCGTAGAAAACATGCCAGAAAAAGACCGACAAGCTATTTTACTTCACTTGTAAACACATTTTGGGCTAGGCTCCTAGCCCATTAAAACCCTACACCTTAAGCGTATAAATTAAATCGTCGTATAACTTTTCGCCTATTGTATGCACTTTAAAAAGTGTATCGATATGGGTTAAGCCGCACTTACTAAGCACCCTTTCAGAACCAATATTGCCACGCGTTACGACTGCTTTAAACTGCCTAATACCACATTCTTTCCATGCCCAGTCAATCACAGCTCTTAGGGATTCTGTCGCGTAGCCTTTATTAAAATACTCTGGCAATAATAAATAACCAAGCTCTGCGGTTTCTCCGTCATAGGCAAAACCTGTAACACCCACAGGTTGTTTTGTTTGATTATTAATAATGAGTAAACACAGTGGATGCCGTGATTTAGCATTCCACTTAGGTAAGCGTATTTCAAAACGGTTTCTTACAAGTGACTCCATTGGCATATCAAAACAATACTTAAGGACTTGAGGATCGCGATGAAGCGCTAGAAAAAGAGGCCAATCAGACTCCTCTATTTGGTACATGCTCAATCTTTGTGTAAATAATGTCATTAAGCTCCTCATTTATTTATAAAAACTAAAAAAAAACCGCATTTAAATGCGGTTTTTTATAGATGGTAGAAACTTTATTCTTTCGTTTCAATCTCTTTAGTAATTTCAGGCTCAATTACACTTTGCTCTTGTGGCTCAGTGCTTTGTACTTCAGGAGCTACAACCTCAACAGGCTTTGTGTTATAAAAAGTAGCACCAGAGCTTGCCATTGTTACCAGTGATTCACACGGCTCAAAGTTAGCGTTATTGTTAGCCAATGTAGACATATCAGAGCTTATTTTACTTGCGCCTAATTTATCCATATAGCTAAATGGGCCACCTAAAAATGGTGGGAAACCAATACCAAATATTGCACCAATGTCGCCATCACGTGGGCTGGCAATAATGCCATCATCTAAACAGCGTACTGCTTCGTTAAGCATTTGCGACACACAACGCTTAGCAATTTCGCTCTTGTTTAAACGTGGAGCCGGGGTAACACCCAATAGTTCGTAAACTGACTCATCAACCTTTTTGCCTTTTTTATCGTATTCATAAAAACCACGACCAGACTTACGGCCAAGGCGTTTTGAATCAATCATACGCATAAATGCATCAGGGCCTTTAAAACGCTCACCTAATTCTTTTTCAAGAATAGGGGCAATTTTAGAGCCAATATCAATACCTACTTCATCAAGTAGAGCCAGCGGTCCTACCGGAAAGCCAAACTCAACAAGGGCTGCATCAATCTTTTCAATTGGCTCACCCGAAAGCATCAAATTAGCAGCTTCGTTTAAGTAAGGCGCTAAAATACGGTTCACATAAAAACCGGCCATGTCCTTTACAACAATTGGCGTTTTACCTTGCTTACGTGCAAAGTTAACAACGCGGGCAATGGTCTCTTGAGATGTACCTTCGTGTGGAATAATTTCCACTAATGGCATTTTTTCTACAGGCGAGAAGTAGTGCAAGCCAATTACATTTTCAGGACGTGCTGCCTGCGCTGCAATTTGCGATATTGGTAATGATGACGTGTTACTTGCAAAAATTGTATTTGCTTGGCATTGCTGCTCTACGTCTGCAACCATACCTTGCTTAAGTGCAAGATCTTCAAACACCGCTTCGATTACTAAATCAATGTGTTTAAAGCCACTGTAGTCAGTTGTGCCTGTAATACGGTTCATTGTTAACTGCACATCAGCTTTAGACATAATACGACGTTTAAGGCGTTTATCTAAAATTTTATAGGTGTAGCTCATTGCATTACTAATGCCCTGCTCTGCTACATCTTTAATACGTACCGGCACTTTAGCTTTAACAGCACTTACGTGCGCAATGCCAGCGCCCATTAGTCCACCACCTAAAACAGCGGTTTTGCTAATTGCTGGTGCGTCATCATTGCGCCACTCTTTTTTCATTTCAGTGGTTGCAAAGAAAATACCGCGAAGCGCTTTAGATTCATCACTCATTACAAGTGTTGCAAAGCTCTCAGCTTCTGTTTTATACGCTTTTAGCTCATCAAGCTCTACACTAGCTCGCACTGCTTTAATAATAGCTAGTGGTGCTGGGTAATGCCCGCCCGTTTTTTTAAGTACGTTTTCTTTAGCTTTTTTAAAGATAAAGTTACGACCAAACGGGTTAGATTCTAATAATTTACTAATATTGTCGAGCTTTGGCTCTTTTGCTTGTGGCTTTTTCTTCGCGGCAAATTCTTTTGCTACTTTTAAAAGTACACTGTGCGGTACACAATCATCAAGCACGCCTGCTTTTTTAGCTTGCTTAGGACGAATTTGCTTACCTGTTAGCATCCACTCTAGTGCTTTTTGAATGCCTACAATTTTAGTTAAACGCTGCGTACCGCCACCACCTGGTAATAAGCCAAGTTGTACTTCAGGTAAGCCAATTTTTGTTAAATCGCTGTCGGTACCAATACGGTAATCACACGCTAAAGCAAACTCTAAACCACCACCTAATGCAGCGCCATGAATGGCACTTACTGTTGTGTATGGCAGTTTTGTCATATCAAAAAACGCTTGATGACATAGCTCGCTAATCGCTAAAGCATCTTCACGCTTTTGAACGCTATCAAGCATTTTTACATCGGCGCCTGCAATAAAGTTATCGCTTTTTCCGCTTATAAATACCATGCCTTTTACGTTTTGCGATTTAGCGTCTTCTAATAACGCTTTTAAGTCGTCGGCAAAACTACTGCGCAGGGTATTCATTTTCTCACCCGGTACATCAATAGTCACAATGGCGATTTTGTTTTCATCTACCGCTAAATTAAATACTGAATCTGTCATTACGCGCTCTCCAATACAAAGGCTGCACCTAAACCACCAGCAGCACACGCTGTTGTTAATGCTAAACCGCCACCACGACGTTTAAGCTCGTGTAAGCTTTGCGTAATTAAGCGTGCACCTGTTGCTGCAAATGGGTGACCATATGCTAAAGAGCCGCCGTTAACGTTAAACTTATCCATGTTAATTTCGCCAATTGCTTTGCTGCGACCTAAATGCTCTTGTGCAAATTTGTCTGAAGCAAACATTTTCATATTGGCAAGTGTTTGCGATGCAAACGCTTCGTGCATTTCAATTAAATCTAAATCAGCAAGCGTAATACCCGCTCTATCTAGTGCAATAGGCGTTGAATGAGCAGGACCCATTAACATGTCTTTTTCTACACCAATTGCCGAAAATGCAAAGCTACGTACGTAACCTAGTATTTCGTAGCCAAGTGCTTTTGCTTTACTTTCGCTCATCATAAGTACAGCCGCTGCACCATCAGTTAATGGTGTTGCATTTGCTGCGGTAACAGTACCGTGCTGACGGTCAAACACCGGTTTAAGCTTTGCATAGCCTTCAACCGTTGAATTTTTACGAATGTTGTTATCTTCTGAAATAAAGCTTTTATATGGCGGTAAATGCGCCGTCATCACTTCATCTTTTAACTTTCCATCAGCCCATGCTTGCGTTGCAAGTGAGTGAGAACGATGCGCTAATGCATCTTGATCTTCACGGCTAATATTATGTGTTTTAGCCATTTGCTCAGCAGTTTGCCCCATCGAAAGGCCTGTTGAGTACTCTGCAACTGCAGGTGGCACTGGTAATAAATCTTTTAAACGTAGTTTTGAAAATATTTTTAAGCGTTGACCAAGCGTACGCGCTTTATTTAAATCAACTAAGCTGCCTGCTAGCTTTTTACTAACACCAATTGGCAGTACTGATGACGAATCTGCGCCGCCTGCAATACCTACGCTTACAGATCCCGCCATAATAGACTCAGCTACATTGGCAATTGCCTGAAAGCTGGTAGCACATGCGCGCGATACAGAATATGCATCAACCGATACTGGCATACCTGTGCCCAATACAATTTCACGTGCAATATTTGGCGCTTCTGGCATTTGTACTACTTGACCAAATACAAGTTGATCAATTTCTGATTTGTTGAAATTTAATCTCTCAAGCATTTCGTTAACCACCAACTTACCCATATCAAGTGCAGGTACATGGTGAAACGCTGTTGCTTGCTTTGCAAAAGGTGTACGTAAGCCGCTAACTATGGCAATACGGTCGCCCTTTGGTGTTTTTAGTATGTTTTGCTCAGACATTTATGCTCTCCCGCTGACAGGTCTGACCTGTTTGTTTTCCTCGATTCTAAACAACCCGTGTGCTAAAGCCAATAGAAAAACACAAATTTATATAAACAGTGTTTAATTACGACTATCACAATAGGCTTTTTTAGACGCATTTACAAAGTTTTGTGGTACGCTAAAAATCGTTAAAAAATAACGAACTATTTTAAAAAATAAAGTCTAACTCTTGAGTTACCCAATTATAAACCTTATAAATAGGTCTGTATTTATCACCTAACACTATTAGGTACAAACCCAGCTGACGAGGACAGTCCACTTATTATGGCAGCTAACGCATTTTCACAATTAAAAACGTACTTAGATACACAAATTATTGGCCAGCCAGAGCTTACTCAAGCGCTACTTATTGCAATTTTAGCTGATGGTCATTTATTAGTAGAAGGCCCCCCTGGTCTTGCAAAAACACGTGCAGTTAATGCACTTGCAAAAGGCATTGAAGGCTCGTTTCAGCGTGTACAGTTTACGCCAGACTTATTACCTGCTGATGTAACAGGTACCGATATTTACCGCCAACAAACTAGTGAGTTTGTATTTGAAAAAGGCCCTCTTTTTCATAACCTAATTTTAGCTGACGAAATTAACCGCGCACCAGCCAAAGTACAATCAGCATTATTAGAAGCAATGGCTGAACGCCAAGTTACCGTAGGTAAAAACACCTATCCGCTTAGCGAGCTTTTTTTAGTTATGGCTACACAAAACCCGCTAGAGCAAGAAGGGACTTACCCGTTACCAGAAGCACAGCTGGATCGTTTTTTACTGCACCTAAGTATTGGTTACCCTGGCGCAGAGCATGAGCTTGATATACTGCGTTTAACGCGCGGCGAAGCACTTAACGAGCAACAGCCGGTATTGCAAAAAATTAGTCAAAGCGATTTATTCGCAGCGCGAAAAGAAATACTAGGCCTTTATTTAGCAGAGCCGCTTGAGCAATACCTAGTACAACTTATTATTGCCACCCGTGAAGGCGCTAAATTAGATGCGCAACTAGGTAGCTGGATTGAGTTTGGTGCAAGTCCGCGTGCAACAATAGCACTTGATAAATGTGCTCGTGCTCATGCATGGCTTCAAGGTCGCGACTTTGTAGCACCTGACGACATTCAAGCTGTTGTGCATAACGTACTGCGTCATCGCATTATTTTAAGTTACGAAGCCCAAGCCGATGGCATTACTAAAGATCAAGTAATAAGCCGTATAGTTGAACTTGTAGCCGTACCATAAGTTATGCAAAAACAATTAGAATCCCAAGCATGGCTCAAACAGAGCCATAGCCACGGTGTTAATTTAGCACTCAAAGAGCTGATGTATTACAAAGCCAAAGCGCAATTGCTTGAACTTGCCCCTAAGGTAAAAATAAAAAATACCTTAACAGGGCAATACCTTGCACCGCACAAAGGCCGAGGAATGGAATTTGCCGAAGTGCGACATTATCAGCAAGGTGACGATATTCGCTCTATTGATTGGCGAGTCACTGCGCGTACCGGCGAGACTCACACAAAGCTCTTTCAAGAAGAAAAAGAGCGCCCTGTGTTTGTATTTACTGATTTTTCAAACTCAATGCTGTTTGGCTCAAAGTTACTATTAAAGTCGGTGCAAGCGGCGCACATAAGCGCCCTTGTTGCATGGTCGGCGTGTCAGCGCGGCGACAGAATTGGCGGTATTGTGTTTAATCAGCACTCGCATTTGGAGCTAAAGCCCAGCGCCCGCGAAAAAGCCGTGCTTAAGCTTTGTCATAATTTATGCGACAACCACCAGCAAGCGCTCAACAATATTGATAAAACAGCCACTAACAACTTTAGCGATAACCTAAAGCGCCTTAATCATTTAGCAAAACCAGGCAGCTTAGTGTATTTGGTGTCTGATTTTAATGCTCTCGATGATGCCAGCTTTAAGCAACTCGAAATATTAAGCCGTCACTGCGAGCTTATTGGTTGCCACATAAGCGATCCGTTTGAGCATCAGTTACCTGCGTTTAAGCAAGCTGTCACCGTTAATGCAAATGGTCAAGACTTTGCCCTACCATTAATGGATAACAACTTTAGAGAACGCTTTGCTAAAAATGCTGAGCAAGCATTTAGTACGCGCTTTAATCGCTTAACTAAATCGGGTCTTAATTTAATATCATTCAATGCAGCAACACCGCTTGAGCTGCAATTAGTGAGAAAATAACCATGCAAACCAATCCACTCGATGGCCTGCACGATATAATAGCGCCAAGCCAAGTTAATTGGTGGCCACTCGCCCCTGCTTGGTGGGTTATTATTACACTGCTGTTTTTAGCACTGTGCGCAGCTATTTATATATTTTACAAAAAACATAAATTTAAAAAGCCTAAACGCTACGCAATACAATTAAGCCAAAGTGAGCAAAGCCCTCAGCAACTGCATATTATTTTAAAACGTTTAGTGATTGAATATTACGACAAGCGCCTTGCTGCGCAATCTACCTCTAAATGGTGCACAACACTTACTACGCTTACCGGTTTAAGCTTTAGCGAACAAGAAATACTAAGCTTGTATAACCCCAGCCAAAAAGATACAACACTGTGCAATAAATTTCGCCAAGGTATTAAGCAGTTTAAAATAAAGGAGTCAGTAAATGTTTGAATTTAGCTGGCCATGGTTATTTTTATTACTACCTTTGCCTTTATTACTTTTACTATTAAAACCCGCTGCAAGTAATGCCAGCACGCGTTTACGTATACCCAGTTTTGCAAAGCACAATTTAACCAGCCAAAGCATTGAGCCACATGCACGACGTTTAAATCCTTTTGAGTGGGTAATTTGGTTATTACTTGTTACTGCCGCTGCTAATCCAACATGGTTAGATGAGCCAATCTCATTGCCAAACGAAGGCCGCGATATAATGTTAGCAGTTGACTTATCAGGCTCGATGACCGAACAAGACATGGCTTACAACGGCCAATATGTTGACCGCCTTACCATGGTAAAAGCCGTACTTAGTGACTTTATAGAGCAGCGCCAAGGTGACAGGCTTGGGCTGATATTATTTGGCGATACCGCGTTTTTACAAACTCCGCTCACGCGCGACGTTAAAACAGTAAGTAAAATGCTCAGTGAAGCGCAAATTGGTTTAGTGGGACGCGCAACAGCCATTGGTGATGCATTGGGTCTTTCGGTAAAACGCTTTGCCAATAAAGGTGAAAGTAACCGTATTGTGGTGCTATTAACCGACGGACAAAATACCGCAGGCAATCTAAATCCAGAAGATGCACTACTGCTAGCTCGCGAAGAAGGGATTAAAGTGTACACCATTGGTGTTGGCTCAGATAATCCGCGCGGCTTTAGTCTCTTTAATATGGGTGGCTCTAGTGGCAGTAATTTAGATGAAAGCTTACTTAAAAAGATTGCCGAGCAAACTGGCGGGTTATACTTTAGAGCTAAAGATGTAGCAGGCCTTCAACAAATTTACGCAGAGCTTGATAAACTTGAACCTATTAGCGCTGATGAACAAACATTTCGCCCACAAAGTTCATTATTTTACTACCCGTTACTTATTGCCATTTTACTTATTAGCTTAAAAGTAATGCTTAGTACAATGCGTGCATTAAAGGAGCCAAACTAATGGATTTTGAATTTATTCGCCCTGCTCTTTTATGGTTACTCATACCTGCTATGGCATTATTTTTTGTCGCCTTAATTAAGCATAAAAAAACGACTAGTGAGCAGCTAATTGCACCGCATTTGGCACAATTTATAATGAGCGAAGCAAACACTAAAGCCAGCCAGCCACTTTGGTTAGTTGCTTTGTTTTGCAGCCTTGGCATTTTATTTAGTGCAGGGCCTAGCTTTGAGAAAAAACAAGTTCCTGTATTTCAAAGTAAAAGTGCCCGTGTAATTGTTATGGATATGTCGTACTCAATGTACAGCACCGATATTTTACCAAATCGTTTAATGCAATCACGCTTTAAAGCGCTTGATATGATTGAGCTGTTTAAAGAAGGTGATACCGCGCTTGTAGCTTACGCAGGCACGGCCTACATAATATCGCCGCTAACAAATGACGCCACAACACTTAGTAATTTAATTCCAAGCTTAAGCCCTGAAATAATGCCAGACAAAGGCTCAAACGTTTTAGCCGGTCTTGATATGGCCAAAGAGCTATTAACGCAAGCGGGTTATATTGATGGCGACATTATTTTAGTGACCGACGGTATTGACCAACAAGAACAAAGCGACGTAAGTAGCTTTACCAGTAACACCCAATATAGATTAAATGTATATGGCGTAGGCACCGCTCAAGGCGCTCCAATTAAGTTACCTGAAGGTGGTTTTTTGAAAGACAGATACGGCCAAATTGTAGTACCTACACTTAATGCCAGTCAGCTTAAAAATTTAGCATCGAGCAGTGGTGGTAAATTTGCTAGTTACCAACCTAGCAATAACGACATAAATACGTTTGCTCCAAATGCACAGAGTGAGTTATTGAAAGACGAAAAACAAAGCCATGCGCTTTGGCGAATAGATGCAGGTATATACGGACTCTTGTTATTACTGCCATTTGGCTTGTATTTATTTAGACGCGCAGCCTTGTTAGGCGCATTTTTAGCTTTTGGCTTTTTACCGCAGCAAAATGCGTATGCCGTAGAGCTCCCCACTCTTTTGCAAAATGCAGATCAGCGTGCATTAGAGGCTTACAATAATAAAGAATACGATGCAGCAACACAGGCTCAATCGAGTGAGTTAAAAGGCGCTGCGCTTTACCAGCAAGGTAATTTTGATGCTGCACTTAGTGAGTTTAGTAGTGATAAGTCGGCTAGCGGTTTATACAACTACGGTAATGCCCTCGCCAAAGCTGGCAAGCTTGAGGAAGCAATTGAAGCTTACAAACAAGCCCAAACCTTACAAGACGACTTTACACAAGCAGCTGATAACCAAGCTTTAGTTGAACAATTACTAAATCAACAAGAGCAACAAAACCAGCAAGATCAGCAAAGCGACGGCGATGACTCTCAAGACCAAGAAGATAGCCAGAAAAAAGATGAGCAAAACCAAGGGCAAAATTCTGATGAGTCAAAACAGGATCAGCAACAAAATGGTGATAAAAGCGATTCTGAAAAAGGCGAAAACGAGAGTCAAAACCAAAGCGATGAAAAATCTGATAAAGAATCAGATAAAGAGTCTGAACAATCAAAAGATCAACAAGGTGAGCCAGGCGAGCAATCAGAAAAGCAAAATGAACCTGATATGCAAGCTCAGCCACAAAGTGAGCAAGGGAAAAATAAAGACGCTGACCAGCCTAAAGAAGACGAGCAGCAACAAAGTAAGCCACAAGCAATGAATGAGCAACCTGCCACTGATGAGCAAAAACAAAATGCTCAGCAACAAGCCATGCAAGCCCAAGCAAGTGAGCTCACTAATGAAGAAAAAGAAAAAGCACAACAGCTTAATCAACTACTGAGAAAAGTCCCGGACGATCCGGCTATTTTATTACGGAATAAAATGCAATTAGAAGCCCAAAAAAGACAATATAAACGTCGCCCTACAGGAGTCGAAAAATCATGGTAATGCGATTATTTTGCTGTTTATTGCTATTAAGTGCGATGCCTTCGTGGGCTGCCACCAAATTAGAAGCCAGCGTAGATAAAAACCCTGTTTTAGCGGGTGAATTTTTTATGCTTAATATCGGTGGACGATACAGTTAAAGGCGAGCAACCAGACACCTCATCGCTGTTAAAAGACTTTGTGGTTGGCCGCACCAGTGTCAGCACTCGCACAAATATCATCAATGGTAGTATTTCAAAAGAAACCACTTGGTCTATTAAACTCATGACCCGCACTGCGGGGGATTATACCATCCCAGCGTTTAGTATTGCTGGTGTCAGCTCTGCGCCCATTGCATTAAAAGTGGCTGAACGCAGTAAAGATGCGCAGCAAAATAACGATATTTTTATCAAAGCCTCGCTTGCTAATGACAGCTTATTTGTGCAGGAGGCTGGGGTTTACACTGTTAAGCTCTATCTTGCCAAAGAATTACTTGATGGCAATTTAAGCACTCCCACTATGCCAGACGCGCAGCTAAGCCAAATTGGTAAACAAACTGAAAACTACGAACTGATTGATGGCAAACGTTATTTAGTCATCACTCGTGAATATTTAGTGCAACCGCAAAAAAGTGGCAGTTATACAATTCAAGCCCCTGCCTTTCAAGGGCGCATTCGTCAGGACTATCGCCAATTAGATGTCTCAGCGTTGGGCGAAGATGTAAACATTGAGATTAAACCCATTCCAAATGATTACCAAGGTGCGTGGTTACCAAGCGAATTAGTGAGTTTAGATGAGCAATGGCAACCAGAAGATGACACCGTAGAAGTCGGCACCCCGATTACCCGCACGCTGACTTTAACCGCACTTGGCATTACCAAAGAGCAACTACCCGATATTGAACTGCCTGAAATCAAAGGTATTCGCAGCTATCCAGATGAAAAAGAAAATAATCACTTGGTTCGCGATGGCCGGGTAATATCACAACAAACAGCCTCGTACGCATTGTTACCGCAGATGCCGGGCACTTATACACTGCCTGAGGTGAGCGTACCTTGGTATAATACCAAGATTAACCGTATTAGCTATGCAACATTGCCTGCGCGTACCATTACCGTAACGTCAAGCAGTAACGATGTAGTAAATCCGCTACCAGCAGCGCCGACCTCAGCATTGCCAATCACAGAGGATCCATCCTCGCTAAATCAACAGCCTATATTGGTAAATAACACCCCTGTTTGGTTAATTATTGTTAGTGTTATTGGTTATTTACTGTGG
>LAZR01001991.1_pt1 | contig 12306 bp, 11 predicted proteins | sample 329461 | NCBI WGS metagenome assembly LAZR01 (sample SAMN03002196, study PRJNA259156) | marine sediment metagenome | biome: sea floor; feature: Hydrothermal impacted sediments; material: marine sediment; isolation source: Loki non-amplified sample from Loki's castle hydrothermal vent sediment ...
CCACCTACGCGCGCTTTACGCCCAGTAATTCCGATTAACGCTTGCACCCTCCGTATTACCGCGGCTGCTGGCACGGAGTTAGCCGGTGCTTCTTCTGTGAGTGACGTCAATCCTCCAGAGTATTAATCTGAAAGCCTTCCTCCTCACTGAAAGTGCTTTACAACCCGAAAGCCTTCTTCACACACGCGGCATGGCTGGATCAGGCTTGCGCCCATTGTCCAATATTCCCCACTGCTGCCTCCCGTAGGAGTTCGGGCCGTGTCTCAGTCCCGATGTGGCTGATCATCCTCTCAGACCAGCTACGGATCGTCGCCTTGGTGAGCCATTACCCCACCAACTAGCTAATCCGACTTAGGCTCATCCAATAGCGCAAGGTCCGAAGATCCCCTGCTTTCCCCAAAAGGGCGTATGCGGTATTAATCCGAGTTTCCCCGGGCTATCCCCCACTACTGGGCAGATTCCTAAGCATTACTCACCCGTCCGCCGCTCGACGCCTGGGAGCAAGCTCCCATCGTTTCCGCTCGACTTGCATGTGTTAAGCCTGCCGCCAGCGTTCAATCTGAGCCATGATCAAACTCTTCAGTTTAAATCATACAAGATCCGAAGATCTCAATTCTTGCTCAAGACAAAACTCAATTTTGACGAGTCGCTTGCCTTGGTATTTCTTGTCGAAATACTCCAGCCAGCGCCCACACGAATTACTTGGTTAATTTGTTAAAGAGCGGTTGAGCCTTGGCTCAATCAAGGTGGCGTATTCTACAGCGAATCGCGACCTTGTCAACTGTTTAATCGAAGAAACTCTGAACTCGTTTTCTTCAATACTTTCAAACAGTTGCCCTTCTCAGAACCCCCCGCCTCAGCGGTGTGTCCCTCGAAGGAGATGCGCATTCTACAGACACACGCAGATCTGTCAACGGGCAATCTTAAAATAACTGAAAATGACCTGAAATCGCTCAAGCAGTGATCAAAACCCGCGCGATTTTTTTCTTTCCAGCCTGAATCACACAGCAGTCCCCTTCTACAAAGACCTGTTCGCCCTCATACTTCTGACCATCTACAAAGACAGCACCACGCCCAAGAACGTCCCTCGCTGCGGCGCCATTCTTAACAAGCCCGGCCAAGCGCAGCAGCGAAGCCATCAACATCTCTGGCTCACCGTCTAGCGACACCTCGACAACGGGCACATTTTCCGGAATTTCTCCGAGTGCAACCCGGTTGCCTGCGGATTTATGCGCAGTTTGAGCAGCCTCTTCATTATGAAAGCGGGTAATAATCTCTTCGGCTAACAGCTTTTTGTAATCCTGAGGATTAGCTCCCTCGCCTACCGCCTTTTGAAACTCTTTCACCTGCTCAATGGACCGCAAACTCAGAAGCTCAAAGTAACGCCATAGCAACTCGTCAGGAATAGACAGAAGCTTGGTGTACATTTCACCCGGCGAATCGTTAACGCCGATATAGTTCCCCAGCGATTTTGACATTTTTTGCACACCGTCCAACCCCTCCAGGATTGGCATGGTCAACACCACCTGGGGAGACTGGCCGTAATGCTTTTGCAGGATACGCCCCATGAGGAGGTTAAACTTCTGGTCTGTACCTCCTAACTCAACATCGGCTTCCAACGCTACAGAGTCATAACCTTGCACCAGAGGGTACAAAAACTCATGAATGGCGATTGGCTGCTCTGCGCGATAACGCTTGGTAAAGTCATCCCGTTCCAGCATACGCGCAACGGTATACTGGCCAGCCAGCCGGATCATATCCACGGCCGTCATTTTGGCCATCCACTCAGAGTTGAAGGCAACACGGGTTTTATCAGGATCTAGGATCTTGAACACCTGCTCTTTATACGTAATCGCGTTTTGCGCTACCTGCTCATCCGTTAACGGCGGACGGGTAGCACTCTTGCCTGAGGGATCGCCAATTTTGCCGGTAAAATCGCCGATCAGAAAAATCACCTCATGCCCAAGATCCTGGAACTGGCGCAATTTGTTGATCAGGACCGTGTGCCCGAGATGCAGATCGGGCGCTGTAGGATCGAAGCCTGCTTTGATTCGCAGTGGACGACCCTCCTTCAGCTTTGCAATCAGCTCGCCCTCAGGAATCAACTCGTCTACGCCTCGCTTGATAATGGCCAACGCTTCTTCAATAGATGCCATGAATTACCTACCCTCGATCAGTTCCACGAATGTGTCGGTTACAGACCTCAACAAAAGAAATCTGTGAGTTACCTGGAGCCCTGCTAAAGTGAAAGCGTTGAGTTTTTAATCAAAACCAAGCGATCTGGGCGGCGACATTATATCAATGACGTCGCAAAAAATCCGGCGGGCACCGTAACAACCGTAATGTTATGCGCTGTCCCACATGCTTTTTATACGGTAATCTGTTGGTTTGAACCTGAACAACAGCATTAATTGGGTAGTACAACTTGCCGGAATGCCGATTAAAACGGATGCGATACGTGTTGAAAATGTTTCCAAAAACTCACATAACCATTGTTGCAGCTGCCACCGTTGTAGTAACCGCAGCTATTCTCATGAGCCCCAGCGCAGACGTTGAAGCCAAGAGAATGTCTTACACCGTTGATCTGGAGCAAGGAATTGCCTCAGAAGTTAACCGTGAAAAATCCTCACAAAAGCCCGATGCGACGTTGACGCCACGAGCCTCAACGGACCCAACCCTTGCCAAAGCTTCTCCGGAGATGACCCCGGAAGCCGCAAGTGAAGTACAAACTACGGTTGAGCCGAATTCAAAGCCGGAGGCGCGTTTAACCTGGCAATCGTTTGACATCAAATCTGGCGACACGCTGTCTGCAATGTTTAAAAAAGCCGGTTTCAATGATGGCATCATGCTTTCCGTCATTCACGGTGCAGGCGATGCGAAGACGCTACAACGTCTTTATGTTGGCGAAACTATTCGATTTGCAACGAATAGCCAAGACGAGCTTGCGGCGGTTGAACTCAAGCGTAGCCTATTAGAAACATTGAAGATCACGAAACAAGACGACGCTTTCGACGGCCAGACAGAAATACGGGTGCCTGAGTCCAAGCCTGTATACGCCTCGGGCACGGTTAATGGCTCACTGTACACATCCGCCCGGAAAGTAGGCCTTAACGACCGCCTGACAATGGAGCTTTCAGGCATTTTCGGGTGGGACATCGACTTTGTATACGACGTTCGCAAAGGCGATCAGTTTGAAGTGGTCTATGAAGAGCTCTATGTTGACGGCGAAAAATTCGGTACAGGGCGCATACTTTCAGCGCGCTTTGTTAACAGGGGTAAAGAAAGTGTCGCCGTGCTCTATACCGATAGCAAAGGCGACAGTGACTATTATACGCCAGAGGGTAACAGCGTACGAAAAGCATTTTTGCGCACGCCCCTGAACGCAAGAATTTCATCGCCGTTTAATCTCCAGCGGCGCCATCCGGTACTGGATGTCGTTCGCCCTCATGAGGGTACGGATTATGCTGCGCCGCCGGGAACACCGATCAAGGCCTCAGGGAATGGCATCGTTAAATCTGCAGGCTGGAAAGGTGGCTATGGCCGAACGGTTGTTCTGAAGCACGGCGATAACATCACAACGTTGTACGCACACATGAGCCGGATTAATAAGAAAATGAAATCCGGCTTACGAGTTAAACAGGGTGATACGATTGGTTATGTTGGCTCGTCTGGCATGGTAACAGGCCCTCACCTGCATTATGAATTCCGCGTTAATGGCTCGCCGCGCAACTCCCGGACCGTAAAGCTCCCCGATGCCCAACCGATACCCGCATCTGAAATGGCACGATTCAATAAAATCACCGGGCAGCAAGTCGCGCAGTTTGAAGCGTTCAGAAACAATTATCAGCACCTCGCACTGGCTTCGGAAGACTGAGGCCTGTGGACACTTGGATCGGACTTATGTCCGGCACCAGCATGGATGGCATAGATGCCGTACTGGTGTCCTTTCAGGGAACAACCGTCCGCACCCACGGAACACACTCCATATCCTATCCTGAAGACCTGCGGCATCGTCTGATGCTGGCGAGCCAGAATCACGCAACACCGGATGAAATAGGTGAGCTTGGCACACTCACAGGGTTACTTTTTGCAGACGCTGCAGAAAGCCTGATTCGACAGTCTGATATCGCCGTATCTTCGATCCAGGCAATCGGTAGCCACGGGCAGACTCTTCGACATCAACCGTCGGGCCCCGGTCGATTCTCTCTTCAGATAGGCAACCCTGCCATAATCGCAGAGAAGACCGGAATCACTACCGTGGGCGATTTCCGGAGCCGGGACATGGCCGCAGGAGGACAGGGAGCTCCGTTGGTGCCAGCCTTTCATCAACATTTCTTTAGCTCAGACACCGAAGACAGATGCATTCTCAATCTCGGCGGTATCGCCAATATAACCTGGATCCCGTCCAGTCCGGACAGCCCGGTAACCGGATTTGACACTGGCCCCGCCAACGCTTTGATGGATGCCTGGTGTCAAGATCAAACGGGGCGTCCCTATGACGATGGCGGGCAATGGGCACAGGAAGGCATCGTAGATCAGTCACTTCTTACCGACATGCTCTCTGACGCCTACTTCGATCGCCCGGCCCCAAAAAGCACCGGGAAAGAAAAGTTCAATCTGGAGTGGGTTAAAACTCTGGTTCTGCGGCACAAAAAAACCCGGCCGGAAGACGTTCAACGCACGTTGCTGCAGCTGTCAGTGATCACCGCCGTTCGGCAAATGCCGCAGTCACCCGCGATGGTTATTTACGTTTGCGGAGGGGGTACTCGTAATCCGTTATTGATGAAAGAACTTTCTCAAGCGCTCAGCCCTATCCGCGTAGTGGATACCGCTAAACTGGGCATTAACCCGCTATGGGTGGAACCAACCGCTTTTGCCTGGCTGGCCCGGCAAACGATGGAGCGAAAGCCAGGAAACCTGGCAGAGGTAACCGGAGCCAAGGGGCCCCGAATACTTGGCGCTATATACCCGGCCTGAGCAAACAGCACACCGCTCTGAACGCAGAGGCAATCGAGAAACCTTAAATGGTGAACGAGCTTCCACACCCGCACGTGGAGCTGGCGTTGGGATTCTGAACCACGAACTGGGAGCCTTGCAGGCCTTCCTGATAATCGACCGTCGCACCCACTAGGTACTGATAACTCATAGGGTCGACCAGAAGGATGGCGCCATCCCGCTCCACAGTCGTATCTTCTTCATCCTGACTTTCATCAAATGAGAATCCGTACTGAAACCCGGAACAACCACCACCGGTTACGAACACGCGCAACCTGAGCTCGGGGTTGCCCTCTTCCTCAACCAGTTCGCGTACTTTGTTAACTGCACTGTCGCTAAAAAACAACGGTGCTGCCATTTGCTGCTGGACTACACTCAAGTTCGCCTCCGGATTACCTGATACAACCTGATTGATTATGGTATTCCTGACTAAAACAATCAACTATTCGGACTTTCCACTAACCTCTTCCGATGACTCCTTCACGCCCGTGCCTGGCGGGCCATCAATAGCCCCAATGGCGTTAACAGTGTCCTGAGTCAGTAATCCCGCGGGCTCACGCTGATGAACAAGGTTGCCGTTTACCGACGATCCCATAGCCATCTGGATAAGATTATAGTAAACGCTGCCGTTAATAGCGGCCTTTTCTGCCAGTTCAAGGTGAGCAGACGCATAAACATCACCGTGAACCGTACCGTTAATAATGACGTGGGGCGCCGCTATGTCACCGGTAATTTCACCCACTTCCGAAATCCGCAATACGGCATCGCTGCCCTCTTCAGCCAATACCTTTCCGCGAACATGGCCATCAATATGCAAGCCGCCGGAAAAGTGCACATCGCCTTCGATGACGGTACGCGATGAAATCAACGTATCAAAGTTGCCAACAGGGCGGCGGGGCTTCTGCTTTTTCTTGCCAAGCATTCTAGTTCTCCGTTAGATCATCCCAGTTGAACGTTCTTTCTGCCTGTGACGACTTGCGTCCTTCGGCCTGAGCAACCACCTGCACCTCAAGTGGTTCGAAACCGTCAGGCAACGTCAGCTTACCTTCGACGTCCTGAAAATAACGAAAACGGAATCTCACACCAAGGTCTTCAATTTCCTGAGACAGATCGCGCAGCGCGATGACTTCTTTCTCATCATCACGCATACCGATTATATTGACGGCCACAACGCCAGAAATATAGCTCTTGTTGTTTCCAACCTGCGTCAGCACTAATTTGAAACTGTAATCACCCGTCTGACGATCACCGACCATCGAGAAGCGATCTACCTGCAATCCCTTACTGGTCTCAGACGGCGCCATGATATTTTTATAAAACGTCAGATCAGACTTCAACCTACTTACATGGGTCTCCAGATCAACAATGGCCTGTCGCGTCTGGTTTAACGCCTGCTTGTCGATTAGTTTGCCACGCTCCAGGTTCACCAGTTGCTGCTGGGCTTCGCGATGACGGATTTTCAACATCGCGAGCTCGTTTTCCAGCTTATCGTTGGAGGCTTCTACGCTGGTAAAGCGAAAACCTCCCTGCGCCAAGCCTGCCGCGTACCCTGCCGCTGCCGCCACAATCGTGAACACAATGACTATAATCACCCGCCGCAGGCGACTCTTCGGCCGATGGCGGACAACCACATATTCCTCAGCCGGTTTTCGCGGTTCGCTCATTGACGTCCTTCACGGCAGCAATGCAGGTGCTTCAAGGCCAAGTGACTCTCTGAGGCCCAACATAATATTCATGTTCTGAACTGCCTGGCCGGCAGCGCCCTTGACCAGATTGTCGATAACCGAAGAGACAATCACAATGTTGCTCTGTTCCTGGCGGTGCAACGCCATACGGCACAAATTGGCCCCCCGAACACTGCGGGTTTCCGGATGACTGCCAAACGGCATCACGTCAACAAACGGCTCATCTCGGTAACGCTCTTCAAACAATTCCTGCAATGATTCGTAATCCGCCGGGTTCTTCAACTCCGCGTAAAGCGTTGCCTCGATACCACGAATCATGGGAATGAGGTGTGGCACAAACGTAACGCCCGTTTGAGTGCCTGCGGCCACAGACAAACCCTGACGAATTTCCGGCAAATGACGATGCCCCGAGGCGCCGTAGGCCTTGAAGCTCTCTCCTATTTCGCCATGAAGCATACCGACCTTACCCTGCCGTCCACCGCCACTGGAGCCGGATTTTGCATCTGCAATCAGCCGCGACGGATCAACCAGGCCTTGTTCAAGCAACGGCAGAAAACCCAACTGAACTGCGGTGGGATAACATCCCGGATTGGCAACCAGTTGGGCCCGGGCAATTTCATCGCGCGCAACTTCCGGCAGTCCGTAAACGGCTTTTTCAACCCACTCGGGCGACTCATGAGGCATGCCGTACCATTGCGACCATACCTTTAGATCCTTGAGTCGAAAATCAGCGGAAAGATCAACAACCCGCACACCGGCAGCCATCAGTTCCGGGATCATGCGCATGGCAACGCCGTGTGGTGTTGCAAAAAACACCAGGTCGCAGGCTGCCAAAACACTGGGGTCAGGTTCCGAGTAGGCCAGATCAAAGTGCCCTCGGAGATTCGGATACATATCGGCCACCGGCACGCCTGCCTCCGATCTGGACGTAATGCAGCTAACCTTTACATCGGGGTGAACGGCGAGAATTCTGAGCAGCTCGACGCCGGTATATCCGGTGCCGCCAACGATACCTACTTTAATCACCTTGCTCTCCAGTAGCCTCGTGTCAAATTTACTAAGTTCAATCGCGTAGTCTACCATGATAAACCAACGACTTATTGCAGCTTACAGGGCGACCGTTACAATGATGTCACAAACCCTCTGGCAGGCCACTCTCTCGTACCGGAATACCGGCATTCATGAATAAAACATGGCATCAGATTAGCAAAAAACTGGTCACTGCTTTTCCGCGCCGAATGTCCGGCGTTGACTCGTTGCCACAACTGGCGGTTTTGGGGTTATTATCCGGCCTGATCACCGGTGGAGTGATTCTGGCTTTCCGCCTCGCGATTGAGTGGCCACTGGGATATTTTTTGCCCGGAGACAGCTCAGCAGTGTTCGCCTCTGAGGCGTTCGAGCGTCTGGACGTTTTTACACGAGGGGTTTTGCCTTTTGCCGGCGCTCTGGGTATCGGCTTTTTTTTGCACCGTCTGGCAACCCACGATCGAAAAGTGGGGGTCGTTCACGTTATGGAGCGGTTGAACTATCACCAGGGTTATATCACCGCCAAAAGTGCGTTGATTCAATTTATCGTGGGCGTTGCAACGGTGGCCACCGGGCAGTCTGCCGGCCGTGAAGGCCCGGCGGTGCATTTGGGCGCCGCTTTCTCAAGCCTGATGGGGCAGTGGATGAAACTGCCGAACAACAGCATACGCACCCTCGTCGCCTGCGGCTGCGCCGCCGCTATCTCCGCCTCATTCAACACGCCCATTTCCGGGGTTATTTTCGCCATGGAAGTGGTGATGATGGAATACACGATCGCAGGCTTTACGCCCATTATTCTTGCCTCAGTCAGCGCTGCGTTCGTCACCCAAACCGTGTATGGAACAGAGCCTGCCTTCAACGTTCCGGCGCTGACGATGAACTCGCTGCTGGAGATACCCTGGATTCTGGTCATTGCCGTCGTTATCGGCATCTCGGCCGCGCTTTTTATACATCTGGTCGATTCCATGCGGCGGTTCAGTCACCGGCCAATTCTACTGCGCGTGCTCATTGCCGGGGCGCTTATGGTGCCTGTTGCTGTGCTGGTGCCCCAAACCATGGGAATTGGCTACGATACCGTTAATGCAACCATTAATGGCGAACTCGGGCTCTGGCTTTTGCTCAGCGTGGGCATGGCCAAACTTGTGATTACCGCCCTCACGGTTGGCCTGGGAATGCCCAGCAGTATTATTGGCCCCACACTTTTCATGGGCGCTACGATTGGCGGGGCGATGGGGCTGGTTGGCGCACAGATCATACCCATCCATGCTTCATCTGTTGGTTTTTACGCGATGCTGGGAATGGGCGCCATGATGGGCGCAGTGCTGCAAGCACCCCTGGCTGCGCTAATGGCGCTGATGGAACTGACTCGAAACCCGAACATCATCCTTCCGGGTATGCTTATCATCACGACCTCCAACCTCATCACCAGCGAGGCCTTCGGGAAAAAATCCCTGTTTCTGACCGTGTTGAAAAGCCAGGGCCTGAGTTATCAGAATTCGCCGGTCATTCAGGCATTGCGCCGGGTCTCGGTGGCCGCGATCATGGACAAAAGTATTCTGCGCGTCGAAAGACATCTGACGGTCGAAGAGGCCAGAAAAGCGCTAAAATCTGAGCCTAAATGGCTGCTGATTGAGGGTAGCAACGGACCAACGTCCCTTCTGCCCGCCGTCGATCTGGCACGGTTTATGGAAGACTCTGCGGAGATCGCAGCCGACAAAGAGGAGGAGTTACCGGAATCCATTGATCTGATGAATATCCCCGCAAACCGTCGTGACATTGCGCCGGTGCAGTATCAGGCCACTCTGGAAGAAGCCTTGCACGAGTTTGAAGCGACCAGTGCCGAAGCCTTGTATGTACAACGCCATGTGGCGCCGATGATTCAACGGATTTATGGCGTAGTGCTTAAATCTGATATCGAAAGCTATTACCAATATCGACGGAGCTGACCAATGTTGTGGGTTAAAGCCTTTCATATAATTTCCATGGTGTGCTGGTTTGCGGGCATTTTTTATCTGCCAAGACTGTTCGTTTACCATGCGGCTTGTGAAGACGAACCTGGGCGCGAGCGCTTCAAAATAATGGAGCGGAAACTCTACCGAGGCATTACCACCCCCTCGATGATTGCCACCGTCATATTTGGTGTATGGTTGCTCAGCTACAATGTATCCGGCTATTTCAGCCAGGGCTGGCTGCACGCAAAGCTGGCACTCGTCACACTGCTCATTGTTTATCACTTTTATTGTGGGCACCTGGTCAAGGTGTTTCGCGACGACCTCAACACTCGCGGACATGTTTTCTATCGTTGGTTCAATGAGTTGCCGGTGTTCATTTTGCTGGCCGTTGTCATTCTTGCCGTCGTTAAACCTTTTTAGGGAGTTTTAGCCATCAAACACTATACCCGCCCCCAAGTACTTGTTCTTTCCGGCCTGGATCCGTCCGGGGGTGCGGGTATTCAAGCGGATATTCAGGCCATCACATCGCTGGGGTGCCACCCACTGCCGGTTCTCACGTGCCTGACCGTTCAGGACACCCGAAATGTATACGGTGCAGAGCCCGTAAATCCGCAATTGATTCGTCAGCAACTCAGATGCGTCGCCGAAGACGCGCCGATACACGCCATTAAAACAGGCGCGCTGGGCAACGCGGCTGTAGTGGAGGTACTGGTGGAATTTCTTGAACAACACCCAAACATCCCGGTCATTACCGACCCTGTCATTAAAGCCGCGGGCGGCGGCGATCTCGCGGATGACGAGCTTCTGGCCGCCATGATAAAACGGTTGTTCCCGCGGGCTGAAATGATCACGCCTAACGGCGTAGAGCTGGCGTTACTGGGAGAAAGTGACAACCCGGACGAGGCGGCGCGTAAATTGATTGAGAAGGGATGCGCGTCGGTGCTTGCAACCGGCGGGCATGGCACAGGTATTAACATCGTCAACACCCTGTATAGCCGTTCATCTACGCCCATGTCATGGGATATCGAGCGCATAGGCGGCGAGTATCATGGCACGGGCTGCACGCTTGCGGCTGCGATTGCGGCCGGGCGGGCCCAGGGGCTTTTACCCCATGCTGCCATCGCCCAGGCCCAGAACTACGTGCGCGGCACTATCTTGCATGCGCTTGCGGTGGGCAGAGGACAACCGGTTCCCGATCGGGGTATTGTGTGGGAACGATGAACGCGCGCGTCCCAACCGGCCTTTACGCGATAACAGACAGCCGCCTTACGCCTCCGGAACGATTAACGGCTTCTGTGGAGGCGGCAATTCGTGGCGGCGCAACGCTGGTGCAGTATCGCGAGAAATTCGCACCGATGGCCGAACGCCTGACTCAGGCCAGAAACCTCCAGTCGGTTTGCACTGCCGCCGGTGTGCCGCTGCTGATCAACGACGATATTGAGCTTGCCAGGCGAGTGGGCGCTGCAGGCGTTCATCTGGGCCAGTCTGATGGTTCTGCCGCAACAGCACGCAGCCTGCTTGGCGATGGGGCAATTATCGGCATTACCTGCCATGCAGATCTCGCAATGGCAAAGGCGGCGATGGAAGCCGGTGCAAATTACCTGGCATTTGGCCGTTTCTTTGCGTCATCGACCAAGCCGGACGCTCCCGCAGCAACAACCGATATACTGGCGAAAGCAAAACGCTTCGGCCTGCCAGTAACCGCCATTGGTGGCATTACGACCGGGAACGGCGAGCTGCTCATACGCGCCGGCGCTGACCTGCTGGCCGTTGCAGGCGGGCTTTTCGGGGGCAGTCCGGAGGCCACTGAACAAAACGCAAAATCGTTTCAGAGGCTGTTTTCCAGCCACCATCCAACTTTTTCAATCCCCCGATAGCAGGAGCTCTGACACATGACGCACTCCGAAACCCTGTTCGAACAGGCACAGAAATACATCCCCGGCGGCGTGAACTCCCCGGTTCGGGCTTTCCGAGGTGTGGGCGGCACTCCGATTTTTTTTAAACGCGCTCAAGGCGCCTATCTTTACGACGAGGATGACCAACGTTACATCGATTACATTGGCTCCTGGGGGCCGATGATTCTGGGCCACTCGGATCAGCGTATAAAAGACGCCCTGCACGCGCAGATAGAACTGGGGGTAGGCTATGGCGCGCCCACGGAAATCGAAACCCATATGGCGCGCAAAGTCTGCGAATTGGTGCCTTCAATTGATCTGGTAAGAATGGTGAACTCGGGCACAGAAGCCACCATGAGTGCCATCCGTTTAGCCCGCGGCTTCACGGGACGCGACAAAATTGTCAAGTTTGAAGGCTGTTACCACGGCCACGTGGATTCTTTGCTTGTAAAGGCAGGCTCTGGCGCACTGACCCTCGGCATACCCAACTCACCCGGCATACCCGCTAGCTTGGCAGAGCACACGTTAACGCTGGATTTCAACGATATCGACGGTGTGCGTGAAGCGTTCAAAAAGATAGGCGATCAGGTTGCCGCCATTATTGTAGAGCCGGTTGCCGGCAACATGAACTGCATCCCGCCGGTTCCGGGTTTTCTGGAGGGCCTTCGGGAAGTCTGTGATGAGTATGGAACGGTACTGATTTTTGACGAGGTAATGACCGGGTTCAGAGTATCGCTGGGCGGCGCTCAGGGC
>LAZR01001992.1_pt1 | contig 12296 bp, 28 predicted proteins | sample 329461 | NCBI WGS metagenome assembly LAZR01 (sample SAMN03002196, study PRJNA259156) | marine sediment metagenome | biome: sea floor; feature: Hydrothermal impacted sediments; material: marine sediment; isolation source: Loki non-amplified sample from Loki's castle hydrothermal vent sediment ...
GGAGGGCCTGGTCAACGAGTACCTGCTACCGAGCGAGGTGTTGTGGAAGGGTAAGATCGTGCACAAGGATTCTATGAGGGACGCTGAGCAGGTATTTGTTTGCGGTGAGACCATGGAGGCCTTTAACACAGCCGGGGGCATAGGGACGCTCCACGACACGCTGAAGGGTACGTCTGTGGATCACGTAGAATACAAGACCCTGCGCTGGCCTGGGCATCTTCAGCAGGTCAAGATGCTGATCCAGGACCTGGGCATGACCCGGGAGGAGTTGGTCAGGGTGTTCAAGCGCATACGTCAGCCGGTCAATGATCTGGTGATGGTCAGGGTGCTCGTAAGGCAGAAGCTGGCGAGGAAGCTACCCCCGCCCATGAACTGGCTCTGGGAGCACGCATACTACCCACTGGACGGCGAGAGCGCTATCCAGAGGCTGACAGCCGCGGGACTGTGTGCCATGGTCGAGCTATACGCCAGCAACCGTCTGGGGCGATCTGAGGGCTTTGTGACGCAAGAATCAGTATACCTCGACGATTTCTTGGCTACCGCGTCGGGAAAAGAGTTCGGGAAGTTGTTTGTCTGAATTAAGGTGCTTGACAGGGCTAAACTTCGGACGGCTACTGGCGGGGTCGTAGGAACAAGACGTGATCGAGGCCTGCCTTGTCAGGTTTCCCCTAGGGGAAGTTTCATTTTGAGGCTGTAATTGCGTCGACCGCCAGGTGATTTATGCCAGAAGATATAGTTCAACTGTGCCTGAAAGACTGGGGTCTGTACAGCGCATACCAGATGCTGGCAGCGGTGGTGCTGGGGTTTATTGCGGGAGCAGTGAATGAGGGCCGTCGAGCAAAGAGGAGGCAGAGACGTGAGCGAGATCAGAGCAACAAGCCACGGAGTGACTAGGGCCGAGGCCAGGTGGATGATAGCGTGGTCCTTCTTGTTGGGGGCGGCGTTCAGCGCCTTAGTGATCACCGGGGCTGTGGTCTGGCGGTGGTGGAGTGCCGTGACTTGGGTCTTTTAGCAATGAAACAATGGCAACGGGTACTGATTACACTTCTGTCAGTCGCTCTACTTGCGGCCTCGTTCGTTTTCATGGGCGGGGTTGTCCTGCATTTCAACGTGCTCGGAGGCTGATGTGACGTGGGTCTTCTAGCCTGGGTCGCAGAGGACATCGAGGAAGAGGAAGAGGGCGACGTGAGCAAGACGGCAAGGGTCGATCTGAATAAGCTGATGGCTGGGGCTACCAAGTTGACCAGGGACCAGCAGATCAGGCTGGCTGCATTGCGCGTGGCAGCCTGGGGGATGCGGGGGACGGCCGACATATTGTTCGAGGCCAGAGAGTTCGAGAGGTTTATCCGTGCAAGTGACAGCGGCAAAGTTAAGTCAGCTACTCGCAAAAAGGCACGATAAGGATCTGTTCGTTGCCGAGTGCAAGGACGGGCCTACCGTGGGCACGTCGCATTTCCGGATGGATGCCTGGGTGATGAAAAAGTCCTGGAGCAGGCCGACGTTCTTGGCGTATGAGATCAAGGTGGCGCGCGGGGATTTCATGCGCGACGAAAAGTGGCAGGGCTATCTGCCGCTGTGCAATCAGTTTTATTTTGTGTCGCCAGCCGGTACGATCAAGATCGAGGAGGTGCCTGCTGAGGCCGGGTTGATCTGGTGTACTCAGAACGGCACGAGGTTGCTGACTAAGAAAAAGGCCCCCTATAGGCCCTTGAAGCCAGAGACACTGGAGAAGGTCTTCAGGTACGTGCTGATGAGCAGGTGCCGAGTGATGTCGGACTGGTATTCGTTGAAGAACGATGCTGACTGGTGGCGGGCATGGATGGTGCACAAGAAGCTGGATTATGACTTCGGGCACCAGGTTAGCAAGGCCATCAGGGAACGGGTGAAAGAGGAGATCAACCTGGTAGCGACCGAGAATGAAAGGTTGAAACGCGAGAACCAGGAGCTGGTGAAGATCCGGGATCTGCTCAAGACGATGGGGATCGGGGACGAGGTGCCGTATCTGTGGAAGGTGCAGCATAGGCTGGCCCAGTTGAGGGGCAACACCCCAGGGCAAGCGATTTTGAAGCTGAATGCAGCGATAGGGTCTATACAGTCCCTGGTGAAGGAAGTCGAGAAGATCGAGGAGGCTCAAAATGCAACACGTGGTTGACAAGATGATGAAGATCCTGAACGACGAGAAGGCCACGGATGGTGCCAAGACCCAGGCGGCTCAGGCGCTGGCGTTGATCAAGATCGCCGAGGTACTGAACGGCCCGGGCAAGACTTTAGGTCCCCCAGGCTGGATTAGGCCGTGAAGAGATACGCGGCACTCGATGAGAATGGCGCTCTAATCAGGCGGGTGTTTGCCATGAACATCGACGAGGCTTTTATCAAGGCCAGGAAGCTGTGTGGCCGCAAGAAGGTTGCTCGTGTGGTAGAGGAACCAATGGCGCAAGTGACGAGAGGTGACTAAGATGTGGACGATTCCAGGATCGACTAACCCCCTGCTGTTCGCGGCGGGGATATTGTTTATAGGGGCAGCGGCGTGGGCGTTTTGGAAAGGCGACCCGCGCATTGCCATGATGAGCCTCGGGCTGGCCTGGGCTAACTGCGCGCTGGGGTGGTGATGGAGACCTATGTGATCATGTCTTGTGAGTCGATACCGGGCTTGATGGAGGCCGTCAACCAGGCGAGGGCTGGGGGTTGGGAGGTGACAGGGGGTATGGCAGTCGAGAAATATAGTACCCATGTCACTTGGTATCACCAGGCAATGCTCCGGCCGGTTGAGGAGGGTAAGCCTATACCTTGCCCGTCTTGCGGGGCCATGGCAGTACATACACCGGACTGTATTCATGACGGTAATGGATGACTTCGTAGAGGTACGGTGTCGGGAGACCGGAGCGCTGCTCGGGGTGATGGATAATGCGTCGGTCCCCAGTGAGTTCTTGAGGGGGGCTCCGTTTACCAGGTTGCGGGTTTTGGAGGAGCGTCCATTCCCGACTACTAATCTGCTTGGGGAGATTGACGCTGAGTCCACGATTAAGGTCGAGCGTGTGATCATGGTCGAGCGTTTCACGTTTGAGTGGAGGGAGCCGCGCCTGGCTCCCCCTTATACCGCCGACGGCAACGAACGACTGTTGCTGACGTTCATGATGATCAATGAGGATGACATCGCGTACTTGGAATGTGTGGAGGGGTTCAGGAAGGTTGCGAGCTGGGAAGATGCCCATGGCCACGGCCGGGTTCTCCAGTGACCCCCAAGTGCGCCATGCGTCGTCGGCGCACGGTGACGCATATCAAGGCCGATCACAAATGGACGAGCAGGTGCGGCTTAGACCTAGGGAATGAGGTGTGGAGATGTATGCCGACTGTGGCTGAAGTGGGGATGGGCGCGCGGGCAACGTGTAAGCGGTGCATCGCGACAATACAACGGTTGAAGAGGGTAGCAAGATGACTGACAACAGTAAACGGGGGTTTGTGTGTAGTCAGTGTGGGGTGGAGTGGATGCCTGGCATTACCTCTGACCCAGAAAGGAAGCTCTGCGGGCTGTGTTATGGGTGGCCAGCAGGGCACAGGACTCCAGAGACTGATAGTGGGAAGGTGACTTCATGAAAATAGTGCCGATTCGGGATGATATGCCTGGGGAGCCCTGGGAGTGGCGTGACCCGGCGCGCGGGGTGAAAGAGCTGCCCAAGGACTTCGATCTGGGGGATGCTGCCCTGGACCTGGAGACGTATGAGCACGTGTTCATAGGCCTGGGGGGCGGGAAAGTGTGCAGGATCGACCTGGACACGTCTCCTGACGACCCTGAGGCCATGATCAGGTGGAAGGCCAGGGCGACCGCCACGAACCGGCCAAGGCCGGAGGATGAAGAGGTCTGATGAGGGTCATCGTCGCAGGTAGCAGGACCATCACCAGCATCGAGGAGGTGACGCGGGCGATAACGGCCAGCGGCTACAAGGTGACCGAGGTGGTGAGCGGCGGTGCGCACGGCGTGGACTGGTGCGGCGAGCAATGGGCCAAGACCAATGGCAAACAGATGAAGAGGTTCCCCGCGGATTGGCATACACATGGCTGGCGAGGAGGCCTGGTGCGCAACGAGGAGATGGCCAAGTACGCGGATGCCCTGGTGGCGGTGTGGGACGGCCAGAGCCGCGGCACCCAGCACATGATCCGGATGGCCCAGAAGTACAGGCTCAAGATATACGTGCACGAGGTGAGGTGATGAGTGAGGTCGAGCTGCTGAGGGAATTGATAGTTCACATGTGGGTGCATGATGGTTACCGCATGAACGGATATGACAAAATGACCCAGGCACAGAGGGTTCTCTATGACAGCGTAGTGCCCCCGCCGTCCACACGTGTGGACAAGGTGAAGAGATGATGGAATGCCATGTTGAATTGACGCTGGTAAGGAAGGAAGTCTGGCGGGGCGGATATATCCTGTACTGGGAGGGGACTGATAACTGTGGCGGCACCAGAACGTATTTGAAAGAAATGATGGACGACGACGACGAGGGGGCTTGGGAGATAGGGAATACCAGGACCATGCACTGGGGGGACGAGGTGAAGAGATGAAAAGACTGATCACTTATATGGCTGTCCGCTCAGGCGAGAATCCGCTGTATGCCCATGAGGTGACGAGCAAGACCCCGGTCGAATGGCTGGAAGAGAGCCAGGCTATTGATAGTGAGGAGAGGTGTTTGATCCTGAATGTGTTGAGGATAACTGATGCCGAGGCTAAGCGCATCGACGGCAATCTGGACGGGATGTGATGAAAAAGCCTAAACTCAAGCGTGACTGGATAGGCCGGAGGGTGCGAGCCCTGAGGGCGTTAAGCCATGGTCGCTTTGTCGACGGTCGAAGCCATCACATGGCGATACCCGAGGGGAAGATCCTGACCGTGACCCATAGCTGGAATGGCTTGACGCTGAGGACTGATCCATGCCCGAGTTGCGGGGTGAGGTTATTTATCACCAGGGTGTCGGAGCACGATGTCGAGCTGCTGCCGATCATAGACCAGTCAGAGTACGGAGGTCCCCATGCCAGGTAGACGCTCTCATGATATTGCATGCCAATACCGGGAGCCGGGTGAATTTTTGCTGACCGTGAATAAAATCAAGCATGCCTTTATTTTCTGCTTATTCGTGGTTGTAATTAGTGTGCAGGGGGTAGGTGTCGGGTTTCTTGTTGCGAGTGTTGTCCACTCTGTGTGGTGGGAGCTTCAATGAATCGGCTTGCAATGATTGTGTTGGTTTTCACTCTCGGTGTACTCGCTATTCTTGGAAGTGGCGGCGGCGGTGGCGGCGGTGGCGGAAGTGTTCCGCAAACAGAGATTGATCCGCCTCCGATTGAGTCTGACATTACCATAACCTATGCGTGGACCAATCCTGCTAGAGAGATAGCAGGATTACGTGTGTGGTTTGGACACGCCACGGACTTCGGGAATATGTTTGTTCTTACAGCCCTTGACGTGGTTGAAACGGTAGACTTTGACTTGACCGTGGACCTTCTGTCTAGTGAGGGGGATACCCTATGTTTCAAGTTGGAGCCGGTGGAATTGAATGGCACGTTTGGGGCGATGTCTTTGGGAGTGTGTGCCCCCGCGTTGCGCGGCACCCAGGCGTTCATCGACTGCTGGGAGAGCATATTCACGCCCGACATAACTGGCAGATGCCGGTTGGGAACTATGGGGGCCTTAGAGGTTGGCTGAGCACGACATCACATGCAGGTATAGAGATCCGTCGGTGAAGAGGTTGACCGTCAAGCAGACGCGTGAGCTGCTAGAAAGAATTAGCACGCTGGAGTGGGCAATCCTGTGCTGGTACAAGGATCATCCTGGGCTATTGACGAATGATGGTGAAGAGATCCTTGCTACTCAAGCGAGGAAGATCAAGGTGTGCTGTGGAATGGACTACCGAGAAGATACGTGAATACTTGCAAACGCTAGAATCTGGGCTACACTATGGACAGCGACACGTATAACTACGATGAGTGCAGCTACCTCAACAGATCAAAGAGGCACGTGATGGGATGTAAACATTCGATAGTGACCAACCAGAAAAGCAAGCTACCCCCTGGGTCTATGATGGCGCGGGAAGATATACAGACATGCTGCATCTGCGGCCAGATCAGGAGCCAGGAGTGGGGGCCGTGGCATGAGCCGATCAACGTGAAAGAGAGGGCGATGGCCACAGAGGGCAAGACCGAGAAACAGGTGACGCCGTCCTCAGACTGGTATCCGGATGATCATGGTCAGATCAAGAAGCAAAGGGAGGGGGCGTGAGACATGCGGCAGCTATTACCTTTCTCCTCTCAACTCTCATTCTGGGTGGCTGTGGAACTACGCCCGAGAATTCACACTGCAAGGATCGCTATAGCTCAGCGACTACAATGGTGGCGGCGAGTGGTCTGGTATTGGAGCCATCAGAGAATATGTATGTGGACTTCTGGAGGATTGAGACGTTCTATCAGGAGGTTGCGTGGTGTATGGAGATGGAGACTCCGACAGGCCCGACGGTGGCCTTTCTAAACTTCTCAGAGAACGGGATGGGTGGCAGCGCGGGGACCTACAGCCTGGGCACACAACGGCTCTACGTCAACACAAACGAGGAGATCAGGGTGAGAGATTGCAAGAGTGACGAGGGGGTTCTGAAGCACGAGTATGTCCATCATCTGCTGTGGGCCTCGGGCGCGGCGTTCGAGAATAATATCAATCACAGATCCGCATTTTTTGGGTGGTGCGTATGGCGACACTAACGCCAAAGATGAAGAAGATGTTTGGGGAGGCCCATTCAATCGCTGTGCACATGGACCGGAAGGCCTCATGGTCGTGGCTGGCCAGACTGGGGCACTGGGTGATCGTGAGCTGGTGGTGTGAGTGTTGTAAAGAGCAGAGACGGAGACGGCTGAGGAAGATCAGATCATGATACGCATAGTTGACGTTCCTGAAGGGTTTGTGTTTCCGGTTGCGGTCCTGTGGCACGCGCCGGTCAATAAGGCAGAGGAGCTGCAAGATAACCTCGGCCTGGATGACATGGCTTACGACCTGTCGTCGGGTGATCTCGTGACGGGCCCATACTTCTATGTGGGCCTGGGGAATGGCACGGCTTGTCACGTGATGCAGGCCCCCCCACAGATGCGTTCCACTTTTTGCCCGCATTGCGGGGGTAAGCTGTGAGTAAGACTGATCTGCAGAAGAGAGTCATGCTACTGGAGCGGGCCCTGCGGCCGTTCGCGCGGTGGTACTGCGGGAGCTTCACGACTCATTCACAACATGACCATGGGGAGGGGCTATACCCGGTCGAGGCCGATAAGTTTCATCCAACAGTGCGGCATCTTAGAACGGCCTGGGATGTGCTCACCACTAGGAAGAAATGAGACCTAGGTATCAGCTCGACCCCGTCCATCCGTTCTTGGATAGCGGTATCGAGCGCCCATCGTGGATGGACTCAATGATCCGCAGGTGGATGTACAACCCGCCCAAGATACCGCTGCGCGAGTGGTTTCACTATGACAGCCGCGAGGGCATAAGATTGGTTAGAACAGTAGAGAGCCCATCGTAATGTTTTACGACTACCTTCCGCTTTTTATGATCGTCGCAGCCTTAGCAGTCGTCTGTATTCTTTTGAACGCTGAGAGCTGGTTGCCAAGAAAAATTCTTAACTGGTTCAAATGAGGAACTGATATGCCAATGAAACAGGAGCCTGCCTGGCTCACCATGATCATCGGCATCGGCCTGGGGTACTGGGGTAACCATGAGCCTCGGTTTGAGAAGAGCCGAGCGAAGGAAGAAATGACCAGGATGATCGAGATAAAGGTGGGTGGTAAGTGGTACGAACTTCCGTTCAAAGATTTGCGGCCGGGGAACGTGTTCAGGTTCATCACGGGTAATGCCTGGAATCACAAATGGGAATACAAGGCGGATAGCCCGGCGTACCCCGAGGGGAAGACCATGGCCGTGAAGTGCACCTTGTTGCGCGAGCGGTGGACCTGGAAAAGATTCAGGTGGTGGGTAGGGATAAGGGTAAGTAGGTGACCTCCGCATCACATCCGGAGAATAGGGGCGCTAATCTCCGCAACGAGATGCTGGAGAGGATACGAATCAAGAACCGCAAGTGGCTGGCTTTTGCGCTCAACCTCGTGGAGGAGTTGGACCCGAGCAGGGAATGGACCGGAGAGGACATACGGATGCACATTCGTTTCCTGATGAACGAGCCCAGCCACCATAACGTGTGGGGCGTGATGATCAACGACGCGATCAGGAAGAGGCTGCTGGAGCCCACGGGGCGCTGGGTGGCGATGCAGACGGAAAAGTCCCATGCCAGGCGTACCCCGCTGTATAGGGTGACGGCGGCTGAGGAGCACCGACGCCAGGAGATGGAGCTGGAAGCTCTGCTGGGGGTATGAATGGGTAGACATAGTGGAGGGCGATCCTACGAGCACAGTGTGCGGGCGGCGTCGTATCCTGGGGAATACTCGATTCACTGGATGGTGGACTATTACTACGCGGGGTCACGGCAGCGGTTCCCTCGGTCGTTCAAGCGGCTGACTGATCGCGCGGGGGCTGAGCGGTTCTGTCGTCGCTGGGGGATCTTGATGGTGGCCTGGGAAAAGGAATGAATGACGGACACTACACGGTGGTGAAGATCCTCAATGGTGACCTGGTGGTCCTCGATTACCACGGGCCTGGGGCATTGAAGATGAGGAAGACCGAAGCGATATGGCACGCCGCTATGGCGAGGAAGGCCCACCAGTGCGTCATGCGCGGCCCGCACATCAACAAGGGCATCGGATGCTGGAGGCCCATCACCTTCGGGCTTAACCGATACCACAGGATCTCGGCCATGGCCATGGGTATGATGGTCGCAGCCCATCTGCATGCCAGGGCCCTGGAATTTTCTAGCAAGGCCTCTGAGGAGCGTGCTCTGGACAGAATAACGGGGGGTTGACCTGAGGGGCCGTCAGCAGTAACTTCTCACCCGACACACACCATACAAGCACCTCCTGGGGGCCTCGTGGCAAAGAAGAAAAACAAGAAAGGCAAGAGCATAGTGCGCAGGCCCCAAGCCCTGGGCAAGACCGAGAAGCATAACTGGACCGCGGCCAGGCAGTGGTACATGCTGGCTAACCTCAACCGGGCTGACGACGAGCCCGAGGTGACGCTGAAGACTGCGGCCAAGATGTGCAATATCCCCCTGAATACTCTGTACGAGCGGGCCAAGAAGCAGGGCTGGCGGCAGCAAATGCAGATGGCGCGGGATGCCCAGGACGACATGGGCATGAAAAAGGTGGTCAAGTTCACGGGCCTGAATCAGGCACAGACCCGGGCCGAGTTCGCGGAGGGCGGGTTGATCATGGCGCGTAAGGCACGGCTGCGGATTGCAATGCAGGACCCCACCGACATCCCCTTACCCGAGGCGAACAGTATGCTCCAGCGGGCTCAGCAGATCGTGGGCAAGGCCCAGGGATGGCCGGAGAAGTTCGTTTTCGATTCGTCGGAGGAGGGGGAGTATGAGACGGCAGCCAAGCGTATAAGTGACCACGCTGGCATAGAGCGCCTGGCCGCCCAGTTCCTGGAGTTCATGGTCAAGCGGCGCAAGGAACGGGAGGAGGCGATAGATGTCACGCCAGAGCCAGCTAACGGCTGAGGATCTGGCGGACGCTGAGGCTTTCCGGATCGAGGCGGGCATCGACGATAGGATCATGGAGCGGGTCCTGGATGTGGTGGCTGTCCCTGAGCGCAGGCTCTACAATCAGGAGGTGATCGACCCCATCGAGTTCATCGAGAATCCTACCTACATGAACGCGGGGGGCGTGCTCTGGGAGAAGGTAAAGCCACACTTCCTGGAGCTGAACAGCGGGGAGTATACCGAAGCCCTGATGACTGGCGGGATTGGGGCGGCAAAGACCACCTTGGCCTTGTATACGCAGGCGTACCAGCTCTATCTGTTGAGCTGCTACAAAAGCCCTCATGAGCTGTTCGACCTGGACCCAGCATCGGAGATCGAGATCATCTTCCAGAACCTCACGGCTACCGCTGCCAAGGAAGTGGATTATGAGCGCTTCAGAGAAATGTGCCAGCGGGCCCCATACTTCCGGGACATCTTTCCGTTCGATAAAGAGATCGAGAGCGTGATGAAGTTCCCCCGGAGGATCATCGTCAGGCACGTGTCCGGGGCCACCAGCGGGGTGATCGGCCGCAACGTAATAGGCGGCGCGATTGACGAAATATGTCAAATGGCCATAGTGGAGAAGTCGAAAAAGGTGAAGGGGCTCGGAGGTAAGTACGACCAGGCTCTGGCTAACTACTCGGTGATGAGCCGGAGGCGCATGTCACGGTTCGTGCGGGCCGGGGGCAAGATGCCAGGCATCCTGTGCCTTATGGGGTCAAGATTATATCCGGGAGATTTTGCAGATCGCAAAGAGAAAGAGATCAACGAGGAGATCCGGGACAAGGGCAAGAGCGCCTGCTATCTGTATGATAAGTGCGTATGGGAGGTGTGCCCCCCAGGCAGGTTCAGCGGGGAGACTTTCAGGCTGTTCACGGGCGACGAGAACAGCCAGCCTCGCAAGCTCCTGGTCAAGGAAAAGGTGCCGAAGACCCAGCGGCGGATGGTCAAGAAGATCCCCATCGAGTTCGAGGTCGAATTCGACAAGGACATCATGGACGCCACCAGGGAGATCGCGGGCTGCAGTACACAAGCGCTCCGGCCGTTTGTGCTCAACGTGGAGCTGGCGAATAAGTGCTTCGGCCGTATCAGCTCGATCTTCAGGGACGAGGAGGTAGATTTTAAGTACAGGAAGCTGTTCATTAACGTGAATAACGTCAAGCATCTGCATCTTCCGCGGTTCGTGCACATGGACCTGGGGCTGGTATCCGACGCCCTGGGCTTCGCCATAGGCCACGTGCGGGGGTTCAAGCGGGTGCGCAGGGTAGAGGGCTTTCACGAGATGCTACCGGTGATAGCCATCGACGGCCTGCTTCGAATCGTGCCCGCGCCGGGGGCAGAAATCGCCTTTTCCAAGGCACGAGATATACTGTACACTCTGCGCGACAAGCTGGGCATGAACGTGAAGTGGGTGACCCTGGATAGCTGGCAAAGCGTCGACACCAGGCAGATCCTGCGCAGGCGGGGGTTCACCACGGGCGAGATCAGTGTGGATCGCACAATGGGTCCATATTCGATGGTCAAATCTGCTTTGTATGATGGCCGGATCTGGGCCCCGACGCACACTGTATGCCAGCAGGAGATGCGGGGGCTGGAGAAGAACATCGAGAAGGGTAAGGTGGATCACAGACCGAATGGGAGCAAGGACGTGATGGATGCCCTGGCTGGCGTTGTTTTTGGCCTCACGACGAGGCGCGAGCTGTGGTTGCAGGCTGGCATAGCACCGACCGAGATCCCAGAGGACATCCTGGCCCAGGCACACAAAGCCAAAGAGGACCCAAAGGAACGAGACGAATGACACACACATACGTGGAGCTTGAGGTGAGTGCCGCGGTCTTCGACGAGATCCGTGGCAGAATGTTGGCGGCTGGCTATGACCACGTCTTCAGCGAGGGGCGGGCAATCGACATGCACGGGATTGCCCTGATACGAGGGAAGCGGAAGACTCAAGGGCAGAGACTGGTTGACTTCGTCAGAGACGGTGGAAGGCATCCGAATTACTGATGGCGACGATCAAGCAAGGACTGACAGAGCAGGAATGAGAGACTATTTGCCTATCATTCTAGTATTCGTCACTGTGCTGACCATAGGCGCTGTGGCCGCGTTCGCTGAACCAGTATACGACTGGCTCAAGCGGAGGTTCAAGGAGTGGCGAGCTATCGCTAGGCAGCGCCGAGCTGATAGAGAGATTCTGGAGAGCATCCGGAAGCAACACGGGTCAAAGACGGCAGACGATGCCGATAAACACATGAAGCTGAAGAGAGGTGAGTGATGGCTACTAGAGACGCGGTGTATAGGGCGATAGACAGCGAGCGGGACTACCAGGATAACCTATGGCCTGGCAGGGGCGTAGGTGAGCCGAATCACCTAACGGTGGGCGAGTTTGTGCTGCTGTTGGAGGAGTACATCCTCAAGGCCAGGGCTGAGTGGACGGTCGAATCGAAGCCGGAGGTGAACACGCTCGACATAGTGCGCAAGGTTGCAGGCATCGCGGTGAACTGTATGGAGCAGAACGGGGCTCCGATGAGAGGTGGGTGATGGGCATACAGACCTATGGGCACGGTAGAACGCGCCACGAGACTCAGCACGTGGAGGTGGAGGTCGACAAGACCGGCAAGGTGGTGGCCGTGTGGTTCCGGTGCAT
>LAZR01001993.1_pt1 | contig 12288 bp, 13 predicted proteins | sample 329461 | NCBI WGS metagenome assembly LAZR01 (sample SAMN03002196, study PRJNA259156) | marine sediment metagenome | biome: sea floor; feature: Hydrothermal impacted sediments; material: marine sediment; isolation source: Loki non-amplified sample from Loki's castle hydrothermal vent sediment ...
AGTGTAGAAAGAAACACTCCATCGCAAGGACTTACGTTACCAAGGACGGTCTGATAGTTTGGGCTTATGAGAGGCCATGTGACATTAACGCACCTATGGGTGCAGACAGGGCGAAGCCATAATGGTTGAGATAAAGGATGAAGTAACTGTGCCTTGTCCTAAATGTGGAGAGCCTCTATGGTTCTACCGTATCTACCAGGAGCAGCTAATAGAGGATGAGGACATACTGAACATTGAGTGTGCCGAATGGGACCACGAGGAGGTAGCGTGTCCTATCTGTGACTACAAACCAAAGTATAAGTGGGTTGGTGAGGCAATAGTCCTTGTTTAACATAGCCTACATCGGCCCTCACGGCTACACCGAGGAGCAGTTAATAGAGAGGCTCAAGTCCGAGTCTCCTGTTACCATAGCCATAGACACTGAAACCATCTCCCTGAAGGACCGTACCTGTATTGGCATAGGTATGGCTCTCAATGCTAGAGAGGCCATCTACTTTCCTATACTACCTGATGAGTCCAGGTATCTCGATCTGTGCTGGGAACTGCTCTCTCGCCCTTCTGTTAAAGTGTTCTGTAACGCGCTGTACGACTTGTACGCTATGACAGAGTACCGGGCTGTGGGAGAGCAGGGTGGAGGAGCCTGGCTAGACGCTATCGTACAGGAGGCGCGTCTGCCGAGTTGGCTAGGGCATGGTAGGCTAGCTGACATCTCCACTATGTCTCACATACAGGCACTACCTCACAATGCCCTGGCTGATCTGTCTAGGTCCTATACGGGCTTCAAGATAGACAGTATTGCGGACATACTGCCTGAGCGTAAGAATATGCTGGACCTGGAGACATCAGAGGTGGCGAGGAAGTGTATAAACGACTGTCTAGCCACCTACCGAGTGTATGACCAGATGGGTGGACCTGCATGGTGGAGTGTTGATTCCCACACCTGGAGCTATGAGCGTAACTGGTATGACGGCTGTGACCCCTTTGAGTCTACCAGTTACACAGTGACCCAGGCTATGAAGGATTGCTACCGAGTGGATATGAAGTTAGTGCCTCTGCTTATGCGTATGTCTAGGAGAGGCATCGCATTGAGGTCTGATCTAGTAGAGGACTGGTATAAGAGGACTAGTGAGGCCAGACTGTTCTTTGAAGACACCTGCCTAAAAGAAGGCTTCCAACCCGGAAGCAACCAACAGGTAGGCTACGCTCTAGCTGAGAGAGGTAGCTTCTTGCCGTTCACCAAATCAGGTAAGCAACTGGCTACAGGTGAGGAGATACTTAGTCAGTTGACTGATCCTTTGGCTACGGTAGTCCTAAAGTACCGTGAGTACACCAAGCTAAAGACTACCTATCTGGAGAAGATGCGAGGACAAGCCAGGGACTACACCCACTTCCGCATGGACCTAGCCACAGCTAGGCTCAGCTCCTATGACAGCAACCAGCAGAATATACCTGAGCGTATCAGAGAGATATTCGCTCCCGATACAGGACTATGGACTGATGCTGACGCCTCACAAATTGAGCTGAGAGTGTTCGCTCGTGAGACTAAGGACCCTGTGATGTTACAGGCGTATGCTGATGGCTCTGACATTCACGCTATTACACAGATGGCACTATGGCCTGACAGTGATCTCAAGGACAAGGAGATGAGAAGGAGAGCCAAGGTCTTCAACTTCGCCAAGATATTCTATGCCATAGTTAAGACCCTAGCCCAACATACCAAGTTGCCTGAGGCTATATGTAGGGAATACGGGACTACATGGGATGAGGCGTATCCGGTAGCCCACCAGTGGATGAAGAACCAGGAGGAGGGTGAGGATTGGATAGAGAACCTGTATGGTAGGCGGTGCAGGCTACCGGCAGAAATCTATACCACTTGGAAGCACAAGGTCAACTGTCGCATCTGCTACCCTGCTCAGAGCGGGGCCGCGGATATAATCAAGAGGGCCATGCTAGAGTGTGAAAAGTTAGGTTTTGACCAGGTACTACAGGTTCACGATGAGATACTGATAGATGGCAAGGTAGACTTTCCTAAGGAGCTAGACCATATCTGCCCTGACCTCCATACTCCGTTCAATGTGAAGATCAGTCCTTACTGGAGCTAGCTCCCCCAAACCTCCTGGAAGACCTGCCGTATAGCCTCTTTAAGTTCTTCCTGAGTTAGTCTCCCACTGTTGAGTTGTAGGGTGTCCAGCTTGGTCATTATCTCGTCTCGGATTTCGCGGACCTCCCCTTGCGTGTAGGATGCGTGACCATCCCTGCGCTTGTCGGCATGGACAGCTAAGACCTCCATCCTCTCAAGAAGGAGGGCAGTCTGCTCCCTGATAAGATTCTGAGTATAGGTAGCATGACCATCCGCTATCTCCTTTAGCCGTGCCATCTGCTCGTCAGTCATATCATCTTCCTTTCCTAGATACAATTCTGGATCGTGTGCCCACCAGCCTACCTTGGCGTGGGCTGTCGGGTCTTGAGGTTGTGAGTGCCAGAGGTCGAAGTGCAAGTGAGGACCGGAGGACAGCCCTGTGGAGCCGACATAGCCAATGACCTGTCCCTGCATCACAGGATGTCCTACAACCGGAGGTGCGTCCGAGATCAGGTGCCGGTAGGTACTGCGCCAGCCACCTTCATGTTCCACAACTATATAATAGCCGCTGTACTTATCCCAGGCGTCACCTGCCACAATGCCATCGGCCACAGCCAGGATGTCTCGACCTAGAGTGCCACCTTGCAACCTCACCAAATCAACAGCGGCATGGAGCCTAACTCCATTATCACCCTCAACATAGATGTCCGCCACGAAGTCGAAGCCTCGTGTGATGTAGTGGTCGGCTAGAGGCCAGATGAACCTCACATCAGCCCCCTATCAGGTAGCCTAGTATAAGCAACTCAACCCCGAAGATGGGAGGCAGCATCCAGCGTAGAATGAATAGCACACGCTCATCTGTGATGGCCTGTCTCTTATCCAGGTGGAAGAGGAACCGCCACAAAGAAGAGTGTGCCTCCATTATTGGTTCGTCACCGTCCAGTGCAGGTGGCTCCTCACTTTGAGGCCCTGGGTTGTCTTGGTAGCGGCGAAAGGGATTAGTCATGCTAACTACCTCTCGCGGCTCTAGTGATGAAGTAGAAGCCTACTATCAGCAGAGTCACAGTTAGGATATCCTCAGCAGGTATTTTGTTTGTGAGTGCTAAGTAAGCGTACACTCCTACAACCACAAACGCTATGATTGATCTGACACGGAACGGCCCACCTTCCGCAAACAATCCTTTGATTATCTCCATGACTACCTCCTACTAAACGTCAAGCCGTATTTCTGTGCCGTCGTCCCTAGTAAACCATAGCTCATTTGGAGTACCTGTCTTGACCCATATCTGTCCATAGGCGGGAACGTCCGCGTCGGCAGCAGCCTTCTCTAGCAGATAGATGCTGGCCTCCTCAGTGAGACGTATCATATCGGTAGAGCTAGCGTGACGCCTGATCGTGACCGATGCACCAGTCTCGTTAGAGTTGGAGTCAAGGTTAATGATGAGGCTGGAGCGCAGGTCAAGAGCGACACTGCCTGTCGTAGCCTGACCACGGATGTACTCCGCATCTGTCTTGACTGCGGTATCGTTTTCGGTGAGCTTGAGGGCATTAGCTACCTCAATATGTGAGTTCCCTGTGGACTCAGCTAGCTTGTCAGCCTTGATGCCATTAGAGCCGAAGTCCTGAGCCTGGCTAGTCGAACCAACCTTGGTGCCGTCCTGCCTCAAGAACACTTGGTTCAAGACATCGGTAGTAACAGGGACCTGGAACCTAGATGCGTTGGTGCCCTCAGCGAATAGTTCAACTATAACGTTAGACGAAGGAGTAGAGTCCACATTGGCAAACCACTTGATGATTAGCCTGTCAGTGGTAGCAATCGTTACGTCCGCTGTTAGGACAGCGTGTATATTGTACTCAGTGGCGCTATTGGTTAGGAAGTCCGTTTCCTCCGAGGTTGCCACCAGGGTTTCAGAGCCGTTGTCCCTGAAGTAAACCTTGAAGTGAATCTTAACTGGACGTTTGTTGGACAGTGTTACCCTCGCATGAATGTGTCCTGTGTAGACACCCGCCTCTAACGTCGTTACTCCTGGTGCGCCAGCATCAGTAGCAAAGTTGAACAAGGCCTGGTCATCCCCTTCACCAAGGGAGCCACTCTGGAACGTACTTTCGGCTTCACCTGTAGGGGTGTCCAACATCTTGAAATAGATACCACTATAGGATGAAGCGGTGTTGTTGAAGAAGTAATCCTCAATGAAGTGAATTGCGGAGTCCACGTACTCCTTGGTAGCGAGGTGAGCGTGTTCTGTAGGGAAAATCCCTGCTACAACACCTGTAAAGGCGCGGGTGCCGTCTATGAGTGATGCGTAGGCGTGGTCGCTAATATCACTCAGGCCCTCAAGCAAGCCGTGGTTAGAGAGCCTGATGTCGGCAGCGCCTCCACCTCCGATAGCTGTCAGGCGGGTATTGTTAGCTCCCCCTCTAGCAATAGCAGTGCCACCAGCACCGTCCTTCTTAGCCTTAAGTTCAACAGGAGTATTGATGGCAGTAGTGGTGACCTTCCAGCGTTGAGGCACAGTAGCGCGGTTAAGGTCAGGAGTAGGCCAGTAGACGGCACGACCTGTCTCAGGGCTACCTGAGTCATCCACATAGAGTTCACCTATGCAGGCATCAGGGTCGGTAGCTGTAATGTCGAAGTCGATGGCGGCTTCAATGAGCCAATCCCCAGGCAAAGGTATAATTATGCGTACCTTGCTGCTGTCCCCGTCGCCTGTTATGGATGCGGCACTAGTGGTGAGAGTGAGGTCTGCTGTAGCAGTGGCCTCTAGAATCTGCACCTTCTGTCTCGTAGGGTCTTCTATGCCATAGAGGATGTTCCCTAGGCCCACTTCACCTACGAGTTTGCCAAGGAGAATGTCATGCCTGTCAACTATGCTTCGTAGAATGTCGTCACCATCGCCTACCAAGCCTAGCAGACGCAAGCGGCCCGTACGCTTTTCCTGTACCACTAGGACACTTTCCTCTCCTGCAACGCCACCTCCACCAGGAACTCAGCTTCTGCGTCAGGCTCCTGTATGACACTTATTAGACTCAAGGACTTGAGCCACATATCCTTGCTCTCACCCCAGGGACCGCTGGCTTTTAGAGGTGAGGATGACTCGTCGAGAGTGTGTAGGTCACTTAGCTGTTGGGCGGCAGTCCTGGCCTCACGCCTCTCGCCCTCAGTTTCGTCAGCAACCAGATGCAACTGCACAATATTGAGAGGCACCTTCTTGCTCTGTGGTACTGCAAAAGGCTCAAAGTAGCTTATTTCAGGAGGAGCAGTAGCGGAGTCTCCTACAAAGGAGAGCCTAAACTGAATCTCCCTACCTACAGCCGTAAGAGGCAAGTAGAAGGTGTGTAGACCGTCAGAGTTCACCCTCATGAGGTTGCCATCTATGTCGAGGGCGGCCCAGGCCGCTCCGTCCACACTGTAGTTAACGTCCCAGTACCTTGTGGCAGATAGGGTGCCTCTGCCGACCACCTTTATCTTAGGGAAGTCCTTGCTCTCCCAGTCTCCGAATGTATATTTGTTTGTGTAGCGGAGACCTGAGGTAGCGAACCTATAGGCAGAGTCACTCACATCAGGGGCGCCAGCCGCATCTGACAGCTTCACATAGGCCACGTCTCTGCCGTGACCAAACCAAAGCCTAGGAGGTGAGGACAGAGTAGACTGGTGCATAGTCTGACTTGTTTTTGATGAGAGGTAAATCCAGGTGTCCCAGACTAAGGGGCCAAATCCTGGCTCTCCACCAGTTCTATCTCTAGCAACCATGATATAGGTATCAGTCCCCACAGATAGCAGGCCTCTTAGCCATTGGTTATCAGTAGAAAAGTCCTTGAACCTGCCACGTATGATACTCTCATTGATAAGCTCCTTTTCAATGCCAACACTTTCAACCAAACCTGGTAGGAACCTGTACGTGCCTCTGCTATGAGGTATCATAGCATATGGCTCGTGCATCCTCATGCCCTGGCAATTGGTAGCGTCCCTTATCATACGCTTAATGAGAGGCACACCCTTGCCCTCAGGACTCACTCCGAATAAGCCTTCCGGCTTACCTACAAGAACAGTTTTCTCAAATGCTAGGAGGCCTGTGGGCAGGGTAGATACCTCACCACACTGAATCTCGTCCGACCAGCTCGCGGCTAACATAGGATCGAGTCCGGATACGCAGTTGCGGAGGAGTCCGCTGTCCTCGATACCGAACAGTCTGTCGATACCTGAGGCTAGTCTGTAAGGTTTGACTCCAGCTTCGGCTTGCGCCCAGGTGTCAGGTGTGCCTATGGCTGTAACCTCCCATAGAGACTGGTCTACAGCGTTAGTAGATACCAGGCCTGTGTCATCCTCCCACTTTAGGCCATCAACTCCAATAACCTCAAACCCTAAGTCTCTGGACTCAGTGACAACATCGGTAGCTGGATCAATCCTGGATATTACCGTGCCTGCTACAACCCAAATATAATCTAGAGCCTCAAAGATACTTACAGGGTCGTTGAGTCTTGTTGGAAGGGTTAGAACAGTAACCTCTGGCCCAGGCAACAGCCTGAACGGGAATCTGGCATCAGTGTTCTGTCCGTACTCGGAGGTGCCAGGGATTCCCTGCTTGGACTTTAGACCTCCAAGGTGCCAGGTCTCGGACGGTTCTGACAGCATCGGAGGTAGACCCTCGGTCCAGGGAGGCTCATGGAGATACTCCTCTCGCCAAGCCTGCCTCTCGTCAGTCTGGACTAGGCTGTAAGACTCAGAGCCTATTTTCACCGTCCCAACGTGTTTGGGTTTACTAGCCATTACCTAGCGCCCCACGGCTGAGGCACCTTCGGAGGCCACGGCATCTGAGGCCGGCCCTGTCGAGGCTTAGGCCGGTGTTCAATTAGGAGACGGTGGAGTTCACTAGCGTGGAGTCCACGAGCAGTGCGCCAGGTCGCTCTAGCGTCAACTGACCCTCTACCAGGAGCACTGAGGTATGCTAGTACCTCGTCGTATGTGAGTGCAGCTACTAGCTCCTCAGAAGCATTGGGAGGTGCAGCAGATGCGTCAGTGTAGAGAGACTGCATAGGGCGAGTGGTCTCCAGGTAGAGAGTTTGCGTGGCTGCTATGGCAGGGTGGATTTGCAGAGTTAGTACACCTACATCCTCTCTAATCCTCCACCAGCGGCCATCAGTTCCGAAGGACTCGTCCACGTCTACTCCTGATGTAGGATACCAGCGAACATCATGGACGTGTTCCTTATCCTTCAGGAATGGAATACCGACCAGACTGTACTCCTCCTGGCTGGCTACGCCTACTATGGGCACTCGCTCTACATACCAGTAGCGAGCTAGGCCACGATTCATAGCATTGTTCCATTCGGTAGGGTCAGCCAAGGTATGCCACTCTATCTCATCACCGTCCACGAAGGCACCTGCCCAGGTAGGCAGCACTGTTATGACGCCTGTGGAAGCGACTGACGCGGAGATGAGTCTAGCCTTCTCAGCGTTGTTGCCGGTTGTAGGCCATAGCCATGTACCCTTGCCTCTATCGTCTCTGAACAGCGTGGTCTTGACCCTGTAATCAGCAGTGGTGATCTTGTTACTATCGGTGCCTGTGTTGACGAGGACTATGCCTGCACCATACTTGGCTAGTGCAGCCTGCCTTCCTCTAAGTCTTGTAACCCCTTCAGGACGGAATGGATTGGAAAAGCCTGAGTTGACAGACCCTGTGTCGTGATGGAACCTGTACTTGTACCACTTGTTGAGGTCACCATCGGCGTTGTTAATAGTGTAATAGAAGGTGCCTGCTACCAGAGTCTCCGTCTCTACCAATGAGTACGCGCCACCTAGTGTATCTGACCTGTGCAACTCAATGCTCTCATAGGTCAGCAACTTGGAGGTTACATCCTCTACAATAACAAAGACATCTATACCTGCCATAATGCTACTCCTCTCCTCGACGTGCCACAGCTTCAGGTATGTGCTCGGTCTTCTTTGCCGAGGCTACAGGTTCAGGCGTTGGCACGGTTCCTGCCATAGGTATGTACTCAGTGTTCTTGGCGGAAGCCAACACAGGACGCTCTGGCAACACTGCTCCCGCACCAACTATATCCTCATCAGACCTGGCATGAGCGTCAGGCAGTTGAGGGAATATAACCATATGCACGAAGACCAGGATTCCCGTTGCCGTAGGTTGACTACCTGCTACTGCTCTTAGTGCATATTCTATGCGTACCAGTATACCTATAGCAGCGGGTTGACTACCTGCTAGCGCCCTCGCCATCACAGCGAAGCGAACTAGGATGCCAGTAGCAGAAGGTTGGCTGCCTACAAGCGCACGAACAGCCTGCTCCTGACGGGCAAGGGTTCCAGTAGCCGTGGGTTGTGATCCTGCAAGTGAGCGAACAAATATCTGAATAGTGCTGAGTACACCTGAGGCTGCCGGCTGAGAACCTGCTAAAGCTCTCAGTGCTTGTTCCTTGCGAGCCACTGTCCCTGATGGTGCTAGTTGGTTTCCAGCCAAAGCTCTAAAGGCTAGCAGTCGACGAGTCAAAACACCTGTTGCAGTGGGTTGGTCGCCCGTTATGGAGCGTACAGCAGCCGCCTGGTCGTGCGTTAGAACACCAGTAGCGAAAGGCTGGTCTCCAGCAAGTGCTCTGATAGCCTGCTCCTGGCGTGTTAGGGCACCTGTCGCTGCTGGTTGACTCCCAGTAAGTGCTCGTAGGGCCTGCTCCACCCTGGCCAGCAATCCTGCTGCGGCTGGCTGGTTACCTACCAGCGAGATTAACCTCTTGAACTGTCTGGCTAGAGTACCGGTAGGACTGGGCTGGCTTCCGGCCAGGGCTCGCACAGCCTGTTCTAGACGAGCTAGCGTTCCTGTAGCGGTGGGTTGACTCCCAACAGGAGCCCTGACTGCCTGCTCTATTCTAGTAAGTGTGCCGGTAGCACTAGGTTGATCACCTGTAAGAGCGCGTAATCTTCGGTAGGCAAGAGTTCCAGTGGCAGCAGGTTGACTACCGGCTAGTGTTCTTACAGCCTTTTCTGTTCTGGCAAGGATTCCGGTAGCAGAAGGTTGATCTCCGACCTGAGAGCGAGTCCCTGCAAGGGTCCTGGTTATGGTTCCAGTAGGATTAGGCTGGCTGCCTGTCAACGCACGGGCGGCTTGCTCAATACGAGCGAACACGCCTGATGGTGTAGGCTGGTTACCCTCCAAGGCTCTGAGGGCACCTAATACTCTGGCCAGGGTTCCCGTTGCAGCGGGTTGAATACCCGCAACAGCACGTATCCTGCGATAGGTGAGTGTACCTGTGGCAGCCGGTTGAGCGCCTGCTAGCGTTCGCTTGGCCTTCTCGATGCGGACCAGGGTGCCAGTTGAGGCAGGTTGGTCACCTGCAAGTTCCCTAGAGTTTGTCAGTTTCTCTGCTACCAGAGTACCAGAAGGAGCCGGCTGGTTACCATCCAACGCACGAAGGGCCTTTTCTACCCTAGTTAGAACGCCGGTGGCCGTAGGCTGGTCGCCAGCAACCGCACGTAAGGCTTTCTCTACTCTAGTGAGTATGCCTGTAGAGGCTGGCTGATCTCCGGTCAATGCGCGGAGAGCCTTTTCAACGCGAGCCAGTGTTCCTGTGGGATTAGGCTGGTCACCTGCAAGCAAACGAGGTCGGCCATGAACACGGGTTAATGTACCAGTAGCAGATGGCTGATTACCAGCTAGTGAACGGAGGGCCTGTTCAATACGAGCGAGAATACCAGTAGGGTTAGGTTGGTTACCTGATAAGGCACGGGCCACCTGTGCAAATCTAGCTAGGATACCGGTAGCAGTGGGTTGGTCGCCCGCAGGGGCGCGAAGTGCCTGTTCTGTGCGAAAGATTATTCCAGAGGCAGCAGGTTGGTCCCCTTCGACTGTACGAGTTTCAGCAGCAGCTACTACGTCGTAGTTCAGCACCACCTCGACGGCGGTGAACTCGGCGGTGACGCTATCGGCCATCCCACTGTTGTTGCGGAACATTCGGCACCGTATCTTACGGTCGTCCCAACTGGCCTTGTTATCCGTATTTGCTTCCACCGACCCACTTGTTGTTGCCCAAGAATGGTTGCCTGTCTTATTAGCGGGGCCGGTCAGGAAGTTAGTCTCGTCGGCCTCACAGAGTCGTACCGACACTTGAACAGTGTCATCCACGACTCCGGTAACCTGCGTCCGCTCCTTTACCTGAAAGTCAATCGCCGTGTCGAAGTCCGAGGGCATATCTTGGAGCGTGAGGAAGTCATCCTGAGCCGAACTAGCTGCTGTACTGAGCGTCGACGCCCCCTCATCGGCCCCAGAAATCCCCTCCTCTACTTCAACATAATGGTCGCCAGCACCGAGGGGCGTTAACTCCAAAGTCGTGCCGTCGCCATCAGGAACGCGGGTAGTAACGGCCATCTAGGGAACCTTCTCCCAGAAATGACAACAAGCAGGCTCCTCAGTCTCCTTCTCAGTCTGCGTCATCTTGTCGGTGACGTGGAAGGTTTGACCGAGCGCCTCCCGCTCCTCATCGCTGTAGACCGTCGTGTAGTCCAGACCTGGATCGTACAGCGCCGAGTCCCATAGCCCCAACTTAGCCATCTGGTCGAGGATGGCCTGGACGTGGACGCCTCTCACCGGCCAACCGAAGTCTCTGTCGAGGAACCACTGGATGGCGTTGCCCTTCCACAACCCCTGTAGCGGCCAGTTAAGACCAAACAGCTGGCCGAAGCCAGGGAGGGCCTTGAGGTCAGCCAGCCTTAGCCGCTTGGCGTTACGACCGACGGACTCGTAGAGTGCCCAAAGTTCCTTGTGGAGGAGGTTGCCACCTGTCCACTCGAAGCCATCAGGGTTCGTGCCGCCAATGTCACTCAGTTTGTAACGGTCGCCCGCCATGTAGTCTTCGTGGCGGCCAAGGACAGTTCCCTTGTTAGTCTCGTCAGGGAATGTAGGGGAGCGGACAGCGCAGCCGCCGTCACAGGGCTTCCAGCGTGATAGCTTCCAGCTCATAAAAACGTCCGCTCTTTACATCCGCTATCCAGTGAACGAGTTTCCGAAGGCTTATGCCTCTTCGTTCTTAGTTAGCTCATAGGTGAACTCCACCGTATCAAGGTTGACCACAGAGACAGTAGGAGTGACGAGTGAGCGATCCATTAGCTCTCCACCACCTACGCCTGTGAGATTAGCAATAGAGTGCTCCTGCCAGGTCTCAGTGGCGTCAGCGGTGACAGTAGCAACAGATTTGTAGATGTCGGCTGTCGCACCCTCGATCTGCGTACCTGTGGCCTCTAGGCCGGCATCAGCTATCAGGCCCGTGTCAGCACTGGACTCAGCCTGAGCAGACGTGCCTGGTCGGTGGAACTTGAAGTCACCATATGTGGAGTCCTCAGTCTGGAGTTGGTCAATCTCATAGTCACGGAACTCCACCGTAACCTTGCCGCGTGAGACTAGCCCAACGTTCTCCATCCAGCCCATCTTGCCTGTGAACGGGTCGCGCTCAGTGGCGTGGAAGTGTCGAACGTAAAGCTCTGCATAGGTGCTAATATGCAGATCGTGGCCTAGCACCAGGTTGTAGTACAGCCGAGGTATAGCAGCACTCACATGGTCTCGGAGCCATGCTAGGGCATTGTGCCTCCAGAAGCTACGTGTCTTGTTCTGGTAAAGGTGACGCTCCCTACCTTTGTAGTAGTGACCTAGCTCGTCGTCACGGATGAGCCCTGCCGGTAGCTCCATAGCAGGAGCCGCTGGTTTGGTTAAAATACTTAATGTCATGTTACTCTCTCCTCATGCAGCGTGGACAGGGCATGAAGCCCTGCTCTATGGCAATTGCGGCATCGTTGAGGTAGCCCACATTGTCCTGAGGCTGCTGCTCGCAGTCTCCTGTGTTGTCATGGAACATGAACGGCCCCATACGATGAGACACCCAGAACTTAGCTGTTGCCCTGTTGTCGGTGCCTGCTCCAGGCTTACCTTTAGTTGTCTTCCCTGAGCTGACACTACCTTGAAGGCCTCGTGTGTGATGTGGCATTGTCTATCTCCTATTCCTGTAGCTCTCGGACTTGTATGATCAGGTATATGACTTCGACGGTTAGTAGGTCTATTTGCTTTTGCTGGCGTGAGTGAACGTTCTCATCATCCTCGATGACCTTACAGGCTTCCAGTGCAGCAGCTAGAGTGCGCTCTCTGCTAGGCATTGTGATCTCCTAGTCTTTAGAGCCCTCAGCGAGAGGACTACCACCTAGAGCCTCTTTAGTGG
>LAZR01001994.1_pt1 | contig 12278 bp, 23 predicted proteins | sample 329461 | NCBI WGS metagenome assembly LAZR01 (sample SAMN03002196, study PRJNA259156) | marine sediment metagenome | biome: sea floor; feature: Hydrothermal impacted sediments; material: marine sediment; isolation source: Loki non-amplified sample from Loki's castle hydrothermal vent sediment ...
GGGCACCCCTGGATAGCCGGGTCTCTAAAGCCCTGGATCCGGCGGAGTGATGAACCGCCCCAGGGCTTTTCCTTTTTATGAGAAACCGTACTTATATTTTGATTTTTTTACTTGACATCATGGTGTCATGGTGTTATGTTGTAACTATGAAAACGAAACAACATAATACAAAAAATCTAACAATTCGACTACCTCTCGATCTTTGGAAAAAACTCCGTAACCTCCAAACCGAGGGGAAAATCAAGTCAATCCAAAGGGCTGTGATTGATGGGCTCCGTAAAATCATAGGCGTTGAAAAGGAGGGGAAATGAGCAGCTTTGATTTGGACAACCCAGATTTCATACGTTATTTCATTGAGAGAACGGGTATTTGTATCGGATCAGAAGAAAAATCAGAGCTTAAAGCGTGGCTGTTGACATCTCCCGATGCCGAAAATTGGTTGATGACTTCCAAAGATTATAAATATCTTGAGTCGGGGGAACCGGTTCCTTTGGGCAAAGAGCGAGAAGGCGCTATCATCGTGAATAATATCTTAAAAGGTCGCTTGCAGGACTGTTGGGAACTCTTTAGCAGGGTTGCATGCCAAGGTCCATAAGGAAAGGGGAAAATAATAAAATGGGTAAGAAAGAATTTATCGACAAAGCAATGTGGAAGTTGAATTTTATTGATGAACTTATTTCTGTGGGTGGAATACCAAAAAATGTCGCCGTGGACGTAGCAAACGAACTGGAAAGCGACGGGGCTTTTGAATATCAATTTGATCCACGCGAAGCGGCATGGGAGGACGTATTATCCCGCCATCAAGATTAAACTTTGGCAGCAAGGGGTGTCAATATCGGTTTTTTTAGTTTTTCCAAAATATCGCGTAAACCCTTGCTGTTGCTTGGTCGGGACGACTGGATTTGAACCAGCGACCCCAGCGTCCCGAACGCTGCGCCCGGCTGGCAGGACCTTATTTTAAAGGGTTTAGGGCGATTCATTTGACAGCCCTCAGTTTGGGGATGTCAGGGCTGCCGGGCGCTGACTTGCCAAGCGGGGGCAGCTTGCTTATGGCATCCCGGGCGAGTTCCATATCGATGTGTTGATAGATCCTGGTCGTGGTCTCGGTACGGGTGTGGCTCAAAAGTTCCGATGTTGTTTTAAGATTTGCACCCTTGCCAAGGAGGATTGAGGCGAATTTATGCCGGAAAGCATAGGGCGGCATACGCCTGGTTATTCCGGCTTTCTTTTTTGCGGTGATGAACGACTTCTTGATCGATGAGATCGGCCGGCCTTTGTATTCGATGATATAGGTCTGATTGTCCTGGTTCATCCACCTCATAAGGTACCCGAAAAACTCCTCATGCAGAGGAACTTCCCGTTTTTTTAGGCCGCCTTTTCGGGCGGATCTGATCAGGATTGTTCGATCAGTCCAGTTGATATCATCGAAAGTCAAGACAAAGAGCTCGGTCCCGGGGCGAAGGCCGGTGAAATAACAGATAATGATGGCCCGTTCAAGGTGTGGAGGGGAATGCTCAAGGATAGCAAGGATCTCATGGTGAGCCGGGGGTTGGATGATCTCATCGTCACGTTTCGGCATTTCATATCCCTGGATCGGGTTGCGAAGGATATAGCGCCGCTTTGCAGCCCAGTTTAAAATCGCTTGAATGATGGACAATTCACGATGAACGGTTGTGGCCTTGATGTTTCGTGGAGGGATCAGGGGGTTTTTGAATGTCTGAACGGTATTTAACCGCTTGTAAATATATTGATCGATCCGGTATGGCGTTACCTGGGCGATCGGCAGGTGTCCTATTTCCGGAAGGATGTTCCCGGTGAGTTTGTAAATGAGATCGTCTTTTGTGGTCGCCGATATGTTCCCCTCTTTGGCGACCGTGTATGCTTTTGCCAGCTCCTGAAAGAGGGGCCCTGACCGCCCGGGTTTTGGTGTCGTTTTTGTGGTTTCAAGGATTTCCTGGTTTCGATCCCGGGCTTTCCGTTCAGCCTCGAGGCCGCGGCCAAAATATTCCTGAGTTTTGTTTTTTCGGCCGGGGATCCGGTACTGGCAGATCCACCTTCCATCTTTTCTTTGGATGACGGACATCGTTTAAAAACCAAATAGGCTCACGGCCCGGCTGAATTTCCACAGGCCGTATATCAGGAAGCCCAGGGAACCCATTGTCAGCAGGGTGATTATGACATTAAACGGGGTCTTTACCATGGCCCCGCAATGAGGGCATTTATCGGCCTTTGATGAAACGGGCTTTTCGCATTCGTGGCAGTTGATCAGGGGCATCGAACCCTCCATCCCCAGGCGTCAAAACCACAGGTTTCGGGATTGGATTCTCGTGGTTAGCGCACGTTCGACTGCGCCTTTTTTACCAGCTGGAAACCGAACTTTTATGGTTAAGCGGATCTCTCTGATGTCTTCAAGCTCGATCGCAGCAACCGGCGTTGTGATGAGGGCACCGTCTTCATCATGATAGCTGAAGAGGGGATCATCGTCAAGGGAATTATTGGCGATATTATAAGGCCCAAGCGGAATGAACACATAATCGATTAATGTATTCTGCTCCGGGGCTCCCTCTCCTTCACCTAAAATTTGATCAATCCGATTATTCGGCCGATCATAAAAATAAGTTATTCTCTCGTCGTTATCGTCGATCGATCCATCCAAATTGATATCTATGGTAAAGCGGATATTGTCATCCTCAGCCTTTATAATCCCGAAATTATCACTTAAAGTGGGATCGAGGCCGGCCATCCGGATGTCCCTGGTTATAAAATCCATTGCAGCCCGCAAGTCCTGCTGGGCATTGGCCTTAACCTCCTCAGCGGTGTATGATGTGGATAGTTTTATGAAGAGGCCAGCCAAAGCCGCAAACATCACTGAGAGCATGGCGATGACCACCAGTAATTCAACCAGGGTAAAACCCTTGGTCTGTTTGGCTAATAAATTCATTCCCTTTCGCCCTCCTTTTTAAATAACAAAACAGTGAAAGCCCTCATAAAGAGATACGATCTTGATTGGTGATATAAAAACCAAACCTTTTGCCGTTCTTAGCCAGATTATATGGATTACATTGGGTTTTAAGTTATTTTTTTTTTGGGCTCTATGAGCAACTTTCCTTGATCTTCCACAAGTGACTTTTTTGGTTTTATAACCGCAATCATTCCTTTCAAAGAGACTTTTATCATTTCTTTTTGTTCAGAACTAAGCCCTTCAAGATCCAAAAGTATCTCGTTCATCTCCTTCTTCCATCCCGTGGGTCCGATCGTTGGGATTTGTTTGTCGGCTTCTTTCCCTGTAAAAGTTGCTGAATATATATAATCAATAAATATTGAAAATGTTTTCGATGGTTTTTTCTTGCCGGTTTCAATCCCAGATATGACCTGCTGGCTTACTCCAAACTTTTCCCCAAATTTTTCTTGGCTATAACCCATTGATTTTCTAAGACTTAATACTTTATCCGATAAACTTTTCATAAAATTAACTATATTTATGTATTTTCTACTTGACAGATAACTATATTAGTGTATCATAGGTTTCAGCCTACATTCATCAACCTATCAAATGTATCAAATGTTTCAAGTAAAAAATGGCAATTAAAAATCATCATGCTGTAATCCAGCTCAAGTTATTGGGCTTTCCTTTAGTCAACATCCGAAAATCCTTTCACAAACTAACCGGCATAACCCATGAAGAAATGGCCCGAAACGTCGGGACAAGCCGGGCAAACCTTACAAATCATATTGATGGCCGTCGTCATAATTCTGAGATTCAGCAAAAAATAGCTGATGTATATGAAGTCCCAGTTAATGAACTTTTTGAATAGAGAATATCCACACATCCGCAACTTGTAAATTTCTAAATGCATTGGAGTTGGAAATATGAGATTTGAATCGTCTTTTGTTTTTGCAGCTGCCAAAAAATACCTTCCAAAAGGATCCATCCAAAAACTGTTTACCAAATCCACGCGCCTTTTCAATATGTGGGCCACCGATCCAAGGACCTCGGCAATTGTGGCCAGAAATCCGATCGACAGAATAAGAATATTACTCAACGAGCTTGACGATTTCGGCCAAGGCCATGTCTCTCGGGCTGCCATCGATTACATGGCCGAACCGCTTGGATGTCATTGTGTCGAAAAAAGCGGGGCGAAATCAGACAAGGGGACGATTGACGGCGAAGTCGCCGACATCTCGATCGCTTTGGGGAATTTGGGGTCAGAAGTCCGGGAGGCGCTTAAAAATGGGGAAATTGATTCTGATAAACGAAGGCTGATCGTAGAGGCGGCCAGAAACGTCAAGCGTCAAGTTGAGGAGCTTCTTGATGCGGCAGGAATGAACAAATAATGCCCTTACAAACAATCACAGCAGAAGACGAACTGATACACGACATCGACCAGATGATTGCCACGCTGAAATTGAGGCGAGCGGCTATCGTTGCCCGGAGGCCTGCGCCTGTTAGTCGGCGGCCCGGGGATACCAAGATCACTCACAAGGGGCGTGTATGGGATTTTGATTTATGCACGAAAGGCAAAAAGAGAGGGAAAAAATCATGATGCTTGAAATGATGTTCGATTGGTTATGGCACAGATTTTTAGGGGCCATGCTTTTTACGCTTGGGGTTGTCCTGGCCTATGTTGCGGCTTGGCTTTTATCAGAAGCCATCGAGTCGTACCAGGCGGCACAACAGGCGCTTTATTTGAGATGAAAGGGGGTGAAAAAACGATGGGGGAAGAATTTACATATACACCCGATCCCGATGGGCCGGTTATTGGCGAATCCCCTATGGATTTATTTCGCCGGGAATTGAAAAAATGGGAGGTTAAAATCGACAGGATGTCACGCTTGGAAATGGCCCGGATGCGGAGGTACGCACCGGCTGGACACCTGGTTTTTGACAAGAACCTGCCGCTGTTTGACCGCTTTGTAAGGCGGTTTGAAAGTATGGGCGGTATGTCGCTGGCAGTTTCAAAGGCGATAGCCAGAATCCGGGAAGCTGAAGGAGGGAAGGGGTGATGCAATGTCAATGGAATTAAAATTGGAAATCAAACGCTTAAAAGATGAGATAAAGATTACTGAAAATTGGTTGATGACTTCCAATAACTTACTTGAGGAACAATACCGGGTTATGGATGAAATCCCAGCGTGTTCCGTCCATGGCAACCGTTGTATCCCCCACGCGGTGGAATGGTTATCTCGTATCAGAACCCTGGGCCAGATTATCTATGAAGAGGATAAGCGATGCTTGAAATGATTTTCGATTGGGTATGGAAACGGTTTTTCGAGATTGTGATGCTAACAACGGCGCTAATCCTGATCACCTTTTCAGTATGGTGTTTCCTTGAGGCCATCGCACCGTATCAGGCGGCGCAACAGGGGTTTTATTTGAGATGAAAGACGCACCGACGAGACCGGCGATGAGATATCACGGCGGAAAATGGAGAATCGCCCCATGGATTATCAGCCATTTTCCAGAACATAAAGTTTACGTCGAGCCGTATGGCGGCGCGGCCGGTGTGCTTTTGAGAAAGCCTAGAAGTTTTGGGGAAGTCTATAACGATTTGGATGGGGATGTAGTTAATTTTTTCCGAGTTTTACGTACGCCTGCCCAAAGAGAACGATTAATAGAGGCGGTCCGGTATACCCCGTACGCTCGCAGCGAATTCAAGGAAGCGTACGAGCCTGCGGATGATCCTGTTGAGCGAGCCCGTCGTTTATTAATTCGGGCTGAAATGGGGTTCGGGTCTGCCGGCGCATCGAAGGGGACAACCGGTTTTCGCTGCCAATCCCATCAACATTTAGACAGAGATCATCCGGGAAGAAGCGTACAAATGGCATGGGCCGATAAGGGAAATGTTCTAAAGAAAGTGGCAGCACGGTTTCAGGGAGTGATGATCGAGAATCGACCGGCGATGGAGGTAATATCGTATTGGGACCGGGAGGAAGCGCTGTTTTATATCGATCCGCCATATCTTCCGGGAGTGCGGGACTCAAAAACCCGCAGCGTTTACCGGCATGAAATGACAGAGGATCAACACACCGACATGTTACAAGCGATTCGGGCAATAAAAGGCATGGTGATTTTAAGCGGGTATTCGTCTGATTTATATAATTCTATTTTGTCGAACTGGTACACGCAAAGCAAAAAGGTGCGGGCCGCCGGGAATCGAGGAACGGTTATGCGCACAGAGCGATTGTGGATGAATACCGCAGTTGTCGACCGGTTGAATAGAAGGGATCCCCTTTTTAATGGATGAAATTATTACTGAATGCATGGAGAGTATGCAATGAAAAACAAACTAATCGACCTGAATAACCATTTGTTTTTTCAGATGGAGCGGCTGATGGACGAGGAGCTGAACGATGAAGGTTTGATTCGTGAGATCAACCGTTCCAAATCCGTTAGTAATATGGCAGCTCAAATTATCAATAATGCAAATCTGGCATTAAAAGCCTCGGTTGCCATCAATGATGGGCTCCTGAAAGAACCTCCCAAAATGCTGGGGTTGAATGGCTACAAAGATGAGGATTAACTACACACGCCAACAGCTCGATTTTTTACAGGCCGGATATTTGTCTATGAATATTCATGGCCTTGCAAAGGCATTTAATAACCGGTTCGGTACGGACAAGACCGATGTGGCTATCAAATCAGCCCTGAGTAGCCACCGAATTACTTGCGGTCGGGAGGCTAAAGACCGCCTGATTTCAAGGTTTCGGATATTCAACCCGGAACAGGCACAGTTTCTGAAAAACAATTATGGGGGCCGGAGCATAGCGGAAACGACCGTTTTATTTAACGGTCGTTTCGGGACCGACAGAACACTACAACAAATCAAGACATTTGTACGTAACCGCGGTATCACCTCGGGGCGCACTGGCTTCTTTGTCAAAGGGCACACGTCCTGGAACAAGGGCACCAAAGGGCTTACAAGTAGGAATAAGACCAGTTTTAACAAAGGAAACGTGCCTCCAAACCGCAAGCCGCTTGGAACGGAACGGATATGTCCGAAAGACGGATTTATACAAATAAAAATTTCAGAGAAAAATCCGTATACGGGATTTCCGACTCGCTATAAGCATAAGCACGTACACATCTGGGAGCAGACGAACGGTCCAGTTCCGAAGGGCATGGTGGTGGCTTTTATAGATGGCGATAAAACCCGCTGCGAGCTTGATAACCTGATGCTGATTTCCCGGGCCGAATTACTCAACCTAAATCAACATGGTTATAAAGATACGCCGGCTGAATTAAAACCGAGTGTGCTGGCACTATCAAAACTCCAGGTGAAGACCTGGGCAAGAGAGAAAAAGATAGGCTAAACGCTTGAGGCCGCGACCAGTGAACCTGCAACCAAAAAGGAGGATCCTGTGTCGTTGAGGTAGGAAAGGACAAGAGCCCGGCTTGGGCGGCCGGTTGGGCTTCTTAAACTGAAAGGGGGTAAAATATTATGAATTTAAAGGAGCTAAAAAAAGAAACGCCGCCCAAATGGCGTGTTCAATCGTTCAGTAAACGCAAACCTGTGGCTTCCTGTGTACCCTACATCGATGCGCGAACTGTAATGGATCTGTTGGATGAGGTTTGCAGTCCCGAGAACTGGCAAGATGACTATAAGACCATTGATGGCAAATTATTTGCAGGTATTGGGATTTGTAATCCAAACGGTTTTTTCGCGTGGAAGTGGGACTGTGGTGTTGAAAGTAAAAAAGAGAAGGAAAAGGGCCAGGCCTCAGACGCCTTCAAACGAGCTGCCGTGAAATGGGGTATAGGTAGGTTTATTTATACCATAGACGTCCAATACGTTGATGCAAACGAGAAGAAAACCGACAGTAATTATCCTTACTGTATAGACGCCCGAAAACAACGAATATGGGATTTGACAAAACACATTAACGAGAAAGTCGCTGGGAAGAGGCCGGAGGTTACGGAAGACAAACGCTCAGAGTTTTCCGCTCCATCTTCCCGGAATGATGCCGACCAGACCGCTCACGAAGAACTGGTCAAGGCTGTTTTGCAGTTTAAGGCGGTAGACGCGCAAAAATATTTAGAGACAATCAAGGGTGGAAACCCAGAAAAGGCGTCAGATGATCAGCTGAAGAAGTGGCTCAGTGCGTTTGATCAAATCGTTGAAGAGGATAATATTCCGTCTTGAGAAACCTCAAAAAATACAAACCTGCAAGATATCGATTGGGATTTCCGGATAGACCGATCGAAAGGAAGTGCTCCAACTGTGCCGATTATGAAATTAAGGTCGGCGGGGGCGGCGCGTATTGCAATAACCGTAAGGAGTTTTTCGTAAACCCCGGCAATTTGAGCCGACAGGAGGAATGCCTACCGCCGGGAAAGCGAGTTTGTAAAAAGTGGATAAAAAAGGAGGTAATTATGCAGCCGAATGCACAAGATAAACAAGAGACCGACGGGGGCACGAAAGACGCTATCAGGAGGTATCCGCCGACCATCAACAGGACCGGTTTTCCGCTTACGGACGCGGCAATCAAGGCCCTTGGTCCGGATGGTCCAGGGATTTACGACCAGGCCAAAAAGGATCTTGGCTTTCCGGATGGGCCGTATACGTCGGTGACAGATACAGCGATCGCGGACCGGATGAGCCTGCTTGTGAATCGGGCGAATCGCTAGCGACGCACACAGAGAGGGAGGTTTAAATGCAAACAAAAACAGAAGACGCGGAATCATTCTTTTCAGATCTATACCACGGAGCCCATCATATACCGGGAAAAATAAAGGCATTCGGGGAAGGATGGTCTGTGAACCATTGTGGGGACTTATCCACCTTTGATTTTGATGATTTAACCCGCTTGGTGTTTATGGCGCATGATCGCTGCATGAGGGCAAGTATTATGCAAAGCGGCCCGGGCATGGTCAAGATTGTTGTTTGCAAAAGAGAGGGTCGAAAGGGCTCTTTTTGTTCCAGACATCCGACCATTGAGGAGGCTCTTAATATGTATCAAGAGTATCCCCATGGCTAAGGCAACAGGGGGCTTTGAGAGAAACAATGACAAAAAAAGCAAAATATAGAAAACCAATAAACCTTAAGGGTATGTCACTCGACCCCAAAAGAAAACCGGTCCCAAAGCCGCCACCGATTGATTGGGAATCAATTCCGATATCAGGATGTTCGGCCATGGTCGGTTGGTGGCCGCTTCGGAGGGTGTGTGGACATCTCTTTTTTCATCCGTTGTGCAACATTAAGGTTATTCCGGGATCTCAGCCGGTTATGTTCGGGTTGATAGCCTCCCCGTTTGTGGTTTGCGCGAAATGCGGGGTGAATACCAGGGAGCCTGAAGCACCGAAGGTTGATATAAAATTGTCTCAGTTTTGGGAGTGGTTTCGTTACTCTCTTTTCCGGGGGCAATTCAAAAAAAAGGAAGGTGGTTCATCATGACTAAAATATATGTCGCATCTTCTTGGAGAAATCAAGACCAACCCCATATTATCGATTTATTACGTGAGCATGGACACAAAGTTTATGATTTTCGAAATCCCATGACGATAGTCAACTTGGTGGGATTTAAGCAAGTCGCATACCCTGAATTGGCAGGCAAAGGGTTTCACTGGTCAGAAATAGACCCTGATTGGCAAAATTGGGATAAACATCATTATAGGAAGGAGCTTGACCATCCAATAGCTGTTAATGGATTCAATTTAGACCTCGATGCTATGAAATGGGCCGATGTGTTTATTGGGGTTCAGCCATTTGGCCGAAGCGCTTCAATCGAGATGGGATGGGCTGCCGGGCAAAACAAGAAAACCATCCTGCTTTTAGCAAACGGTGAGCCTGAATTGATGGTGAAGATTTTTGACCATATTTGCTGCAACCCTTATGAAGTTTTGGAGGCCTTGAAGAGCTGAACTCATGGCGCGTCCAGAAAGACATGATGTTGATTATTTCCCATTCTACATAAAAGACGGCCGGACCCTGTTTATCCTTGAAGCAAAATATGGATGTAAAGGAACGGGATTTTTCACCAATGTAATGCGGTTTTTATGCTCTACGCCCGATCATCATTTTTCCATTCAAGAGGATACCGACCGTCTTTATTTCTTTTCAAAGACAAAATGCGATGAGACTTCCGGTGCTGACATGTTGGATATAATGTCAAAGACCCGGAAGATACACACTCACCTGTGGGTTTCTTCCGCCGTAATTGTTTCAGAGGCCCTTTTAGAGTCCCTTAAAGATGCCTATCGCAAAAGAAAAAACCTCATCATCACCATAGAGGAAATTGCTAAAAAGTATGTTTCTACCGGAGTTGAGGCGGTTTCCGGCGGAGGAAACGGGATAAACGCCGGCAATAAACCACAAAGGAAACTAAAGGAAACTAAAGGAAAGAAAACAAAAGAAAAACCATCCCCCTACCTCGGCGACCTAAGCTCTAAAATAACTGAGCTCGCTAAGCAGCTCGCTCGCCTTTCTTTAGCTTATCCAAAAAACGGTCATAAGAATTTTAACATCAACGGGCTCGTCCAAGAGCTCGTCAATAAAAAAATCCACCCACAAGCGATCCATGTCGCGTTGAGCTCACTCGCTAAGCGATGGACGTTCACAGGTAAAAACGAGGTTAAAAACCCAAGAGGTTACGTTTGGACGATCATCAATACCACCAGTGGCAACTATTACGAGCGTGAGCACATCGTTAAATCTCAACAGTTTAAAAATCTTGAGATGCCCGGGGAGCTGCTCCGGGGAGAGGAGTGAAAGATGGAATTAATAATCGTAAATAGCCGGGAATATCGGGATAGATTCGCAGCTAGGTTGGTGGAAAAAGGGTACGAAAAGACCGAGGCATGGAATGCGATGATAGCATGGGAAGAGGCCACCTCTTCATTAGCTAATACCGAAGCTGGTCCCGAATATGAAGCTGATGAGTGCTTTATTTATTGGAAAGAGCATGAGCCTACTTTTTGAGTTGGGAATTGATTCGTGATTAAAAAATATCTTCAACTTCCAAACTCGGGGTTTTTCGGGGGGTATTCTGTTCGCCCTGCAGGAAAAACGATTGAGTCCGGCCCAAACGACGCCCTTGTGAAGCATCGGAAAAAACGCAAATGTAGAAATGAAATAGCAGGTAAATCACGGGCTGCGAATAGACGCAGACATTAAAAAAGGAGGATGAAATGGAAAAGAGATATTCAAACGAGTATGTAAAACATCTTTTCTCAGACGATGAGAAAAAAGAAATCGCGATAGACCTGGCTCAAAAGGTCGCCGAACTAAAACAACAGGAAGACGACAAGAAAGCAACCCTGGCGGCTTGGTCGGAGTTGAAAAGCAAGATCGACAGTCTCACAGCGATGCTGAATGTTGCAGCCGTCAAGCTGAATAATGGGTATGAAATGACCACCGTAAAATGCGAATTCGTTCCTGACTGGAAAGCAAAAACTTGGATTATAAATCGTGTCGATAATGGCGAGTTTGTTAAAGAGCGTAAAATGACGCCGGACGAGCTGCAGATGAGGCTTAAAATGGAGTCTTCAGAATGAAACAGACCGAGGCTGAAATAACCAAGGCGATCCGGAATGTGCTTCGTAATTTGGGCGTTTTCCATTGGAAAAACTTCTCGGGACCCATGCAACACCCGAAAGGCATATCAGACATCCTGGGGATTTGGAAAGGCCGGTTTTTAGCGATCGAGGTTAAAACAGAGACTGGCCGGGTGTCTGATGATCAAAAGGAGTTTCTTCGTCACATTAATCAGCCTGGAATGGCGGGAAAGTGCCCTCATTGTGGCGTACCGGTCAAAGCTACTGGTTTAGGATTTGTTGCCCGATCGATTGACGTTGTGATTGATCAGCTCGGGGTGAAAGATAGATTTTTTTAAATATGGAGGGTTTGAAAAATGAAATTAGGAAAATTTCAATTGGTTCAATTTTATCCCGTTGATAGAATTCATCCCGATAGATATATGCGAATATGTCAAAAACTTGGGCAAGAAATAGAGGATGGCATCGTTATTGTGATATTACCTAATACCAATATAACTAAAACATATATTGCTGCGAAAAAAGGTTTAGGAAGACATTTAATAAAAAGTGAAATGATACAATGGAATACCTATAAGAAATTATTGCAAGAAAGCAAAATGGGAGGTTTTTCTTTTTCTAATTACAATATTGCTCTTAAAGCATATGGAAGATATTTAAAATGTGGAGAAGCAATTTGGCATTTGAAAGAACCTGCTGGTGGTCTTAATCCTACTCAAAATAATTTTTTTATGGGATTTGACGTATCTCGAAATCCTGAGACGCGAAAAGAATCCGCTGCGTATGA
>LAZR01001995.1_pt1 | contig 12275 bp, 10 predicted proteins | sample 329461 | NCBI WGS metagenome assembly LAZR01 (sample SAMN03002196, study PRJNA259156) | marine sediment metagenome | biome: sea floor; feature: Hydrothermal impacted sediments; material: marine sediment; isolation source: Loki non-amplified sample from Loki's castle hydrothermal vent sediment ...
GCAGCGATATCGAGATCAAAATTCTTTAATGATACAAATAAGTCATTTTCGAGCTTTGTTAATTCTTTTTGAAGTCGACCTTGTTCTTTTTTTAAGATCTTCTCTCCTTTCACAATAAATTCTGTAGCAGGGGTTACTTGCGTTGAATCATACTTCACCCCAATTTCCTTTTTAAATTCAGCCAGTATGTTATTAGCCTTTAAAAATTCCTTTTTATTAATTAAATTTGAAAAATCTTTTTCAACTTCGGTTGTTTTATTAGCAATTTCATCAGTTATTTTCTTAGTTTCACTTTTTGTTTTTAATTCAGAGATAAGTTTTTCTTGTTCAGCTATTAATGCTTCGTCACCAACATTTTTTGCCAATTCAATAATATCTTTCGTAATCTTAAGAGCATCCTCATAATTTGTTGTTTTTATAAACTTCTCTGATTTATCTTTTAGATTATCAATGTTTTTCAAAATCGGGAGCATAATTTTTTCCTGATAATCAATTTGCTTATACAATTCTTCCTTATTGATATTTAAGTTCTGAAAAAAATCATAAGGTTCATCTCTCATCTCGACTGTATTATTTCGAAGAATTCTAAAATCAGGGAATTCTTCCTTTACTAAGACACGGATATTTGAAATGTGATTTTTTAATGATTGAGTAGCTTTCTTCCCAATCCAAATATACATAGTTTTTTTCTGTGTTACATATATCGCTAGTATATTAACTATTTTGAAAGCATCTTTTATATTCTCGTAAGCGATATTATCAAAAGACCCATCAAAATTGAGTTTAAAAATTTTTGGTCCACTTATAGGCATAAAATATTCAACTAAGCGCTTTGTATTAAATTAGTCTAAAATAAACCTTTTAAACATTCACAAATAGAAAGGATTTTGACTAACCACATTTGAAGACTCGAAGTACTATCCAACTTTCTTTAATCATTATTAACTTTTAATAAGATAGAATTTTACAGATATTAAACTATTATAAAAAATTAAGAGGTTAAAAAAATGCCAATAGTTTCAATTGAAGTTAACGGAAAAGTAAAAACACCCAAAATAGATCCAACAAGTTGGGTTTCTGAAGCTGTGACGGTCATCGGTGATGTTACAATTGGACCAGAAAATGTTTTATACCAAGGAGTAATAATTCGAGGAGATTTTGCTAAGGTCGAGATTGGAGCTAGAAATGTATTTCAAGATGCTTGTATAATTAATACAGCTGAAGGATTTGACACCATAATCGGCGATAATAATCTTATAGGATTTGGCGCAATTGTACATGGTGCCACAGTTAAAAATAACACGGTTATAGGCATCCAATCAGTTTTAATGATAACTGTAATCGTTGAGAATGACTCAATGGTTGGAGCTACTTCATTTGTGGGGATGGGAAAAAAAGTTCCTGCAGGAAAAAAATGGATTGGTCGTGAATTAAAAGGTGAAAATACTCAAGGAAAGATGTGGGAAGCAGGAAGGCAATCTTGGCGCAAAATGGGCCTTGCTATGAAAGATCAAAAACAAAAGCCTTAATATTCTCTTTTTATTTTGTTGTATAAAGATTTGATTTTTAAAATGAGAGTCTTTTATATTTTGATTTGCAATAATACTTAACCTAAGTATCTCCTTCGATTTGCTGCCATTAAAACTTTAGATGATAAATCCTCAGTCTTGTTGAGTCTCACTGAATCTATGATATAATCAGTAATTTTTTTATGATCGTCATCCATTTCACAGTCTATTGCTAATTCTTTTAGCTTTAATTCTATTACCTTAGGTATAAAAGGTTGATCAGGATTATAGTATTTAAGGGCATCCTTGAGGTCTTCTTCAAAATTTATATATTGAGTAAGAATAAAATCATAATCTTTTTGAGTTAAAGCATTTAATCCAAGTAATGCTGGTGGTAATCCCATGGAACATAAAGATGCCGTAAAACCAATTGCTCTCGGTAAACAATGCTCTCCTACCGTACGGCAGTACCCAAACAGACCAATATGAAGTTTTCTTTTCCTTCGCTTAGGTATAAATTTTGAAACTTTATTGATTAATGGTGCTAATTCCAGTACTTGTTTTCCATAGTCTGCTGCATATCTTTCTACTATTTCGATACATCTATCTTCTTCCATGAAATGAGGTTTACCTCTTGGAGTTTCGTTTAACCTAACAATTGCTTTTGAAACCACATTCGGTGGATAGTCATATTTAAAAGCAGATTGAAGTGTAAAAGTTTGCACACTTGGATATTCTTTAATAACACGGTCTACTGTGTCTGGTCGTAAATTACCCCTAAAAGGTGCTGACCCCACTCCTATTATAGGGTATAAATCTACACTTATTTCCTCAGAAAGCTGATGGATTCTTTGATGGGCTATTTTGTTTACTAATACAGCTGAAAGTAAACCATAATTGAGGGCTGGATCTGAACGAGCAAAAAAGACTCTTTGGTACTCAAAATCTTTGTCACTGAGATACGCTTTCAGGAGGAGGTGAGAAAATAACATATGATGTTTGTCTTCTACAAGAGGAATAACATTGATTGTATGAGGTTTAAATTGGCCTACCCAATCCGAGATTAAGATATCTCCATCCATTGTTGGATAATTTTGTTTTCCCACAACAAATTTGTGATAGTAATTATAAATTCTATCAAGCCCTTGTTCTGAAGTGGTCATCGGTAAAATTACTTCAAAAATGGGGGCGATATCATCATTAAAATATAGGTTTGCAGCATCAAACGATCGCGGTATGCTTTCAAGAGTTTCTACAAGTACTTTTGCTTCTGCTCTTTCCTCGTCAGGATTAGGTACTCTAATTGTTAAGAAAATATCTTTACCTAGACGATTTTCTTTAAAAAAATCAGGATATTTTGTTAAAAGTTTTTTAACTACAAATCCATCAACTTCCTTACCCTCAGCATCCCACATTTGTTCATCACAACCAAGATGTGAATAAGCATAAAACGCCTCTTGAATTTCATCTTCTCCTCCAATATCGGGAGACTCCGCGAAGAAAGGAAGATGGACATTATCGGGATGTTGAGTACTCATACATCGAGGAATTTTCAATTAAGTTTTTCCTCTTATAAGAATAATTAGGTTCATTAAATCTCAGCGAGTTATAAAATAGGAGTAAATTTAATTCTTCAGCTTATTTTCTAAAGATTTCAACTAATATACTATTATACTGGAGGTTCATTAATAATTTGAAAACCCAAAATTTTTGTTTAATAATTAGTTAAAATTATTAAATGAGTGAAGGTAAAGAGCATACATTTTTAGTGGGAATATTTGGGGATAATTTTGAACATCGGAAGTTATTAGGACAAGCTTTGGGAGCTCCTGGGACAAGTTCAGATATTCAATTCTATAATAGATTAGATTCTCAAATGGGTGAGGTATTTACAGCATTAACACCAATTGAGTATCCAGAAAAATTAAAACCATTTTTGCAGACGTTAATCCTAACTAATATTCATATTTTAGTTACTGATGTTGGAACGGGTTTGAATGCATCTGTGGGTGAGACTTTAGTGGGATTGGATTTGTTCCATCAAATTTCAACTACAAAAGCTTTGATTCTGCTTACTGGAATAAATTCTACTACTGAGTGGAAAGTAATTGAGATTAAAAAAAAACTTGAGACGTTAATTAACACTACTTCACTTAAAGGAATTGATATTATCGAAATAAGGCAAAAAGATGATTATGATCTTGTTAAGAAAAAAATTGTTGATCTTGGTTTAGAATTATATAGTACTAATCTAAAAAACTCCGATTACACAAAAATCTTGATTGACCATGCTTTTTCTGTCAAAGGGATAGGCACGGTAATTTTGGGGTTAGTAAAAAATGGTACTGTAAAGCAAAATCAAATGTTAGAATTTACAGGGAATAATAGTGTTGCCAAAAAAGTTATAATTAGAAGTATTCAAAAACACGATAGGGATTTTAAGGAAGCTCATGAAGGAGATAGGGTTGGACTTGCATTAAAAGGAAATATTTCAGCTAGTGAAATAAGTAGAGATAATCTTATTGCTACTCAGGGAATTTTCAAAAGTGAAAAAGAAATAAAAGCTCAAGTCTATATAAACAAATTTTACAAACCCAGAAATGGTGTTATTACATCTAAAGATCCAATTCAATATCATGGAATAGTTGAAATCAAAAGTTCCCCTTTAAAGATCATCGCGGGAGATGATCTCAAACCAGATAGTTCTGGTATTTTAACATTAAAGTTTGAAAACCCCCTTTTTCACGATGGGAGCGGATTGCATGGCGTTTTATGTGATTTAAATCGATTTGAAAATAAATTAAGAATAATTGGGCATTTTAAGCAATTACTTGATTAGTTATAATCCTTTTTTTACATTTATCAGAATCAAAAATGTACTAATTTCTAGTGGATCTTATTTTTTTATCATATTTCTTAGAACTGTGTGCAAGATCCCTCCATTTTGATAATATTCAATATCAATTTGAGTGTCTAATCTCGCAATTACTTTGAATTTTAATTCCTCTTCGTTTATTCCTCGCGCAGTCACATCTAATTCCGATAATGGTTCAATTTCTCTGATTCCATAGATATCAAAGGTTTCTTCGCCTGTTAATCCTAGACTGGTTGCACTTTCTCCCTCTTTAAACTGAAGTGGTAAAACACCCATTCCGACTAGATTACTCCGATGAATTCTTTCAAATGATTCAGCAATTACTGCTTTTATTCCTAGCAATTGAGTACCTTTTGCTGCCCAATCACGTGAACTCCCCATTCCGTAATCATTTCCTGCAATAACAATTAAGGGAGTATTAGAATCTATATATTTTATAGCTGCATCATATATAGGCATAATTTCCTTAGTGGGGTGATAACTTGTCCAACCTCCTTCTCTATTTGTAAGAAGGTTTTTAATTCGTATGTTACCAAATGTACCGCGCATCATAACTTCATCATTTCCTCTTCTAGAACCAAATGAGTTAAAATTATCTATATCTATTCCTTTTGAAATTAGATATCTTCCAGCGGGCATATCTAAAGGGATTGTACCCGCTGGTGAAATATGGTCAGTAGTCACACTCCCCCCCAGGAGAGCGATGACACGCGCTCCCTTAATATCTGTAGTTGGTGGTTTTTCCATTGGAAAATCCTTAAAGAATGGTGGTTCTCTTATGTAAGTTGAATTTTCTTCCCATTGATAAACATCTTCTTTTGGAGGTTTTAACTCATTCCACAAGTCCCAACCTTTAAAGATCTCGCTATATTCTTTCGTATATAATTTAGTAGATACAAATTTATCAATTAGCTCAGTAATTTCTTTAGAATTTGGCCAAACATCTCTTAAAAAAACAAAGTTTCCCTCTAGATCAGTTCCTAATGGTTCTTTTTCCATGTTTATTGAAACGGTACCTGCTAAAGCAAAAGCTACAACTAAAGGTGGGGATGCGAGATAATTTACTCGGGTGTGGGGATTAATTCTTCCTTCAAAATTACGATTTCCGCTTAAGACCGATGCTACTACTAAATCCTTATCTTGAATATCGTTAATAAATTCATTTTTTAATGGACCACTATTTCCAATACAAGTTGTACAACCATAACCTACAAGATGGAAACCTAATTCTTCCAAATAATCCATTAATCCCGCATCTTTTAAATAATCAATAACCACTCGAGATCCGGGAGCAAAACTTGTTTTTACAAAACTTTTCACTTTCAAGCCTTTTTCTAATGCATTTCTCGCTAGAAGAGCAGCTCCGATCATTACAGATGGGTTTGATGTATTAGTACAAGAAGTAATGGCAGCAATAACAACTGATCCATGCCTTAATTCGTTTCCATCTGATATTGACTCATGTTCATCACTTTTTCTAAGTGTTGTTTCCATATGTTTTACAAAACTTGTTTTCATCTCACTTAATGGAATACGATCTTGAGGGCGCGTTGGACCTGCCAAACATGGTTCAATTTCATTTAAGTTTATTTCCAGATTTTCACTATATTCTGGAGTGGGTGCATCATTTGTATAAAAAAGTCCTATTCTCTTTGCATATGACTCAACAAAATCAACATCCTCTATTTTCCGACCACTATTTTTTAAATAAATCAAAGTTTCATCAGTAATTGGAAAATAACCCATGGTTGCCCCATATTCAGGAGACATATTTGATATAGTTGCTCGATCCTCAACGCGTAATTCAGCTATTCCGGGCCCATAAAACTCAACAAATTTTCCAACTACACCAAATTCCCTAAGGATTTTAGTAATAGTCAGTACAACATCTGTAGTAGTGATTCCCCCTTTGATCGCCCCTATCAGCTTCACTCCAACAACTTTAGGAACATTCATAAAAATAGGTTGCCCTAAAATAACTGCTTCAGCCTCTATACCTCCTACTCCCCATCCAAAAACCGATAATCCATTTATCATTGTTGTATGAGAATCTGTTCCAACCAAAGTGTCTGGATACCCTATTAATACACCCTCTTCTTCTCGTATGTGAACAACTGAAGCTAAATATTCTAAATTAACTTGATGGCAAATTCCCCTACTCGTAGGGACTACTCTAAAGTTCTTAAATACTGATTGTGCCCATTTTAGAAACTTATAACGCTCATGATTACGTTCCATTTCTACCTTTTCATTTAACTCTCTCGCATTTTTGGATCCATAATAATCAACTTGAACTGAATGATCAATCACTAAATCTACTGGAATTATAGGATTAATTTCTGAAGCATCCCCACCTGTTCTGGTTATTGCCGATCTTAAAGCAGCTAGGTCTACTACAGAAGGAACTCCTGTAAAATCTTGTAAGAGAACTCTTGAAGGAATGAAGGGTACTTCACTTATTGAATCACTTTTTGAGTCCCACTGACATACTGAGAGCAAATGATCTATTTTAACATGCTTTCCATCTAAATTCCTTAAGAGATTTTCAAGTAATATCCTATGAGAATAAGGTAAAACATTTGGATCTCCCATACCCAAATCTTTTATTTTCTGTATATTAAAAATTGAAATGTTCCCTACTTTCGTATTTATTGTTTCCTTAACCTTTGTTATAATCTCTGTCTTATCCATTAAATTCACCAATATAAGATAAAACTATCTGTTCTCAACATTTATATATTTTTTATCTAATTCACCCATATATCGAAGCCGGGGCCTAATAAGTCTATTGTCTGCAAGTTGCTCTAAAGCATGAGCAACCCACCCAGCACTACGAGATGCAGCAAATAAAGGCGTATATAAAGTAATAGGAATTCCCAGTGCATGTAAAGCGCCAGCAGAATAGAGATCAACATTAGGATAAATATTTTTATTTTTGATCATATATTCAGTTATGAGTTCCGTCATTTCAAAAATATTATCAATTTCACCTTTATGAGCTTCATGTTCTAAGTCAGGTATTTTTTCAACAATATCTGGATTAATCCATAGTTTTCTGGAAATTTCGCGTAATATTCTGGCTCTGGGATCCCACGTTTTGTAAACTCGATGACCAAAACCCATTATTTTTTCTTTGCTATCGAGTTTATTCTTAACCCAAGGAATAACATTTTCTTTCCTCTTTACTTCAGTAAGGAGCATATTTATAGCTCTTTCATTTGCTCCCCCGTGGAGAGGTCCTCTAAGAGTTCCAATAGCACTCGTAATTCCACTATAAATATCCGAGAGAGTTGAGACCGTAACTCGACAAGAAAAAGTACTGCTATTTATAGAGTGATCCATATGGCAGATAAGAATCTTATCGAAGTATTCTTCAAATTCTTTAGTAGGAACATTCCCGGTCATCATGTAAAAATAATTACATGAATGGGTAAGATTATCTGAAGGTTCTATTAACGGCATATTCCCTTGGATCCTATGCGAGAAAGCTAAAACTGTTGGTATTTTGGCAATTATTCTTATCCCCTTCCTTATATTAGCTTCTTCTGAGAAGTCATAATCATCTGGATCATAAAGGGATAACGCTGAAATTGAAGTTCTTAGTAATTCAATCCTTGTCGTGTTTCTAGGATAACTCTTCAAAATTGTAACTATATTATCTGGGAGACTGCGTTCTTTAATTAATTCATCTTTAAATGAACTGAATTCTGACTTAGATGGGAGTTTTCCATAAATAAGTAGATAAGCAACTTCTTCAAAATTTGAATGTTTGACAAGATCTTCTAAAGGATAACCTCGATAATATAATTTCCCATTCATTCCATCTATATAAGTAATATAACTTTCATCTACATATATTCCAACTAAACCCTTGTAAGTTTTAGCCCTATCTAAGTCGCATAATTTTGGTGCTCCTTCTAAATCATAGTCATCTATAATATGACGATTATCTCCCTTCATTTTCTTCTTCCTTTTTTATAAGTAATAAGCTTGAATTTACCTTAAATTAGAAAAGGCAAATATTTAATACTTAGGCTTTTAAAACATTAGTTATCATCCAAATTCTTATAAACACGTGATACCTATTTTTTTCAATCAGAAATTTTTTCAAATTTGTCCTTCCTCCTATTTACAAGGGTAATTAATGATAAAAAATAAAAAGTATATATTGAATGGTGTAAATATACATGACTGATTCTGTACTAGAAGAGATCGAGCAAGGATGGCAACTTTTAAATTGAGAACCTACAACTCGATGATATTGAGATATCTTCGTAACCCAATCAAAAGCATATTTTCCACTAATTTCATCAAGTATAGAATTAATTAATTCAGAAAAATCATTCATTATTGGATCACTTTATAAAAAATCGTATTTAATAATTAAAAACTAATCCTTTAAATTTTTAAAAATTGATCATTTATCTATGACTAAATTACATATCTCAACTCCAAACAAGGGTCTGCATATAGGCACCCAAGCCCCAGTTATTGAAACAGAAGATATTGATGGGGATAGCGTGAATTCAATTAAATTATTAGAAAAACATAAGGGCGTTTTACTTGATTTTTTCAGAGGAAGTTGGTGAATCCATTGTCGAAATCATCTCAAATACATGAATGATAATCTGTCAATTTTAAAGAAACATAATGTAAAATTAATATCCATAGCAATAGATCTTCCTGATAAATTAATTAAAATGAAGTATAAAAACAACTATAAGATACAATTTATTACTGATCGAGCTGGCAGAATTAGCAAAGCGTATAATGTTTTTTTAGATAGAAAGACTGCTGGGCATGATGGATTGCAAATAAGTCATGCTATACCATCAAAATTTCTTATCAATAAAGAAGGAAACATCGTGTGGCAATACATTGGAGCAAAAACGGATCGACCTTCAATGGAATTAATCGAGGAAGCAATAGAACAATACCTCTAATATATATTCTCGTTAAGAATGATTTATGTGTAAAAATGGTTGGCACATAATGACAACCTTGTAATGGTTATGAGAAATTAATTCCTATTTCTTTTTTAAAATTTATTTATGCTTTTTAAGTTTTTTAAGGATCATTTTTTGTAGATTCTTATTTTCTAAAGAAATTCCTTCACGAAGACGTGCAGCAAAAGTGGGAAGATCCCATTTTCTAATCTCTTTTAGGGAAATAATAGTTAGTTTTAGATAATGATTAAGATATATTTTTGCAGCACGACCTTTAGCGGTTCTGTAAAGAAATCTGTGCATGAAACTTTTTTTCATAAAAACTTCATCTGAGGGGCTCAATCCGTATTTTATAATATAATAAGTTCTTGATACATCACCATTTGGATGACCTGAGCACGCATTAGCCCAATCAACAACAAATAGTTTATTTTTTGAGATTATGATATTATCAGGATGAAAATCGCTATGACAAATAATATTTCCATCAGGCAACTTCTCTAGATGTTGAATAACCTCTTTTTTTTGATCTTCGTCTATTAAATTCGTTTGATTAATTTCATATTCTAACTTATTTTTTTGAGTATGAATATCCTTAATTATGTGTTTATGCATGTCAACGTGAATTTCTGCTAGCATTCTAAGACTTTTACCCATATTCTTAAGTTTTTTCCCCATAAATTCATTTAAAGTTATCCCTTCGATATATTCATAAATAATAGCGAATCTTCCGTTATCTTCAATTTTCTCGAACGCTTTAGGGCAATTTGGAAATTTCTTCTCAACAAGGGAATTTACTTTAAATTGATAGTCTACCCAATCCCTAGAAAATGTTTTGAAGAAAAGTTTTAAAACTCTGTTATTACCCCAATATATTATTTCTGCTTCACGTCCCTTCCCAATTAAGTCACCTTTTTCCATTTTTACCACCTAATAATTTATTGAGACCATTATTAAACATATAAATTGAATAAAAGTATTAAGATTTAATAGTGATATAATTAAAAATTTACATTACAGTTTTAATGGTAGTTTGGGTGCAAAAAAAATGGATAAAATAGGAAAGGCCGAAATAATAAGAAAAGGTTTGATTTACATCTTTATTTTAATAGGCACAATCACTTTATTATTACTTTTTGGGGGTATGTTCACAGGAGTGGCTTTTTTCTTTAATAAATTTTTCAACTATATCGCTACCATCATTATAATGGTCATTTTTGCGATTACAACAAAATATGTAGGAGATATTTTAATTATATGGTTAAATGGAGGGAGATTAACAAAGGATTAACTTCTATGTAAATAGAATATTAATTTCTGAACTAAAGAATTAGTTATTTAGTTATTTAAAAATTTCATTAATCACATCTCCTAGAGAAGATGGATTATGTATTTCTAACATTTCACTAGTTTTAACTGCTTTATTTAAAGCCCCCCATATTTCTGACTTCCATTTAATAGCATCTGAAAAACGGTTTAGCTTTAATAGAGCAGGATATGATTGACCCTTAATAACATAGCACACCATAAAGGATTCAACTGGTTTGAGAAGAATTATATTCTCATCGATCTTAATCCGATCAATTGATTTAGAAAATAACTCAGAGCTGAATGAGTTAAACGCTGACATAAATCCACTGAAAAGATCTTGTTCATCCCAACCCTCTATGAATGAATGATTAAAATAGGGGATTCCACCTTCACTCATGATGAGAAGCAGAACCGGTTCTTCCTCAACCACCTCAGGTGGATCAATTGCACGCATACCCTGTATACGATCCATAGTAATATCTAAAGATGCTAAATCCATCTTTTCTGAGATTGATGCTTTTTTTTTCCTAAGATCCTCCCATTCATCTAATTGTTCTAACAATTTATCATGTTCTTTTGATATTGCACGAGCTAACAATTGAAGGTTTTGTTCCTCGGCAATACGCTGAGCTTGAGTCAAGTAACGACGAGCATCGCCCATGTTCATCTCAAGTAATGATATTTTCCCATGAAGTAGATACGTTTGAACTTGTAATGTATAAGAATTTGTACGTTCTGATTCTTTAAGCAGTCTTATGATAAATGGTTTAATATCATTCAATATTGTTAAATTATTTGTCAACCGTAATTCTCTGAGATATATCTCACAAATTAATAAATACCATATACCAGCACCAATTCCTATTGGGATACTTAATTTTCCAGACTTTATTAAAGCATCATGATGCGCAATAAACTCCTTTAAAACTTTTTCGGCTTTAACTTGATCCCGAGTTCGAGAGCTTGATGCTAATATCCTTACTTTTCCAAGTTTGTAATGATAATTATTCTCATCTATTTTTCTTTCTTCAAGATCTTCTAGGAATTGGTCTAAATATTCTTGGGCTCGCCCAAGCGAATCTTTATAAAGAAAAACTTTTATCAAACTATTATAAATTAGCCCTAACCCATCTAATGCCATCGGAAATGCCATCGGAAGTGTTAATTGTTTCCAAATTCTAAGACTTTTTTCATAATTCTCAATTGCATGATCTAGATCACCTTTTTGAAAATAAATTTCCCCTATATCATGATAAGAGTTTGCATTAATTATTTTTATTTCCACATATTCTCCTCTAGAATGACCTAAACTCTCTTTATGAAATTTTAGTGCTAAACCTAATTCTCCTTTTTTTGTGTATACAAACCCTAAAAGTTCTAAATTAAAAGGTAATAATACTGATAGAATGTCATATTTCTTAATAATCGTAAGGTTTTTGTTAAGATGTTTTAAAGCATTATCAAATTCATTTAGATGATATAAATGATAAGCCTTCATGATCCAAATCATTGTTTTTCTCCATTCAATCTCCAATCCATTCAATTCATGTAACACTGGTTTAAGCATCCTCTCACATAGCATGATACTTTCCCCCATCTTTACAAATCTTCCAAGTATAAAATAATTGGAGCATA
>LAZR01001996.1_pt1 | contig 12270 bp, 12 predicted proteins | sample 329461 | NCBI WGS metagenome assembly LAZR01 (sample SAMN03002196, study PRJNA259156) | marine sediment metagenome | biome: sea floor; feature: Hydrothermal impacted sediments; material: marine sediment; isolation source: Loki non-amplified sample from Loki's castle hydrothermal vent sediment ...
ACTTATTCTTTTATGAACATTGAAGAAAAAAAGAGGAAAGTTGAAATAAGTATTGTATTTGATATTTAATTGCGTTACCCTTTTACAACACCAATAGGGACAAATCTTACTATTTTTTCAACAATTCCAAGATCGTGACTCACTTGAACAACTTGATCAATATCTTTATATGCACCAGGACTCTCTTCAGCTAAAACCTTCATTGAAGCACTTTTCACTAAAATTCCTTTCTTCTTTAGATCCTCTTTTATTTTAGGTCCCCAATATCTTTTTGTAGCTTTTGATCTAGACATTATACGACCAGATCCGTGAGCAGTAGAACCAAAAGAGAGTTCCATTGCTTTTGGTCTTCCCACGCATAAATATGATGCAGATCCCATTGTTCCAGGAATTAAAACAGGCTGGCCAATGTTTTTATAATTCTGGGGAAGAACTGAATGACCGGGAGGAAAAGCTCTAGTAGCGCCTTTTCGGTGAACATTTAACTTCATTTTTTTTCCATTCACTTCATGTTCTTCTATTTTCAGAATGTTATGACAAACTCCATAAATCAAATGCATGTCAAATGAATCAAAATCTCTATTGAATGCATTTTGAAATGACTCTCTTAACCAATGTGTTATCAATTGCCGATTAGTAAATCCAAAATTTGCAGCGCATGCCATTTGTTGTAAATAATTTTGAGCTTCAGGCGTATTTGCAGGAACACAAGCAAGTTCCCTATCTGGAACTCTAATCTTATATTTCTTCATTGCCTGTTCTATATTTCGTAAACTGTCTGTACAGACCTGGTGACCTAATGCTCTACTTCCTGTATGAACCATCACAGTTATCTGATTTTTTTTTACTATCCCTAATTTCTTAGCAATTCTCTCATCGTAAATCTGGTCTACTTTTTGAATTTCAAGAAAATGATTACCACTTCCTAGAGAACCTAATTGCTTAATAGCTCTTTGTTTTGCTTTCTGTGATACCAAATTCGCATCGGCATTCTTTAAACAACCATTTTCTTCTAAATTTTTAACATCTTCGTCAATGGCATACCCATTGTCTAAAGCCCAATTCACTCCTTCATTCAAAACCTTATCCAAATCAGAATAACTGATATTTAGTTTTCCCTTTGAACCTAAACCAGATGGTATATTCTTAAAAATGCTTTCTATTAAATTTGGAAGCAAACTTCTAATATCGTTTAGAAATAAGTTTGTTCTTAGTAGTCTTACTCCACAGTTGATATCATATCCTACCCCACCGGGGGAAATCATACCTGTTTCGGCATCTGTTCCAGCTACGCCACCTATACAAAAACCGTATCCTTGATGCGCATCTGATAATGCTATCGCATATTTTTGTATACCGGGTAGACATGCAACATTAGATATTTGATCTAATGTACGATCTTGTTTAATCTTTTCCAAAATATAGTTATTAGCATAAATTCTTACAGGAACTCTCATCTGAAATTTCTCTATATTACCCTGAATACGTGTCATCAAGGTTTTAGAAGGAATCTCGTAAATATTTTCCCCAATTTTATTTACATTCATCTTAAAATTATAAGTCAATCAGTTTTCAAAAATATTATCTTTTATTTTTATAAGTATCCATTTGTCTTAATAATGACTGCTCCCAAAGATTACTTTTACATCCAATCATGATGGCAATCATTAATAACCCTGTGATAACATACATTAATATTCTAGCATATTAACTTAAAAGAAGAAAGGTTTTAAGAAAAAGAAATGAAGTATTTAAATTATTTGTGGAATGAGTGGATCAATTTAGTTTCTAAATATTCAAATAACAAACTATTGATAAATAACACTTTAAACGATATTGAAAAATGCTATAGTTCATCTAATAGGTATTATCATAATCTGAGTCATATTAAATTTATGCTTTCTGAAGTTGAGAATTTCAGAACGGTGTTTGATGATTTTGATTCAATTAGGTTTTCAGCTTGGTTTCATGATATTATATATGAAGCAAATAGGAGCGACAATGAGGAAAGAAGTACTGATATGGCTGAAACCTTTCTACTGAACTTAAATATACCAAAATTAAAATTCTAAATGTTAAAAACTTAATTCAAAAAACGAAGAACCACCAGAATACAAAATTAGGTGAATTATTTGATACACTAATTTTCCTAGATCTGGATTTATTGATTCTAGGATCGCAACAAGAAATATATGGAAAATATGCTAAAAATGTAAGAAAAGAATACTCTTTCGTTCCAAAAAAGGTTTATACGACGAAAAGAATTGAGATTTTAAAGAGCTTTTTAAACCAAAAATATATTTTTAAAACAAAAACAATTCGAAAACTCTATGAAGAAAAAGCTAGAATAAATATGGAAGATGAGATTTCATCACTTTCATCATAGAATATTTGAGTAAAATGATTTCTATATAATTATTCTGTAAATGTTATTATCTCTACTTATTTAACACCAATAAAAAAGAGGGCCTAGGTAAAAAAAATAGGATAAATTCTATCTGATTTCCACATAGGAAAGGAGCTCTAACTTATCCAAATTATTGATTATCTTTTGGATGACCGTCTCGGGATGGCCTGACTCCTCAGCGATATCAGCAATTGTGTGAAAGCCGTCTGCTAAATGAGCAATTTTAAACTCTTCCTTATCTAAAACGCCTGTTGCTATTACTTGTTTAGGGAGCCGTTTCGCGGCCCACTCTGGTTTCACGTCCTTTACTTTGCGTAAATCCTCCTCGGACAGCACTAACCCCTTCTTCGCGATACGTTTCTGAGATTTCATAAAATCCTTCTTAAAGATCTTCAAAATAGGGATCTTGAGCTGGATTTCGGCAACCTTACCCACCTTCAAAACATCATCAATCACTTTCTCAAAATTACGGAAAATGCGAACGTCACCAGACCAATTCTCGAGTTGCCCGCTAAATTTACCTACGAATTGATCAATAATATCCGTTAACGCCTTATGAGTGATCTTAGCATCATCATTCTTATCAGCAGCAGCAGTACATAAAACCCCCTCTTTAAAAACTAGCAACAAATAGAACACTTGCATGTCAATGACTTTCAATTCACCCGATCCCTTCGAGAATTCGACACTAAAATCCTTAAGGGCTGTTAGAAAACCACTCACTAAATCCTGATTGAATTCAATGGTCCCATATTTTCTGTGGATTAAACAAATACCAGTGTGCTGATGAATAAGGTAAAAATTGTGTAACATGTTCAAAACCTCAACATATATTTTATATCTTATTTCTTAATGTATATCTAATAAAATTATAATAATTTAAATTTCTTCATACAGAAAGAAAAATAAATTTCTAATTTAGTAAATCAAAAAGAGATTTTATTTTAAAAGAATCAATGATGTCTTGTTTAGAAGAAGCTTTACCATCGTTTAAAATTTTTATGATTTCAATGTCAATTATTCGGTTTTCTTGAGGTTCCATAGAAAAAAAGTTGTCTGAAGCTACAAAATCAACAATTTTAGAGTCAATAAATACGTATAAGGCAATATTTTTTACTCTTAATGTCAATTTAAAGTAATTATTATTTTTCTGTTCTTCTTTATTTTCTTCCAAAAACGATTCTATTTCGGGATCCATTAAATTAAAAAGCTTTGGCTCACCAAATAACCGAAAGCCATGTGATATAATTTCCGCGTTCTTATTATTACGCTTCAATTTATAGAAGATAATATTATTTTGACGATGTATTTCAGTTTTGTTGATATCACTTACATCAACGGCTCCAAGTTTTAGGGAACTACATGGTAAAACCAAAGAATCATATTCACCTTTTATAAGGATAGTTCCATTGGATTTAATGATTTTCCATTGTAAATTAATGTTTTGAGAATCTTTTAAATCATTTATCACCCAAAACTCAACCTTATCTGAATCTTCCTTTACATTTGCAAAAATGGGATTATAAAATCGTTTTGCAAAATAGTGAAGCGCTTTCCACCTTCCAAAATAATCTAATGATGACCAGCTTGCAACTGGCCAGCAGTCATTAAGTTGCCAATATAATGATCCCATACAATGAAATTCATTCCGATTCCGTCGCCAATGTTCTACACCATACTCTATTGCTTCTGCTTGAGTAATTTGTGACAAGATTATTTGATGCTCAAATTCTTGAGGGATCGTAAAGCGCTTATCCATATAATCCATAATTTTCTGATTACCGGCGGAGTTTTTCTGATGGTTCTCCATACTTGGGGAATTGAAATCAAATTGATCAACGGGACAAAAATTCTCAATAGTTTTCAAAGAAGGAAAAGATTCATAGCCGAATTCAGACATAAAACGAGAATCGAACTTTCTATAAGCAGAGAAGGGCATATTTCCATGCCAAACTCCCCAGTAGTGTGAATCCCCGGAATTGGGATTATTTGAACTCCTTCCTGCAAGATTTTCATTAATCAAGCCATTTGACGGCGAACTAGGCCAATATGACCGAGTTGGGTCAAATTTATTAATTAAATTCGGTAACAACTCTTCAAATATTCTTAAATAAAAATTAATTAAAAAATTAAGTCTTTTTGTATTATCTTCTGCAATCCCAGTTCTATTTATTTCCCATTTCCATAAAGATTCAATCTCATTATTACCACACCATAATGCAAGACTAGGATGACTCCTTAATCTCTTTATGTTTTGAATTGCCTCTCTTTCTACGTTTTCTATAAAGTCAGCGTTATAAGGATAAAGCGCACATGCGAACGGGAAATCTTGCCAGACTAACAAACCCAATTCGTCACACAAATTATAAAAAGACTCATCTTCATAAATCCCACCGCCCCATACACGAATCATGTTCATGTTGGCTCTTTTGGCATAATTCAAATTCATAGAATAAAGTCCAAGCTTTTTACCCCTTGGAATAAAGCTATCAACTGGAATCCAATTTGCTCCCTTCGCAAAAAGCGGAATTCCATTTAGAAGAAAATAGAATGTTTCCCCCCACTTATCCGGTTTCCTAATGAGTTGAATATCGCGTAATCCTATATGCTGAGTTATCCTTTCTAATACTTTATCTTTTAAGATTGTAACTTCTACTTGATAGAGGTTTGGAGTACCGAGATCATGTGTCCACCATAGAATAGGATTTTCGATATCAAATTTAATTGTTTCTTTTTTATTGCTAAGAGGGATTTCCTTATTGAATACTTCATCATCAGGAGTTTTTAGTTTTATTTTCAAATTATAATTTTGATTAGAGAGATTTTTAAGATTTGAATAGACATCAACTTCTATGAATAATTTTACCAGATTTGTATCAATTGTAGAAATCTTATCAATATATTTAGTTTTTATAGTCTCTTTATCAGTAATGAATTTTGAATAGCAATAGACAGAGGAAATTTTGATCCCATCATGTCCTATTAATTTCACGGGTTTCCAGATTCCAATATCTGGTAATTGTGGTCCCCAATCCCATCCAAATGAATACTGGGCTTTTCTAAGATATGGTACTCCTGGGATGGCAGCATATCCCGTATTTAGTTTATAACCATGTTTTTTAATATCACCTTGAGCTTCTAACGTTGGACTATTAAATTTGACCATTAGTTTGTTGTTTGTTTCCTTTAATTTTGATTTTACATCAAAATCATATCTTACAAACATATTGTTTGCGGATCCTAATTTTTCACCGTTTAAATTCACTTCTGCTATAGTATCTAAACCATTAAAACGGAGGATTATGTTTTCATGTTCTAAAAATCCCAATTCTACGTTAAATTCTATTTCATAAATCCAATCGGATTCATAAACCCATTTTACTTCATGCTCATTTTTACCATAAAAAGGGTTCACAATAGTATTATTTTCAAGCAGAGCTTCAAAAACAGTTCCTGGTACTTGAGCATCTATTTCTAATGATTTCTTTATGTTTTTTAATTTCCAAATTCCATCTAATGAAATTTTTTCAACTTCTTGTAAGATTTCTATCAACTCCAAAAAGTTAGAATGACGATATAATATTTTAGTATAAAATGAAATAAATCTTAAATAAGTTCATATCAAGTATTACATTAAATACAACTATAAATGGAGAATAAAGTTCGAAAATGAATTTTTATCTTTTCTTAGTAACTGTTCCTAATTTACTTGAAGGACAGAAAATTGCTAGAAACTTAGTTGAAAACAAACTCGCAGCGTGTGTAAACATCATTAAAGATATTTTTTCAGTGTATAGTTGGAAAGGTCAAATTGAGGAGGAAAATGAATATTTATTATTGATCAAAACGACTGAAGAAAAAAGTGAAATAATAATTCAAAAAATAAAGGAAATCCATTCATATTCAGAACCTGAATGCATAGGTTTTAAAATTGAAAAGGGATCTTCTAAATATTTAAATTGGATTAAAAATAGCGTTGATTGATTAAAAAATTATTCACGAGAAATCATGGCAAGCAATATTTATCAGCTAGATTGGGTTCTTGTTGATACAGTTATAATTGTTTTATTATTTTTGCTTTTATTTGGTGTAAAAATATTCAAATCAACTCATCGATGGCGGTCAAGCTTCTCTAACGAAGCGTTAGAATATTATTCATTCACAAAAGCAAACTTAAATTTTAGTAGTAAAATTATTAGTTCTAATCATTGGAATTTAACTATAAATTCTAACCTTTTTGAGAAGTATAGCCAAAATCCTGTTATCATTCTTTTAAGACCTAGATTCAAGAAAAGGGTATTAAAAAGTTTATTTGAGGGTCTAAGTAGTTATGGATTCAATATCATTTCTTTTAAAGTCAAAATAAAAAATAATTTCAATAACGAGGTCGTAAAGGAATTAAGATCCCTCATCTCGTCCGCACTTACTTATTTTAGGCAACAAAGGTTTATTATGAATTCTAATTACATTCTACTGAATTATTCAGCCTCCTTGGGAGCATTAAAGTTAATCCTCTCTGATGACAAAAATAGGGGTTTGATACTAATTAATCCAAAAATAAAAAAATCATTACAAGGTAATCGCATGGAGAAATTTAATAAATCTTTGCAACATTCTCGAGTTTTTTACATTTTTAGTAAAAAAGCGTTCTTTTTTTTTAAAAATAAAAATCTATTGCGGTTTACTAAAGAATCTAATTCTCAAAGCAGAGAGGATCAATCCTTATTAACTCTTGATAAGTCTAAAACGAGTTTTAAATATTATGAAACTATCCTATTAGGCATTTTAATCGATATAATATCAAACAAATTGATGAAATCAGGGATCAATTAAAAATTTATGAGAGAGAGTAAAATTCTAAGGGAACATAATAGTTCTATCACTTATTCTAAATATAATTGGTCACTATTAAAAAAGAAAAGAGCTAATGCTAAAAAATTATTAGAAATGTTTGTGAAAGAAGGACTCAACCCAGCTCTTTATGGAAGTATTGCCCGAGGTGATGTACATGAATCTAGCGACATTGATATTGTTTTTACTCAAAAAGTTCCATCATTTCAAATTGAATATATTTTAAATAAGAGAGGTTATGAAAATTATTTTAGGGAAATTCTCATGGCAACACCATTAGATTCAATTAAACTGTACATTTACATAAGCGAATTGGAAAGTATAACCATCCCTATTTCAAATTTAAGTAAAAAAGGTATGGAGTTTTATACATTTGGTGGAAAGATCACCTTAAAAGATATTGAAACTGAGACTAGAGTAGCAGGAATAGATAAAAGGCTTGTATTAATTAAACCTAACCAATATGGGCATGAGGAAAACTCAATTATAGGTAATGAAGCTCTTGCTGCTAAAATTGTGGGAGTAGGTATTGATACTGTGAATGAACGTAAAAAAGTTTTATTAAGAAGAGAGAAATTAGGAAGAACCGGAGTATTTTTGAGAAGAAAACTCACTATGAATGAATCGACGGAGAATGTTTTAAAAGAATTGGCTAAAAAGAAATCAATTATAAGAAAAAAATTAAATAAATAATGAAAAAAATTATTGTTGAAAAGATAAAAGAAGGCAATAGAATCATTAAAGGAAGAGGTTTTCCAAAAGGTTGCAAATTATGTTTAAAAGGGCAAAAAACTGTTTTATTTTTAAGCGGGACTTGTCAAAAGCCAGATAATTGTTATTGGTATTGTCCATTATCAAAGGAAAGAAAGGGTAAGGAAGAAACTTTCGCAAATGAGATAAAAATTAATTCCAAAAAAGAACTATTAGAGGAAATTAATAAAACAGAAGCAAAAGGAATGAGTATAACAGGTGGTGAACCTCTTAGCGATAAAAATTTAGAAAAAACTCTCGATTACATTAGATTTGTAAAAACTCAAAAAAGTAAAAGATTTCATATTCACCTATATACAAATGGTATTAGCTTCAATAAATCAATTGCTGAAAAACTTGCCTCAGCAGGATTGGATGAGATTAGATTCCACCCATCAAGAGGAAATCAACAAAAAATTAAATTTGCCTTGAACAAGGGCTTAGTTGTTGGAGCAGAAGTTCCTGTCATTCCTAATAATGAAAAATTAGAAGATATCAAAAAGTTGGTTGTTTTTCTTGATGACATTGGAGCAGATTTTATTAATTTGAATGAATTTGAATATTGTTTTCCAAATAGTTTGTCGTTAAAAAATAGAGGTTATCAACTTAAAAAAGGTTCTATTGCCTCTGTAGTCAAGAGTCAAGAGGTTGCGATCGATTTAATGAGAGACTTAAGTACTCGGGTTTCTATAAAAATACATTTTTGTCCTATTCATTCAAAAGATTATAACCAATTAAAAATGAGGTATTTACATAGAGCTAAAAATATTAGATTACCATACGAGGTCATTACCGAAGAAGGTCTCTTAATATTTGGACAAGTGGAGGGGAATTTAGAGGATCTAAACAGATTCAAGGAAAATTTAATATCAAAAACGAAAATAAAAGAAAAATTTTTGTCTTCTACAGAAAATAATATAAAATTGCCCTATTATTATATAATGGATACCCAAATCATGTCACTATACGAGAGTTATCAACTAAAGGGTTATGTTATTGAAATGATTCCTTTTAGGAAAAAAAAATATCAGCAAATTACAGAAAAAACTCCCACAAAATTGTTTAAGAAAGAATTTGGTTATGATGAGAATAGAAGATGTTAATATCCGAGATTTGGAGAAATTAATGGCTCTTGAAACGGAGATCTTCAAGGAGAATGCCTTTTCGGAAAAATTAATGAAGAAATTAATATTGAAAAATACTTTCTTTTTAAAGTTAGAAAACAACAAATTAGTAAATTATTTAATTGGATTCATAATTGTCATAAAAGATCAGATTGATAGGGCTAATATAATCAATTTTCTTATACACACAAATTTTCAATATAAAGGACTAGGAACTCTTCTTTTAGAAAATGTCATAAACAAGATTAAGCAATTAAAAGAAATAAGGAAAGTAGTGCTCAATGTGCAAGAAAGCAATTTGGGGGCAATTAATTTATATAAAAAATTTAATTTCAAATTGAATCCTAAAATTATTAAAAATTACTATCAATCGGGTGAAAATGCTTTTCTAATGGAATTATATATATAATTTTTTTTCATTTTCAAAAGTAGTATAATTATTACTTAGAGTAGGATTTTCAGTATATTAAATAAGACTCTCTATAAACTAAAACTTATAAATAAATTCTATTATAATATGTGTAAATATCTAAATTTATTATTTCAACTAAATTTAAATAAAAGGTGCTGTAAAAAGTGGCTCCAGTAGATAAAGAAATGCATGAAGAGATTAAGAAAGGAATATCCCTTAGCAAAGTTTCTGATGAAGAAGTTAAAAAAAGGGAAGAAGAGAAACAGAAACGCATAGAAGAACTTGAAAAAGTTAAAGCTGCGATAGGGGATAAATAAAAAGTTCTTCAACTTTAAAATAGTTAATTTTACTTTTTTTATTTTTACTTTGGATTTTTTTTGGAATTAAACTTTTCTTTTAAGATGTATTAGTTTAAAATAGAGATTTTGTAGAACTAAGGTAATCTATTTGAAAATTATTGAAATTAATCGAAAGCAAGAAGAAATCACCGTTAAGATCGAAAGTCTAAATGATTTATGGTCTCTTTACAATATCATTAGTATAGGTGATATCGTTTCGGCTAGAACTCAGAGAAGAGTTGTGTTTAAAGAAGGAACAAAAGGTGAACGTAAACAAATGAAATTAAAACTGAAGGTAGAAAATGTTACGTTTCATGAGTTTTCAAACAGATTAAGAGTTAAGGGAAAGATACTTGAAGGGCCTGAAGATTTTGTGAGTTTTGGTACATACCACACTTTTAATTTGGAAGTTTTGCAAAAGGTTACTATATTTAAAGAAAAGTGGCTAAATAGTGAAATTAAAAGAATAAAATATGCTTCCAAATTCGAATCAAATTATAAGATGATGATAGTCGCAATAGAAACAGGATTAGCGACAATAGCACTTATAACAAATTTCAGCCATCAAAGGATTGCTACAATTAAAAATCATATTCCAGGCAAAAGATACAAACAAACTTATCGTAATAAAGCATTAAATGATTTTTATGAGTCTATTATGAAAGTTTTAGAAGAAAATTTGAAAGAGTTTGAAATAAATTTAATCATTTTTTCTGGTCCAGGTAATTCCAAAAATGTTTTTGAGGAATATTTCAAAAAAAAGTATATAAAATCAGGTTTGACAACCAAAATTAGGCTTTGTCAAGCAAGTTCTGGAACTGAAAGTGCAATTATAGAAACTTTAAAATCTAAGGAATTGGCGAAATTAAAAAAAGACGTCAAGATCCTTCAAGAAGCTGATATGATTGAAAAAATTATGACTCAATTCGCTGAAGATGCTGATTTAATTGTTATAGGTATGGATGAGGTTTCTAATGCATCAGAAAAGGGAGCAATAAAGCAACTTTTAATAGCAGATGTGATGATTAGAGGTACCTCGAAAGATTTTAAATTAAAAATTGAAGATATAATAACAAAGGTTGAAAATTCTGGGGGAGAAATATATATTATGAGTACTGAAACCCTTGCAGGGGAACATTTAGTAAATCTGGGATCGATAGTCGGAATTTTGCATTACAAATTTTAAATTTTTAACATGATGGATACAAATATCATTATAAATAGAAAATCTGGAATTCCTCTTTATGGAGTAGATTTTATAGGAGTTATTGATCGGAGTACTAATATTATAGAACTTAAACCATCAACATTATGCAATCTCAAGTGTAAATACTGTTTTGTGAGTGCTGGAGACTATATGAACAACTTTGTAGTTGACTTAAGCTATTTACTTGAGAAAGTGGATGAATTAATTGAGATCAAGGGAAGACACAATATTGAAATTCATTTAGCCCCCTATGGGGAAATTTTGCTTTATCCTAAGTTAATTGAATTAATTGAAGAATTAAGGAAGAGAGAGGGTGTCGAGACAGTTTCAATGCAAACTAATGGACTACTCCTTAATCGGAAAATCATTAAACAATTAGAAAAGGTTAATTTAACACGTATAAATATTAGCTTAAATTCTTTAGATCAAGGGAAAGCTAACTATTTATGTAATTCTAAAAACTTCAACATGAAAAATCTACTTATAAATATAAAGTCTTTATTAAAATCTACAATAGATGTTTTGATCGCCCCTGTGTGGTTTCCAGGAGAGAATTATCAAGATATTGAAGATATCATTAAATTTGTTATTAATTTGAGGACTCAGGGGCATTCTGAAAAGAAAATTCAAATTGGGATTCAAAAATATTTAATCTATAAAACAGGCAGAAAATTAAAAAAAATTAGACCAAAAAGTTGGGGTTATTTTTACAAGCAACTGTCAAGCTTAGAAAAAAAATTTAACATCAAACTTAAACTCGGACCTAATGATTTTAATATTCATAAACGTATAAAAATTGTTTCTCCAGACGTTAGAAAAGGTGATATTGTGAAAGTCGTCGTTGTGTCTAAAGGACGATGGGAATATGAATATATTGCTAAATTTAACGATAATTTCGGAACAAAATTGCTGGTAAATAAACAATTAATCCGTTCTGAAAAAATCATTGGAAGGGAGATAAAAGTAAAAATCTTAAAAGTAAACTTGAAAGATAATATATTAACCGCAGTATTCCCAATATAAACTTAAATACTAAAAAAATTATATATTTAAAATAAATAATTAATATCAGAACAGAATTCTGAAATTTTAAAAATTTTCAAGAGTATTGATTAAAATGAGTCCAATTATAACTCATGAAGATGAATTAGAACTTGCGAAAATGGAAAAAGAGATAGTTT
>LAZR01001997.1_pt1 | contig 12269 bp, 9 predicted proteins | sample 329461 | NCBI WGS metagenome assembly LAZR01 (sample SAMN03002196, study PRJNA259156) | marine sediment metagenome | biome: sea floor; feature: Hydrothermal impacted sediments; material: marine sediment; isolation source: Loki non-amplified sample from Loki's castle hydrothermal vent sediment ...
AGTTAGTATTTTCCTCACATCTGAGGCGATTTTTAGGAAATCTAATAGGTTTTCATTTAAAGTTGGTTCTCCATTATAACCAAAAGTAATTGAATTCAAATGAGGGAAATGAATTAAAATCGAGGTTAATTCTTTTCGAAATTTTGGAGTAGGTTTTAATTGGATTCTATAATTCGGAGAAACTAAAAACTTTCTATTTGTTCTGCCAATTTCACAATATACACAGTCAAAAGTACATAACTTATAATCAGGTAAAAGATTTATTCCTAATGAGAGTCCTAAACGTCTGGATTGAAACGGACCATATGTGTATACGCGCATTTTTAAAACATCTGAATTGATGTAAGATTTCCTACTTTTAAATGATTTTCATTATAAAGGATTAATAGATATCAGATTAACAGTTTAGAGAAAAATTACTAAAATAATGAATAAGATCAAGATATTAGTAACCTAATTAAAGGAATAGTTTAATTTTATATGTCTTGAACCATCGAAAGAGAAATTTTTAAACCATACCATCCAAAAATGAAGTAATTAATAAAAAAAGTAGGATTAACTATCTTTAGCTTATACATCGCGATGTTGCATTTCTAAGAGCCGCTCGTATTTTCCCTTTAAAGCCACCAAACTCTCATGAGTTCCTTGTTCTATTATATTTTTCTTATCTGCACCTAAAACTATTATATGATCTGCATTTTTTATAGTAGAAAGGCGGTGAGCTATGATAATTGTGGTCCTGCCCTTCCGTGCTTTGTTTAAAGCATCTTGAATTAATGTTTCTGTATATGGATCCACTGAAGATGTTGCCTCATCCAATATTAAAATCTTTGGGTCTGTTATTAACGCCCTAGCAAATGCAATTAATTGCCTTTGCCCTATCGAAATATTACTCCCATTTTCTCTTATCTTTGTATTATATTTTTTATGAAGCGTTTCAATGAAATTATGTAGTCCTAAAAACTTTGAAACTTCCAACATTCTTTTCTCATCTTCAGGGGTTGGGGTTTCGAAAGCATACAAAAGATTTTCTCTAATCGTACCAGTAAAAAGAAACGCATCCTGAGGAACTAATCCTATGACATCTCTTAAATCTTTTTTACGAACCTTTCGTATGTCAACATCATCAACTAGAATCTTTCCATTATTAATATCATAAAATCGTCCAATTAATTTAATTAAAGTTGTCTTACCAGCTCCAGTTTCCCCGACAATTGCAATTGTTATCCCTGCTGAGATTTTTAAATCAAAATCTTTCAAAATATAACCAGTTGATTCTTCATGTTGTATGATCCGTTTTTGTTCCACTATGGCTTCTTTTACGAGATTTGGGAATTGATCATAAATTTCGGGAGGTATCGGCATCCTAGCAAACATATTTATCATGGATGTTGGAGACATTTGTGGCATCCCTCCACCCATCATCCCTCCACCTTCCCCTCTCATTCCACTACCACCTGTTGGAAAATTAGATTTTAAAGACCTTTCTAAGAATTTTACCATCATCAATATAGTTTCTGGAGGCATCATGCTTTGAAACGATATTTCCTTACTATCAGTTTCTTTTTGTTGATTAGGTGTTGTTATGAATGTTGTTTTATAATCCGGATGAATTTTTGCCATATTCGTTCCTGGAACGGCATATTGAACTTCGGCTAAGATCTGATCGATCTTCTCAGGCACCTCAGTTGGATTTGTTCCCATCAAGTTCATCATTAAATTACGCATGATATTTGGAGGCATGTGCATCATATTATTCATCACAAATGAAGAATATGGTTCTGGAAATGATTTAATTGTCTCCATTGCTTTTTTAAACATCGGGTTTTGCATCATTCCTGCTGGAGGTCCCCCTCCTGATCCAGTGGGGTGATTTCCCATCATACTGGCTTGAGGGTTAACTTTTGTTGTATTTTCTTTACTCCCATTTCCGTTAAGAACATATCCAAAACTTACGTTTTCGAACTCAATATTTCCGTCTACTGATGAAAATAATAATGGATTGTCATCATCTGGGATTTCAACTTTTTCTTCCAACAATGAATATATTCGATCAGTTGCTGCCATTGCAGCTTCGATTATTTGTTGTATTTGCATTAACATCATGAAAGGTCTGAAAAATTGTCCTAAAATGCCGATATAGGCAGTAAGTACTCCAACAGAAACTGCTATGCCAAAAATGGACACGTTTCCTAACACCGTAAATCCACCAGCTAATAAAACTCCCGCAGTAATGGTAGTAGTGATTAACGTGATTAGGGGAAATATAGTTGCCATGTATTTACGTATTCTAAGCGATGCAGTATAATTGGCTTTATTTGCTTTGTCAAATTCTGAAGCCGCCCGATTTTCTTGACCATAAGCTTGGACTACTTTTGCACCTGCAATATTCTCTTGTATTGATGATGTAACTTTCCCTATTGACTTTCTCGAGGCTTTAAATAGACCCATTGCTACTTTTTTAAAATAATGAGACACAGAAAGAAATATTGGAAAAACTACCATACTAATTAGAGCTAAGAATGGATTTAAAATGAACATGATTATCACAGTCAAGGCTAATGATACTACACTCGTTATAATTTGAACAAATTGACCACCTACTAGTTGGTTAAGCTGAGTAACATCATTTGTCATTATCGACATTATATCCCCAGAGGGTCTTTGATCAAAATAATTTAATGACATGTCCTGTAATTTCAAGAAAAGATCGTTCCTAATATCATAAGTTACTTTTTGAGATATTTTTCCCATTCCGTATTGAGCAATATAACTTGTAACTGCCATTAAAAACAAAATTGACAATAAAAACACGCTCATGTTGATTAAATAGGAGGAATTCCCATTAATAATTCCAACGTCTATTATACCAGCGGATAATAAAGGGGTAATCGATTGAATAACAGTTCCTAGCAACAATAAAAGTAAAAATATTATAAATTTACCTTTAAATGGCTTCATGAATGACAATAACCATCCCCACAATTCCTTTCTAGGATTGTCTAATTTTGCTTTTTCATCATCCATCATAAATTTATGACCAAAACCAACAGTAGGCTTAATTATTTCTTTCTCTTCTTCTTCTTCTTCCATTTTAATTTCTTGGGCTTTTGGCATTATATTCCCTCTAATTACTATTTCCTTCAATTTTGACTTTTAATTTTTGTTTTTGATAAAGAGTTTCATAAATTTGTGAATATAAAACATTATGATTAATCAATTCATCATGAGTTCCAAATCCAACCACCCTACCTCTGTCTAAAATCAAGATTGAATCAGCATCCCTAATAGCCGATATTCTCTGAGTTATGATTATTGTAGTTGTATCTTTCATTATTTCAGCCAATGCGTTCTGAATTTTATATTCCGTTTCCACGTCAACTGAACTTGTAGAATCATCGAAAATTAGGATTTTGGGTTTAATAATGAGTGCTCTAGCTATAGTTAGTCTTTGTTTTTGTCCACCAGATAATCTTGTACCTCTTTCTCCAACTAAGCTCTTGTAACCTTTTGGTAAGGAAATTATGAAATCATGCAAATTTGCTATTTTAGCGGCTTGAATTATCTCATCTTCTGTTGCATTTTCTTTCCCATAAGCAATATTGTCAGAGATTGATTTATCAAAAAGGAAAGTTTCTTGGGAGACAATTCCAATATTGCTGCGTAAATCTTTTATAATGTATTTTTGTATTTCTTTCTTATCAATTTTAATAACTCCTTCATTAACATCATAGAAACGCGGAATCAAACTAATTATAGTTGATTTACCTGATCCTGTCGTTCCTAAGATGGCGAGTTTTTTACCCGCTTGGACTTGAAAAGACACATTTTTCAATATTCTATGATCAGGAGTGTATCCAAAGGATACGTTCTCAAATTCAATATCCCCTATAATAGAATCCCCTGGAACTGCATCAGGCAAATCTTGTACCTCAGGAGTCGAATCTAGAACTTCTCTTACGCGTATTAGAGCAGCATCAGCTTGAATATACAATAACATTATTTGTCCTAGCATCATTAAAGGAAAACTAATAGCTATAACATACGATTGAAGGGTAATCAATGAATCTAATGTCATATCATTTCCCTTAATTACGTTAAGACCTCCAAAAAATAAAGTAATGACCGACATAAACCCGGTGACTATCACAATAATGGGTATGAAAAAGGAATTCCACTTTACTGATTTCACACTTGCCTTATAAAATCTCTCGTTGTTTTCCATGAACTTTTGCTGTTCCTTTTTTTGAGTACTAAACATACGTACAACCTGAGCTCCGATTATATTTTCCCTGATTGTATTGGTTAAGTCTCCAAAACTGTCTCTGATTTCTAAAAAGATTGGCCTAAGTTTCTTCGCAATATAAAAAGAAAATCCGAGGGAAGAAAAAATGACAGTAATTAATATAATTGTAATTAAAGGACTGAAAAAGAAAAAACCTATAATCACACCCCCTATTTGAAGAAATGATTGCAAACTTAATGTTAACCCCATACTGAAAATCATTTGCGTTTCTTCAATATCGCTTGTAGCTCGAGAGATTAATTGTCCCGTTTCAGTTTTATCAAAATAAGAGAATGATTGACGGTAAATTGCATTACTAATATCTGATCTTAAATAGTAAACCGCTCTCGCAGATACTTCAGCACCTCGTAATCTTGCAGCTCTGTTAAGCAAGTATCTTAATAAGGCAAAAAATAAAATGAGCCCGAAGTAAATTAACAATTCAATTACATTAGCACCACCTGGTCGATTAGGATTAAGGCTCCCTACCATTCTCCCAATAAATATTGGGGTGATAACATAGAAAATAGTGGAAACCAACATCCAAGTAAATTGGAATGTAAAATCTCTTTTCGTCCTTAACCAATAACTCAATATCATACGAAATGAACCCATATTTCTAACTCATCTCAATCTGTAAACCAATTTTTTTTTCTATTTTTTTCTTTTCTCTTCGTACTTTTTCTAAAATACTTAAAATATCTGATTCCATTCCAGATAATACGGATAATTTTTCTTCAACTGGAATATCCTGACTTAGAATATAATCAACCGGATTTGACCATACTTTAAATGTAGCCTCATTAAGAAATTTTTCATAATCCAAATCAGAATTGCTTTTTGGAAACCGAAGTTTTATGAATTCAAATATTTTCGCGATTTTAAATCGTAATTCGGATAATTTTTCTTCCCCTCTTTCTGAGAGAAAGTATAAATGCTTTGGTCTTCCACATTCATTACCTAAGTCTTCTTTCCTCATGCTTAAGAATCCGTCTTCTTCTAAGGATTTCATTATTCGGTATATTTTTGAGTGCGGAATGTTTCCATATTTCTTTAAATCATAATAAGTAAGCCCATTTTGAAAATCTTTTACCGTGTTAAATATAAATATTAATCTGAAGTCATCGAAAAACTCCTGAAAGAATTTGAATTCTTTAGGCCACATATTATAATTATACCTCTTGGAATGATTTTATGCAAAATGAAATATGTAAGTATATTGAATACAGCGTTATTAATAATTTTTTTCAATTTGAAACATTGGAAAATTTGTCAATGAATTTAGTTTGATTAAAAAAAAAAATTTATTTGATAATATTCTGAAATCATCGTCAACAATAAAATAAAAAAATATTAATAAAGATAATTAACAAATAAACTTATTGTGAATTTAAATTCTGTGTATTCAGAAATAAAGCAGTTTTTATCAATCTCTGATGAATGCTTCGATTTGGAAAAAATAATTAACTTTAATTTCAAACCAGAGTCGGATGAGAATAAACTAGAAATTCTTGGTGATATCTTAAATTTTATTAACAGATTTTCCATGTTTCAAGAAATTAAACCCTTTATGACTTCACTCTATACATGTATAACCAGGACCCTTGAAATCAAGCCTGATTCTATTTATGATATTGAACCGTTATTAATAAGAAATGCAATAATGTACTTTGTTCAAGAACACATAAACTATTCAAAAATTTCTCAAAAAGATCAAGTATTAAAGGTTTTAACTGAGTCATTTGAAAAACTAGAAATTCAACCATTAATTATGAATTTAGGATTATTAATTAAACCAATTTACCAAGACCAGGAGTATATTACCCAATTATATGATAATAAAGAAGTACAAGTTACATATCAAATGAATAATAATACAGAGATTCTAATTAAAAGTGAAATTGATAATTGGCTAAAATTTCAGGAGGTCAATTTAGATAAGCAAGAAGAACTCAAAAAAAGGCTATTAAATGAGTTGGAAATGTTACTATTGAAATTTAATTTTTCACATAATATTGAAAAATCCAAGAAGTTGCAAATAGAGGCATTGGAAATGCTTACCTTGAGGCTTACAATGGTAAGTTTAATGGAACACGTTCCAGATGATTCTTTCGAGCCAATTTCTATTAAATAACTTATGTAATTGAAGAAATTTGATTATCCCCACCAGTTTTTTGAATAATTCAAAATTAATTTAAGGTTCAACCTATAAACAAATAAATAACAATTTTGTTATTATTATTAAAAATATCTATTTTCATAAAGTGAGAAAATTGGGTGAAAGTGAAAAACCGCCTACTAAGGAAATAATAGAAGAACAAAAAAAAATAGTTGATGATCTCTATAAAAAAGAAAAAGAAGAAAGAGAATCTTATTTAGAGAGCATTGCTGAGGAAAGGAAGAAAGCTTTTGAAGAAGGTAAAGATAATATTGCAGATATTATCGATGAGAAAGCTTTTATGATAGATCGGCAAAAAGCAACTTCAGCTCAATTGAAACAACTAAAACCTGATATCGAAGCAGCAACAGGTAAGATTGAAAGCTCTATAGAAGAGAAAGCATTCATGGTGGATCGACAAAAAGAAAGTAATGCTCAACTTAAGAAATTAAAACCCGAAATTGATGCTGTGGCTGAGAAGATTGAAAGTTCCATTGAGGAGAAAGCTTTTATGATTGATCGTCATAAGGAAAGTGTTACTCAACTCAAAAAGCTTAACCCTAATATCGAAGCTGTATCTGAAAAGATTGAAAAGTCTATCGGTGAAAAAGCCTTCCGAATTGAAAAAAAACGAGAAATGGATGAGGAACGGTTGGGGTTACACCCTGCTATAGAAACTGCTGCTCAAGCGATAGAAACTAGTATAACCGAAAAGGCTTTTTTAATCGGTCGAGAAAAAGAAAAACATAAGGACATCCATCCCAACTTAGATAAACCTGCCGAAGCTATTAGTAAAACCATTGAAGAAAAGGCTTTTCGCATTGAGAAACGAAAAGAATTGGATGAACAACGAAAAGAAATTCATGTTGACATCAAGGGTGCAGCAGATCATATTGAAAAATCAATTGGGGAGAAAGCCTTCCGAATTGAAAAACAACGAGAAATGGATGAGGAACGGTTGGGGTTACACCCTGCTACAGAAGCTGCAGCACAGGCGATAGAAACTAGTATAACCGAAAAAGCTTTTTTAATCAGTCGGGAGAAGGAAAAACATAAAGACATCCATCCCGATTTGGATAAACCTGCTGAAGCTATTAATAAAACAATTGAAGAAAAAGCTTTTCGAATTGAGAAACGAAAAGAATTGGATGAACAACGGAAAGAAATTCATGTTGACATCAAGGATGCAGCAGAACACATAGAAAAAACTATTGAGGATAAAGCATTTCGAATTGAGAAAAGACGTGAACTAGATGAACATCGTTCAGGTTTACATCCTGATATTCAGAGTGCTGGTCAAAAAATCTTTAATACAATCGAAAAACAAGCAAAGCAAATAGACGACTTAAAGGAAGAAGAAGAAAAAGAGAAATAGTTTTACAACTGCACAATCAAATCCTAGTTTTATATTTGAGAATAGAATCTAAATTCATACCTTCTAATCTTTTTTTATATGCTGTAATTACAGGAGCAATGGATCCATCAAAGTTATTGATATCTTTCTTAAATCTAAGATAGAAATCCTCTAAAATTTCTCTGAGGATCTCTCTTTCCATTTGGAGATCTTTTTTTCCAGAAACACCAATTACCAATAGTCGATTTTCTCTTTCAAATAAAATCCTTGTATCTTTAAAATTAATTTCTTGAAGCTCTTCATGAACTCCTTCATTTAATTCATTAATAAACATGTTAATTCCTTTCAGAAAACTACAAATTAAATCATCTCTTAGATAACTCAAATTGTCTGAAAACCTATTGCTAACTAGTAAGGAGCCCGTTTCAAAATCTAGAAAATAAATTGCGTGGAAAAGACAATCCTGAGAGACATCTTTTCCTATGTTAAATCCTAATCTCTTACTTGTTTTATAGTAAAAAGACATACTAGGAACTCAGAATAAATCTCTTTTATTAATTATTTTTCTTTTATAGAAAATACCAAATAATTAGAAAATACGTTTGGTTTAAAATAAAAATATTATCATGGTAATATTTACCAAGGTTCGCAAAAAATAAAAAATCATAAAGATTTAAATAATAATCTGAAATATAACCATTAATTAGTCTTAGGTTTTTGATTATTATGGGAAATAACAATTCAACCCAAAAAAACAAAATTTCTGCGGGTTTAATAATAGATAGTGATGAATTACACAGCAACCCTATTTTTCCTAAGGAAATTAAGGATGAGATTTTAGATTCACCTTATTATTTATTAATTTTCATTTCAAGGGAAGATGTTGTTAAAATTAGCTGCTTCCCAACACAGAATAATAACATAAAAAAAATTCTAATTAAATTGAAAGAATTCTCCCCCGAACTCGTTAAAGGAATATCAAGAGTTTTAAATGAACTTAATTTAAGTAAAAATATCCTGCATACCACAGGGTTATGTTATGAAATGGAAAAATGTTTTTATGAAACTTATTTAACGGGAGGTATTATTGATTCTGGGGAATTAACCGTAGATAGTATTAAGGATAAATTTCTATCTGTTGATAAAGTGTTGAGCGTTGATTTTGAAGATATACCTTCCCTTCATTAACCTTTTTCCCTTAAAAAATTAACTTTTAGTAGTTCAATGAGTGAGAAAAATACCCCTCCACCCCCTCGACTTCCCCCATCATTCAAAGTTGATGAGGATTTCTGCCTATTCCATAAAGGTGAGATAGGAAATGAAACTTATATTTGTCCCAATTGTAAAACAAGGTACTGCTTGAAATGCGCTAAAGAAGCAAAATTAAGTCAAAAACCTTGCATTAAATGTAAGAGTTTAATTCTATTATGAATGAATTGGGTTTTCCTTAACAGTTTTAATACCTCTTTATTGCTGAAATTGATCTCCAACCTCTCCAAAATATTAGCAGGATTATCACAAAGATAAAAAGAGCAGTTGCGAATGTATACCAACCAATAAATAGATATCCATGTGCAGGATTAATGAATGCAAAGGGGATACCGGCAATCGCAAAACCACCCATGTATCCATAACCCCAATATCTATCTTTTAATCCAATTATCACACCAGGGATAATCGTTGTAAATATTATCGTTAAATATGACCAAATCTCCATATATCGTAAAATTACTAGCATGTTTATCCAAGATACGATAAAACCAATAACTATCCAGATTATTGTAATAATACCAAACTTAAATTCTGGCTCTGGTCGTCCAACTGTTTGTTCGTTCTTAGTCTTAGGCATAGATAACTTTACCCGATCATACTTTTAATAATCAAAATACTTCATTGTATAATTAATCAACTGAATTTTAAAATTTATATAACTAAATTTAAACATTAGAACCAGCACAAGGGTGTCACGTGTGAATCAGATTTATCAAAATCCCCTAATTTTCCCCTCTATTTTTTATTTATTACTTATATACTTATAAGAATTAATTTATATACGCCAAATCATATAGTAATTGTAAGATGAAAATTACATGTTAATTAACATGTTAAAAATTCATTTAAAAATACAATAATGCTAAAAAGCCTCCTGCCTACACCCTGGATACGTGATCGCTGGACTTCTGGCGGTTTCGCTGGAATTTTGTCTTTTGGTAGTGTAAGAAATTACACTCTGATTTCGCCCTCCTCCCCCTATTGTATTTTTGACGCTCTTTTGCGTCCGTTGGCAGGGGGCACCTTTTTAATCCCCAATAAAAGCCAAAACTGCGTATTTAATAATCCGAATAAAACTGATGGGGAATAAAACACCACTTGTTTATTCTATTGAGCAATAAATCAACACCCTTACATTTTTAGCACTTTATAACTTAAAACCAACAAAATAAATTTTAAATGTCTTAATGAAAATCAGAATTTGTTACACATTCACAATTTATTTCATTTAACGGCACAAAGACTAAATAAATCATCTTAAAAATCATCAATGAAAGAAAATTGAGGATAATCTTTAGTATTTAAAATCAAAACCTTAGAGTATAAAATGTTAAATGAGAGTAATCACATTCCCTAAGAATTTTAACCAATCTAAATAATATAGATAATAATATAGATATTATTAAAATCTTTAAAAGATTTTATCATTTATTAAAATACTAGTTTAATTAAATAAAATAGCTCAGTTATAAATTATCAAAATTAAAATTAATAACCTATAATAATTATTATGACTCAAACAAATTCTCAAAGTGATCGAGAGAATATGGAAGTTATCCGAACTACAACCAGTCTTTGTCCTGAATGTATGGAACATGTTCCAGCGGAAATAGTAGTTGACCCTAAAACAAATTGGGTTATGATGCTCAAAACATGTAAGGACCATGGAGAATTTAAAGATAAACTTTCTATAAACCCAGAAGAGTACAAATGGCAGCAGAGATTTACCACAGACATCGGTTCTACTGTAAACAACTCCACCAAACCAGAAACTGTTTCATCGGGAATCAAAAAAATCGATAAAGGGTGTCCGTATGACTGTGGACTTTGCTCTAAACACAAAAGCGCACCTAACATATGTTTGATTGATATAACTAACCGATGTAATCTTACTTGCCCGATATGCTTCGCTAATGCTTCGGCGGCAGGGTATGTGGTTGAACCCACTTTCGATCAAATTGTTCAAATCATGGAACATTTTAGATCTATGAAACCTATTCCTGCTGTCTTACTTCAACTTTCTGGTGGTGAACCAACCATGAGGGATGATCTTCCTGAGATTATTAGGAAAGGAAAGGAATTAGGCTTTACTGAACTCATGGTTACAACAAATGGCGTTAGATTTGCGAAATCACCCGAACTTATTAGGAAATGCAAAGATGCAGGAATGAATGCAATATATTTGCAATTTGATGCTACTGATGCCCCAGAAGTTTGGAAAAAAATAAGAGGAGTAAACCTGTGGCCTCTTAAACAGAAAGTTATTGAAAATTGTCGGAAAGTAGGATTCTTTGGTATCGTATTAGTTCCAACGATTGCAAAAGGAATAAATGATAATCAGATAGGAAATATTCTAGATTATGCTCGAGATAACTCTGATATTATCTCTGGGATTATCTTCCAGCCCGTATCATTAACTGGTAGAATCAGCTTTGAAGAATTAATGGATTTAAGATACACTACATCCGATCTTAAAAAAGCAATAAATGAACACACAGGTGGTGCAATTGAGCAATTTTACCCCATAGCAACTTCAGCAAAAATGACACAATTACTAGCCTGGTTCGATGAAATGCCTACTTTTAGCATGACTAGCCACAACGACTGCGGCTTCTGCAGTATCATTATTATCAATGATAAGAATGAATTTGAATCTATCGAGAACTATTTTGATATTACGGGTATTATGAAGTGGTCTAACAAAGTATGGGATATGGTTCAAAAGCGCGAAATTCCAAAACCAACTAACTTATTAAAAGGTATAGACTTATCGGGCTTCGGAAAAATAGTTTCAAAAATAGGTGACATCGTAGATGACATGACCAGTTTAGGATATCGCCAAATCATGAAAGCCTACTACTTTGCTGGAGTAGCACGATACATTAAACATCCCGAAAAAATTCTTACCAATAAAACTTACCGCGGATTTGCGAGGTTAATTATGAATCCAAACTTTAATTCAGCCGCCAACTTCTTGCACACGCGTAATCTGTTGATTTCATCGATGCACTTTCAAGATGCATACAACTTCGACCTCGATAGGGTATGTAAATGTCTTGTCCATTACGGCGTAATCGATCCTGACGATTCTACTAAAGTTTTGGAAGTTCCATTTTGCTCTATGAACACGCTCCACAGACCCGTTATAGAGAGAAAACTAGCGATTGTAGGCAAATCGGCAAAGAATCCAGAAGTAATCC
>LAZR01001998.1_pt1 | contig 12265 bp, 11 predicted proteins | sample 329461 | NCBI WGS metagenome assembly LAZR01 (sample SAMN03002196, study PRJNA259156) | marine sediment metagenome | biome: sea floor; feature: Hydrothermal impacted sediments; material: marine sediment; isolation source: Loki non-amplified sample from Loki's castle hydrothermal vent sediment ...
ATGAAGCCTGGAGTATCCTGAGTTCGTACAGGCTTCTGCTTCAGTGACTCACAAAAGGCCCAGGCTTTCTTGAAGGTTTCTTCCGCGGTGTTCAGACCGGGTGACATCTCCACTAACTTCATGAGCTGGGCCGGCAAACAGAAATGCATACCTACAACCCGATCAGAACGCCCGGATCCGCCAGCGATCTCGCTAATCGACAGGGTGGAAGTATTGGAGGCGAATATCGTGTGCTCAGGGCAGACATCATTCAACCGCCCCAAAAGATCATGTTTAACGTTCAGGTCCTCAAACACAGCCTCAATGACAAGGTCACAAGACGCAAGATCCTCCATCTTGCTCGTGCCATGCATTCGACTTAAAATTTCCGATACCTGCTCTTCGGTCAACTTGCCTTTGGCAACCGACTTGGCAAAGAAGCCTTCGATCTGTTTACGAGCACGAGCGATTGTGTCCTCACTGGTATCAAACAGATACGTTTCGAAACCTGCCCGGGCTGCGACGATTGAGATGCCAGAGCCCATGGTGCCCGCACCGGCAACGGCAACTGTCTTGATATCATCCATTAATTATCTCCTAACGCTGCAAAAAACTACGACCGATCACCTGACGATGAACCTGGTTGGTTCCTTCCCATATCTGGGTGATCTTGGCATCGCGCATTAACCGTTCCACCCGGTAATCCCTGCAATACCCATAACCACCGAATAACTGAACCGCCTCCGTTGTCATCTTCATTGCGAAATCAGAAGCACGTTGCTTGGCAATGGATGCCTCTGTCGCAAAATCCGTAGAACCGCTTTCCACGAGATCCGCAACGTGCATCAGCCAGTTGTCACAGAGCGCCAGTTCAGACGCGAGATCCGCCAGCATGAATTGAATCCCTTGGAATTCCAGGATTCGGCGTCCCGACTGTTTTCTCTCGTTGATATATCCGACGGCATCCTGAAAAGCGGCGCTGGCAATACCCAGTGCATGCGCGGCAACACTGGGGCGGGATTTATTCAATGACGCCAGAAGGACGTTCAGGCCATCACCCGGCTCACACAACAGGTTAGCCATCGGTACCCGGCAATCATCAAAAGACAGGGTGCAGGTACTGGAGGCACGGTGCCCCATTTTATCCTCTTTGCTAACGACCTCGAGACCGGGGGTACCTTTCTCCAGAACAAGTACCGAGATGGACTTCCTTGGATCATTGATCTCACTCCATTTACCGAAAACAAGATAGAGGTCCGCTGCATCGCCATTAGTAATAAAGGTCTTGCCGCCGTTAATGATGATGTCCTCACCCTCTGGCTTGAACTGAGTTCGCATACCCAAAGCATCGGAGCCTGCTGAGGGCTCAGTGATGCACAACGATGCCAGCCCTCCTTCGGCAATACGGGGCAACAGGCGCTGCTTTTGTTCTTCGGTCGCGAAATCAATCACCGGCTTCATCGCATGGCAATTGGTTGCCCAGATAATCCCGGTTGAAGCGCAGGCACTACTGATCAGCCTGACGCAGTGCAGATAGGTGAAAAAGGAAAGACCAGCCCCGCCATATTCCTCGGGAATAAACACACCATTCAGGCCCAGCTCATTAATTGCATGTACGTTGTCCCAGGGAAACTCGCCCGTGACGTCGTAGTGTTGAGCGCGAGGCTTAATCTTGTCCTCACAAAGCTCCGTTACGGAATTAACCAGCATGCGCTCTTCTGGCGACAGCCGATCCAAATTCCAGATACGATTAAAAATGCTCATGTCTGCTCCGGTTTCAGGTCGGTTACAAGAGGATTCCCTGGCCGCCATCGAGATAGATGGTTTCACCCGTAAGGAACGGCATGTTTTCGGAAAATAACGCACCCACCAACTGCCCGACTTCCTCTGGCTGAGCAGGTCTCTTCATCGGAATCCTTGAACGCAAATACTCCTGGAACTTTTCATGCTCCAGATAGTCTCGGTTCAGATCGGTTTCGACAAAGCCCGGAGCGATATTCACCACCCGGATATTATCCCGCGCCCACTCCACCGCCAGGCACCGGGACACCGCCGCGATCGCCGCCTTGGACGCGCAATACGCGGCATTTTTCGGCACACCCGCCCGATCATAGAAAGAGCCGATACTCACGATCAGACCACCCTTCTCACACAGGTACGGATGGACGATTTGAGCCAACACGAATGGCCCGATCACATTCGTACCCAACACGATATTGAATTTCTCTACTTCGAAACTGGTACTCGGACCATCGAGATGAATACCTGCATTGTTCACCAGACCGCCAATGCCATTATGATCCGAAGCAATCTGTTCGACCGTTCTGACCAATGCCTGATGGTCTGTAACATCACAGGCATAGGCCTTGATCCGATCCTTGCTGGTGTAGTCAACCTCAGCATCTTCCACCCCCTGCCCTTTTCGGCTGATGCAGGCTACTTGATACCCTCGGGTAGCCAGATTACGGACGATGGAGGAGCCGATACCCCGACTCCCGCCAGTGACGATAATTACTTTTTCATTCTCCATATCAATAGTCCTTAAACTCGGGATTACGCTTCGCAACGAAGGCTTCCATACCTTCGGCAGCATCTTCCGTCTGATAGGCGAGAGTAGAAAGATCGGCCTCCACTTTCAGGCCCTCCGAAACCGGCAGGTCCAATGCGCGCTGGACGGCTTCGCGGGCATAACCCAGAGCCAGCATTCCGAACCCTGAAAATTCACGGGCGAAACTTGCACCAGAGTCAAGGGGATCCCCCTTGATCACCCGGTTCACCAGCCCGATTCGCTCAGCCTCTTCCGGTTTAACGACACGGCCCGTCATAATCAGCTCCAGAGCCCTCGACTCACCAACTACACGAGGCAATCGTTGCGTTCCGCCATACCCGGGAATCAGGCCCAGCTTGATCTCCGGCAGGGCCATCCGGGCGTTCTCCGTTGCAAGCCGGAACGTACAGGCAAGTGCCAGCTCCAGTCCGCCGCCAAACGCAAAACCATTGATAATGGCAACCGTTGGCATAGGCAGTAGCGACAGTTTGTGGAACACACGTTGCCCCAGCTCCGCCCCCTGCTTTTGCTCGCTTATTGAACGACCCATCAACTCTTTGATATCCGCGCCAGCACAAAAAGATTTTTCGCCCTCGCCAATGATCAGAGCAGCTCTGGCATTACTGGTGGCAACTTCCTCAATGACCACGTCCAGCTCACGGATGATCGCGAAGCTCAAAGCATTCAGAGCCTCCGGCCGATTCAGTCGAATAACCGCAAATTCTTCAAAATATGATAGCTCAACGGTCATTGGAGGCCTCCCTTTGCGTCCCAGGCTCCGCCCAACGGATGGGAGCCAGCTCCAACTCACCCTTACGGACCCAGTCAGCCAGTGTACGTTTGAGAATTTTTCCACTGGCAGTCATCGGGAAACTGGGCAAGGTGACGTAGTATTCAGGCATGTCATACTTGGACAGGCCCTGAGCGTGAAGAAAGGCCAACAGGTCTTGCGGATCAAGCTCCCGTTCGGAGGCGGGGATAACAACCAGGCAGACCTTTTCCCCCAGACGCTCATCCGGCACGGGAATAACCGCAACCGACTGTACTGCCGGGTAGCGAACCGCAATCGACTCAATATGGGAGGGGTGAATATTGTGCCCACCCCGGATGATCAAATCTTTCTTGCGCCCGACAACATGCAGACAACCGTGCTCATCCAGCCATCCCAGATCACCACTCAGGAACCAGCCACTGGTATTGAAGGAATCCTCTGTCGCTCGCTGATTATCGTAGTACCCGAGCATGAGGAGGGCCCCACGGGTACCAATTTCACCAATTTCGCCGGGACCCAGGCGAATATTGGGATTTGCCGCGTCCCAGATGGCCGTTTCATACCCCGGACATGCCTCACCGCAACTCGATACAATGGTGCCAACATCGTCCTCCGGACGCGTATACTGGTGCGAACCGTTTTCGGTCATACCATAGACATTCTGCGGCTTAACCCCCAGTTCAAGAAACGCTTCAGCTACGCTTTTCGGAATTGGCGCTCCCGCCATGTAAAACGTCTGCGTTTTACCCAACGACTTTGCTCCGCGCTTCCTCAATTCCGTCAGAATATCCATGGCGTGGGTTGGCACGCCCATGACGTAAGTCGCCCCTGTCTCGGAAATCCAGTCAATCGGCGATTGCCTGTAAGGAAGATCATTGACGACCAGCTCACAACCCGACACAAGGAACTGCTCAAGGGCCACTGTGCCAATGTGATGGCTCAACGGGCTGAGCGTAAACATCACATCAACCGGGCTTAACTGCCAATCGGCCACCATGCCGCGACCATTGGCCAAGAGCGTATTATCACTATGCATCACGCCCTTGGGATCACCCGTAGTGCCCGACGTAAACGCGAGATAAACCACTTTATCCGGGTTCGGGTCACAATCAGGCAACTCTCCCGTATCGTCATCGGATGACGGCTCAAACCTCAGACCAAAATCGTCATCGTGCCCCGGTTCGCCGACGGTGACGATGTAACACAATTCTGCGACCTGCCTGGCAGCGGAAAAGATGTCACAGGTTTTCGCGTCCGTCCCATATCCGGGTTTCACAAACAGAACTCGTGCCCGCAGCCTCTCGAGATTACGAACAACCTCGGCCACTGTGTAGTTCTGATGCAAGGACGGGTTACACACGTACCCGTTGCGGGCGCATGCCAGGAACACAACGATCGACTCAACACAGTTCGGGAGCCAGACACACACACGGTCGCCAGATACCAGGCCATGGTTGTGCAACCGCGCTGCCAAAGTATCGACCGCCTCCACGAGCTGACCAAAACTCAGGCGGCGCTGACTGTCACGCACAGCCCACGAATCGGGCTGCCGACTCGCGTGTTTCCGCAGCAGCGAATACATTGTGTCCGATGTCCAGTAACCGTCGTTGTAGAACTTCTTCGCAACCGCCGGGTTATGTAATGTAAGTAACGGTTTCATGGCTTATCCCTTTCCAGCGATCAGTGACCGAACTTTTTACTGTCTGGAGAACGACGGTTTGCAAAGGAATCAGAAAGTTCTTTAGATTCTTCCGTTTGCAAGTAGGTGCGCAGTAACAGATCGTGCGCCATGCGCGCCAGCCCACCGACACCGCCATGACGGGCATTGAACGCAGATTTCAGGGAAGCAAGTGCAAAACTGCCGCGCTCGGCAATAGTCAGGGCCCACTTGGTCGTTTCCTCTTCCAACTGATCATCCGGCACCACTTTGTTAATCATTCCCAGTTCAAGCGCTTCCTGTGCAGACAGTTTCGGATTCGCGAACCAGATCTCTTTCGCCTTTTTCTTACCAACTAGGTCTTCCAGGAACCACGTACCGTAACCAGCATCAAAACTCCCCACCATGGGACCAACCTGACGGAACATGGCGCTTTCCTTGGAAATGGTAAGGTCACACACCACCTGCAGAACGTTGCCGCCACCAACGGCGTAACCATTGACGGATGCGATCACGGGTTTCTGAATTCGCTCTATGGCCTCGTACATCTCAAGCGTTGGCAGTACACCCGCATACATCAGGCTGTCTTCCATGCCGTCTTTACGCCCACCGATACAGAAGAACTTGTCACCAGCTCCAGTCAAAACTACCACTCGGGTACGGGTTTCACGTCCAATCTCATCCAGGCACGTACGCAGCTCCTGGCACATTTCAGCGTTGAACATGTTTCCATCATCAGGACGATTCAGGGTAATCTTCGCAATTGGGCCTTCTTCACGGTAAAGAATAGTGTTGTAAGTCATAAGAGCAGATCTCCTGGAAATGTATTAAATATTTTATTGCGTAACATACTGAAAAATTTCAATAACACCCTCTTCACAAAGCTGGTGAATCTCGCTCTGACCATACCCCAGGCTTTGCAGTACTTCTCCTGTATGCTGCCCCAGGCGTGGAGGCAAAGAACGCAGAGTTTCCGTGCTATCATCTAGCCTCATTGCCGAACCTACCTGAGGAATGGTGGAAGAGCCGCTTGCCACCCTATAAAACATGCCATTGGCCTGGAAGTATTCATCTTCCACCAATTGATCAACGCTGTTGATTGGGCCCGCAGGAATACCTGCACCACGGAACAAATCCAGCCAATACGATCTGGATTTACCGATCAGGACCTCCTGAATTTCATTAACAATTGCGGCTCGCTGCGTCCGACGGCCGGCATTACTCCCTCGCGACGAATCTGCTGCTTTCTCCGGGCGCCCGAGCACCTTCCAAAAGCGCTTCCAGATACCATCGTTACCTAACCCGAGCGTTATCGGATAATCAGCTGTATCAAACGCTTGATAGACAGCAATCACACTGTCGGTTCCACCACTTCGCCGCGGCACCTCACCGGAACCGAGATAAGACATAATCCGGGGCGACAGGAAACGAGTCATACTACCAACGAGCGAAATATCCAGCTTATGGGATCTACCGGTCCTCATCGCATCGAAAAGCGCACCTACCGTGGCATAAGCCGCATCAACCGCTGCCAGCATGTCGGCAGCCGGCGCGCCGATTTTCTGAGGTGCAGAATCGGATTCTCCGGTCAAGTCCATAACCCCGCTGTACCCCTCGGCAATGAGGTCGTAGCACGTCCAGTTAGCACGCTCCCCCGTCAAACCGAAACCGGTAATTGATACAAACACCAGCTTAGGATTGATCTTGACCAGGCTTTCATAATCAATCCCGAGCTTTTGCTGAGTACGCAAGATACTGTTAACAACAACAACGTCAGCTCGCTCGATCAGCTGCTCAAGAACACGCCGACCCGCCGGATCAATAAAATTAAGCACGACACTACGCTTGTTCCGATTGGCACTGAGAAACCAGAGCGATTCACCGTCCAGATCTGGCGGCCCCCAATGGCGGGTATCATCACCACCTCCCGGACGTTCTACTTTCAGGACATCAGCACCAAGGTCGGCGAGGAGCATTGTAGCCACAGGTCCAGCAATGGATGTGGTGAGGTCGAGAACCTTGACCCCCTCAAGCCAAGTGACGCCTTCGCCACACGTTTGCACCGGCAAACTCTCTAACGGCAACATAAAACAGATCCTCTTTGCTTTAAGAATTTATAAAAAGCAAAAAGGATGCCAATATTTATTTTTATTTTAAACCAATAAGTTATCATAATTTCATGAATGATGGCGCCAGCGCGTGTTGCCTACTCGCGCGCACATGTGTATTTATTGAAAACACTCAGAGTCTCTGTTCACTGTTAACAATAAAATTAGCAGGCTACCTAATGGATCGCTAAAGAAGAGGGTCAAACTGATGCCTAGCCACGAACAAAACTACGGCCTGATCGTTCTTGATAAAGGGGGCGATTCTGCTTTCACTGCGGGCTTGGGAAATTCAGCCGAAGTGGTCGAGAAAATTCGCCAGGAAGTAATTAAAGGTAAAAGGCAGATTTCGGGGATCCAGGCGGGCTCTACGCAATGTATTGCCACCGTAGCCCCGATAGCGGAAGGACTCACCGCAGCTTTCATTCAGGAAGCCTCTTCTGCGAGCACGCTGATTGACTTCCTGGCGGCGGTGGATATCGCGCCAGACATTCTGAACCACTTGCTCAACAATGCATTTGACGGCATGACCGTTACTGACAATGAAGGGCGCATTGTTTATTTAAGCCCCGTCCATGAAAAATTCTTTGGACTTTTCCGGGGAGAAGCTACTGGACGTCATGTCACTGAAGTTATTGAGAATACTCGCCTACACATTGTGGCTCGCACCGGAAAGCCGGAAATTGGCCATATGCAAAAAATGCTCTCGAGTAACCGGATTGTGAGCAGGCTTCCGATCCACAGCAGCGGAAAGGTTGTTGGCGCTATTGGTCGAATCATGTTCAAAGGTCCTGAACAGCTACTGGCAATGAGCAGCGAAATCGCTTCACTTCGCAATGAAGTTGAATTTTATAAACGCGAAGCGTCCTTTCTCCGCAATCGCACTTATGGCATTGAAGACATCATTGGTGACAGCAAAGCAATTCGTCAGCTGAAGTCGGATATGACGAAAGTTGCATCCTTGGATATACCCATCCTGATCATCGGCGAAAGCGGTACAGGGAAGGAGTTGGTCGCCCATGCCATTCACCGCCTCAGTATGCGGCGCGACAAGCAGATGATTATGGTAAATGCGGGAGCCTTACCCGAGAGTTTGGTGGAAAGTGAACTCTTTGGGTATGAGCCTGGGGCTTTTACCGGGGCAAAGAAGAAAGGGCGAAAGGGCAAATTTGAAGCAGCTCATGATAGCAGTCTGTTTCTGGATGAAATTGGCGAAATGCCATTCGACATGCAGGTCAAACTTTTACGTGTCTTACAAGATGGCTCTTTTGAACGTGTCGGGGGGGATGAACCCAAGCAGTCGGACTTTCGGTTGATCGCGGCAACCAATCGTGACCTGACCAGCATGCTAGATACCGATCAGTTTCGGCTCGACCTTTATTATCGCATCAGCGGAGTAACTCTCAGAGCACCGCCCTTACGAGAAAGACTGGAAGATATACCAATGCTTGTTCAGCATTTCATCCGTTCCTTCTCAAATCGTCAAAGGACACCGGTCATGAGGGTCAACCCCTCTGTCTATCGCTACATGCAGAGCCGCCCTTGGCCTGGCAATGTCCGGCAACTACAGCATGAGGTAGAAAGAGCCCTTATCTTCGCCGAAGGAGAAGAACTGGAGGTCGATGATTTTCGACCATCAGAGATTTTCTCCAACGAATATTCAGCTAACAGGCCGCCTACTCAAACAAAGAACGGTGAAGCCCTCAAAGACACGCTGGAAAGGGTGGAGCTAGAGAAAATCAGTGATGCTATGGCACGACATAACGACAATAAAAAACGTGTGTCAGAAGAGCTTGGGGTATCGCGTTCGTATTTATATAAGCGATTGAAGGAACTCCAGAGCCCTTAAACGTGGCAACTTTCTGCCTCCAGGGTCTGTGCGGTGTATCACCCAACACCTACCGCTCAATCGAAGGGGGTAAAGGTAATCCGACGATCCGGACGCTCGAAAGTATTGGTTCGGTTGTGAACTTCAAACTATAGATTGAGCTCAAATGAGAGCGCAAGTGTAGTGGTCAACTAATCCCGGACAGTATTTAAAGATTTTCTTCCGCGACCACAGGTGGCATGTCGTCATTGGATGTATGGGGACGCTGCCGGTTGTATTAGTCCATCAGGTAGTCGCCAATATCCTTCCTTGCGTCAGGAATTGAGCGATATCCAAGTGACGGAATCCATTCGCTCTTCAAGCTTCGGAAGACCCGTTCCATCGGGGTATCCCAACAATTTCCTCGGCGACTCATGCTTTGCTCCATGCGGTATCGCCAGACCCTCTGACGAAATAATCGACTGGCGTACTGACTGCCCTGGTCGGAGTGGAATAGAATCCCAGTCGGCTTTCCTCGCTGCTCATACGCATGATCCAATGCCTTCACCACCAACTCGGCATCAGGCCGGTCTGATAACGCCCAGCCAACGACCCGGCGAGCATAGAGATCCATAACGACCGCCAGATAGCTCCATCGCTGACCAGCCCACAGTAGAGTAAGAGGCAGGGCGTAGTCGAACTATCTCCCTGCCTCTCCTCTCCGAACCGGACGTGCACCTTTCAGCGCATCCGGCTCTCCATTTAAACGTTGGCAAATGCCATCGCGACTTCAGGAAAGCGAGAGGTCCACGTGTTTCTAGGTTCAGTCCTCAGGTAGGGATTACCCTCCGGAAGACGCCACCGGAATCGCTTCTTCCCGTGACCGACGAGTCGGTACAAGATGGCTCCACTGAACAGCCCTAGGTTGGTTTTGCCATACAGCACCCAAGTCTTACTTTGACCCGAGGCTGGGGCTTTAAACCAATGGCGCATCAGTGGTTTGAGCCGAGAGCGATATTTGCGGCCCAGCCAATGGGCCAGTTTCCAGAACACGACACCATCGATATAGCTGAAGACTTTCGCTTTATAGTCGACGAACTGATAGAACGCCGCCCAGCCTTTCAGCTTTCGGTTGATGGATTCCACCATATCGATTTTGCTTTCACTATAATTGCCTGACAGCTTGGCGGTTAAGGATGCTGCAAAGTTACGCGCCTTATCCCGGGGGATTGTCGTCACCACCCGCATGTCACCGCACTGACTTCGCTTGCGGATGATGCGGTGCCCCAGGAACACAAAGCCGTCGTTCACATGGGTAATCTTGGTTTTATCCATGTTCAGTGTCAGCTTGAGGGCGCCTTCCAGCATCTCCCGACATTCTTCTCTGATCGCTTCTGCCTGAGCTTTGGTGCCCTTGACGATGACCACAAAGTCATCGGCGTAGCGGCAGTAGGCGACAGCTGGCTTCCATTGCCGGTTCTCTCGGATAGCAGAGCTTCGACCAATCCGGATGCTGTTGTTCCAGTACCATCGATCTTTCCGGGCCTTCTTGCCAAGGTAACGCCAGTTCAGGTGCTGATCGAATTCATGCAACATGATGTTCGACAGCAGCGGTGATATAACGCCGCCCTGAGGCACACCTTCGCTTGCCGCTCGGAAGAGGCCTGCATCAATGTGGCCGGCTTTGATGAATCGCCAGAGAAGATTCAGGAAGCGTCTGTCCCTGATTCTGCGGCGTACAGCTTTCATCAGCAACCGGTGATGCACGGTGTCGAAGTAGCTGGACAGATCCCCTTCGATGACCCAGCGTCCACGCGTTTCGTTATTATCCGTCAGTTGCAGTTTCACTGTGCGGATTGCATGGTGAACACTTCGTTCCGGTCGGAACCCATAGGAGAGTGCATGAAAGTCACTTTCCCACACGGGCTCCATCGCCATTAACATGGCCCTTTGAACGATGCGGTCGCGCAGGGTGGGGATACCCAGTGGCCGTTGCTTGCCGTTGGCCTTCGGGATATAAACCCTTCGAGCCGGTAACGGGCTATAAACACCGGAGAGTAAATCGCTCCTGATTTGTTTGAGAATAGCCGGTAACCTAGCCTGCACAGTCAGCTTGATCTCCCCGTCTATCCTGGGCGTGTTTGCCCCTTTGGAAGATAGGGTGATCCGAGCCGCCTCTGCGAGCCAGTCAGGCTGTGCTATCAGGCGCAACAACCGGTCCACCCGGCGGGTGGGGTCGGCCGTTGTCCAAGTCGCTAGCTTGCGTTGCATTTCGCTGATTATCAAAGGTCTTCACCTGGTTTGGTCAGGTAGTTTGCTTGGCAAACACGTTTAAACTGCTCCCCTTTGCCATGTAATGGGCTTTCCCCATCGCGGACTACTACGGGAGCTCCGCCAGTCAATTCGGCTTCGGGGTCATGCCCCCTTGGCATCCGATATTGACCTTCCCCGGTTTACCTATCTGAACTCCAACATGCTGAGGAGGCTGCCCATCGCACTCTTTATCCTTGCTTGCCGCAAGTTGACAGGAAGCAGCAGTCCGATCTGTGATGGATACTGCTGTACCAAAGCCCCGGCTACCAATTCAGGCTTCTTCGTTCGGCAGCGCTTACATTTCAGACTGCCTCACCTTCCCGTACGGCTTATCAGGTCACGTAAGCCGTGGTGACATTTCAACCCACAGAGGCGGATGAATGGGTTCATGTTCTTCAGCCTTTCAACACTCAGCCTTGAGGATCATCTTGGCTTAGTGACCTCGCCTCAATCCCCGTTGTCAGCGGGTTACATCACCCTGCGGGCATACCGCAGGTCACTGCCGCTCAGGCTCACCACCTTCACAGTAGGTGGGGTTGATCCGTTATTTCCTCCTGAATTATCGGGTCAATATTCCAGATAGACTCGTGGTTCATTTGAGCTTCCATGCTCGCCCTGAACTCCGGGCACACCGTAGGTGATGTCACCGCACCAAACCTGGTCTGGGCGACTGACACTGAATTCACGATTCAGCCGGTTTGGAATGTCTGGCCTTTCCACGGTGGCCTGCTTGTAAGCCTGTGGGCCAGGTTGTTTGCAGATCAGCCCAGCTCACTCATTAGGCGGCGAACCTTGAAGCGTCCGATCACAACCCCTTCATCTTTAAGCATGGTGGTGATCATACGGCTTCCTGCTGAACTTCGGCTCTTGCGAAATATCCGGTTTACATCGGCTCGCAGAACCACTCGTTCGCCGTCCACGACGGACCGCCTGCGGCGATAGTCGTAATAGCTGGACCGCGATACTTCAAACGCTTTACAGACCATCTCAACCGGCTCCTGCTCACTTAACTGGTCTATCAGCGCGTACGATTCATCTCGTCCGACATCAAGAGAGCGGTAGCTTTTTTAGTATCGATTTCTCC
>LAZR01001999.1_pt1 | contig 12262 bp, 11 predicted proteins | sample 329461 | NCBI WGS metagenome assembly LAZR01 (sample SAMN03002196, study PRJNA259156) | marine sediment metagenome | biome: sea floor; feature: Hydrothermal impacted sediments; material: marine sediment; isolation source: Loki non-amplified sample from Loki's castle hydrothermal vent sediment ...
GCTAAAGCAGATGATTTCATCAACTTTGTTGATGCCGTTGCTAAAAAAGCATTAGAAGTTCAACCAGCTGACGTGGAAGCACTGAAAGAAGTGACTTTAGATTCTGGTGATAGTGTTGAAAAAACTCGTCAAGCTCTAGTGGCTAAGATTGGTGAAAACATTCAAATCCGTCGCTTTACAATCTCAACGGTTGAAGATGGCCTAGTCGGTTTCTATCGTCATGGTGATCGTATTGGAACCATGGTTGAACTAGTGGGTGGTACTGAAGAGCTTGCTAAAGACTTAGCAATGCATGTCGCCGCTAATCGTCCACAAGCTGTATCTGCTGAAGAACTTCCACAAGAGTTGCTTGATAAAGAGCGTGACATTGTCGCGACACAAGCGAAAGATAGTGGCAAACCAGATAATATCATCGAAAAAATGATTGAAGGCCGTATGGCTAAATTTGTCAACGAAATCAGCTTAATGGGCCAACCATTCGTTAAAGATCCAGATGTCACTGTTGAGAAATTAGTTAAACAAGCCAATGCAAGCGTAAAAGGTTTCTCTTTTTACGAAGTGGGTGAAGGCATCGAAAAAGCAGAAGATAATTTTGCTGAAGAAGTAATGGCTCAAGCTAGAGGGAAGTAAAGAATGACAAAAATGGGTAGTCAACCAGTTTTTAAGCGTGTCCTGCTCAAACTGAGTGGCGAGGCATTGATGGGGGATGCAGAGTATGGTATCCAGCCAGAAGTGATTTCCCGTTTTGCAAAAGAAATCTCTGAGCTCAATGCCGAAGGCGTTGAGCTTGGAGTTGTCATCGGTGGTGGTAATATTTTCCGCGGTGCCGGTTTAGCTGCAAATGGTATGGATCGTGTTAGCGCTGATCATATGGGCATGCTAGCGACAGTACTTAATGCCTTAGCGCTTCAAGATGCACTTGAGCGAAATGGTACGTTTTGTCGAGTGATGTCAGCGATTAGAATTCACGAAGTTTGTGAAGATTATTTACGTCGCCGGGCCATCCGTCATTTAGAAAAAGGACGTGTGGTTATTTTTGCTGCTGGTACTGGTAATCCATTCTTTACGACTGACTCAGCAGCGAGCTTACGTGCTGTTGAAATCGGTGCAGAACTGATGCTAAAAGCCACACAAGTCGATGGTGTTTATGATGATGATCCGCGTAAAAATCCAAATGCCGTTAAGTATGACGAATTGAGTTACGATGAAGTCATCAACAATCGACTTGGAGTTATGGATACAACAGCTGTTGTAATGTGTCAGGAACAGAATATTCCTCTACGTGTGTTCGATGTACACACAGAAGGTAACCTAACTAAAATAATTCATGGCGAAAAAGTCGGTACGTTAGTTAAATAGGAACAATAATGATCGAAGATATTAAAAAAGATGCGGCCAGTCGCATGTCTAAAAGTGTCGCGGCATTAGGCTCATCAATGGCTAAGGTTCGTGCTGGACGGGCACATACTAGTCTGCTTGACCATTTACAGGTACCTTACTATGGTTCAGATGTACCGCTTAGCCAAGTAGCGAATGTAGGTATAGAAGATTCAAGAACACTGTCAGTCACACCGTGGGAAAAAGACATGGTGTCAGTCGTTGAAAAAGCGATCATGAATTCTGACTTGGGTGTGAATCCAAATAGTGCGGGGATGACTATTCGTATTCCTATCCCGCCATTAACAGAAGAACGTCGTCGCGATTTAGTGAAAGTGGCAAAGAATGAGGCTGAAAATGCCCGCGTTGCTGTGCGTAATATCCGACGTGATGCAAATAGCACATTGAAAGATCTTCTTAAAGAAAAAGAGATTTCTGAAGATGAAGAGCGTGGTGCAGTTGAAGAAATTCAAAAATTAACTGACGCTACCATCAAACAAATTGATGAAGTATTAGCAGAAAAAGAAACGGATCTAATGGAGGTGTAACCCGTCAGGGTTACACTTTTTCAGTACACAATATGCCTACTGAAGCTAACTGTATTCCTCAACATATTGCTATCATTATGGATGGTAATGGCCGTTGGGCTAAAAAACGTCTGCAACCCCGATTCATGGGGCATAGGGCTGGTGTTAAAACAGTCACAGATGTTGTTAAGCGCTGCGCTCAGTTAAATGTGAAAGTCCTCAGCTTATTTGCATTTAGCAGTGAAAACTGGCGGCGACCTAGTAAAGAAGTTTCTTTACTTATGGAATTGTTTGGCCATGCGCTTGATAATCAAGTAAAAAAACTGCATGAAAACAATATCCAGTTCAGGATCATTGGCGATGTCAGTAAGTTCTCGACTAATCTGCAAAAAAAAATCTCAGAAGCGGAGCAGCTCACCGCAAAAAATACCGGCTTGATTGTTAACATCGCGGCTAACTATGGTGGCCGCTGGGATATTTGTCAGTCTGTACGTCAATTAGCCAGTAAAGTGCTCAGCGGAGAACTTGAGCCTGATTCCATTTCTGAAGAAGATATTCAATCTCACTTATCGACAGCTGTCTTACCTGAGCCAGACCTCTTTATCAGAACTGGTGGCGAGCAACGTGTTAGTAATTTCTTACTGTGGCAATTAGCTTACACAGAATTTTATTTTACTGATGTTTTATGGCCTGAGTTTGATGCTAAACAACTTGATTTAGCAATAGATTCTTTTACTCATCGTGAACGCCGTTTTGGGCGGACATCTGAACAACTACAGGAAAGTCCCAATGCTTAAACAGCGCTTATTAACCGCTGCTATTCTGATTCCACTGGTTGTCTGGGCGATATTTGCCAGTTCATTGACGTCGTTCACTGGTCTAATCGTGGCTGTTGCGCTGATAGCTGGCTGGGAGTGGTATGAAGTTCTAGGCATTAAAAGTCCTGCACTGCGCGTTATTTTAATGATAGATCTACTCGCTGTATTTTATCTGGCACTTACCCAAGTTAATCCTCACTTTACAATCAGTATTGGGATTCTTCTATGGACGCTTGCTGCATTAGTGATTTTAGGATTCGCATCTAAGACAGGGGCGGCTTATCTCACATCCCTTTTTAGAAATAAAATATTTGGCATCATCATCAGCGTCCTTGTGCTTACTATATTTGTGGTGTCGTCAGTCACAATCAAAGCCATGGGTGCTCCGGGAGCATTTTTATTCTTGTTTGCTTTAGTGACTGTCTGGCTAGCGGATACGGGTGGTTATTTTGCGGGTAAACAGTTCGGCAAACATTCACTAGCGAGTAGTATCAGTCCGAATAAAACATGGGAGGGTGTCGCTGGTGGAGTCGCTTTTGCCTCTATTTGGGCAGTCGGTTTTTACCTGATAGCTGAACCCTCAAATATGAGTCTTGTATCGTGGTTTTTTATCAGCTTGCTAACCGTACTCGCTGCTATTGTGGGAGACTTATTCGAGAGCCTATTTAAGCGTGCATATGACGTTAAAGATAGTGGCCATTTATTACCCGGTCACGGTGGTATGTTGGACCGAGTTGACAGCTTATTAGCGGCTATACCCGTTTTTGCATTTATCGTTCTCTTAATGAGTAGCCTTGCATGAAAGCAGTCACCATTCTAGGTTCAACTGGATCTATTGGTGTGAGTACGCTTGATGTATTAAGTCTGCATCCTGAAAAATATACCGTTTTTGCACTAACGGCCAATTGCTCTGTTGAGACGATGAGCAAGCAATGTCTTCAGTTTAAACCTCAGTTTGCCGTTATGTTAGACGACGACTCTGCCCAAACCCTGACGTCATTATTGAAAAAAAATGGTTGTAACACGGTTGTGTTGAGCGGAAAAAAGGCACTAGAAGAAGTCTCTGAATCAGCTGATACCGACATTGTTGTTGCTGCCATTGTTGGTGCTGCCGGATTACTACCAACATTAGCTGCCGCACGTGCAGGTAAACGAATTTTACTTGCAAATAAAGAAGCACTGGTGATGAGTGGGGCACTGTTCATGAAAACAGTTGCTGATAATGGTGCAACGCTGTTACCAGTAGATAGTGAACATAATGCACTTTGGCAATGCTTACCTGTGGCTAATGAGCAATATCACGACTTCAACAACAAAGGTGTTCGTCGTTTGATATTGACCGCTTCTGGTGGACCATTTCGTGATTGGGATATTGAGACGCTAGACAGCGTCACGCCAGAACAAGCTATCGCTCACCCTAATTGGTCAATGGGGCAAAAGATCTCAGTAGATTCTGCCACCATGATGAATAAAGGACTAGAAGTCATCGAGGCTCATTGGTTATTTGGATTGAAAAGTGAGCAAATCGATGTTGTTTTGCATCGACAAAGTGTAATTCATTCGATGGTGGATTATGACGATGGATCCGTACTCGCTCAGATGGGTAACCCCGATATGCGTACGCCTATCGCGAATACGCTGGCTTGGCCAGAGCGGATCGATTCTGGTGTTGAGCCACTTGATTTAGTGAAAGTAGGACGTCTTGATTTTTCTGCAGCAGAATTCATGCGCTTTCCCTGCTTAAAACTTGCCTATGAAGCTCTCAATGCCGGTGGCACAAGTACGACTATCCTAAATGCAGCAAATGAAATTGCGGTTGAGGCATTTTTGAGCAAAAAGATCCGCTTTACGGCTATCGGTGAGGTCATTCAAAATGTGCTTAAAGGGCTTCCTAGTGAAAATGCTGACTCACTGGAGATAGTGCTTGAAACTGATGCTAAAGCAAGGCTCTTAGCTGAACAACAGGTCGCACTGTGCAATCATTAATTTTCTTTGTTATTGCCCTTGCCTTACTAGTCGTCATTCACGAGTACGGACATTTTTGGGTAGCACGACGTTGCGGTGTTAAAGTGCTTCGCTTCTCCGTTGGCTTTGGTAAACCCATTTGGAAAAAGATTGGCAAAGATGGTGTCGAATATGTATTAGCCCCAATACCTTTGGGTGGCTATGTGAAAATGCTGGACGAACGAGAAATGCCTGTTGAGGAAAACTTAACTCAGTTTGCATTTAACCGACAGTCCTTAGCTAAGCGCTTTGCAATTGTTCTTGCAGGGCCTGTAGCCAATTTACTGTTTGCCATAGTCGCTTATTGGTTCTTACTTGTGGTGGGCATTCCAGGTATTAAACCTGTTATTTCTGAAATAGTACCTCAATCTATAGCTGCTGATGCGGGCTTAACTGCAGGCGACACAATCAAATCAATAGGGGGGCAAGATACACCCACCTGGAATAGTGTATTTAAAGCATTACTATTAAAAGCCGAACAGGGCGGTGATATTGATATTGAGGTTTTAACAGACAACGTGTCCACGCCACATAGAATTAGCGTGCCGAAACTTGATATTGAAGATGCACCCACAGTTCTCAATAAAGTAGGCTTGATTCCCTTACGTCCAGTATTGAATCCGGTCTTAGGCAAAATTGTTGATGGGATGCCCGCTCAAAAAGCCGGCCTAAAAACAGGTGATGTCTTGCTAAGTGCTAATGGTCAACGGCTTAGCACTTGGTCTGAGTGGGTGAATGTTATTCAGCAACATCCGAATAAAACACTTGAGATTAGATTGTTAAGACAACAGCAAGAAATGACGTTTAGTGTTACGCCGCAGGCTGGTGATGATGGTCAAGGATTAATCGGTGCTGGTGTTGATACGACAAAGACTACGGTGCCGGACGAGCTCAAATCCGAGCTTAGATACGGTCCTATCCTCGCATTTCCTCAAGCTGTTATGAATACATGGGATTTCTCAGTATCAACACTTACAAGTTTATGGGGAATGATTAAGGGCACAGTATCGACTGATAATTTAGGAGGCCCAATCAGCATTGCTAAAGTTGCTGGAAGTTCAGCAGAACAGGGGTGGATGAGTTTTGTTAGCTTTTTAGCGATGATAAGTATTACACTCGGCATTCTAAACTTATTACCCATACCCATGCTAGATGGTGGTCATCTATCGATGTTTATTATCGAAGCAATCCGTGGAAAACCTTTGAGTGAGACGACACAAGTTCAAGCTCAAAAAATTGGCATGATTATATTGCTTGCAGTGATGTTTGTTGCATTTTTCAATGACTTATCGAGACTGTTTGGATAATGGCATTATTGCAGGTACACTTAGCGTTTCTCGAACAGATGGCTATTGCTTACAACAATGAATAAATTACTCACTATCCTTTTATTTTTCTCATCAATAGCTCTAGCCAAGGCTGATACTTTCACTATTGAAGATATCCGCGTAGAGGGACTTCAGCGTATATCAGCAGGTACGGTTTTTAATTATTTACCTGTCAAAGTTGGTGACACGATGACAGATAATGATGCCAAAGGCATTATTCGATCATTATTCAAATCCAAGTATTTCAATGATGTCCAGGTTGAAGAAGTAGATAATGTTCTTGTGATTAAAGTGCAAGAAAGACCGGCAATTTCCAGTATTGAATTAGTTGGTAACAAAGACATGGATTCAGCTGAGCTACTAAAGTCACTTCGTGGCATCGGCTTTGGTGAAGGACAAGTATACGAAAAAGCGATGCTTGAGCGTGTTGAACTTGAGTTAGAAAGACAATATTTCAGCCGTGGGAAATATGGCGTCACCATTAATTCTGAAGTCACACCACTATCGCGGAATCGGGTTGCTATCAGAATTACTATGGCTGAAGGTGTTGTTGCGACAATAAGTGATATAAATATTGTCGGCAATCATGCTTATTCTCAAAAAGAATTGACGGTCGACTTCCAAACCAGCACTGGTTCAATGCTGTCCTTCTTAACCAAGGATAACCAATATTCTCGTCAGAAGCTGTCAGCAGATTTGGAAACATTGAGATCATTTTATTTGGATCGTGGTTATGTGGACTTTCAAGTCGAATCAACACAGGTCACAATCAGTGATGACAAAAAGCATATGTTTATCACTATCAATGTTTCTGAAGGTGAAAAATACAAAATTAATCAAGTAAGGTTAGCAGGTAACTTGATTGTGCCAGAAGATGAGCTATTTCCATTAGTAACGATTAGAGAAAACTCAATTTTTTCTCGTAAAGCCATCACGAGAACAACTGAAAACCTTACAAACCGGTTAGGAAATGACGGCTATGCCTTTGCTAACGTCAATGCGGTGCCAGACATTAATCGTGAAACTAGAGAAGTTGATTTGACGTTTTTTGTTGATCCAGGTCGTCGCGCATATGTAAGACGAATTAATATCTCAGGTAACAGCAAAACACGTGATGAAGTATTGAGACGTGAGTTCAGACAACAAGAGTCGGCATGGATTTCTACAGAAAAAGTGGAACAATCTAAAACAAGAGTTTCTCGTTTAGGTTATTTCGAGAATGTGAATGTAGAAACTAATCCCGTTCCCGGCGTTCAAGATCAAGTCGATTTAGATTTCGGCGTAGAAGAAACACCCTCAGGTAGCTTATCAGCAGGTATTGGCTTCTCACAGTCCGATGGCATTATTTTCAATGCAAATGTCACTCAAAAGAACTTTCTCGGGAGTGGTAAACACGTTCGCTTTGGGTTTAATAATAGTAATATCAATACTGTGTACAGTTTTGGTTACACAAATCCATTTGCTACAGTTGATGGCATCAGCCAAGGCTTTAATGCTTTTTATAGAAAAACAGATGCCGATGAAGCCAACATCGCACGATACACTTTGGATGCCTATGGTGGTGACGTAACATTCGGTATACCTATATCAGAAGATAATCGTATTAACCTTGGGGTTGGTTATGAACATACTGAGGTCGATCTACCTAATGAATTTCGCAATGGGCGAACACTGATTAGACGCTACCAAGACTTTATTGATCGTGAAGGTGATACATTTAATACGGTAACACTAAACCTTGGCTGGTCAAGTGACAGCAGAAATAATGCATTGCTACCTACTAGTGGTATATCACAGAATGTTTCAGCGGAAGTTGCCGTACCAGGACCATCGTTGCAGTATTACAAATTAAAATATAAAGCTAACGCATATCACCCAATTAACGATACCTTTACATTCTCATTGAGAGGGGAGTTTGGTTATGGTGAAGCTTACGGTGACACAGAAGAGTTTCCTTTCTTCCAGAACTTCTATGCAGGTGGTATTAGAAGCGTTAGAGGGTTCCAAGCGAATACATTAGGTGTTAAGGAAAATGATGAGCCATTGGGCGGTAATATGCTTGTGACAGGGGGGGCAGAGATAATATTCCCTGTGCCTTTCATGAAAAAAACCTTAAAATCGTTCCGTCTTAGTGCATTTACAGACGTAGGTAATGTATATGATGTTAACGAGGATTTTGATGCTAGCCTATTGAGGTATTCAGCAGGTCTGTCGGCAATATGGATATCACCTTTCGGTGCTATGTCTTTTAGTGTCGCTGCGCCGTTGAGTAAAGAAGAAGGTGATGAGACAGAAGCATTCCAGTTTTCTCTGGGGTCGACGTTTTAATTAATTATTGGAGTTGAGAGTGAAGAAAATGAAATTTATTTGGCTACTATTTGCATTGTTCGCCCTGTCATCTGTGAGTCATGCTGCAGACTTGAAAATTGGTGTTGTAAATGCTGGTGTAGTGCTTGATAAATCACCACAAAAAGCGGCTGCTTTAGCGCGTTTAGAAAAAGAATTCTCTGCAAGAAGCCAATCATTAGAGAAAAAACATAAAGCACTCGTTGCTGCTCAAGATAAACTCTCTAAAGATGGTGCTATCTTAAGTGCGGATCAGCGTCGTGATAAAGAGCGTGATTTACTCAGTGATCAACGTGAACTTAAACGTTTGCAAGATGAGTACAGTGAAGATTTATCAATTCGTCGTAATGAAGAGTTGCGTAAACTGGAAAAGGATATTGCTGAAACTATTGTTGATTTAGCAAAAAAAGATTCTTATGACCTTGTTTTATATCAAGGCGTTATTTTTGCTAGTGATAAAGTAGACATTACAGATAAAGTACTAACCATGTTGAAAGCAAAAAAATAGAGTAGCGCCATTGTGAGTTTTACAATTGCTGAGATAGCACAGCACATTAATGGTAAGATTGTCGGCGACCCAAATTATATTATCTGCGGCGTCGGCACACTTTCTAGCGCAACATCAACACAACTCAGCTTCCTTTCAAATAATAAATATAAGAAGTTTCTTTCAGAGTCTAAAGCGGGTGTCATTATTGTTGGTGAAGGTTTAGCCAATAGTGTCAACACAAATGCCATTGAGGTTGCCAACCCATATGTAGCTTATGCAAAAGCAGCTACATTCATATGTGTCGATGAAAAACAGCTAGCCAAAATACATCATACTGCATGGATAGATGATTCCGCCTCAATTGGTGCGAATGTTTCAATTGGACCAAATGTTTCGATAGCAGAGAATGTGACAATTGCTAATAATGTGAGAATAGCTGCCGGGACCGTTATTGAGCATGATGTTAGTATTGCAGAGTCAAGTGATGTGCGAGCAAATGTCACAATTTGTTATGGCAGTAAAATTGGCGCTCATGTTCTTATTCATCCCGGTGTTGTTATCGGTGCCGATGGTTTTGGCATTGCTAACGACAATGGCCGCTGGATTAAAGTACCTCAATTAGGTTCAGTCGTTATATCTGATTATGTTGAGATTGGTGCAAACACGACTATAGATCGCGGTGCGATTGATGATACCTTTATTGCTGAAGGGGTTAAGCTCGATAACCAGATTCAAATTGCTCATAATGTTAAAATAGGCAAACACACTGTTATTGCGGGTTGTGTTGGGATTGCTGGGAGTACAACTATCGGTGAGAACTGTGCAGTCGGTGGTGGATCAGGCGTTGCTGGTCATTTAGATATTGCTGATGGTGTACAATTAATGGGTATGAGCATGGTCACCAAGTCGATCAGAACGTCAGGTGTTTATTCGTCCGGAATACCATCTGAACCTAGTCATACATGGCAGCGTAATATAGCAAGATACCGTCAACTTGATAAGCTATTTGACAGAGTCAAAGCATTGGAAGTGACAGAAAAACCTCAGTCCTAATATGTAGTTGTGTGTATTTTCCTTTACCAAAAGGGGGACTCAAAGTAACATTGTCGCTCTTTTATTAAAATAATACGTCCAAGGATTTGAGCTTGAACACGATTGATATACACGAAATTCAGCGGCTGCTACCTCACAGATACCCATTTCTATTAATAGATAGAGTGCTGGAATTTACCCCAGGTGAGCATCTTGTTGGTATTAAAAATGTGACATTTAATGAGCCGCATTTCACCGGTCATTTCCCTCAACGCGTCATTATGCCTGGTGTATTAATTCTAGAATCCTTAGCACAGGCCACAGGTCTACTTGCATTTAAAACAGCTGATGCTATACGCTCTGATGAGGCATTGTACTATCTTGCGGGTATTGATAACGCGCGATTTAAAAAGCCAGTAGAGCCTGGTGATCAATTAAAACTGGAAGTAAAACTGATCAAGAACAAACGTAATTTATGGAAATTCACTGGTGAAGCCAGTGTTGATGGTGAAATTGTCGTATCGGCAGACATTATGTGTGTTAATCAAGAAATGCCAAAGTGATTCATCAAACAGCTATTATCGATCCCTCTGCGAACATCGCTGACAATGTCAGTGTCGGCCCCTACACCATCATAGGCGCTGATGTTGAAATAGGCGATGGCTGTGAAATTATGTCCCATGTTGTGATTAATGGTCCAACAAAGATTGGTAAACACAATCGTATATTTCAGTTCGCCTCAATCGGGGAAGAACCTCAAGATAAAAAATTTCACGGAGAAAAAACCTTCCTTGAAATTGGTGATAACAATCTTATTCGTGAGTCAGTAACGATCAATCGCGGTACGTCTCAGGGTGGTGGAGTGACTCGTATTGGTAATAATAACTGGATAATGGCCTACGTCCACATAGCCCATGATTGTTTGATTGGTAATGATAATATCTTTGCCAATAATTCTTCTTTAGCAGGTCATGTTGAAATAGATGATTTTGTTATCCTCGGTGGATTCACGTTGGTTAGTCAGTTCAACTATATGGGATCGCATTCATTTAGTGCGATGGGCAGTGTTATATCTAGGAACGTACCACCATACGTATTGGTATCTGGACACATGGCAAAACCATTTGGTACCAATGTAGAAGGTTTACGTCGTCGTGATTTTAGTGATGAGCAAATAAAAAATATTAAAATGGCTTATAAGATGCTCTACCGGTCAGGACTGAAAATCGAAGAAGCACAGCAACAGTTGTCTGACATTCAACAAGTGTCAAATGAGATTACTATGATGCTCGATTTCTTGAGTAAGCAAAAAGGTGGCATCATCCGATAGTGTTCGGATGAGGCCACGTACATTTAATCTATTCGTTATTTGGTGTAGAGCTGATTTTATGGATGCTCAAATCAGCTCCTTCATATTCTTCTTCTTGGCTTAGACGAAGCCCCATTATTACTTTCAGCAAACCATAAATCACGTATCCGCACATGCCCGCGATGCTGCTACCGAGTGTGGTTCCTATCAATTGAGAGATAAGACTGACTCCGCCCATACCTCCAAGTGCAACTGACCCAAAGATTCCTGCTGCAATACCACCCCATACACCACAAAGTCCATGTAACGGCCACACACCAAGAACATCATCAATCTTCCATTTGTTTTGAGTAAGCGTGAATGTGAAAACGAACAAGCCACCAGCAATAAGACCAGTCATCAGCGCTCCAAGTGGATGCATAACATCTGAGCCGGCACATACAGCAACGAGTCCCGCAAGTGGACCATTATGAACAAATCCAGGGTCATTTTTCCCCACCAATAACGAGGCTAAAATTCCACCGACCATTGCCATCAAAGAATTAACAGCTACCAAACCACTTATGCCATCGATTTCTTGTGCTGACATAACATTAAAGCCAAACCAACCCACCGTTAGAATCCAAGCGCCAAGTGCTAGAAATGGAATATTTGAAGGTGGGTGAGCAAAAATTTCGCCTCGCTTACCATATCGGCCATGTCTAGGCCCAAGTAGAATAACTGCGGCAAGAGCAATCCATCCGCCCACAGCATGGACAACCACAGACCCAGCAAAATCATGAAAGCCGTATGCGAAATGATTCTCAAGCCATGATTGAATACCATAGGCGCCGTTCCAGCTAATACCCTCAAAAAAGGGATAGACGAATCCTGCGATGAAAAATGTAGCGATAAGTTGAGGATTAAACTTCGATCTTTCAGCTATACCACCAGAAACAATAGCTGGAATGGCGGCAGCAAATGTGAGTAGAAAAAAGAACTTAACTAAGGAATACCCATTATTTTCACTGAGAACAGGTGCTGTATCAAAG
>LAZR01002000.1_pt1 | contig 12255 bp, 7 predicted proteins | sample 329461 | NCBI WGS metagenome assembly LAZR01 (sample SAMN03002196, study PRJNA259156) | marine sediment metagenome | biome: sea floor; feature: Hydrothermal impacted sediments; material: marine sediment; isolation source: Loki non-amplified sample from Loki's castle hydrothermal vent sediment ...
CTTTGTATACAGTGCGGCACAGAAATCAAAGGTGGGAATGAGCACTGCTTTGAATGTAACCACTGTTCAATTTCTTGTTGTAGTTATTGGGTTGAATGTTTCTGTTGTTGTACCAAGGAACTACATTGTAGTGATTGTGGGTGTGGTGATATTGATTGTGGTTGCTCTTGTTGTTGTGTACATTGTACCAAGTGCTCACATGGAACGGCACAAAATTGCAATGAACTTTGTTATTGTTGTTGTGTTACGAAAAGAATAAACACAGACGGACACAAGGCTGATAAAAAAGTAATAGCATTTCTTGAGAGTTCCTCTGAAGATTCAATAATGAACCTCTCTTATACTTCTATCTTAGGCGACGAACAAATATTACCTGAGATTGGTAAGTTTTATATGCTCCAATGCCTTGACAACGAGGATGAATTAAGAGAGGAGTTTACTAGAAAACTAGCACAAAAGATATTGAATTATCTCGTAGTTAGTTGTGCTGGAGAGATGAGATATTGTCGCTCTGAAACAGTGGGAAACATTACTGACCTTGGTGGGGATGCTCAAGCACTTGTTCTAACTGTGATGAAGGAACCAAAATACGGGTCACGAGATTTCTTATGGTGTGTGGGTTATAATCTAGCACAAGAATTTGGATATCCAAGAATTACACAAGCACTCTTCGAAATATTTGATACTTTCGAGTGGAAGAGTAGTTCTGTTGGTGTCGATGTCCTCAGTTGGTCGAGTCGTTCTGTTGGTGGGGTTAAGTGGGCCAATATTGCTAAGGTAGCCAATCAATTTGCTACTGGTGAATTCAATGATATTATTTTTGTTGATGGAGTCATGTCTATTGTTCACAACAGTAATTGGGCATTCAATAAATATTACAATAAAGATTGTAATTATCTTGGGCTCCAGAGTCTCCTAGATTATAAACGAGACGCTACAAGAGAATCAATTTTCAAACTTCTAACTGATTTAGGGATCAAAGAAAAGCAGCTTGAGACGGCTACCATCACCATCGACGGCCTGTCCGCCAGGGTAGTCATCCACGAGGATCAGACCACCAATTTCGGACAGCTCGTGGCGAAGCCCCCCGCCAACGCCGAGGATAATGACAACGCTGCGCGCACAGACGAGGAGGTAACCCCTTTCAGTATCACCATTGAAAGCATTGAGCTGACCGACGGCACCCTCCGCTTTGCGGATTACTCACTGCCGTTGCCCTTCTCAACGAGCATCCACACCCTGAGCGGACAGATATCGACCTTGAACTCCACCTCGGATCAGCCGGCGCGTGTGGACCTGGAGGGTCAGGTCGCAGAGTATGGCCTGGCGCGCGTCGAAGGCGCCGTCGATGCCTGGAATCCCAGCCGCGCAAGCAATCTGCAACTGACGTTCCGCAACCTTCAGATCCCGGAATACTCCCCTTACACGGTGCATTTCGCGGGCCGCAAGATCGCGGGGGGTACCATGGATCTCGATCTCGATTATACGGTCGAAAGCAGACAACTCGACGGACAAAACAACCTGGTGCTCCATGACCTGAAGCTCGGAGAAAAGATGGCCTCCAGCAACGCCATGGACCTGCCACTCAACCTCGCCATTGCCCTGCTCCAGGACAGCGACGGCGTGATTGATCTCAATCTCCCGGTGACCGGGAATGTCGGCGACCCGGAATTCGACTTCAACCAGGTCATCCGCCAGGCACTGGGCGATGCCATTATGTCTGTCATCACTGCTCCGTTCAGTTTTCTGGCAAACCTCGTTGGCGCGGATTCGGAGAACTTGGGCCAGGTTGAATTCGCGAAGGGGCGCACCGACCTGCTCCCACCCCAGCGTGAGCGCATCGCCAAGCTCCGCGCGGCCCTCAATCAGCGCCCGGCGCTGGCCCTGGAGCTTGCCGGTCCCTTCAGTCGAAATTTTGATGGCCCAGCCCTGCAACGTAAAAAAGCTATAGAAGCCCTGCGGCAAAGATTGGCTGAGGCGGATCGCGACGTTGCGGATCCCAGCCTAACAGCCGAGTCCAATCAGAGTATTGTCGAGACGATGTTCAGCTCGTATTACCCGGAAACTGACTTGGAGGCAGTCCAGGCGCGTTTCACTGAAAAACAGAATGAGTCATCCGGCGGAGCGGAATTGGACGCCCTGGTCTATCGCAATCACCTGGCCGAACGGGTCATCACCGCACAATCCATTACCGACCCTGAGCTCGAAGCCATCGCCAATGCCCGCGCATCAGCGGTAAGGGACGCCCTGGTCGACCCAAATGCGGATGTCAGTATCGCACCTGACCGCGTGCGTCTTCTGAATCCTAAAGAGATCGATTCAGTGGACGGCGAGCGCATTGCCATGAAAGTGGGTATCACTGCGAATTGAAGCAAGCGACTGCGTATTCCAGACCAAGATTGAGAAGGTGATCTAGCTAAAAGCCTGCTTTTCGCCCGCTTCCGGTTCACTTCCCTCATCACCAAACCCTTCTGCATTATTGCGGGAACGTCATTTGGCGATTGCCATGGCCCATGCCAGCTTAAAAATGTGACGTAGTTCACCGAATTCTCAAAACCGGTGTGCAGGGGCTTGATGATATCCTGGGTGGTGGCATACCTGAATATTCCTTCAACCTCATTAGTGGGTCTCCAGGCTCGGGCAAGACGACGTTGTGCCACCAGATCATGTTCGCTTTGGCAACGCCTGAGCGGCCTGCACTATTCTTCACAGCGTTTGGCGAACCGCCATTGAAGATGCTGCGTTATCAGCAGCAGTTCACGTTTTTCGACACCGATAAGGTCAATGAATCGATTCGCTTCATCAATCTGAGCGCCGACGCCGCGACGGGCGATTTTAATCAGGTACTGGCGCGCATCACCCAGGAGATTGAGGCTTACTCTCCAGCGTTGGTCTTTGTCGATTCGTTTCGCTCAGTTTTACGGGAGGCAGAACACCAACCCGAAGATGCAAACAACCTGCAACGATTCCTACAGCTACTTGGGCTGCAACTGACCGGCTGGCAGGCCACCTCCTTCCTGATCGGAGATTTTTTGTCGGACAGCGGCTCCCACCAGATCTTGACTGTCGCTGACGGTCTGCTGTCACTGGAACAATCTATCGAGCGGAATTCGATGGTGCGCAAGATCCAGGTTATGAAAATGCGCGGTCAGGCAACCCTGCCAGGAAAGCATGCGTTCCGCATTTCCAGTGATGGGATCAATATCTTTCCGGCGACGATCATTCACAAAGGTCCTGAAGATGTGGGGGAGGTATCAAAGGCGTTACTCTGCAAAAAGCGAGTCACCATGGGCGTGCCGCACCTTGACGACATGCTGGGCGGCGGCTTGCCGTCGGGCCATTCGTTGCTGATTGCGGGCCCGTCAGGGTCGGGAAAGACTATCCTTGCCACTGCCTTCCTGGCCGAAGGCGCACGCATCAGCGAACCCGGCGTGATTGTCGCGTTTGAACAAACGCCTGGCCAGTCCTGGCTCCGCACGCTCGGAGACATGATTCAAGGCCAACAAATTGGCTTGATTAATCTCCGCGCCCTGGATCTGTCGGTCGACGAGATCATACAGCGCCTGACTCACGTCATTAAGGAGAGAAAAGCAACCAGGGTGGTCATCGATTCGCTGTCCGGGTTCGAACTGGCAGTGGCACCCACATTCCGAAAGGATTTTCGCGAGTCGCTGTTTCGCATGATGGGGATACTCTCCGGCTTGGGTGTAACGGTGCTAATGACGTCGGAACTCGAAGACCGCTATACCGATCTGCGCTTCAGCCCCTACGGAGCTGCGTTTCTCACGGATGCGATCATCGTACAGCGCTATATAGAGGTTGAGAGCCGCTTAGAGCGCGTCATGTCGGTCGTCAAGGTGCGTGGCAGTTCTCACAGTGCCGAAATCAGACGTTACGATATTACGGATAAAGGTATCGTCATCGGTGATCCGGTGTCCGGCTTCGAGGGAATCCTCGGCGGGCAGCCGACGCGTACAAAAATGACCAAAAGCGTTGAGTGAGGTAAGGCGGGATGAGTAAGAAGAGATGCAAAGATCAAAACACCGGGACAGAACCGACCGTTCCTAGTCGTGCGGAGGCTGCCCAAGCGCGCAAACATGCCGCAGACTTGCGCCAAAGCAGCGCTGACCTGCGTAAAAAACCCACCGGGCTGCGCCAAAGTGCCGCAGATCAGCGCGAAGATATCGCAGATCAGCGCGAAGATATCGCAGATCAGCGCGAAGATATCGCAGATCAGCGCGAAGAGGCTGCCACCTCCAAAGCCAAGCTCAACACGAGCACCCAGGCACTGTTGAAGGAAGCGAACGAGCGTCTGATTATCGCTTCAGTTAACGCCCAAACCATGACAGAGACCGCCGAACTGGCCAAGGAGCAGATGTCTCATATGGCCGGTCACGATTACCTGACCGGCTTGCCGAATCGTTTGCTGTTGAATGACCGTATGGCGCAATCGATTGCATTCGCGCAGCGTCATAGCAAGAAGGTTGCCCTGGTGTTTATGGATCTGGACTATTTTAAGCACATCAACGATTCGCTCGGGCATGCGGTTGGTGATGCACTATTGAAGTCGATTGCAAAACGTCTGCAAGCCTGTGTCCGCCGCTCCGATACTGCCTGCCGCCAGGGAGGAGACGAATTTGTGGTGCTGCTGAACGAAGTTGAAACTGTGTGTGACGCTGTCGTCTTGGCAGAGAAAATAATCGAAACCATGAGTCAGCCACATCTCGTTAGTGGCCATCAGCTCAACGTTACTTTCAGCATCGGCATCAGCTTCTACCCTGACGACGGTAAAGATCTCGAAACAGTCGCAAGAAACGCCGACGCAGCCATGTATCAAGCCAAGGAAAAGGGGCGCAATACCTATCAGATATTCACTAAGGAAATGGATGCTCGTGCGCTCGCGCGGCATTCCATGGAGCAGGAATTGCACCGCGCACTGGAGCAGAACAGGTTTGTGTTGCATTACCAGCCAAAGGTGAACCTTGAAACCGGATCAATTACCGGCATTGAGGCGCTTATCCGCATTCGGCACTCAGATAATCAACTCGTTTACCCGGAGCACTTCATCAGCATTGCTGAGGATTGCGGCCTGATTCTGCCGATCGGCAGATGGGTTCTTCATGAAGCCTGTAGGCAGACACAGGCATGGTTGCAAGCCGGATTCGACATTAGCCAGATAGCGGTCAACGTCTCGTCCAACGAGTTCCTTAGCCAGGACTTTTTCGCCGGTGTCCTTTCCGTACTCCATGAAACGGGCCTGGACCCGCGCCATCTGGAACTGGAAATTACGGAAAGTGGACTTATGAAAGACACTGCGAAGGTGATGGCGATCTTGCACGCACTCAAGAAACTCGGCGTGCGGATTGCTATTGATGATTTTGGCACAGGTTATTCCAGCCTGAGTTATCTGGCGCGTTTTCCTCTCGACACGCTGAAAATTGACCAGTCATTCGTACAAAATCTGGATGACGCCTCACACGATAAAGAAAATGCGATCATCAGCGCCGTCATTGCGATGGGCGAGAGTCTAGAGCATCGTGTCGTGGCCGAGGGAATAGAAACGAAACAACAACTTACCTTTCTGCAATCTAAAAACTGCACCGAGGGACAAGGTTATTATTTCAGCCGACCTTTGGCTGCGGAAGAGATCACTGCATTGATGGTAGCCACTATTTGATGTCAGATTCAGTCACGGGCACGGGGATAAGAGATACAATTAGGCGTACTGACATGCTGGCCATGTTTGATCAAGTTCAGGGTCTTTTCACAATGCCCGAAGCAGTCTTAGAAAGGGGTTTCTAGCCAAACATTATGGGCGCGCATGTATAAAGTTATCTTTACCAGCGATCGATGACCGAGTGATCGCGTAACGTGAAGTGTTTGACGACCTGGGCCGTGGCGTTCACAAAATAATCTTGTGGAGAGCGGCATTGCCGTGGATTAAGACCGCCTTATACAAAATGTCCAATAATCAGTTTCTTCTACGGTATTCCGATTCGAGTCAAGCGCGACACGGCCGATCAGGATCTGATGTGCCGTGGCCCATGCAAAAGGGTCGCCCTTCGGCATTCAGTGATACCACCCCTCTCACTCTAAAGACCCGAGCCAGCAGAGTCTCTGTAATCACCTGTCCCGGCGTGCCTGCGGCTTCTATCTGCCCATTCTCCAGTACCATTACATGATCGGCAAATTGAGCGGCCTGATTCAGATCGTGCAAAGACATAATCACAGTCAGGCCGCGACTTTTATTCAGCTCGACCAGGAGTTCCAGTACTTCTAGCTGATATCCCCAGTCCAGATAGGTTGTAGGCTCATCCAGCAACAAAATGTCGGTCTGCTGTGCCAGCGCCATGGCGATCCACACGCGCTGTTGCTGCCCTCCGGATAATGACGTTACCGGACGTTCCGCAAGCGCCTCCACGCCGGTCATATACATGGCTTGCTGGCATGCCTCGCGGTCTTCTCGCCCATCACGTTGCCACCATTTTCGGTGGGGGAAACGGCCCAGCGCGACCAGGTCCCTCACAAGAATACTTTCGGGCACGATGGGTTTCTGGGGCAACATAGCCAGACGAAGCGCCAGCTCATTGCGGCTCCACAAAGACAAGGGCTGCCCCTCGAGCAATACCTCGCCCTGGCGTGGGGCTATTAATCCTGCAAGCCCTTTGAGCAACGTACTTTTGCCTGATCCGTTAGGGCCAACCAGGCAACTGATCTCGCCTGCTGGTATTGTCAGTGATAGCTCGTGCACGACGTCGCTACTGCCGTATGCAAGAGTGAGTCGATCAGTACGTAACATAGCTTGTTTCCTGCGGCTTTTCCGGGTGGCGCATTACGGCTGACGGGATAGCAAATAAAGAAAAAATGGCACGCCCAGTGCAGCCGACACCACACCAACGGGTAACTCATAAGGCGCGAAAATAGTCCGCCCTAAGGTATCGGCCACAACCGCCAGCGTGGCACCCAGAGCTGTGCACATCAGGCACTGAACCAACAGACCTGAGCCGGCCAGGCGTCGGCTGATGTGGGGCACCAATAACCCGATAAATCCTACCGGGCCAACAATGCCCACAGCGCTTGCGGCCATCAGCGCGGCCACCACCAGGGCGATGGCGCGCCAACGGTTAAGATGAAGCCCAAGGCTGCGTGCCTGCTCGTCTTCCAGTTGCATAGCGCTAAGTGGCCGCAACAAAATCAACACGCCGATCATTCCTAGTGCTGTCCAGGGTAGCAAAGCCTTTAAGTGCGCCCAGGTAGTGCCGTACAGTGAGCCCGCCAGCCATTGCGCCACCAGTTCGGTGTGTGCGTGCCCCCAAAATGCCAGGCCGCCGGTGGTCAGTGCGTGGAGCATGCCAGCCAATACTGCCCCCGTCAGGGTCAACTTCACCGGAGAGAGCCCTCCGTTACGCAGGCTCAAGCCATAGACGGCCAGTGCAGCCAGCAAACCACCGAGCATGGCCAGCAGCGGTAAATACTGAAGTGCAAAGGGAATCCCACCGTAAGGATTGTCGCCCGACTGAATCCAGTCGCCCACCACAAAGGCGGCCACCGCCACCAGACTAGCGCCGCCGGAAATGCCAAGTATGCCCGCTTCTGCCAGTGGATTTCGGGTAATCAATTGCAATAGCCAGCCGGACAAAGCGAAGTGAATGCCGATCACCAGGCCAATCAGGGTTCGGGGTAAACGCAGGTCCATCACCACGCGCTCCACGTGGCTTGAGCCCTCTCCCAGCAATCCGGCCAGGACTTGCTGCCAGCTCAGGTCCGTGGCGCCAAACTGCAGACCCAGCCAGGGCGTCAGAAAAATAAGCCCACACCCAAACCAGAGCAAAATCGTTGTTCGCTGCAGCAACGGTTTTTTATGAGGCTCTCTGGTGTTAGCCACCATGGGCAGACTCACGGGAGTTGAGTAAATACAGCAACCAGGGCGCACCAATCAATGCCGTCAACATCCCCACAGGCAACTCCTGAGGAAATGCCAATTGCCGTGCCAGGGTGTCGGCCGCCAATAACAATAGCCCTCCCAGTAGCGCGCTCAATGGCAACCAATGTTGAAACTGGTCGCGAATCAGGCGCCGCGCGATATGAGGCGCAACCAAGCCAATAAAGATGACCGGGCCTGTCACGGAAACCAGAGCGGCGGCCATGATCAGCGCCAGCAACAGAAACAGTAGCCGCCAGCGCCCAACAGCCAACCCCATGGCCAGCGCCAGTTCGTCATCAAGCTGCAGCACCCGAAAAGGCCGGCGTAGCAGAAGCACTGCCACTAAAGGCAAAATAAGCCACACAGCGACCAGTTTGAGCTGTAACCAGCCCCGCCCCATCAGGCTACCGGCGAGCCAGTAGTAAAGTTCAGCCGCTTCGGAGCCGGATACCAATAAAGTGCCTGTTGTCAGGGCCGTGCATAATGCAGTGACCGCAATACCGGCGAGCACAACCCGCTCGGGCTGGAGCCTGCCGCGACCGGCGATAACAAATGTCAGCATGCCACCCAGAAATCCACCGCCAAGCGAAATAACAGGCAGCCACAAGGCATCGGGAGTAAAGAACGTCTGCGTACCTACCACTCCAAACGCTGCCGCGGCAATCACGCCCGTCAGGCCTGGCGAGGCCAGTGAATTTCGGGTGACCCCTTGCATGATGGCCCCGGCCGCCCCGAGAGCGGCGCCCCCCAGCATGGCGAGGAGATTGCGAGGTAAGCGAAGCTCCAGCACACTGACTCGCTCAATAATGCTGCCCTGCCCTTGCAAAACGCTCCAGAGCGTTTCCGGGGTGGTCCACTGTTGGCCGGCCAACAAACCTATCAAAAAAAGCGCAGCGATCACCAATATCGTCGCGCCATAGATAGGCGTGATGTTGGTTTCGGTGGAGGCTTGCCTCATCGCAACGAGGTCTTGACCGGAGTGATATCCGGGAACAGCAGACGCGTCATATCGTCAAGCACCAGAGATCGTGCAATAGGCCCGGCACTCTCTTTCCAGTGTTGACCAACCTCAAACACCTGATCGTTCTTTACGGCCTGCAGATAGGGCCAAACCGGGTTTAGAGTAAAACCCCGCTGGCGGTTACTCGGTAGCAGAAAAATGACATCCGGGTTCAGGGTCAAAAGTGTTTCCAGGCTGATGCGATAACCCAGCGGAATACCTGAATCGGGATTGGGTGGTGGCCCGCCCACATTATCAAAATGCAGGCGCTCCAACAGCGCCGCTGTCAGAAAGTGATCATAATAGACAAAAGGCGTTTCACCACCGCTGGTAAGAATAGCGACGGTACGACCGCCGGGGCTCTGGGCCGCCAGACTGTTTAGCCGGGTCATAAACTGTTCATTGATCTGCTGTGCCTGTTGCGAACGGCCAAAAGCATCGCCAGCCAGTGCCACAGCATGCAGGCTGTCTTGTAGAGTAATGAGATCCAGCGCCACCATGGGCGCGATGGCTTCGATTTGGGGGCCATCCTTTTCGGTATAGCGTCGGATGGCAAACACCAGGTCCGGAGCAATGCGGGACAAGCGTTCCAGGTTGGGCTGATGTCGCGGTCCGAGACTGGGTATCTTATTCATCTCAGGCCCCAGATAGGCAGGCGTCCCTTCAAGACCAAACGTTGTGATCGCTACGGGTTGAATGCCCAGGGCTCTTGCCACATCTGCACCAAATGTCGATATGGCAGCCGGCCTGGTGGCCGGCTGCGTCAACTCAATGGTTTTACCCCGGTCATCAGTGAGTGTGACAGGGCTGTTTTCCGCCTGGGCCAGCACAGGAAATACAACAGTGACCCAGGTTATTGATATCAACAACCGGCGCCATAAGCCTCGTCCTGCCTTGATCCGGATTCTCTCTTTATCAGCATTGATGGCGTTCGATAGCATAGTTAAAAAAATCAATAGTGTTTGGGCAGGCAGTTTAGGCGGCCGGATCAGAAGTCCAGTTGTGCTTCCAGAATGAGGCTTCGCCCAGGCTGCGGCACACGGCCAATCGGGCTCACGTCTACGCCCCGAAAGTAGGCGTCTTCATCCAGCAAATTATTCACCGCCAGGGCCAGGTTCAAGTTACGTCCGTGTCCCACTGCAATATCGCGACCAATGCGGGCGTTTACCAAGTGGTAGTCCGGCAGTTCGCCAGCCCCGCCATCGGCAGTTTCTTTTTTGGTGTTGTCTGCATCGCTAAAGCTGGTGCTGACGTAGAGCCAATTCAGACTGGCGTTCCAGGCTTGGTAGGAATAGACCACATCTGCACTTATCTTGTGCTCGGGGGCGTTCGGCAACTCGTTGCCGGCGTTGTCGCCGCTCAACTGCTCTGTCTTGAGGAAGGTGTACCCCAGACCCAGCTCCAGGTTGGGATTCACCTGCCAGCGGTTATCCAGTTCTATGCCCTGATGCCGTGTTTCACCGAGATTTTCGAAACGGCTTTCGGTGCGATTAAATTGGATCTGGTCATCGTAGTCGATACGGAACAGGGTCGCTGATGACAGCAAATCAGGCGTGAGCTGTACGCGACCGCCCAGCTCGTAGTTCCAGGCCGTTTCATTAGCAACATCGCCGTCACGCGTAGTCTGAGCAATCTGCACCGGTACCAGGGAGCGCTGGCTGTTGGTGAATAAAAAAACGCGGTCTGTTGCCTGGTAGCCAACGGTTAATCCTGGTAGCCACTCGTCGGTATTATTCTCTTCCATGTTTCCGTTCAGGTTGTCACGAAAATCCATGTTGACGTCTTCATAACGCAAACCCGGAGTCACCGTCAGACGGTCGTCCAGAAAGTGCATGGTATCGCTGACGTAAAAAGCCAGCGCCCTGGTATCGAGATGCCAATCCCGCGCAACTGAGCGGGCATCGCTGGCAAATTCGACGCGATTGACATCAAACTCGACGTCTTCTGTCAGGTAACGGGCGCCAAGGGTGATGTCATGGCGACCCTTGCTGATGGCGAGCCGTGGCTCGGTACTGTAAACACGGAAAAGCCTGGGCGAGTCAGCCCGGTGAGTAGAGGCGACGCCGGGATTAAAGACACCGCCCGAACCGCTCAGATTTTGACCAAAAAAGAAAGTGCGATCCGCATCATGAACGAAGTTGCGCCACTGGAATTCAACATCTGGCGTCGGGTTGTAAGTCCAGGTAAACGTCGCGCGGGTCATGTCAGCTTTATAGGCATCGTAAGGCCGTTGACTTTGGGTACGGTCTTGTTCGTAAGCCTCTGGCGTTAATGCGCCAGGCAGCTCGGCATCGACGTTGTAGTACTGAAGCTGGGTGGCGAGTTCGTTCTCGTTGTTCAGGTAGTAGCGGGCGTCTACGATGAAATTGTCAACCTGAGTGTCCGAGCGATCCCGAAAACCATCACCACGCTGGATGTTGGCCTGGAATTGCAGGTCGAGCTTGTCGCTGGCCGGGCCGCCTACGCGGTAGTAGGTGTCGGTAAAGACATTTCCGGTCTCTTCCGCGATGGTTACCCGCTCACGCAGTGTCTGGGAGGTTTCAGCCGGAATCGGGCGTGTTACGAAATTGATAACACCACCGACGTTGTTGGGGCCATAGTGAACGGCCGCCCCACCCCGCACGACATCTACCGCCTCCAGGCTGGGCAGAGTGACCGGGAACAGCGACACACCCACATTACTGTACGGGCCGATCGCGATAGGGTAACCATCGGTCAGGATTTGCAGGCGTTCACTGCGCAGAGGGTTCAGGCCGCGGACCCCGATGTTAGGCAGAATACCGGTGCCGGTTTCATCCAGAACCTGAACCCCGGGGGTCGCTCGCAAGGCATCTTCAAGATTAAGAGCGCCGCGCTTGTGCAATTCTTCTTTGTCGACAACGGTACGTGAACCGGTGTAGGTTTTTTCGGATTCTTCCGTGGGCGCACCCAACCAGTCCCCGGATACGGTTAAAGGCGGTAGCGTAAACGAGTCATTTTCGGCACCAGGGGTCTGTTCCTGTGCCAGCGCTGGCGAACTGACCAGCGCTGCTGAACTGAAAAGTGCGGCAAACGCCAAAGGTACCAGGGAACGCGACCCTGGTCGGAAATGCTCCAGACCGGTCGAACGCGGTATTGTCAGAAAAAACATGCAACCTCCATAACCTACATTATTTGATTAATTTTTATTCCTATCTTGATTGCGAAGTATAATGAGAATAGTTCGCATTACAATAAATTATTCCAATTTAAAGCCCGTATCCTATCTTTCCGATACCGACACCCGAGCTGAAAACGCCGAAAATGCACTTTTCTTTAATATTTCAATAGTATTTGTATTATTGAAATATGT
>LAZR01002001.1_pt1 | contig 12244 bp, 9 predicted proteins | sample 329461 | NCBI WGS metagenome assembly LAZR01 (sample SAMN03002196, study PRJNA259156) | marine sediment metagenome | biome: sea floor; feature: Hydrothermal impacted sediments; material: marine sediment; isolation source: Loki non-amplified sample from Loki's castle hydrothermal vent sediment ...
TATTCAAATCTTGATATAACATTGTTTGAAAATTTACATAAAATCGAGGGATAAGCAAATTACATTAATCGTAAAAAACATCGGTAGTCCTAACTGTTATGGTAATTATAGTGAAAACTCAAATATATGCCAAAAGTGTCATGTACAGTCAAATTGTCAAAAAATATTCCCCCCTCCTAAAGAGCCTGAATGGTGTAATCCGGACTAAATTAAACTTTATCAGAAAAAAGAATGATTGCCCATAAAGAAAAGAAAATAAAGGATTTAACATTAGAACCAAAAATTCCCAATTTTTATGTGGGAGGGGAAAAATGGAATTTCAGTGACGAAATTTATATGAATTTAACTAAAAAAAGAATCAAATCGAACTATAATCCAAAAATCTTTACAACCATAAAAAAAATACCTAATTTAATCCCTAATAAGGAAGTGTTTGGATTATTCTGGAGTACACCTACATTTAAAGATGTAGATTGCTATTATCTTTTACATCTCTCTGACGCAAATAATATTGACTATATTGTTTCGGCGTCTTCCGGGAATACAGTTGAAAGTATGGCGCGTACAATAAAAAAATACAATTCTGAAAAACATAAGAACATCAAGGCAATTTTGCTCGTTCCTGAACTCTCTTCCTATAAAGTTTCAGTAAGTGCGATATATAATAACCCTTATGTTAAGTTTATTGTATTGAAAAATTCTACATTGGATAGTACAAGACAGTTTGCTAGGGAACTTATTGATAGCTTAAATGCTAATTATAAAGTAGTCTGTGCTGATGCTAATAAAAAAACAGCTGCTTATGCTCAGATTGGATTTGCACTAAAAGAGGAAAGATTATTGAATGATAACGTGTGCTATGTACAGACAGTTTCTGGAGGTGTTGGTGCAACTGGATTCATAGAGTCTGCAAATCAATTAAAAGTAAATCCAGAAATTCTTGTAATTCAACCATTTAGTGAAAAATCAACACCAATAGTTGATGCATTATTTCAACATTCAAATGGAAAAGATCCGTTATCAATTTTTAAGAATGGGGAATATACCACTTCCCGAATCGAACCCACGCTTGGAAGTGGACATCCTCTTTATGCTATTGATAAATTCATACAATGGAGGGAAAAAGGAGGAAGAATTATTCCAGGTAGAATTACAAAAGAAGATCTAGTTATGCATAAAGAAAAGATTTTAAATGCTTTGGTAAATGCAGGAGTTTATCCAAATAAAGATATAGGATCTAAATTATATGATCTAGAAAAAAGTGGTTTTATAGCTTTTATCGGAGCAATTGTTTTTGCTAATAAAATTGAATCAAGTAATATTGTTATAAATTTTACTGGAAGATATCCCGATACTGATACATTGATTCCTAGACCTGCTACCCCACATCTTATTTATGAACCCTCAAAAGGAGTTCAGGAACTTATTAAGAATCTGAATCTTCACTAGATTTCTCAGAAACACTTTCAAAAATAACTAGGAAATCATACAAGAATTAAAAATTTAAGCTAAAAATTTAAATAGTTGTCTTACCTTTTAAAATAAGACGAGTGAGATATGGAGCTGACGGTGGGCTTGACCTGCTGAGGAACCTCGCCCCACTCTCCAAGCAAGGTGTAGAGAACTACTACGGTGAGAATCGTAATTTAGCAACTGAAACGACACTGCCTTTCTACGCATATTAATGACTTGGATAAGCCAAAGAAATTGTAGAGAGGAATGGTTGGAACGAGCTAATACCTTGGTGCAAGGCCAAATGAAAACGATGAGGTACTTGGAGCGAGTTTTAGGTTGACCGCTTAGTCTGATGCTCCAACTATTACTTGGTGACGAGTATAGTACAGAAGGGCGGGTATATATCTCAAGCGTCTTTTTTATATATTTAACCTACAGCTTATTTATTAATAGGATACCCACACAACAGGCATTTAAAAGAAAGGATTACCATTTAAAAGTAATTTTAATCTTAAAAATATCAAAATGTTATGAATGGATATAATTTTTGAATGAAATATATAAAAAGCTAAAATGATAAAATAAATATTAAAAAAAAAAAATTAGAAAAAGTTTAATTTTGCCTAAGTTTACTTCTTTTCTTCTTGATTACTATTGTCGATATACCAATTATTGCGCCTAACACTATTAATAAATCATAACCAGGGATCTCTCCAATATCCTCACTTTCCAAGGCAGTCCAATGTAAATCATAAGTGTTTCCCGTATTTTCACCAAAAACTTTAATATAGTAGGTTCCATTCGATGCTACATGAAAATGAGAAAAAAATACCAGAACTATTACCTATTTATTTTATCGCGGGATCTCTAGATCCAATAGGGAGTAAAACTGTTGGGATTAAATCAATGATAAGTCGTCTTGAGAAATACGGCATTAAAGATGTTTCTTTTAAATTCTATAAAGATGCCCGTCATGAGCCCTTTAATGAAATTAACAGAGCTGAAGTTATTAATGATTTAATTAATTGGTTGGATTTTCATTTATAATCTTTAAAAGATAATAAATATCATAAGCGGATATTACCTAAATTAGAACCCTAGAATAAAATTGTTAATAAATATTATTTTTAATGCACTTAAAATGGGGGCTATTTATTTAATTCCTTAAATTTGAGTAACAATTCTTTTTGTTTTTCTGATATTTTTTTAGGTATTTCAATGTTTACGATAATATATTGATCTCCTTTGCCCTTACGACGCATATATGACACTCCTCGATTTTTAATTCGGAATTCAGTTCCAGGTTGAGTTCCTGGAGGTAATGACAGTTCTTTCTCAGTGATTTTTTTTTCCTTATAGTCTAGGGTAGGAACTGTAATTTTTCCACCGATTATCGCAGTTACGATATCGATATTAGTAGGAGTATAAAGATCATTTCCACGTCTTATGAATTTATCATTATCAATAATTCGAACACCTAAGTAAAGATCTCCAGGAATAGCATTTGTAGAAGGTATATGTCCGGCACCCTGAATCTTTAAGTGAACAGAATCTTCTATCCCGGGGGGAATAGGGACGTGAATCGTCTTTTGTTCGGGAATTACTTTTTTTCCAACACAAACAGTGCACTTCTTATCTATTACTTGACCAGTACCATTACAAGTATAACAACTTGATTCTCGAATAATCATCCCAAATCCTGATTGTGACATTTTCCTAACTCGACCCGAGCCCTCACATTCAGGGCAGGATTTTATACTTGAAGGGTCTTCAGCACCTGTTCCTTCACACATATCGCATGGAGTATATCTTTCGATAACTATATCTTTTTTCACTCCGAACATGGCTTCTTCAAACGTAATTTCAGTTAAATCCTCAATATCTTGACCAACTTCCCTTCTTGGTGCGCTTCTTCTTCTAGATCGGGACCCAAATCCATTAAAACCCCCAAATGGACTAAAATCTCCAAAAATGCCCTTAAACAGTTCGTCTATACCGGGGATTCCTCCTGAAAAGAAATCACTCATGTCTACATGCACTCCTCCATGTCCATAGCGATCATAATTACGTCTTTTACCTTCATCGCTTAAGACTTCATATGCTTCCTGAAGTTCAATAAACATTTCTTTTGCCTTTGGATCCGTCTTATTCAAATCTGGATGATGTTTTCTTGCTAAACGTCGATATGCGATTTTGATATCTTTTAATGACGCATCCTTGCTGACACCTAATACTTCATAGTAATCTCTTTTCTTTGAACTCATGTTGTCTTAGTCCCTTATTATCATCTAATAAGTTCGAAAATCTATTTATTAAAATTGTTTCTGAAATTTAATTTTTTAGGTAATAACTAATTAGGTATAACATGAAATGAAATTATTTAAGTAAAGAGAGTTCAGACTATTATTAATCATACAAGAATAGATTCATATAAAATGAGGGAAAATTTTGCTTCAACAATTAATGACTGCTCCAGGTAAGATTGAATTTAAAGAAATTCCCATCCCGAAACTAAATGAAAATGAAGTCCTTATTAAAATCATGAGAATAGGTGTTTGTGGAAGTGATATTCATGTTTATCATGGAAAACATCCCTACACACAATATCCCATTACTCAAGGGCATGAGGTGTCAGGGAAGATTGAAAGAATTGGTTCAAAAGTGCAAGGATTTAAATTAAATGATAAAGTAACAATTCAACCACAAGTGGTTTGCGAACATTGTTATCAGTGTACTCATGGAAACTATCATGTGTGTGATGATTTAAGAGTTATGGGATTTCAGACTACCGGAACCGCCTCTGAGTTTTTTGCTGTCAATTCAGATAAATTAATAAAACTTCCTAATGAAATGACCTATGAAGAAGGTGCAATGATAGAACCATGCGCAGTGGCCGTTCACGCTGTATTAAAGGGTGAAAATGTTTCAGGTTTTAATGTGTTAGTACTTGGGGCTGGACCCATTGGAAATCTTGTCGGTCAGACTGCAAAGGCTCTTGGAGCGAAATCTGTAATGATTACAGATTTAAGTGATTATCGATTAGGAAAAGCAAAAGATGTTGGAATTGAATTCACAATAAATCCTTTAAAACAAACATTATCAGAAGAGATACTTAAGTCATTTGGTTCGAATAAGGCAGACCTAATAATTGAATGTGTTGGTGTAAATGATACCATTGATGCAGCTATTAATAATGCTAGAAAAGGTACAGATATAATAGTAGTTGGTGTTTTTGGTGAAAATCCAACTATTAATCTTGGATTTATTCAGGATCGTGAGCTTAGACTGATTGGTAATATCATGTATCAAACTGAGGATTATCTTAAAGCAATAGAGCTTATACAATCAAAAAAAATTAACCTAAAACCTTTAATGTCAACCCATTTTCCGTTTATGGATTATATTAAAGCATATGAATACATCGAGGAGAAAAAGGATAAGGTTCTGAAAGTCTTTATTGATGTTAATCAATAGTAAGCTAATGGGACACCCTTTAACATATCAACTGTTGTAAATTGATTTTTTCCTTTTGTTTTAAGATAATCCATTGCCTTTTCAATTCCCCCAACTGTTAACGGGAAAGTAGGTAGCCTTTTTGATATCATAAGTTGCGTCCAACAGCTCCAATCATATGGATTGGGTTCTGGGCTTAACCAAACTACATTCTTTTTAAAATGCTCTCCCAGTTTTTTAATATAATATAATCCCGATCTCTTATTACTTGCATCGTCATATATAGCACCGTGAGGGTTTTTTAACTCACTCCTGTGCATAGTTTGATCTCCTACAATTATTACTCTATAGGAACTATCATATTTCCTTAATAAATCGTCGAATTCAATAGATCTCTCCTCATCTCTCCGGGCATCATCATATAACCTATTGTAAATACAATTATGGAAATAATAATATATGAATTTCTTCCAGTGAGACATGTTGTTTGCAGCAGAAAATAATAAATTAACCTTGTGAATATGGGGGTCCATCGTTCCTCCTACGTCCATTAAAAGGAGGAGTTTCACATTATTTTTTCTCCTTTTTTCAAAAACGATTTCAATATCACCGCCATTTTTACATGTTTTATCTATTGTTTTTTCAAGGTTTAATTCATCTCGTTTTCCAATTTCATCCAATTTGCGAAGCCTTTTTAATGCTATTTTAAGTTGTCGCGTCCCAAGAACAAGATCTTTGCTGTAATCTTTAAAAATCCTTTTTTGAGCAATAATCACAGCTCTTCCCAATCCAGAATCCTCAGAAAGACTTAAGCCCATTAAATTTTGACCATATTTTCCAAATTGTCCTTGTCCTTGAGTTCCAATCCAAGTATCACCGTAATTATGCTCTCTATCTTGCTCCTTTAATATTTCTCTAAATTGCCTTTCTAAATCCTCTAGATCAACATTTTGAAAAAGGCTTTCATTAATTGCTGGTAGTTTCAATATTTGAATATTTTTTTCTAACCATTCCAAAAGATTCTCATTAAATTCTGAAGGAAATTGTTTAGAAGCATCCTTGAAAAAGTTTACAAAAGCTACATCATAAAGATCGAAAATGTGCTCATTCTTGCAAAGAATTGACCTTGAAACATAATAAAACTCGACCATATTATTGATTAGTCCTTTATCGAGAGCATCTATTAATGTCAAGTATTCTATAATACTTACTTGTAAAACATCTCGCAGATAATAAAAATATTCTATGAACATTTATGTTAATTTTCTTAATATTAATTCTTCTGAGTTTTTAAATTAAATTTACATTTTTAGGTTTTCTATTAATCGATACTAAATGGAATTTGATAAAGAACTGAAATGTATTTTAGAGCATTTTATTAAGAAAAAACCATATAATTTTATTTAGTTAAACTAAAAATATGTGAGATAAATTGAGAAATATTAATTATTACAATCCTACCGATATTCGCTTTGGAAAGGGGAGAGTTTCTGAAGTAGGTGAAATTGTTGCTAATTACGGTAGACGATGTTTAATGGTAACTGTTAAATCGTTTCCTGCTCTCGAACCTGTTTTTAAAAAGATAAAAACTCTCTGCTCTGAAAAGGGGATATATGTATTTCATTTTGATGGTGTTACACCTAATCCAACTACCGACAACATTAATGATGGGGTCGAAATGGCTGAAAAAAATAATGTAGATGTAATTTTAGGCGTTGGTGGAGGTTCGAGTATAGACGTAGCTAAATGTATCTCAGTAGGAGTAACACACGAAGGAAACGCGTGGGAATACCGAGTAATAAAGGGAAAACCAATAGAGGACAAATTATTACCTATAATTGCTGTATCAACTACAGCGGGTACGGGCTCAGAAGTTACAGCTGCTGCAGTACTTACAAAGACAGATGAGCATTCAAAACTCGCTCTCTATGATAAAATGTTATGTCCAACAGTAGGAATAGTTGATCCTGAGTTAACAGTCACAATGCCACCTCATGTTACAGCTTCAACAGGGTGGGATGCGTTCTGTCACTCCTTTGAAGCGTATACTCACAATTTAGCAGCTTCTGATTATATTGATATATTGGCTCTTGAAGGAATAAGATTGGTCATTAAATATTTGCCTATAGCAGTGAAGGATGGTAAAAATAGAGAAGCAAGAGAAGCTCTCCATTGGGCTAATACTCTTGGAGGATTAGCTATCACTAATGCTGGAGTGACGTTACCTCATGGAATGGGGATGGCAATTGGCGGGAGCGCTCCCCATGTTACCCACGGTGAAGCCTTAGCAATCTTCAACCCAGCGTTAAATAAAGAAAAGGATACAAATGCAGCAGAAAAAGCCTGCGATGAAATGGATATTTTTCTTAAGAAAATCGGCATGTGGATAAGTTTTAAGGACAAAAATGTTGCTGAAAGTATCTTAAAAGTTATTGCTGAAGATAATTTTCATCTTCCTGATTATTTAAATCATGCGATTGTGCCCACTTCCGATGATGTTTTGGATCTCCTTCAAAAGAGTTATGATAGATAATTAGTAATAACGATAATGTGAATTATCTGCCAGAAATATCGGAATTTCAGATGCCTAAAATACTCAAATCTAATTTAAAACATGGTTATTTCCAAACATTTACATCCATTTTCTTTAAATAATTTATTAATTCCCTGGTTTCTGTATTTGTGCTTAACGTTAATGAATTATTAACCAGATATAAATCTTTCAAGTTAGTCAACGTGGATAGTGCAGAAGGGAGGATTTTCAAATGATTATTGTTCAGCCATAAAGTATGAAGGGATTCTAATCTCCCTAAAGAATCAGGAACTTTTTCCAAAATGTTGTTACTTAAATCTAGTGTATGGAGTGATTTTAAATTCGAGATACCTTCGGGTATTAATTTTAATTGATTGTAACTTAATCCTAGAACGTTGAGAGAACTTATACTACCAATCTGTTCAGGTAATGTACTCAAATTATTTCCCCATAAGGAAAACAATTTAAGATTCTTCAATCCCTTGATAGAATTAGGAAGATATTCTATTTGGTTATGATTTAAATTCAAAATTTCAAGGGAGGAAAGATTCCCAAAGGACTCTGGAATTGATTTTATCTTATTATTACTTAAATTTAAGATTTTTAGATTCGTAAGGGAACCAAATGATTCTGGAATTTCTCGAATTACATTTTCAGTCATAAATATTTCTATTAAATTACTGAAATTATCAATCGAATAGGGGATAATATGTAACCCACACCGATTTAAAGCTAATTTGGATATTGAGTTCTCATTAATTAGGAACTCTATTTGAGAAGTTTTATCTAAAATCTCCGATTCCTTGATTCGATTCAGAATTAATACCTTTGAGTCGTAAATGTTCTCATTTATTAAATCTAAGCAAGCTAATAGCTCAAAATCAAACAAGACTTTTCCGTATCTGCTTTTAAAATCTTTTATAATTTCATTCTTGAAATAATCCATTAAAACATCTAATTCCTCCTCATGAAAATAATCCAGATAATTCTCTTCAATTAAATATTTACTCACCGTTGTATGTCCTCCCGTTATTCTTTCAGCAATTTCATTCGTAAAAATCCTTTTTGCTTTTGGATCTCCAACATCCGTAAGTTTTTTGAGTAATGGAAAAGCTAGATTACTGTGAAGTAACCGTGTGTCATAATCATGCTCAAACCAAGCTTGCAAATTTGAGCAATGCCCCCAGAACTCTGTTTCTGCTGACATATTACGCGATCTTCTTTTTTCTTCTAGTGAATGATCGAGTTTTTCGCTAACTTCATCAATTGAGGAGAAATCTTCGAAATCTTCAATATTGTCCCTTGGAATCTCAATTAGAAGATATTTACAGTGTAAAAATTCTTTATTTTTAATATAAATGACAGTCTTACCATTTTTAAGCTTAAGAGTTAGATAATTGTTAATCTTAAACTCTGAAATAGGGCTATTCCCAAGCTTAGCCTTGCTAACGACAGAAATTTTTAGTTTCTTCCCACATTTATAACAAAAATTATACGAAAATTTATTCTGGGAACCACAATTTGGACAATATTTCATCTCTCTTCTTTCATGTTTATGAGAAATTGGTATAAAGTTTTGTGATACTAGAAAAAGTTTAATAATTTAATCTTTCCACTTCAAATAGTTAACTCGTTAAATCTTGTTTTTTTTCCTATCGTTTCGATTCATTTGATTAAAATATTATTTAATCTTTAACTTATAAGTGAGATAATGAAATGGTAGACGTAATTGCAATTGGAGAATTGTTGATAGATATGATTGCTGATATACCAGGCAAATCTTTAGAATTGCAGACTAGCTTTAAAAGGTTTGCTGGTGGTGCACCTGCTAACTTCGTAGTGGGTGTTCAACGCTTGGGATTATCATCAGGATTGATTACTAAGGTTGGCGATGATTTCTTCGGTCGATATTTAATTAAAACTTTGAAAAATGAACGAGTGGATATAAGCCAAATAAAAAAAACTAAGGATTATAAAACAGCTCTAGCTTTTGTTGGTTTAGATGAAGAAAAAAATCCAAGTTTTTCATTTTACCGATCTCCATGCGCTGACATTATGTTAAATGAACAAGAAATCGATGATAATTATATCAAATCAGCTAAAATATTAATGTGCGGAACAGTATCCTTAGCTGATGAACCAGCACGAAGTGCAATCTTCAAAGCCATTCATTATGCTAAGAAAAACGGTTTACAAGTAGCATGTGATCCTAACTTGCGAGATGATTTATGGCATTTTAAAGATCCTCGAGAGCATATTTTTAAGGTTTTAAAGGAAACAGACATATTTTTACCATCAATGTCCGAGCTGGAATTTATAACTGGAGAAAAGGGTGAAAAAGCATTTGAGTCTATTTTAAGTTTAGGTCCTTCGATTATAGCGATAACTCATGGTGCTGAAGGATCAACTGTTATAACTAAAGATGAAAAATTCTTCGCACCTTCCTATAGTGTTGATGTAGTTGATACTACAGGAGCGGGTGATGCATATGCTGCAGGATTAATTGCAGGATTACTCACCAATAAACACCTTAAAGAAGTTCTTTATTTCGCTAACGCAGTTTCAGCTTTAAAAATAACAAGAAAAGGTGCTATGAATACTCCTACTCGTAAGGAAGTAGAATATTTTATGAAAAAACACAAAAGAGGGAAAAAGTTTTAGGAAACTTATTATTAAAAATTTATATAATAAATTAGTAAAAATCATGAAAAGATGTCTGAAAAATCAGAGAGATGGGTCAATTGGGATGAATTAAAAGGTTTGAACGATTACCAGATTGAGGAAAAAGCCAAAAAAATTCTTTCCATAATGACTCTAGAAGAAAAATTCTATCAGATGGCTGGTGATGACACACTCGCTGTAGGTGGTCCAAAAATGCAAAAAAGATATAATGCTGAACCTATTCCTGCAGGGGAAGACAAAAATCTAGGAATCCCTGGCGTTCTTTTTTCTGATGGACCAAGAGGGTGCGTTATAGGAAGTTCAACTTGTTTTCCAGTTTCTATGGCTAGAGGAGCATCATGGGATTTAGAATTAGAAGAGAAAATTGGGGAAGCAATAGGAATTGAAGCAAAATCTCATGGAGCCAATTACTTTGGTGGCGTTTGTATTAACTTATTAAGACATCCCGCATGGGGAAGAGCTCAAGAAACATATGGGGAAGATACATATCATCTTGGAGTATTTGGAGTAGCTCTTTTAAAGGGTGTTCAAAAACATATAATGGCATGCGCAAAACATTATGCTTGCAATAGTATAGAAAGTACAAGATTTGAATTAGATGTATCTGTAGAAGAAAGAACCTTGAGGGAGGTTTATCTTCCACATTTTAAAAAATGTGTTGATGCTGGAGTAGCTTCCATCATGAGTGCTTATAATAAAGTGAATGGTAAATATTGCGGTCATAATCCTCACCTTTTAAGAGAGATTTTAAAAGATGATTGGGGTTTTAAAGGCTTTGTTATTACTGATTTTGGTTGGGGTGTAAGAAATGGGGCTTTAGGAGTAAACGCTGGTGTCGATATTGAGATGCCATTCGAATGGAGAATGGCACCTAATAAATTAAATGAATATTTTAAAGAGGGAAGAATCACTGAAGAACAAATTGATGATGCTGTCCTAAGAATTCTGAGACAAAAGATTAAATTTGCATACGAAGGAGATTCTAAGTTTTACAATAAGGAAAAAATCGCAAACAAAGAACATACCAATTTAGCCTTAGAAGCAGCAAGAAAAAGCATTGTATTGTTAAAGAACAAAAATTCTATATTACCCCTAAAGAGGAATAAATTGAGCAAGATTGTGATTTTTGGGGAATTAGCAAACGCACCAAATATTGGAGATCATGGAAGTAGTAGAGTTTATCCCCCATATGTAATTACTCCTCTTGAAGGTATAAAAAATATCGCAGGAAATTCAATAAACATAACTTTCAATGAAGGAAAAGATCTTTTAGAAGTCAAAAAACTGGCGAGCACCTCAGATGTATCTATTATTGTTGCAGGTTATGGTCATGAGGATGAAGGAGAAGGATCGGGCTCTAAAGGTGCAGGAGATCGAAAATCTCTAAGGTTACATGAAAAAGATGAAAAATTAATAGTTGAAGTGGCTTCAGCAAACGAGAATGTTATCATAATCCTTGAAGGAGGAGGGCCCATCATTACAGAGTCATGGAGAAATAAAATCTCAGCAATTTTAATGGCATGGTATCCCGGAATGGAAGGTGGAACTGCGATTGGAGAAATCTTGTTTGGTGATATTAATCCAAGTGCTAAAATTCCTACTGTATTTCCAAAATCTGAAGACCAACTTCCCTTTTTCGATGCGACTACAACTCAAATTGAATATGGGTATTATCATGGGTATAAATTAATGGATAAAAAAGGGTACGAACCTGCTTTCTATTTTGGCTATGGCTTAAGTTATACAACGTTTTTATATGAAAATCTAAGGATTGATAAAAACTCGATAAACTCTGTGGGAGAAATTCAAGTTAGTATTGATGTAACCAATAAAGGTGATATACCTGGTGAAGAAATCATACAAATGTATGTCGGATATAAAAAATCATTAGTAGATCGACCTGTTAAGGATCTAAAAGGCTTTATAAAAGTTTTACTAAATCCAGGTGAAATAAAGACTCTTAATTTAAAGCTGAAAGCAAAAGATCTGGCATATTATGATGTCGGTATGAAAGAATGGGTTATAGAAAAAATAGATTATAATCTATATGTTGGACCCTCTTCACGTAAGGAAGACCTATTAACTACAACATTTAATGTTTCCTAATTATTAGTTCAATGA
>LAZR01002002.1_pt1 | contig 12234 bp, 10 predicted proteins | sample 329461 | NCBI WGS metagenome assembly LAZR01 (sample SAMN03002196, study PRJNA259156) | marine sediment metagenome | biome: sea floor; feature: Hydrothermal impacted sediments; material: marine sediment; isolation source: Loki non-amplified sample from Loki's castle hydrothermal vent sediment ...
TATTGCCGGTCCTCGCCCCGGGCTTGCGTCAACTCGCCTCTCGTGACTTTGTCTTGCGCGAAGGTCAACCACGCCGTGATCCCCGTGACCACAATCCCCGCCATCACGTAGGTAGCGATCCGGTAGAACCCGTTAGTCGGTGTCGGCATGGGTCTTCTCCTTCACGGCTGCCGCCAGCTCGTCGGGGATGAACTTCCGACAGACGCTGAGATCCTCAACAGTGAGAACGCCCTCCGTGGACATCGCCAGAAGACTCTTCTTGATGAGGCCGATTTCAAACGGATCGAACCGCAGGGCCTTGTCTATGGCCTGGGCGAGATCCCACTGCACGGCACCGTTGTTCGACCGCAAGTTTATCCGGCGGGCTTCGGCGGCATCGATCCCCAGGCGTTGCAGCATCTCCTGCGCAATGCGGATCAGCGCCAAGTTGCCTCGCGTCCGCTCGCGCACGACCCGCTGTAACACGAGGCGATCCCCGATCCCGAGTTTGACTGTGGTGCGAGGGTCGGGCTTCCGACGCGCCGTCTTTTTCTTGGTGGTCTTTCGCATGATGGACTCCTATTCCGCGGCACGTGCCGCAGCTTCGGCCGCCGAGGCTGCCGCCCGATCCGCTTCCGCTTTCAGGTGGTCGGCAATGCGTTGCCGTTCGGCGGCTATGTCGATTTCAAAAGCATCGAGAAATTTCTTCGCGGCCGTTTTTGTCGCCGTGCTGATGTGGACGGCAGGTAGTTGGTCGCTGCACCTCTTGGGCTCTGCCGGTTCGGGACCGTCACCATAGTCCGCAGTGCCGCTGCGTATACTCTGGTGATCGACGCCGGTAACCTGGCCCTCGGCATCGTAGGTGATGGTGGTCCGTGTAGGTTGTGACATGATCGTTCTCCTTCCTTAAACTATTGGGCCAATTACTCTCCACCGGGACGCGGTGCTGTCGTACCAGAGGAACACGCTGCTGTCTACTCCGATGTTGTAAGACGAGCCGTTTGGAACGATGATCCTGTTGGCGGCGGCAGAGCTAACGTGTTCGTGGCCCAAGTTGAGAAAGTTACCTCCGACGTTAACGATCGAGATCAAACGGCCAGCTCGTCCTCCCGCGAACCCGGTGATGTTTCTACTGTTGGCACCACCATCAAGACGTTGCACCGTGGTCGTACCCGTATCGTAGTCGACCACGTGATCTGTGAACGTGGCAGGTGAGCGTTCCGAGATGTTGAAATCCCCGCTTAACGTCAGGTCGTTGGGGCCCGTAATGTCACCGGCTGCTGTGATCGCAAACACATCAGATCCCGCACCCGGCCTGATAGTGAACACCACGTCGGTAGTCGCCATGGCGCCGAAGCTTGTGCCAGATTTTTTCCAACCCGACACCACGACCGCCGCATCCATACCGCTGCCCGTATCGATTATCCCGCTCAAGTGGACCCCAATCGCGGCCGCACTCGCCTCCATGAATCCTTGTATCCACAACCCGCCTCGAGTGTCCGAGAACTCCCCAATAGCAGCAACGATATCTGTCTCAAGTACCGTCGTCATCCCGTGTGCCACGTCGGGGTCGCGCAGGAGTAACCATTGGTCGTTCATCGAGCCGGTTGTCTGTGTTGAGACGTCCGTGATATCAATCTGCCCCCCAAAGACCGCAGACCCGTCAGCAAACAAAGAAAACTTGTCGTGCTTGATGAAGGGATTCGCCCCCGTCGCAACGAAGTCGATGTACTGCGTCCACCCCCCGGGCAGCGACCCGCTCAACAGGACGCCCTTGGTGTTTGCGGCGTTACGGATCTGGCCGGCGCTGATGTCCCCGATGTCCGCACTGATTGCCGCAAGGTTGGTTGCAACCACCTGGGCAGCCAACACGATCCCAAACGCCTGCGCACTCGAATCGTTCAGCGGATTGATTGCCGAAGAGGCGGGGCTGTACGGCGTGTCCGAGCCCCCACGGATTTTGTACTTGTACGCGTAGGTGCTGCCCGGTGTCAGTGTGGCGTGGACGACCTGTGTGCCCGTCGAAATAATGGCGTCTGTGGTGTACGCCCCCCCATCAATCGAGTAGTCGAGCACGAAAGTCTCAGTTGCGCCGAGCGTGTACGCGCGCATGTCGATCTTAATCGACTTATGGGACGCCGTGATGACCGGAGCGGCAGACGGGTTAGGGCTCGGCGCACCTGAAAGTGACGGATTCGAGTAGACGAACGCCGACGTAGTGCCATCACCGTTGATTTGAGAGACCCCGTCGCCGGCAAGGAACTGCGTATGCAGGTAGAGCGAGACCCACTTGGAACCGTCGTAGCGCAGGATGAAGTCCGTACTAGGGGCAGAGGTAGAGTCGAACCGGCCCAACGAACCAATCCGAACATCGCCTCGTGCGTAGAACAGACTACTCGCCCCAACCCCCGTCATGTCAGCGAGGAGGGTGCCGGTGAGCGTAGTTGGGTTGGCTGCGGTGTAAAAGTTGATGATAGTAGCGGCGTTGAGTGTGTATGCTGGGCCACCACCTATCGCAATGAGGGCATTACCCGAAGACACATCACCATAGATAAGTGCCGTAGCTTCTTCTGCATTCGTAAAGTGGCGAACAGCAATTTGCCCAATTTTCCGTTCCACGTTTGTTGTGTTATCACCCAACACTAAAGTTGGGCCACTCCCCACCACATCCAACCTCGGGCTCGCCGTTGTGGGGGTCGTGGTGCCGATGAGCATGTTCCCGCTGAACGTCCCCGTCGTGGCCGTGATCCCGGCTACGAAAATTGCAACTTGGCTAGAATTAAGCCTTAACGCTTCGACGCTAGAACCTGTAGAAAATACTATCTCCCCGGCGGCATAGTCAGTAGCAAGCGCCATTACATCATTGCCTGCACTTGCCATACCCCAAAATCCTACCCTGTTTGTAAGATTTCCACGATACAATTCTATCAGAGTTGCTACTGCTTGGTCTGTTGCAGCGTTTGAATCTGACAGTCTTATAGTTGGTACTCCACCCTCTATATGCAGGTCTCTTTGTGGGCTCGCTGTGCCTACGCCTACGCTGCCGCCACCTGTAAACGAGGAATCCGCCGCAGCGACTACAGCAAGTCGTCCAGTCGTATCCACCGTGCCTGTAATCAGACTAGTGGCTGTCAGTGCGCCCACCACATCTACAGTGGTTGCGACGGCTCTAATCAGATCAACAGTTGTACCAGTCCGGGTTATGCGAAGTACATTAGCGCCTACCCCCAAAGCGTCTGTCTTAGTTTGTAAGTATAAATCCCCTATTGAGGCAGTCCAACGCCAAAACTTTTCGTCGGTAGGGCCATCAGTTTCATTGAAATCGAGTACTGGCTGCGTAGATGATAGTGTGAAGGTGCCCGTTGTGCTGATCGCTCCCCCACTGTAACTCCCAACGTTGGTGATGCTTTGCGTCCCCATGTCGAGGGCTTGGGCTTGTGTCCCGAGTCCGGTGATACCGGAGTAGACGCCGGAGAGGCGTGCACTGGCGACGGTGCCGGTGAGATCTGCCGCGGCCACGCCACTACTGCGCACCCACGCGGAGCCACTGGAGCGGGCGTAACCACCTGCCGCACCAGGGGCGAGCTGGGTCATGGCGCTCGAGCCCGCACCGAGTAAGAGGTTGCCGGTTGCGGGATCTGAGATGCCGATTCCGCCACGCGCAGAGAGCAAGGTCCCGGTCACTACCCGCGCCGCGTCGATGTCCCCAGTGCTCACAGGGGTGGTCTTTGTGTACTGTACTCCTGGGGTTGCATGGGTTTCGCCGTGCGCAGTAACGGTTGCCTCTTCGCCTGGGTCAGGGGCAGAGTCGTAGGTGATGTCGAGCTTCAGGTCCCAATCCGTGTCAAGCGAGCCGAAAAAGGAGATGCTCTGATCGGTGAGGTTGTCGGTAAGGTCGTATGTTTCACTGGCAGCCAATACCCAGGTCGTGGTCGTCGGGCCGTTAGTCGGCTTCCACAACCGCACCGTGACAAGATTGGCCGCCCCCATCGGCGTAGCATTTACGTCGTAATAGGCCGGGTAGGTAGCTGCAATGTCGTTGGCGTCTTCCAGGTTGCAGTAGGCGGCGTCTCCTTCGTCTTGTAGTACCACGTCGCCGGTCTCGGGTGCTCCGGCGTCCTGGCTCGCGCTCCAGCCGTCGTCGATCTCTTCTGTTGTGGGCTCGACCTCCACGTTCTGGTGAATGATCTTCGCTTTGCCCATCGTGCTCGATTCGGAGCCAGCGCCCCCGGTCAGCTCGTAGGCGAGTGCGGTGATAAAGAGCTGCTCTCCTGGGCCAACCGTGGCGAGCGTACCGCTGCTGTAAACACCATCGCCATCCACATCTTGTGCTGTTTCCCCTTGGGTGGTGGCAAGGCTGGGGTAATCGATCGTCGAGACCGATACCTTGACGCTCACTGCCGCCTTTGTCATGATGACCGCCGACACTTCGCGCGAGACGTTCATCGTGGGCACTATTTCGAGGACTTCGGGGACCGCAAATTTGGTCACCGTCACCGCTGTTTCCGATGTGAAGATGTCTGTATAGCCCTGAATCCAGACAGCGAATCGGCGCGCGTCCACGCTCACTTGTACTACCCGGCCGATCACCCACAGACGGCCACGGAGAGCGCGCGCGGCTAGAGGATCTTTGGCGACGAAGCGCTCCGTCGGTACGGTGACGCGGTCCCCCGGCTCAAGTTCAGGATAGGGCTGTGTGCTTCCGAAGCTCCAGAGCATCAAGCCGGTTGCGAGGGCCTTGACGGTATCTTGGCCGATCTGCTCGGCGAGCGCTTGCGAGTCAACCCACCGCGCGGTAGCGTCATCCAGGACCGGCGGATTGCCCAAGCCTGTCAGCCCGAGCTTGCTGATCGCGGTCGTGTGCGTGATTTGCACGCGATCCTGATACCGCTTCTGTGTAAAGTTGTAGTTCCATGGCACGAAGAATTCCGGCCGCCGCTCGCGAAACCCGGGGAGGACACGTACATCAACAAGCTCTTCTGGAGGGAACACCACAACGGTGCCCCCACCATCGTCGAACATCTGAACGAACTTCACCCGCCCTTGGCTTGCGATAATCGATCCCCGAGCACAGCGGGCGATTGCGTCGAGCTCAACTTTGACGTTGGAATCACTCACCTCGTTGGTGACTGTGGTGGTATCGTCCTCGACACCCGGTCCGCGATACTGCCCATCGAGTCCGAGCTGTCCATCCATTAAGTCGTCGTATACCGTCTGAAGCCCCGCGTTGATTTGCGTGTAGGGTTCGCTTGCCGAGGCGGAGACGACGGGTAGGACCGCCTTCAGTTTGGCCAACGCGGAAACCCCGGTGACGACGATCGCCGCCCCACTCGGGTCGTAGTCCCGGACGTTGAAAACATCCACAAGCACCCACTTGTTGTGGGCGAGGTCCGACGCTCCCCACCACACACGGAATTTGATGGTCCCGATATCGTTCTCGGACAGCAACGTCGTGATCTTGTCGCGGTAGTCATTTAGGCCATCGCGGATCGCCGAGATCGCGATTTGCGTGATCTCACCCTTGAGTGTCACCGGATCGACCGCCCATTGGCCGCCGCTTACGGTCGTGAGGTTGGCAAAGTCGGTAATGGTAGCCTCGGCCGCCCCGAGTTCCGTGAGCTTCGGCGTTACGTCCGTGGTCGCGTTGGTGATCAGTTGGCATCTGATGTCATAGGTTTGCTGCTTGAGAACTCGGGTGCCTGTGACCGAAAGATCCAGTCCACCGGTAGGAGTGTTGTCCGTATCGGCGAAGTCGCCATCTCGAACCTCGACCCATCCAGAGCCATCGTTGACTTCTGGTTTGAGACTGGTGCCGCCCGGCGTGAATCCTTGCATAATGAACTGCACGCCATTCGACGGCGCCGCGCCGAGATCGATGTTGTTTCCCGCACCAGCGGCGGTAAAACTGATGGTCGCGGTTGTGTAGCTGGACCACTCGAGTGTGAGATACGGAAGCCCGCCAGTGGCCCCACTCACTGTATATCGTTGGCCGAGAGCTTTTGTGAGTCTCACGCCCTCGAGTTTGTTGCCTGCGGTCGTCTTGTCGCTTTGCGCGCTGTCGCGAGCCCATCCGACGTTCGTAGCTGGCGTGCCGTCAGACTGCGCGGCCCAGATGAACAGGATCGTGATGGGATCCGGATACCCCAACGCGCTCCCGCCGGCTGGCGCCCCGAGTTGTTTGGGGCGGACCTGCAATCCTTGGAGGTTGAATGTCACTTCGCCCGCACTCGCCCCAGCGGTGGCACGGACAGGGTCCATGATCGGTACGAGGTCCAGCTCCTCAATGGTGCCCGAATGTCCTACAACTTCCGTCAGGGTCCGTACGGCGTAGAGCTGGGCAATCCACGTAGCGACATTTTGGCCGCCGCCCGTGTCGGGGTCGAGCCATGCTTTGATGCGCTGCAGGAGGAAGGCGGGGGGTTCTGTGCCCCCCCACGTCACCTGCGCCGTGAAGAACGGGGACGCGTCGTCGTAACCCGGCGGACCGTCCAGGTCCGTCATGTTCCCGTCTTTGGTCGTGTTGGTGAGATTGATACCTAGGTTGAGCGAGAGTTCAACGCCGGCCTCTTGCGGTGCAGTCTTGACGGCCAGACCGGTGAGGGAGTCGGCGCCGTTCCAGCCGGTGGACGTTTTCTTTACGTCTTCGCGATCTTGTACGATCGCATCCACCATTAAGCCGACGGTCGGATCGGCACGTCGGAGACGTTTCTCTAATGAGGGGTTCATGCCGGCGCGCATGGCTATGCGTTCCTCATACTACGAGCGGCTCGTGCTCTAACCAGTTGATATCGGCCTGCCGGTATCCCCAGCCCGGCGCGAACCGGAACCCACTTCGCCCGCGCGGACGAATACCTAAGACCGCTCGCTCGGCACGATCGTCGTCGTGGACGATCCACATCGGGCGCCGCAGGTTGAAGTTGTCCCGTACCGCGTTCGCTGCGGCCGTGTAGGCCGCGATACTCGGAAGCTGCACATGCAACTCCCCGACCCGGCGGCGCACCGTCCGCCCGTGCCCGACCCAGCCCGTATCGCTCACAGACTCCGAGCTGATCGGTTCGTCGTCTTCGTCGGTGAAGGGGTTGGTGAGCGCACCGGGTTCCCAGAGCGCCCCAACCCAGGCATTGACGATCACGGGCTTGAGGCCGGCACCCATCGCCGACACGAAGATCCGCACGTATTGCGAGCTCGTGGAGGCGAAGCGGATAATCCATACACCTTCGGATGTCAGCACGCCGTTGGCGGCGTCGAGATCGCTGTCGGCTGATACGGTCGTGGGGAAGGTCACCGAAACTACGTCTACAGTGTTGGCCGCGAAGTTGTCGGTGGACTTCTGGAGCTTGACAGTCTCGCCGCCTAGATTATGGCCCCGATCAATTGCGCAATAGTCGAAGGACCGGGATTGGTCCATGGCCGCCTTGACCCAAGCGTCCTGGCTTGCCGTGGTGGGCGTCCAGTGATCCGTGCTCGGACGGCGGGCATTGCCCACCCGAAACGCCTCATGGTCCGTCGCTTCTTCATTCGCCGAGATCACGTGGCCAGTGAATTGGATGTCCGAGAAGAAGTTCTCGACACCAAAAGCCGGGAGTCCCATCAGCCCACCTCGATGAAGGACGTGACGGTGCCCTGGACGGTGCCAGAGTAGCGGTTGGTCCCATCGCGCCGCTCGAGGTCGGCGAGGTCCGCTGCGATCTCCCGGATGGGCCGGCCTTGGGCGTCTAAGAGCTGGACTATGACTGTGTCGGGACCGATACGGCGTTGCTTTTCAATGGCGCGGTCACTGACGTCTTCGATCCGGACGGGCACGGGGTCGCGTCGTCCGCCGAACAGCGATCCGAAGATGCCGCCAACTGCACCGATCAGCGCACCGAAACCACCGACCCCAGGTAGTGAAGATAAGATGTTCGTGAAGGCCGAGATGACGACTTGTTCCATTTGCTGGGAGCCGGAGAGCGCCGCCGCCGCCATCTGCGAGAAGTTCGTCACAACACTCTGCCCTAGTATGTCGAGTCCCTGCGCCGCTTTCCCTGCCTCTTCGGCGAGGCGCTTCGCTTCCTCTGCCCCCTGTCTGCGGACAGTCTCTGTCAGTTCGTTACGGAAGAACTGACTACCAGGAGGCTGCCGATTGCCGAGGAACGGACTCGGGTGTAACCCGAACTGGAGCTGTTTGGGGGTTGCGAATGTCGGAGCAGGTATCGGAGCAGGTATCGGCGCAGGTCCTGAAGGTGGTTTGAATCCGGCGCCCACTGCCGCCAACCGTTCACGGCCAGCGAATAGCGCCCGGATACGCTCTTCGACCAGGCGGTCGATTAGTGACAGTGCTTCCGCGGGCGGTCCCGCAACCGGAGCCGGCGGTGCGCCGAGGCGCTCGCTGGTGCCAGGCCGAAACAACCTGCCCAGCCCCGTTCGCAGTGCCTCCTGTTGGGCCTCCCCCCTGGCTCGGCCTTCGGCGCGCGTCTCGATCAGAGCCTTAAGGAGTGGATCCATCCCTTTCAGTTTGTCGAGGATCATACCCCCCAGCCCATCGAAGATCTTGCCGAGGTCATCTTCGAGAAATTGCACGGCCCTCAGGAACGCAACGGCGAAGGCGTTGCCACCGATCGCACCCAATGCCGCGAACGCCTCAGCGATCTGCGGGCCTGTCCCATCGAGTGCGCTGGTGAAGTCCTCGATGGTCATGCGAACGTCCTCGAAGAACTGGTTGACCCGCGGGGACTCGCCGAGGAATTGACCGATTCGTTCCTTCAAGTCGCCCCAGCTGTTGCCGAGGCGTGCCAACCGACCGCCGAGCGTTTGTGCTCGCGCTTTGGACACCTCGAAAAACCGATTCGACTGCTCGAGGATCTCATTCATCCGTGCGTTGGCGTCCCCGGACATGTCGATCTGGAGGCCGTAGCGACTGAGTGAGTTCGTCGCGCCGCCGACCGTCTTCCCGATCTGGAGCGCTGCAGATTCCAAGTCACCCTTGAAGAAAACGTCGGCAATTCCAATGATTGCGCTCTGCGCCCGCTCAAGAGCCGCAACATCGAGAGCCGGTGCCAGCAGGGCGAGCGATGCCGTGGCCTGTATTGTCGCTTCGTCGCCGGCACGCGTCACCTTCTGAAGTTCGGCGGCGTGCGTAGTCAACCGGCGTAGCGAGGCTTCTCCCTCCTTGCCGGTGGCGATGAGCGAGGCCTTCAGGCTCTCAACTGCGTCCTGCTGTTTGACGAAGGCATCGATGAAGGTCTTGGCGAATTTTCCAACGATGATCGCACCCAAGGCGACGAATGCCCCCTGCAGCGAGAACACGGCGCTCTTTATCCGATTGATGCCGCTGCGGACCTTGCCGAACGTCCGGGACGCGAGATCTTTGCCCTTGAGGGTTATGCCGACTTTCTTCTGAACCACCTTGTCACCTCACCAGATCCATTGGATCAGTCGCACGAGCGAGAGCCCAGCGACGAAGAGCAGGAGCGCACAAACACCCACGCAGCCCCACAACAACCCGCTGCCCGCAATACGCTCAACGCGGTTTGTCTTCCGTATCGTCGGTGCCTTCGCTGTGGGCTGATTGGTGGTGCCGTTGACATCAACCATCGCCATCATCCTCCTTTTCGGATTGCTTCATCGCGAAGACCGGCCCCTTGGATCTCGACTGGTCAGGGAACGCCGCGCGCTCGATCTCCCGACGCATGCCATCCAGCTGGCCGGTCTGCTTCCCGCCGAACCCCTTCCCGATCGCCCAGCCAACCCCGTGCATGGTTGCGAGGAGCCGACGAGCAAACACCGCGTTGGCCCGGGAGAGCAGCAATTGAAACAGCGGCCACGGCATGTCCGCCGGCGGTGGCGCGCCATAGGCGAGCGCGTATTCAGCGATCACGGTGTCGATCCTGACGGGCTCGGCGTTGGGGTCGGCCCGGTCACGGTCGGACTCGCCGGTGGCGTCCGTCGGGCCACGCAAAAACGCAGGACAACGTCAACAAGCTCGCCCGGTGTGAGTTGCGAGAACGCCCCGTCGGCACCGACGGCCTCTGGAAACTCCTTGAGAAGTTTCCGCAGCGCCCCGATGTCGCCCTCGCCGTACTTTTCGATCAGCTCGAGGAACTCGATCGACGTGGCAAGCGGGAGCGCTTTACACCGGACGGTCGAGCCGTCCGGGAGCTCGACGTCGATGCCCACGTAGGCGTCGCGGGCAAGGCCTTCGGTGGTTGTCATAGAGGTGTCTCCGTCAAAAAGTCATCGTGCCGTCGCTACTGCGCGGTCAAACGCGCGCTCGAAGTTCTTATCGAACATCTGTTGCACCACGCGCTCTGCATTGGCGATGAAGTCGAGCCGGCGACCGATCGGCACCGAGGTCTTGAACCGGTAGAGCAGCCGGATCTGCGAGTTTTTCCGCCGGCCCACGCGTTGGAAGATCCCGATGCTCGGGATAATGAACGTGCGGCGCTCACCGCGGATCGAGCGGCCCACACGCTTGAACTTGAAACCTTTGGGACGGTTCCGGCGGGAGACCACACCGGCCTTGGTACGTTTCGCCTCGACGGGGACGGCAAGGTGTCGGCCACGCGGCCGCTTGGTCCCGCCTGTCTCGAACTTCGCGAGGATATCGGCCGTCCGTTTGCTCCCGGGGGGATCGATCGCCATCGTGCCGGTGAGGGTTCGCTTGGTGGCGAAGGGCTTGATCTTCACCGCTTGCTCGACATAGCGCGGCCGGCGAACCGTGAACACGCGACGCTGGTGAGCACGCTGCACCTTCTGCGCGTCTTTCAGGGTGTCGTTTATGGCAACAGACAACGCAAAGGCTGTCTGTTTGGCCATTTTACCGAGCCAGCGCTGTGTGTCTCGCGAGTCAAATTCGACGTCGAGTAACGCCATCACCCCACCCCTTGCGCGAAGACCTGCCAAGTGGCGTACGCATCACCGGCTTCGCCTTGCTCCATATATCGGAGGAAGCGCATCGCCCACCGCATCGTGAGCACACGACATCGGGTCACCGGCCGATTCGGTAACCGGATCTCGACAGCATCGTAGGAGTCGTAGCAGGCGGTGTCAGGCACGCCAAAAGTTCCACTGGTTTGTGATTCGGAGTGTTGGGCGACCCTGCCGCTCACGGGGCAGGGCTGGTAGGCTCTGTCTTTGCCCTCGGTTCACCGCTAGCGGGAGGCTCACAGCGGACCGAGGGTCCTACGAGGTTCAGTCGAACACAATCGACCCGTCGGCCAGGTACGTCACCGGCCAAGCCGTGAAGCCATCGATGTCCCCGTGTCCGGGGTTGCCGCGCAGATACGCGGCAACCACGGCCAAATCCGCCTGGTTGTATTGCGAACCGCCGATCGTCCAGTCGATCTGCCGCGCCGTGGCGGCCTTGAAGTCGGCGTACGGATCGTACGTGGCCAAGGGGACGGTCTGCGCGGAGAACTCGAGTTCCGGGTTGAAGCGGGAGATGGCGATTTCCGACCACCCCGTGGAGTGGTTCGCGCTCGGGATCGCTACCAATTCCGCCCCCGAGCGCCACGTGCCGGTGGAGTGATCGGGACTCCAGCTGCCCACCGCAAAGGCCATTCCAACAGCCGACTGCTGCACCGCAGTGACAAACGTCTCTTGGGGCTTCGCGGCCGTGGCGGGATCGTCGTCCAGAAACCCCAGCCAGTCGAACGCGAACAGGCTGTGTTCGCCGTTGGTGGCGAGCCATTCGATGGCCGTGCGCACCCCGACGACCTTGAACAGGTTCCCCTCACCCCAGATGTAGAGCGCCATCGATTCGTGCCCGGTGTCCGCACGGACATAGGTGACGCTCTCTGTACCAGGCGTTTCATCGACGGTCGCCGCATATCCGCCGGCCCTAACACAGGCATCCACCTCCGGCAAGTTCGAGCTACTGTACGCGGATCCCGCTCCCCGCACCTCCGCGACTAGTCGACCGCGCGCGACCCGACCCTGCGGCACGCCCGGGGCAACGGGGGCGAGGCCGCCCGACATCACACTCTCGCGACGGTTGGGCGCGAGGTGTTCGATCTCGAACGACTGCAGAAACGGTTCTGCAAGCCGAATGATGTCCGTCGCCGCTGCGGGAACCGGATCGGTGCGATAGGCCGACTCGACCTTCGCGGCGACCGCCTCAATCAGGATTGGATTCGGCATCGCTCACCTCGGGTTGGGCGTCCGGCTTCCTCTGTTCCACCTTGGTCTCGACGGCGGGCATCGGGCCAGGTCGTCGCGCCGCACGTTCCTTGACGCGCTCTGCATGCCGCTCCGCTTCGATCTCGGCATGTGTGTTCC
>LAZR01002003.1_pt1 | contig 12222 bp, 19 predicted proteins | sample 329461 | NCBI WGS metagenome assembly LAZR01 (sample SAMN03002196, study PRJNA259156) | marine sediment metagenome | biome: sea floor; feature: Hydrothermal impacted sediments; material: marine sediment; isolation source: Loki non-amplified sample from Loki's castle hydrothermal vent sediment ...
GGCGGATAAAGAGCAAGATCAACATTATAATCAGCATCTCCTAAGGCAAGTAAATAGTTGAGCTGTTGCTCTTTCTCTGGGGTCCAACTCACAGGAATACTCTCAGGTATATCACCCTTTGCCCGCCCTGTTGACAGACCGCCTTGAGCGGGCGTATGCTTGACGTGGCTGGCCGGGGTACTTGCTGTCTGTTGGTTGCGGGATACAGCTACCATACGAGCCGTTTGACCTCCTAACAGGCGCTCCGGTCGGCCTTCTTTTAGGAAGTAGGGGCAGTAGATATACCGTATACCTATACAGCAGATTTTTGCTGGGGGGTTGACATAGTTTCCAAAGTATGAAACAATTAAATTGCATCTATTAGCAAATGGAGGTTTACGTTATGGCTAAGAAGCTCCCCACAGCAGACGCCTTTGCGGAGAAGTGGAACCGGCGTATCAAAGCGTCTACGCCTGATATTCGGGCTGGTCTGGAAGGCGTAGAGGAGGCCCCCACCCTGGCCGCTGTTGCCAAGAAGGATAAATTTAAGACTCGGCTCATGGAGGCTATCGATAATGGTAAGTGGGAAGCCGGTCTACGGCGCGTCTCCCTAGAGGAGTGGCGCTCCGCCGCCATCAACAAGGGTGTACCACGGATCGCGGCTGGTGCTGATGAAGCGCAGGGTAAGGTGCAAGAGTTTGCCGCCGAAATCCTACCTCATATCGCATCGGGGCAAGCAGCGGTTAACAAGCTGCCTGATTTCACTATCGAAGATAGCATCAATCGTGTTGGAACGTTCATGCGTCATATGTCTAACTTTAAGCGCGGACGGCGCGCTTAGGTAACGCTGCTGTGAGCAACGAAATTGATTGCCGCGTATGTGGCAGAGCCTACGAGGAAAGCGGAGAGCAAACCGACGACCGTTGCCCGGAGTGTCATACCGCTTTCATTGATCCGAAACGAGCAACGGGACGCAAGCCCCGTAAGCCCCGATCTGAGGGGAAGGAGTAGCAACCATGTTCACACAGAAGGAAGTGCTACGCGATGGTGTAGCTATGACGTTCAACCAGACGTGGGAGCTAGACCTCCCCAAGTCAGGGCACCTGATGGGGTTGGTTCTGTACCTACGTTCAACCGCTGTCTCCAACGCCTTCCTAACTGCCGTTAAGTGGCGGTTAATCGACTACATCTCCAAAATTGAAGTCATTGGCGACGGTTCTGAGATCATCAAATCGTTCGATGGGCGGCAGGCGCTCGCGTCCGCCTTCTACGATGACTTCCGTCACCCCCCGTCGATGTGGCGCACCTACGCCACTACTCCGCAGCGACAATTCATCCCCATTAACTTTGGTCGTCATTTCATGGATGAAATCTACGGCCTTGATCTGTCGAAGTACAATCAAGTCACGCTTAAGATCACTAACGACGCCACGTCAACGCAATTCGCAACTAGCGTTCAGGCTTCCGTCGTCGCGTTGTGGATGCGTGAAAACCCGAACGGCTTTTTCGGACACTTCCGCGAAGAAGAATGGAAAACGTGGCTTCCGGTTGCTGACGCATGGGAATACAACGAGCTACCGATTGCTCTGAGTATCCGGCGTATTCTCTTACGTCACCGCAACGCTACCGACGCCGCCGACGCTAAGAATAACTCTAGCTTCCACCGTGGGATGGACGACATCGAGTTTTCCTACCGATCTGGGCAGACTCGCGTCTACCGTGGTAGTCTGGAATTGCTGGGCCACATCTCCGTAATGGAGATGCCTTGTTTGGCGGAGATAGGCGTCAAGGTAGACAGGACGCAGGGCTACGGTTTTGAGACTGACGTTGGGTACGTCACTCAGGCTGTCATGGCTGGCGCTGCTGACAGTGACGGTCAAACCGCTAATCTGGCGAACGCCCGAATGGACGTTCAGGAATCCGCGCAGGAGTCAGGCTATCGGCCCGCTAACGGTAACCTACAGGGTGTGGTCAGGGGTCATGGTTACGGACACTGTGTACCGTTGTTCTACGCCCGCAAGGATGATCTTGACGATCTTCTGATCCCCAACGATGTCAAGCAAGTTGACGTGAACATTCACGGTCAATCGGGTAGCACGTTCTCCGGTGACACAGCCGCAGAAAGCGCCATCGTCTTAAGTCGCCTAGTGAGATAGCGGGCGCTATGAAAGGCGCTCGTAAGTATTTTCGAAACCGGCGGTCACTGGTAGCCGTCGGGGGGACTTTCGATGACCTAGAGTATAGACCCCCCGTCGATGGCGCGATCTACCATATCATGCGCTTTGCGGTAGAGGACGAAACATCGTCACCAACCGGTGATCTCAGAGTTTACGTTAAAGGACACGGTTACCAACACTGGCTTATGAGCCAGGAATCACCCGCAGCGGGTCAACTGTACTGGGAGCGTTGGCCTACGTTCCTTTTTCGGGGGGAGTCTTTGGTAGCTCGCTTTACCGGAGCCACAGCCAGTGACATTCTTAACCTCTATGTAGAGGGTTGGTATTGGGTGTTCCCTGTGGATCGCGAAGCGCCACTAAGGGACGGGTCTGAGGACATCGACTAATGCCGCGATTTGGCGAGCAACCCTTAACTGCGGCGATTGTGTGGGCACTTGCAGCCCGCGAATTAACGGACATCCAATTAGAGGAAATAGTTGACCTTCCCGCCTTTGATAGCTCATATCCGGCTCTTGCCATCGCTAGTGCTGCTAGCGCTGATGGTTTTGGATCATGGGGGGAAATCTCCGCTGATGTAGGCACCGGAAAACGTCTCCTATGGGGTGTTTTGGTGCGTAATGACGCTACTGCGATAGCTCATTGTGAAATTGAGTTCGGAGAGGGTGAATCTGGGAGCGAGTCTGCTATTGCGTCATTTTCCTTCCCTGGCGCAGCGATTCCCACACAAGGTCTAGAGTTTACCCGTATCGATCTTTTTAGGGCTCTGACAGATAACGCCCGTCTTTCTGCCCGTGTTCGTGACAGCAGCGTCAGTGGTATTACCTATAGGGTTTCCTGGGGGATCGCATAACCATGCCTAAAATAGTACGCCTTACTCTCATTGAGTCTATTAAACCAGGTAAACCCCCTGACATCACGCCGGATGGTACGATCCTAAATCCAGAGCCGTATCACGCCGTCGATGTGGAAATGGACATCGGCGTTACCGTTCAGGTAGAACGCCCGCTGTCCATTGCGAAGATTAAGAAAGCGTTACAGAGCGCAATCGATGTGGACGGGGAGCCAATAGACGGTGTCGCGAAGGGTGATAACGTCTTACTGTCTCCCTGATGTTCTACGAATTCGACCTGACGATCCCTGCTAATACCCCTAAGTCGGCGCCCGCTGAATTGGAGGTATTTCTGTCAGCAGGAATCGTTAAACAGGTCGAGATTCAGATACCACGCGGTTGTCGATCCCTTGTCCATACCATCGCTGTGCGAGGTATCCATCAGGTGTGGCCGTCAAACCCCGACGGATCACATAAGGGTGATGACGCCCGTATCGTATTCAATGAGGATTACGATCTAGTAGACCCGCCCCACGGTTTCATGCTGCGTGGCTGGTCGCCCGATACATCATACATCCACGTTGTCACGTGGCGCTTTCAAGTGGTAGTGGTTCCCGTCTCAGAGGTCAAACAACCTGTTAAAAAGAAAGGCATACTTTCGGCCTTAATGAACAAGGGGGGCAGTTGATATGCCCCGTGACCTTCCTGACTGGGGCGCTCAATCGTCGCAAGTAACGGTGCATGAAATTACTGACTTGGGGGAGCTTGCCGTTAGGTTAGGGTCAATCGTTAGCTTTGACCGACGTGGCGATGTGATGTGGTTCGACGATTTTGAGAGTGGTATAACAAAGTGGGTCACAAGTGCATCAGGAACGGGCGCGTCGGTTGCGGCATCCGATAACACGGCCCGTAACGGTAAAAACTCGGTATTGCTGACGGGGGGATCGGATGGAACCAGGCAGGCCGAATTGCGCCGTGATATGCCTTTCCTTTCTTTGTCATCGTTGGGGTTTGAGGTATCATTTTCTAAGGCATCACTTGTTCAGACCATGGAATTTGTGGTGCAAATTTGGGATGGTACAAATAGGCACGACTACAAAATCCGGTATTCAGACGCAGATGATGAGTTACAGTATTGGAGCAGCACCGAAGCGTGGGTAACGTTAGCAACGGACATTGACCTGGGAACAACTGCATCGTTATTTGATACCCTTAAAATGGTAGTCGATCTATCAGGTGAAATGTACGTTAGGGTACTCTTTAACGAGCGTCAGTTACCTATGGACGATATTGACGTCAAGCTTACCGCGAGCGGGGCAACGCCGTTTCTGCGTGTGTTCGTCCTGCTAACGAGCCGTGACGGTGAAAATGATATCGTCTACGTTGACGACGTGATCCTGACTCAGAATGAACCAGCGAACGCTTAAAAGCTTAACGAGGGGGGTTGACATTCCCAGCTACGGGCCGTATAATTAGGTCAAACGGTTTGTAGTATGGAAGGGAGCTGACTGATGGTTGACGGAACAGAGAAGGCGGAGGCAAAGCAGGTGTCAAGGGCTAAAGTGCTAACCACCCAGCGAGCACGGGACATCGAGCTACTGACTAAGGTTGAAGCTGATCCTGGGCTGTTCGCTGCGGATGCCGCCAAAACGTTAGAGGCGCGTATCGACGCCGCCAATACCGAGCTTACCAGTCTCCCCCAGGAAGTCAGGGCGAAGGCTTTGACCCCCGGCCAGCTTAACGAGTTGGTGTCGGGTGAGATGGAAAAGGCAGTCAGGGCGTGGTATCCTGGGGCGTTCGCGTTGGCCTGTAAGAACGTGAACGTCAGCGAGCAGGCCGTCGCAAGCAAGGATACCGTGCAGCACAACGTTACTATCCTGGGCACGTATGACCACAAGAGCAAGCGTCTGGTTAAGCGGCCCAAGCTACAGAAGATCGTAACCATAGGCCGCAAGGGTCTATCCTAACGATCCCGTAGTCCAACCGGAGGTAGGATGAAACTACAGGACATAGTGGCCGCGTCGATGACAATCATCCTGCTTCTAGCAATCATCACCTTCACGGTGTTGGAGATAGCGACCCCGGAGGAACTAAAACTGGCCTTCGGGGTCGCTGTCGGTTGGGTGTTTAGCCGTGGCATCAACGGTAAGGTTAACGGATTGAAACGGAGGTCTACTAATGGCAACGGAGCAGACAAGGCAGGTTCTTGAAGATATTAGCGTCGCCATCGCGGACGCTGAAGCCCAGCTACCGACAGCTAGGGAGCTTGTTGACCTCATGCGATCAGCGAATGAGGATACAACTGAATCGCAGGCGCTACTAAACGAGATCGATGCCCGTATCAAACAGTGGAAGCGCGTTATTGCCCGTGCAGGGGTGTCCACATTGCCCACTCCTACACCTAAGAAAGCGTAACAGTTCGTGGGCATTTCTGATCCGGTAGGGCAAATCCGAAGCTGGCTTACTGATATCCTTAACGGGATACTATCATCGATAATCCAGCAGCTAAATACTGTCTGGACTATCGTCAACCATTTCACTGAGGCAGCGGCTAGGATAACTCGCGATTTTGTTGACGCTGCCGCCAAAGCAGTCAAGGATTTCGTAGAGGATGCCGCTGTGGTAACCCGTAATATTGTTGCGGGAGCCATTACCAGGATCGTTGATTTCGTAGAAAGCGCCGCTCAGATCACCCGTAACGTGGTTGCGGCAGCAAGGGACACAATTACCAATTTCGTGCAAGCCGCTGCTAACGTGACACGCTCCGTTGTGAACACAGCGAAGGACGCAATTACCACGTTTGTTCAAGCAGCGGCTAATGTCACCCGCGCTGTGGTAAACACGGCAAAAAACGCAATCACTACGTTTGTTGAAGCAGCGGCCAATGTCACCCGTGCTGTGATAAACACAGCAAAGGACGGGATCACCACATTCGTTGAAGCCGCCGCCAAGGTTACCCGTACTGTGGTGAATATCGCAACCGGTATCATTAAAACTTTCATAGAGGCAGCGGCACAGGTTACCCGAACACTTGTAGGTGGAGCCAAGAATCTCATCCTGTCCGCTGTCGCAGGGGTTAAGAACGTTGTCTCTAGTATCGCAAGCGGCCTAGAGGACTTAGCTGCCACGATCCTGAGTTTCGTTAAGTCTCTTATTGATGTCTTTACAGACATCTTGGGCGTGATCTGGCAGGGTATCTTGACCGCGATTCAAGGTATAGCGGGATTCTTTACGTCTATCACAAACATGAGCAAAGAGGACTTAGCTGACGTGTTTTCAGAGGTAATGATCGTCATGAGAGACACTACCAGCAGGATCGCCACTGAGATGCAACCAGAAGCGAGTTAGTTAAATGGTCGCCCCCATTGCCGCTGTCGCCCTGTTAGGTGGAATGGCTGTCGCCACTAGCGTTCCGCTCGTTATAGGATCGGCGTTAGAGCCGGTCTCTACACTCATTCGGCAGCAGGTATGGCCGCTCATGCCTGTACAGAAGCCCGATCCTAACACCCTAGTTATTGCACGTCTAAAAGGCGTTATTGACGACGGTGTTTATAAGGCGGATATGCTAACACAAGGTTTCTCTGCGGAGACCGCCGACGTTTTCCTGAAAGCCGCTGAACAGATACTAGGCCCCGGTGAGCAACTGCGTATGGTTATACGTGGGATCATTGGCCCCGATCAGATGGCGAGTGAGTTAGCCCGATTGGGCATCTCTAACGAGAGCGCCGATAACCTAGCCCAGCTAGCGGAAACGCTGTTAGACCCCAATACGCTTATTCAGGCTAAATTTAGGGGTGGGCCAGGGGCAGGTAAGTTTGACTCCGTTATGACTCAGTTAGGGTATACCAGCGAGAGTGCCAGCGCCTTTGAGGAAGTATCGAAGATCATCGGCGGGCCAAGTGATATGATCCGTTGGGCCGTTCGGGAAGTGTTTACACCGGAAATCGTCCAGCAGCTAGGGCTTGCCGATGAATTTCCTACCGAATTCGTAACCGAAGCAGCGAAAATCGGTATGGAGGAGAACATAGCCAAGAATGAGTGGATGGCTCATTGGGTGCTCCCCAGCATTCAACAAGGTTTTGAAATGCTACACCGTCGCGCTAAAAAGCCCGATGGTAGCATATTCGTCATCGAAGATATGGAACGGTTGCTGCGTGTCCAGGATGTGATGCCGTTCTTTAGAGGGTTAGTAACTCAGATTGCATTCAATCCATATACCCGCGTTGACGTGCGCCGTATGCATAAGATGGGTGTGCTGAATCGGGAGCAAACAAAGTCGGCGTATATGGACATCGGTTTCGATGAGGATAAGGCGGAAACAATGACCGCCTTTACGGTGCAATTCAATACCGAAAGCGAACGTGACCTGACTAAGACTGAAATCATGAGGGCGTTCGACCGGGGCGTGATTAACGAATCGGCAACTGTTGATCTTCTGTCTGATGTCGGTATCCCAGCAGAAGCCGCACAGATCATCATCGCCACACAGCTAGCTAAAGTCTCAATGGACACAACTGACGAGCTATCCGACATTGAGATAGACCGTTACATCGACGGTCTGATAACCGAGGATGAGCTACAGGACGCGCTTACCACGTTCGACCTCACAGCGTCCCAAACCGAGTTGCTTATGGCGAAGGCGCGCCGTAAGCGGCTCCGATCCCGTAAGCTACCCCCAGCGGCGACAGTTGTTGAGTGGCGTCGTAACGGGCAGATTACCGACGAACGCGCTAACGATCTGTTGGATCGCATGGGGTACGATGAAGTATTTCGCCGCCTCATGCTAGGTAAAAAGGAAAAGCTATCCAGTCGGGCGGATATACTTAACTGGCTTGACCGGAAGCTGATTGATAAACCCCGTGCCGTTGAGCTACTTATACGGTTGGGGTATGCCAACGAAGTCATCGAATTCATGGTTGACAAGCCATCGCGAAACCCATCACGGGCCGACGTTACGCGTTGGTTTAAGAAAGAGCTTATCAGCGAGGAGGCGGCACGGGAGATGCTGACTGAGATGGATTTCGCGCCCGACCTCATCGACCTGTATATTGAGGAATCAATACCGCTACCGAAGGAAGTCTAACGATGCATGAGAATCTGCGATACGGAGCGGTCAGCTTTGCGTTAGGGTTTATCGTTATGCTGCTGGGCGGTCAAGCAGTTGTGGCGCTGGTGGAAGTGTGGTTTTAGTTGTGGGTGACAAGTCAGCCATTGAGCAACTGCGAATTCGAATCAAGGGTACGCTTGATTTCCAAGCGAGAGTCAAGGCAAACGCTGAGTTAGCGGCAAAGGAAAAAGAGAATCGTGAGCGTCAAGAGCGTCCAACGTAGAGACGCCTTCCCCGACGGTCGCATAGAGCGTGATGATCGCGCCTCTTGTGGTCATCTTGCTCCCTGCGGTTGCCAGCATTGGGACGGTTGCTGTCGTAAATGTCCGTACCCCGATTGCGTTTTTACCGGTAAAGGTGGGGGGGATAGTCGTATAATTACCGCTATGTCCCGCAATATGGCTATTGTTTCAGCTAGAGCGTCCGGTAATAACATTGCCCAAATCGCCAACGATTTTCAGGTAAGCTTACGGACAGTTTACCGTGTGCTGACTAAATATTACCGGCCCAAACGTACATCTTCTCTAGTGTATCCGTTACCTTATCGGTAAATCGCCGTAACTCACCTGCGAAGATCGGATCACCATCTCCGTCAGCTTGTTCTGCTAGCGCTTCCAAACCATCACGTATTAGCTCTATTGCGCCTACATCATCTAAAACCTGGCGTCTCGCTTGCCGTCTGTCCATAGCTCAGACCTCCCAGAAATTGAACGGGATCACCCGCCCATCATCCAGTACCGTGCCCTTGTCATACGGGAGCTTTAACACCTTCGGGGATAGCCTAATTCGATAGTCCTCTAACCGCCCGTGCGATAACGCTGAGTGAAACCGCTCCCACTTCTCTTCAATAAACTTGTGTTCGCCAACCTTGACCGCCTTTGACTTTAGACCTTTTGTCTTACGCCGCCCCTCTATGGAGTAATCCTTGAGGCCGAATATGATAACCTTAGAGACAATTCGTTCCAGGTGTAAACCGCCTAAGACATCAGGTACATGGTACGGTTCTAACCCCACGCGGCCTGCCTGATTAACAATCAGACTGTCAGTGTCCACATAAAAGACGTTCTCCCGCCCTGCCGCGTTGATAAGCTCCCATAGTTTCATCCGTCCGTAAGTTGTGACCGCTCCCGCTACAGCCGGGAAAGAGTCATATGCTTCTTCTGTGCGCCGCCGTACATACACTTTACCCCCGAAGGCAAACTCGACCACCGGCTCCGCGTCACCTTCTATTACAACTTCCATTTGCCAGCACTCATCGGGATCACATACCCCTATTTCCTCGTAAACGAAACCCCGTTGCCCAAACTTCCCGTACAGGCTATTGAGTAAACGTTTGGTTAGGAATACAAAAGGTTCATTACCCTCGTTGGCGTATTGCAACCGTAGACCGTACATGGTGTTAACGTAATCGGTAAAGACTGGAACTTTGAAATAGACCGCTGAACGGTAACAGTTACGCACCCTATCATTGTCTAAGGCGTGTTCTAGCTCTACGCCCTGTAAGGCCGTTCGAAATACCCCCGTTGCAAACACTAACCGTTTGTTATACCGCATGGGGTAAACTGGTTCAGGAGTATCAAGGTCAACATCAGCGATTAAATGGTATCGCTTTACCAGCATCCTCAACCGCTTTACGGATGTGTTTTCTGCGTAGGCTATTAACTGTACAGGGTATAAACCCTGACTCATAACAGACGGATACATAGACCGCACATCGTAAATGTAAAATTCATCCCCCGTTAGCCTGCCCATTTGAAAGCACTCGGTACGCCCACCGTAGTAAGCATCCCGCTCTAGTTTGAGAGCTTCCGCGTCCTCATGAATCTCTATGTCCTCAGTCATAAAACGATGCCTAAACGCCCTGAACGCTTGCCCTGCCGTTGTCTTAGCCATACCACCTAAGTCGTTAGCCGCTACAAAGGTTCGGTATGTGTGCATGGCCTGGGCTAAAACTTCCACGTCCCGCCGACAGTAGGCGAACCATGTTTCATCATCAACGTCAAACGCAGGCATCGTATCCTTTGGGTGCCCTAGCATCTGTCCGAGAGCCGCAATCCCGACCGGAAGCAGTTGGAGCGAATCCAGAATAACGAGCGACTGCCGCCCCTTTTGCCACCACACCGTAAACTTACCACCGTCAAGGAAAAAACGGCGGATCGTCCAGCCCAAGGAACAGAGGGTGGAAAAACCCTTAGATACTCTAAAGTCAAACTCAGCATTATGAGCGACCACGTAAAGCGCTGTACGCTCATGTACCTTGTCCGTAATCCATTTCCACAAGTCCAACGTCGCATTAAAATTCTCCCATCGTTCTGTTGGTTCTTTCTTTCCCTTCCGATAGACACAGTGTACCGCTACAGCTAAGCGGAAGTTGAGCCGCGTCTCTGTCAGGCTTACCGCCTCCGGTGTGGTCTCACAATCAAAGTACAGAAACTCGCGGGGTAACGGGCTGGTTTTAACCCGTTTAAGTGTATGGCGGTTCCTCACGTATTAACCCCTCTACGGCTACAATGTTCCTATAGTCAACGCCTTCGCGTAAGGAATACTCGCTCTGCGCTCGCTCCAATAGCTGCCGTTTCATATCGCCCAACGATACCCGCTCGTCAGAGATAAAACTAACCCGTCGAGATTGAGGTGCACCGGTTAGCACATTCGTACCCCTTACCTCGAAGATCGTCTGAAAACGCTTTTCCAAACGGAGGCGAGTTGGTGTAAACTGCTCAATCGAGGGAATGCGAATGTCAGGTACAAAACGTAAACGAGAACGTGAGATTTCCCGCCCTGTAACTTCGCGGATGATAGATAGGGCATCCGTACGACGGATCGAAATACCTATGTCACGGGTCTCTTTGAGGATAACTTCAGCCGCAATACCAGGCCGAAGTCTACCGTAAACATATTGCCGAAAGAGGGCACGTTTAGCTGCCCCTCCTAACGCTGCGAATAGTTGAACCACTTAGATGTCGGCCCTGTAACCTTCTATCTCTTGTTTTAAGTCGTCTAGGGCTACCGCGTATACCTGTAATACACGCTGATGCTTCTCGTACCCTTCAGGGTACGACTTGTGGATTATCATTAGGTGCTCAATGGCGTTATCGATAAGGTGGGCGGCCTGGGAAAGTCGCCGCCGGTTATCGTTACGTTTCGACCACTTTCCCATGATGCCGCCTACCTCTACGATCTAGGTGAGATCGTAATACTTACCCGTGTAGTTAATGACGCCCAACACCGGAAGGTGTCGCCCGTCCTTTAACTCCGTAAGCTTCCGACATACGATCTCACCGCCGCAGGCGCTCGTAAACTGCTCATCGCTCCCCGGAAACCGGGCCAGGAAAACGGCGAAATGTCCAAAGCGCCCATTAAGGAAACTGAAATCAACGAATACAATTTCCTTGTCCAGCAAGTCGTCTAGCTCCCGCCGTGGGAGATCGGGCCAAAGGTTGCCCGATGGAAGTATGTCGCCCACCCGCCGGTTGGGATCGCGCACCGTACCCCTTGAGGGTTTGCTCAAAGGCGGCGGCGTTGGTATTTCCTTGTCTGTCTCTGCCATGTGTATCACCCCCTTTCCGACAATGGGATTTAACGGTACTTATTTAATAAGTAATGGTGAACCCTGCGAACGTCAGGCCAGATTGCCCTATCCCGCTCTAGCTCCCTGATTACCTCATTAAGAATAGTCTGTGCAAATTTTCCGCGAGTGATTAATGGTCTATGCGATGCGGTACTCATCGCCCGCTTAAATACCTCCGTTATCTGATCGGTTTGAATGTCTGAATATTCGTCTACCATAACGACCACGCCTCCGCTAGACGATAGGTGACGTAACTAAGCATCCATACACACCAGAAAGCCCAACCTGTCCATGCGAACTTGTGTAAGAGTTTCATGTAAGTAACACCGGGGGATCGTATCGAGACCACGAGGGAAAATGATCCCAATACATTGCTAGCACTGTACCAAATACCCTTGTGGGGGTCGTAGTGCTATGCCATGTGAAAACTTGCCCGCAAAGGCAACGCCAGTAACGGCTAGCGGTTGGCATGGTCAAACGCTCCCGCAGCACGTCGCTGCAAGGGTACAGGACTGTGAAAATCTTCATCAAGCTCCGCTAAGGTTTGGCGTCCGTTGTT
>LAZR01002004.1_pt1 | contig 12218 bp, 10 predicted proteins | sample 329461 | NCBI WGS metagenome assembly LAZR01 (sample SAMN03002196, study PRJNA259156) | marine sediment metagenome | biome: sea floor; feature: Hydrothermal impacted sediments; material: marine sediment; isolation source: Loki non-amplified sample from Loki's castle hydrothermal vent sediment ...
TTTATTTATTACGGTTTTCTTTAGCAAATGCACGTATTTTACGCTTTTGCGACAGTGTTACTTTATTAACACGACCAGCAAATGGGTTTTCACCTTCTCTAAATTCAATTTTGATTGGGGTGCCCATAATTTTAAGCGCTTTACGGTAGTAGTTCATCAGGTAGCGTTTATAACTATCTGGTAAATCATGAACTTGGTTACCGTGAATTACAATACGTGGTGGGTTATAACCACCGGCATGCGCATATTTAAGCTTAACACGGCGACCACGAACAAGTGGCGGCTGGTGATCGGCTTGAGCCATGTCCATAATTCGGCGCAGCATTGCTGTACTTATACGTTTAGTTGCCGACTCGTAAGCTTCGTCAACAGATTCGAATAAATGACCAACACCTGTACCGTGTAATGCAGATATAAAGTGTAGGCGTGCAAAGTCTATAAAACCTAAACGGCGATCGAGTTCTGTTTTAATACGGTCTTTAACGTAGTCGTCTAGGCCATCCCATTTGTTCACGGCGATAACCAATGAACGACCAGAGTTAAGCGCAAAACCAAGTAAGCTTAAATCTTGATCAGAAATACCATCACGCGCATCAACAACAAGTAAAACCACGTTACAATCTTCGATTGCTTGTAGTGTTTTAATTACTGAGAACTTTTCAACTACGTCACTGACTTTTTTACGTTTACGAACACCTGCGGTGTCAATTAACACATACTCTTTGTCGTTACGCGTCATTGGAATGTAAATAGAATCGCGTGTTGTACCTGGCATATCATATACAATTACACGATCTTCACCCAATATGCGGTTTGTAAGTGTTGACTTACCAACGTTAGGGCGACCAATAATAGCAAGCTTTACAGGTTTGTCTGCAAACGCTTGATGATCGGTATCATCTCCTTCGCCTTCTTCGTAAAGGTCGATTAGTTCTTCGTCATCACCTGTTACTTCTTCATCTTGCGCGGCTAGTTCAGCAATAAGCGGCTGAAGTGTTTGCTCAAGTAATAATGTAATACCACGGCCATGTGCAGCTGCAATGTGATGTATTTCACCTAATGATAATTGGTAAAATTCAGCACAATTTGAATCTGCATCAATACCATCGGTTTTGTTGGCAACAACAAAACACTTTTTCTCTTGCTTGCGCAAGTGATTAGCAATGGCTTGGTCAGCTACGGTCATACCTACACGAGCATCTACTAAAAACAGAACAATGTCGGCTTCTTCAATGGCTAGCAGAGATTGATCTGCCATTTCGATTTCGATGCCTTCTTCTGAGCCATCAATACCGCCCGTGTCTACCACGATAAATTCATAGCCATCGTAACTAGCTTGGCCATATTTTCTATCTCGTGTTAAACCTGGAAAATCGGCTACGAGTGCATCACGAGTACGTGTTAAACGGTTAAATAATGTGGACTTGCCCACATTGGGTCGCCCAACTAGAGCGATCACGGGAAGCATAAACTACCTCTTTAAAAAACAACAAAAGGCTTCGCAGTGCGAAGCCTTACAAAAAACCTTTAAGTGTTAGCTAGTTAGTTAGGTATTTTTACCATACTAACTTCACCATCACGGGTGTATAAAATTAGCTTATCGTCGGCAACAACTGGCTCAACAAAAAAGCCCGAGCTGTCAAAGTCTTCACGAGATACTAGCTCGCCAGTTTCTTTATTTAGCCAATGTAGGTTACCTTCTTGGTCGCCTAAAGCTAAGTGGCTACCTGCAACTGCAGGGCCTGTTAGGTACCAACCACGTAGAGCGGGTTGGCTCCAACGTTCAATACCTGAATTTTTATCTAATGCGTAAATAACACCATCGCTATCTACTAAATAAATTGTTTGTGCATCCATCGCAATTTCGCGGTAGCTGCTGTACTCACGTTTCCATACAACATTGCCAGAGCGAATATCTACAGCAGCTAAGTTGCCGTTGTAAGCTATAGCGTAAGCGTATGGACCGCTGATAAGTGGTTGAGTGTCTACGTCAACTAGGCGTTCAAACTCTGATGCGCCTTTAGCAACCGCAATTTCTGCGCTCCATGCTGAGTAACCACTGTCTGAAATTAATACACTTAGCTTGCCTGTTTCAAGGCCTACTAATACACCACCGTTAGCAACGGTTGGCGAGCTTTGTCCGCGTAATGTTAGTGGTGGAACTTCTTGTTCAAAGCTCCAACGCTCTTCGCCTGTATCTGGGTGAAGGGCTAACAATTTACCAGAGCCTAAATTTACAAATATTAAGCCATCGCCTGCTGTTGGTTTAGACAGTGATTCGCCTGGTACGTTTTTACGCCAAACTTCTTCACCCGTTTCGCGATCTAGGGCAATAATAAAGCCGTGTTCAGAACCAATATAAATTTTACCATAGGCTTGCAAAATACCACCTGATAATTTTGCATTACCGTTATCAGCCCAAGGCCAAAACGATAAATCTTGGCGTACATCGGTTTCCCATTTTGTATCGCCATTATCAAGCGAAAGCGCTTCTACCTGGCCTTCGCGGCTAGCAACATACACAGTATCTTTGTAAACTGCGGGTGTTAAACGAGAAAAATAATGCTCTACGCCATCACCTACAGATTCTTGCCAAACAACGTCAGTTTCAAATTGGTTTACAATTTCAGGAAGTACGAGTTCATCTTCATCATCACTTGATGAACAACCCATCAATGTTGCCATACATAGGGCAAGGGCTGCTGTTGTAAATTTTTTCATGCCTAAAACCTTATGCCGCTGGGCTAGTTACTGCTAGGTCATCTAACTTAATTTGTAATAGTGGGTTACTTGTTAATCCACCCGCATCTATTGCTGCTTGGTATGCAGTACGTGCTTGATCTTTATTACCTTGCTCAGTGTAAATGTCGCCTTTAAGCTCGGCAACGTTTGCATTGAACGCTTCAGGTAATGGTGCATTTAATGTCGTTAATGCATCGTCATATTTAGTTTGCGCAATTTGAACACGTGCTAAACGTGTAATCGCAATTGCTTTTAATTCTGTATTTGGCGTATTAGACACAACCCAGCTTAGCTTTTCGCTTGCTACGTCTAATTTTTTCGCTTCTACTGCATCTTTTGCAGCAACGAATGCTGCAAGTGTTGCATAGTTTGTGTCTTTATTTTCGCTAATAAACGCATCAGCTGAAGATAATACATCGTCACTTTCAACAAGCGCTGTATATGAATCTGATGCTTTTTCAGCGGTAGTAATTTGGTTTTGGTTATATGCTTTCCAGCCATATAAGCCACCTAAGCCAACAAGTATGCCTAGCGCAAGTGAAATGCCGTTTTCACGGAAAAAGCGTTTAATGGCTTCTGCTTGTTGTTCTTCTGTTGAATAAATATCCATTCTTACCTCTAATGTTCGCTTAGCCGTTAATAAGCTCAGCTAATAGCGCTTTAGCTTGTTCTAATTCTAATGTGACTTGTTCTTTACGCTCGCGTAAATACTTGATGGTCACAACGCCTTTTTCTAATTCATCTTCACCAATAATCACTGCAACAAGTGCATCGCTTTTATCAGCACGTTTTAATTGTTTTTTAAAGTTGCCGCCGCCCGCATGTACCATAACGCGTAAACCCGGTACGTCTTTACGTAGTTGCGCTGCAATTGCAGGAGCTTGAATGCTTGCTTTGTCGCCCATAGCTGCTAAATATACATCAGCATTGCGACGAATGTCACCTACACACTCAAGTGCTTGTAGCAATAACACTAAGCGTTCTAGACCCATTGCAAAACCAACTGCTGGCGTTGCTTTACCACCAAGTTGTTCAACTAAGCCGTCGTAACGTCCGCCAGCACATACCGTGCCTTGTGCGCCTAAGCTGTCGGTTACCCATTCAAATACAGTGCGGTTGTAGTAGTCTAAACCACGTACTAACTTTTCATTAACCGTATATGAGACGCCAGCAGCGTCTAAACGTTCACATAAATTTTCAAAATGTTCTTTTGATTCAGCATCTAAATTTTCAGACAATTTAGGTGCATCAGTTAAAATTGCTTGTACGTCTGGGTTTTTGCTATCAAGTACGCGTAATGGGTTTGAATACATACGACGTTTTGAGTCTTCATCAAGCACATCAATGTGTTGCTCAAGGTAGGCTACTAACGCATCACGGTAATCTGCACGCGCTTCGTTAGACCCTAAAGAATTTAGCTCCAAACGAACGTGTTCAGTAATACCAAAAGCTTCCCATAGTTGCGCTGTTAATAAAATAACTTCTGCGTCTATATCTGCTGTAGCAATACCAAATGTTTCTAAACCAAATTGGTGAAACTGACGGTAACGACCTTTTTGCGGACGCTCGTGACGAAACATTGGACCCATGTACCAAAGGCGTTGTTCTTGATTATATAGTAAGCCATTTTGGTTGCCAGCACGTACGCACACTGCGGTGCCTTCTGGGCGAAGTGTTAATAAGTCACCATTGCGATCGGCAAAGGTGTACATTTCTTTTTCTACTATATCGGTAACTTCACCAATAGAGCGTTTAAATAAGTCGGTTGATTCTACAATAGGAAAACGAATTTCTTGATAACCGAACGATGCTACTGTCTCGCGTAAAATGTTTTCTACTTTCTGCCAAACTTGTGTATCGCCCGGCAGACAATCGTTCATACCGCGAACTGCCTGAATTTGTTTTGCCACTGATAAATCCTAAATGCTGTTTTTTTTTGTGTAATGAAAAATGCTTACACAACAAGAATGCTAAAAATTGACCCGCTATTATAGCGTTCTGATTATAAAGGTAAACGCCAAACACCGCTGTTTGGCGCTTTATGCGGTATTTATTCGACTATTTTTATGTCAATCGGTGTTTGGCTCTGCTTTTTCTCTATAAAGTCGCGTACATAACCCTCGAGTTGTTCAACAATATTGTTGTTATCGATACGCGCTTTTTGGCGTTCGCCATTAATATATAAGCCAGAACGACGATTTGCACCGGCAAGTCCTATATCACTAACTAGTGCTTCACCTGGGCCATTAACAACACAGCCAATTACCGAAACCGATACCGGTTCAATAATATCCTCTAAACGCTCTTCAAGTTGGTTCATGGTGCTTACTACATCAAACTCTTGACGTGAGCAGCTAGGGCAAGCAATAAAGTTAATACCGCGAGCCCGAATGCGTAGCGATTTTAAAATATCAAAGCCGACTTTAATTTCTTGAACAGGATCGGCAGCAAGCGACACTCGCAGTGTATCGCCAATACCTTCGGCAAGTAGCATACCTAAACCTACTGCTGATTTAACAGAACCTGAGCGCATGCCGCCCGCTTCGGTAATACCTAAGTGCAGTGGTTGGTCTATTTCTTTAGCTAGTAAGCGATACGCACCTACCGCTAAAAATACGTCTGATGCTTTTACCGATATTTTAAATTGGTCAAAATCAAGGCGGCGCAATATATCTACATGGCGCATAGCTGATTCTAATAAGGCTTCTGGTGTTGGTTCGCCGTATTTTTCTTGCAAGTCGCGCTCTAGTGAACCGCCATTTACACCAATACGAATAGGAATGTTATGCTCGCGTGCAGAATCGACCACGGCTCTTATACGCTCTTCGCTACCTATATTACCTGGGTTTATACGCAGGCAATCAACGCCGTATTTTGCCACTTTTAAGGCTATACGGTAATCAAAGTGAATATCGGCTACTAGCGGAATAGTCACTTGTTCTTTAATACTTTTAAACGCTTCTGCAGCGTCCATAGTCGGTACTGATACACGGACAATGTCGGCACCGGCATCTTGTATTGCCTGTATTTGTGCAACAGTTGCATCAACATCCATGGTGTCGGTGTTGGTCATTGATTGCACAGCAATAGGGGCGCCGTCACCAATAGGGACGTTACCTACATTGATTCGGGTGGATTTTCTGCGTTTAATTGGAGATTCTGAAAACATAGCGACTACTCTGCTAGTGGTAATGTAAATTTGGCTAAACGGTTTTTAGGAAATGCAGAAACATCTACAGGTTCGCCGTTTAAAGTAATGTCTACAGCGTCATGCTTACCAAGCACAACTGAAAAAGGAGGCGTTCCGCTTACGGTCATAATGTAGCCTGCTTTTTTAACGCCGAATGCTATTTTTTCGCCTTCGCCGTCGTAAATTTCAACCCAGCTTTCGCCGTTAAAGTTCATAACAATTGTACTGCTAGCATCTTCTTGGCTTGCGTTGTTAGAGGCAATAGGGGCCGTTTCTGTAACTGTTTCTGCGCTTGTTGATGTTTCACTAGAGGTACTTTGTGATTCTAATAATGATTCATCGTCAATTTCGGCTTGTTGCTGTTGCTCTGAAATACTGGGTTGAGCGGCTTGGCGCTCGCTCATTTTTGAGTTGGCAACGTTTATGTTACTCGTTTGCTCTTCAATTGGGGTGGCGTTTTGCCAAAACCATAAAGCAGATGAGCCAATAACAATCGCTAAAATTAAATAGCTGAAAAACATTAAACGGCTGTCATTAGCTTCTTTTTCTGTTCGACGCGAAAAGCTCTGCATATTAGCGGGCTTTGTTGGCTCCGGTGGTGCTGGCATCATCGCTAATATAGGTGTGCTATCTACTTTTAATTCACGGCAGTAGTTTTTTATATAGCCTTTAACAAAAGTTATTGGGCCTAGCAATGTAAATTCATCATTTTCAAGGCGTTTAATTTGCAGCTCAGACAACTTTAACGGTGCAGCGATAGTCGCTATGCTAACGTTTGCTTGTTCTCTGTGATTTTTTAATATTTGGCCTACAGTTGGCTGTTCGCTCTGTGTTTGCGTATTTTCTTCATTCATAATGTGTATGAGTCTGGATCCACTAGTAAAAGTTTGTGTCCTGGTTTTAGTGCTATATCAGGACTTAATTTATTCCATCGCATTAATTCATCAATTAATACATGCCGCTGGGTAGCTATATCGTAAAGGGAATCACCAGCTTTAATTTCGTAATAAATATTTGGATCGTTTAGGTATATTTTACTTCCATTCATTACCCGATCCGACTCTTTTAGACCATTCCATTGGAGGAGTTTTTGTAGTTTAACATTGTATCGCACCGAAATGCTAAATAGGTTTTCGCCAACAGCAATTACGTGAAATGGCACGCGTAAAGGCGATACTTTAGGGTTAAGCATTGGGAGCTCTGTTTTTTGTACTGCCTCGTAACTTTTAAATTCAATATCGGCATCATTTTGATAGCTGCTATTTTCAAATACTGTTGTATTTTTAGTCGCTTCGTAGAATACCACGTCACTACTATTTTTTTGTGCAGTAACTGCGGGGGCTGAATTACGATAGTTACTAGTTTGCTGCGAATTAAACTGGCCTGTTTTAGGTGCACCAAACGAAATTATTGTAACTTCGTCGTCAGCTTTAGTTGGTTGCTTTGCTGATATAGCTTCTTTTTGAGGTTCGTAAGCAGGCTTTGGCTTTTCAGAAACTGCTCCTATTGAATCAGCAGAGTCGTGTTCAGTAGTAAGTGCAAGCATAACAGCCGATGTATCGGTAGGTTTACTTGGCACAACGGCTTTAGAAGTCACTACTTTAGGAACTTCCACTTTTTGAGCTGTTGCTTGTTTTGCTATTATGGCTGTTTTGTCGACTTGCTTAGTGGCCGCATTTTGGGCTGCCTCAACTTGCTCTTCTCTTGCTATAACCGGGTTTACATCTTGGTTATTTACTGTTGCGAGTTTTTTATCTGTTTTTTGCTCATTGTTTGTTACTAAGCTTGTTGAACCGTCTTGTGATGAACGTTTTTTTCTAATTACTTTTATTTTTGGCTTCGAACTAACGTGTGCGCCGCTTTCATCATTTTTTAGTTCTTTTAACTGCGCTTTACGGTATTTTTCTCGCAGTATTTCAAACTCATTAAAACGCGTTCTTTTTTCTTTTAGTGCATATGCTTCGTCACTTGTAGAATAGGTTTGTAAAATAGTGCTGGAAATTTTTTCAGCCTCTTCTATTCTGCCCATGCGGTTTTTTACAAGGTAGCTTAGCATTAATGCACGAGAAGATACTCGTCCCGTACTGTCGTAGCGTTTTAAAAGTTCACTGGCTTTGTATAAGTCACTTTTTGCGTAATACAGTGCAGCTAAGCTAATTAACGTAGATGTACGTTGAGAACTGTGATTAAGTGCTTGTTGAAAATAGCTTTCTGCATTTTCAAAATCATCAAATTCAATAGCACATAAGGCTAAATTTTCGTAGCTTTCGGCAACGCGAATATAGCTTGGTACTTCAATGGCTTTTAAAAATTGATCCGTAGCACGATCGTATTCATCGATACCACATAAAAACACACCGTAGTTATTAAGGGTATTAGGATCGTCAGGCTTTATTTCGAGTGCTTTTTGGTAGGCTTTATCAGCTAGCGGGTTTTCGCCTACTTGTTGATAGTAATAAGCAAGAGAGTAATGTACTTCAGGTAGGTCAGGAGCAAATGCTGCTGCACGTTCTAAATTGTATTTGGCTTGTGAGTTGTTACCCGTTTTTAAATACTGTAGGGCTAAAGCAATTCGTGTTCGTGCTGCGCCAGTATTGTTAATTTTATTTTCGACGACGGGTTTATTACTGCCGTTATAACTACTTTCGCTAACACAGCCACTTAAGGCAAGTGTGGATAGTGTTATAGCAAGTATAGATCGCATTACCTTATCTCTTTATTTTTAGTCCATGGCGCCTATCTTACCTAAAACCTTTAGTCTTGCATCATTTATTTAAAAATAAACAACTTAACCACCCTACGTGACTAATTCCTGTAGGGTGGCTACAGATTATGCTTGGTGGATATTAACGCTAATCGCGTTATCGTCACGCATTTTCTTTTTAGCTAAACGTTTAGTACGGTCAACTACGTCACCTACTAACTGTCCGCAGGCTGCGTCAATGTCGTCCCCGCGAGTACGACGAACAATACAAGTAACGCCCGCTGCTTGTAATACTTTTGAAAAGCGGTCAATACGACTATTACTTGAACGCGTATATTCATTCCCCGGAAACGGGTTAAACGGAATAAGGTTGACCTTACAAGGTGTGCCTTTTAACGTTTGCACTAGTGCATGAGCCTGATCGGTGCTGTCGTTAATGCCATTAAGCATAACGTATTCAACTGTTACGTCTTTATTGGCTTTCGAACCATCGATGTAACGACGACACGAGGCTAAAAACTCTTCAATAGGGTACTTTTTATTAACCGGTACTAAAATGTCACGCAGTGCGTTGTCTGGTGCGTGAAGTGAAATAGCAAGTGCTACGTCAATTTTCTCTTTTAATAAATCAAGAGCAGGTACAACCCCTGAAGTACTTAATGTTACGCGGCGCTTAGATAAACCAAAGCCCCAGTCGTCCATCATTAGTTCCATTGCTGGCACTACGTTTTTAAGATTAAGTAAAGGCTCGCCCATACCCATCATTACAACGTTAGTTACAGGGCGCTTTTCGCTATGACCATCAAGACCTATATCTTTAGCTACACGCCAAACTTGACCAATAATTTCAGATACTTTTAAGTTACGGTTAAAGCCTTGTTGAGCAGTAGAACAAAAAGTACACTCAAGAGCACAACCAACTTGTGATGATACACATAAAGTAGCGCGCTCTTTTTCAGGGATCCATACAGCTTCTACTTCTTGGCCGCCTTCCAAAATAAGTGCGTACTTAATAGTACCGTCGCTTGCTTGTTGGCGAACTGTAATTTCTGGCGCTACAATTTCGCACTCGGCTTTAAGCTTTTCTTTAAGTTTTTTGTTTACGTTACTCATTTCGTCGAAGTTATCTACGCCAAAATGATAAATCCATTTCATCACCTGGTCACTACGAAACGGCTTTTCACCGAACGATGCAAATAACTCGCGCATTGCGTCTCGGTTTAAATCTAATAAGTTAATCTTTTTTTGCTCGGTCATGAAACAACCTCAATCGGTGACGGTGGAGATAAAAATTTACGAGGACGAATTGTACACAATTCACTCACTTTAATCATTAAGTAAAACATCATGAGTTTACTAATTAATACTTTACGTAATGACTAAAAAAGGGCCCGAAAGCCCTTTTCATTTTGTTAACGAATTCGAATTAACGAGTACGTGAACAAAGCTCTTCGTCAGCGAAGAAGTACGCGATTTCGCGAGCAGCAGATTCAACAGCGTCAGAACCGTGAACAGCATTTTCGTCGATGCTATCAGCGTAGTCTGCACGTAAAGTACCAGCTAGTGCTTCAGCAGGGTTAGTAGCACCCATGATTTCACGGTTTTTAAGAACAGCGTTTTCGCCTTCAAGAACTGTAACCATTACTGGACCAGATGTCATGAAAGATACTAAAGCACCGAAGAAAGGACGTTCGCTATGTTCTGCGTAGAAACCTTCAGCTTTCTCTTGTGAAAGGTGAACCATTTTAGCTGCAACGATTTTAAGGCCAGCAGACTCGAAACGGTTGTAGATAGCGCCAATGTGGTTTTTAGCTACTGCATCAGGTTTTACGATTGAAAAAGTACGTTCTAAAGCCATCTTTATGCTCCAATAATTTTAAGTAAAAGTGTGAATATTAACGGGCGCGAATTATACGCGTTTTAAGTGAAAAATCCTAATTTTATTAAAAACCAGTTTGATTGCAGTTTTGTGATCTCGATCAAAAGCAAATTGCTAATCGAACTTATACTGCCGCGCTTATAAATTAATTAATCATACAACTGGCTTAAACCCAGTTCGATGTATGGAGCGCACATGTTACCAACTACCTCTTCAACGCCTTTTATTCCTGAATTACTATGCCCCGCAGGCAGTTTAAAAAACATGCGCTACGCTTTTGCTTATGGCGCAGATGCGGTTTATGCAGGGCAGCCTCGCTATAGTTTGCGTGTGCGCAATAACGAGTTTGACCTAGATACTCTGCAAGTAGGAATTAGTGAAGCGCATGCGCAAAATAAAAAGTTTTATGTGGTGTCTAATATTGCACCGCACAACGCTAAAGTTAAATCGTATTTACGTGATATAGAACCGGTTATTGCGATGCAGCCCGATGCGCTAATTATGTCAGATCCTGGTTTAATTATGTTTGTTCGTGAAAAATGGCCAACGATGCCTATTCACTTGTCGGTACAGGCAAATGCGGTAAATTACGCGAGTGTACAATTTTGGGCAAAGCAGGGAATTGAGCGCGTTATTTTGTCACGGGAGCTGTCGCTCGAAGAGATAACTGAAATTCGTGCTTTGTGCCCAGACACCGAGCTTGAGGTATTTGTACATGGTGCGCTTTGTATGGCGTATTCGGGGCGTTGTTTACTCTCTGGTTATATAAATAAGCGCGATCCAAATCAAGGGACGTGTACTAATGCATGTCGTTGGGATTACGATGTAAAACCTGGTGTTGAGAACGAAACCGGCGAAATGGTGCATAAAATTGACCCCAAACAGGTGATTCCTACATTAGGTGAAGGCGCACCAAGCAACGATGTATTTATGCTAGAGGAACAAGGTCGCCCTGGTGAGTATATGCCTGCATTTGAGGATGAACACGGCACGTATATTATGAACTCAAAAGATTTACGCGCTGTGCAATACGTAGAGCAGTTAACAAAAATGGGTGTACATAGTTTAAAAATAGAAGGGCGTACTAAGTCATTTTATTATGTAGCGCGCACAGCACAAGTTTATCGTAAAGCAATAGACGACGCGGCTTCGGGTAAACCATTTGATACTAACTTATTTAAAACTCTCGAAAACCTAGCACATCGGGGCTATACCGAAGGCTTTTTAAAACGCCATGCCCATCAAGATTATCAAAACTATGAGTACGGTCATTCTGTATCAACTAAACAGCAATTTGTGGGAGAAGTACTTGGGCGCGACGAAAATGGTTTAGTTGAAATTGACGTTAAAAATAAATTTTGTACGGGCCACTCCTTAGAGCTTATGACACCACAAGGTAACATTACTTTTAAGCTTGAATATATGGAAAACAAAAAGGGGGAAACTATTAGCGATGCTAAAGGCTCTGGTCACATTGTAAAAATCGCACTAGATGAGGGGATTAACTTAGATCACGCCATTTTAATGCGTAACCTTGATGAGCACCAAGATACACGTAATCCATTTAAACAACCTAGGGCGTGTTGATCTTTGTGGATTGAAATTTGTTCAATCTAGGGGCGATTTAATCGCGGCACGAGGTTTGTAACCTAGTGGGCTAAGTAAAAACCGAGCAACAAAGAGTTAATCGTCCCTAGAAAGAA
>LAZR01002006.1_pt1 | contig 12214 bp, 15 predicted proteins | sample 329461 | NCBI WGS metagenome assembly LAZR01 (sample SAMN03002196, study PRJNA259156) | marine sediment metagenome | biome: sea floor; feature: Hydrothermal impacted sediments; material: marine sediment; isolation source: Loki non-amplified sample from Loki's castle hydrothermal vent sediment ...
AATCAAAACTTCCAAATTGCTGGTTTTCTCTCTGCAATATTAATCTATTCACAAGATTTCATTGATAATCAGGAATATGGATTAAGACTTGAAGATATTAACCTTGGAGGTTATCATTTATTCTTAAAAACTAAGAACAACCTCATTTTTGCCTATATAGTTGATAAAGATAACACTACAAAAAATATTAAAAGATATATGCAACTGATTATGGAGGAGTTTATTTATGCCTATCCTTCCCACATTAAAAACTTTAAGGGAGACTTAACCCCATTTCATAAATTTGAGAAAGTAATTGATCAATATTTTGAAATATAGCTTTTATTATTGTTTGCTAAATATTTACATAATAGCTAAAATCAATTCATCTTAATATATTTAGCATTAGACTATTTGTTTAATTCAAAATTTCAAAATAATATATTATTTGTACCTAAAATTATTATATTTAAAAGACATATAAAATATAGATGATGACCGAAAAACCGGAATTGAATTCAGATGCCGTACTCGAGAATATAATTAAGGAATTAGGGTCTGGAGTCTTCTTTATTATTATCACGTCTGAAAATGGGGCTGTTATTAAATCCTATATAAATGAAGAGTTCAATAAAAATTCCATAGGGTTAAATATGGCTCAATTATACGAGTTAGCAGAAGAAATTGCATCCGATGTTGGAATACATAACCCTGATTTTACGGTAATACATTCAGATAATTTTTACATAATATCGGTAAAGATCTTAGCAAAAATCGTGGTTCTCTTAACCGAGGACCAAATCTCCTTCGAAAAAATTTTTGAAATTATTAATAACTCTATCACTAGCAATTAAGCTTTATTCTATGATAACAATACTCTTCAAATTAAATATTTTTTGAACCAAAATCCATTTATTTATAAATTTCCTAAACCAACAAGTAAACAACTCTATAGAAGTTTTATTTATAATAAAAACTAAATGTGAAGTAAAATGAAATATGAAAAAAATCAGTATTCTGAAGGCTTTTCAATATGTGCTTTAATAATTGCGGGATTTTTCTTATGGTCGGGAATTAGCCAATTTATTAATTGGGGGGACGGTTGGGAATGGTGGGGATTCATTTCGACTGGAATAGGTATTGCCATTTTGTTAGGTCAAATTTATGCTGTGACAAATAGAAGTAAGTTAAGAAATGTAGTTTTAGGAGAATTTCAAGCTAAACCAGAGGCAACAGTAGAAGAAGTTTCAAGAGGTACAGGAATCACACAAAAAGATATTAATGCAATCATTTTGGATTTAAAAGCTTCAGGTCAATTTCGGGTAAAATTTAATACTACCACGGGTCAGGTAAAACATATGACAATTCCACAAAAAGAAGAGGTTTCAGAAGAAAAAGCAAAATACTGTTCTAATTGCGGAACACCAATAACAAAAGACTCTGCCCAATATTGCGCGTATTGTGGTGCTAAAACTTAGATAGAATTTATTTTTTTTTTTTTTTTAAAAAAAAATAATAAATTTTATAAGGGTTACAGAGTACTCGAATATTTAAGACTTTTAAAAACTGCTATTGATTATTGTAATTAGTTTTCTACTCTGTAATAACATTCTTGTTCCTTCATTTAATTCTGTGGATATTATGTAATTGTGTACAAACAAAACTTTTTTATATTATCTCAATTTATTTTTGTTATTTAAAAGCAATTTAACATAAAGAGAACTATTATTATGAAAGATGAAGAAGATATTGAAGAAATAGAACTCATTAGTGATGTCAAGGAAGATGTAGAGCAACTCCAAAAAGAAAAGAAAGAACAAGAAATATCAGAAAAGAGAAAATATCTTTTTTCTTTATCCCAATCAAATGATGCTGCTGAACATGATTCAGTTTGGGGATTATTTAGAAGTAGAACAAAAGATTCTCTGGAAATAATGGAAGATGAGCCAATTTACCGAACACCATTTACTAACGTGGTAGAAAACGAAAAGGAGTTTTATTTATTAATTGAATTACCTGGGTTAGATAAAAGAAGTGTAAAAATAACTTTACAAGAAGGGATCTTAGAAATAGTAGGCGAAAAAGTTAAAGAAGATAAACATAAAAAAGAAAAAAAGGACAAAGACAAAGACAAAGAGAAAAAGGACAAAGACAAAGAGAAAAAGGATAAGAAAAAGGAGAAATTTAAAGAAATAAAGGGCTCCTTTCTAAGGCATGAATTTAAATCTGCAATTTTTTATCGGGCTTTTCAATTACCAGAAGATATTTTAAGTGAAGAAATTGATGCAAATTTTAGAGAAGGAGTTCTGACATTGAGAATGCTAAAAGAATCTGCGATAATTAAAGAAAAACATGTTATAGATATAAAATAATCTATTTTAATTATTTTCTTTTTTAATTTATTGAGCCCAGTTAAGATAAATGAAAAAAAAATAAAATTTAGCTTTAAAGAAGATTCAATCGACTCTTTATTTGTATGGTTTCTCCTCTCCAGCTTTGCTTATCTTTTGTTCATGTAAATCGGTCAATTTTCTTCTATTTTCAGCCAATCGTTGTCCTTTAATGGGATAAAAATACAACCCGATTAAAGAAATCACTAGCACTATTGCTGGATATACACCCATTAGAATTTGTAGCCCTAATATTGTATTTAATTCTGGATTTGGAGTGTAAGTATACCAATCCGTCGTTGTAAACACTATGCCAATTATAAAGAAATTAATAACAGTCGATATTCTAATAAGAAAATTTAGAACCGCATAATGTATACCGGATCGTCTTGTTCCATGGATAATTTCATCCTCGTCAATGATTTCTGCAATGCACTGATCATAGAAATATAGTCCCCCTCCAAGACCAATTCCATTTAGTATTTGTACAACAAAAGCCATTTCAATACTTACCGAGAACGCGAAAATAATTATGGGAATTATCCACACGGATATTCCGATTAATCCCGCCATTCGAGCTCCTTTTCTAACACGGATTTTTTCCCATAATGGGGTTGATAGTGCTGCTACTATAAACTCCACTGCAAGGAGAATTCCAATTAATATCGGATCTTCAATATTTAAAGCATGGGTCATAAAAAGTGGAGCTAAAGTTGGTAAAATATTTATAACAATCCATGTACCTAAAGCGGGTATCATGAACCATTGAAATGATTTATTTCTTAATGAGTTTTTAAGTGTTTTAGTAAAGGACATCGCAGTTTCAGCATCTTTTGAAAAATATCTAGGTTCATTAACACCCCATTTCAAGAAAATGGAATATGTTAGGACAATTATTAATGCCGCTATAATTCCTGTTAGCTGATATTGACCTAATGTATTTGGATCTGATATGGGAGGGTCTGTATCTGGGATAACACCTAGAATATTCTCAATAATTAGTGTTGGAAGAAGAAAAGCAAAAATCAACGCAACCATTACGAAAATTATCCTTACTTTTCCTGTTGAACTACGTGCTTCCATAGTGACATACATTTCTGAAAAGACAGCATTATAATTTAGATTAAATGCCGTATAGGTGGTATCAAATAACATTAGGATTATAATGAAATAGACGAAGTTGATGGTAGTCGAGTTAAGACCAACTGGAGGTGTAAAAAGTAATATCATCACAATTGCTAACGGTATAGTAGCACCAATCATCCAAGGCACTCTTCGTCCCCATCTACTTTTTGTTCGATCAGAAAGATATCCTATCAACGGATCATTTATTGCATTCCATAAACTCCAGATAATAAAACCTCCGCTTATCATCAGGACAGGAATTCCTACAATTGCAAAATAAAAAGTGAATATCAGAAATGAAAATGTTTGCATCGCAGTATTGTCTCCTACTTCTCCAAATGCAAAAGCAATTCGCTTACCTAAGGGAACCTTTTGAGATTTCTTATCGCTCATAGAATCATCAAATTTTTTATTAAATTAATTTTATTTAGTAATTCAAATTTAAATCTATATCAATTTATATCTTTCATTAAAAATTATTAATTAAATGTAAAACTAGTTGCTAATTCACAAATTTTTTAATTATTTGTCTTGTCTATTTATTCAAAATTCAAGAGAAAATGTTTTTTAGGTGAAATATTATGGTGAAAAAATTTAGTGTAGGAGTTATAGGAGCAGGGAGAATGGGTAAAATTCATATTCAAAACATTTTACGAAATATTCCCGATTTTAAGTTAAAATTAGTTGCTGATATTAATATAGATGATCAAATGGAAGAATGGGCAAACAAAATAGGTATCCCCTTACTCACTAAGGACCCAAATGATATTTTTGATGACCCTGAAATTGATGCTATTGTAATCGCCTCATCTACAAATACCCATGTTAAATTCATTCAAGAAGCTGCTCGAACGAAAAAAGATGTTTTTTGTGAGAAACCGATTGATACCGATTTGAAAGCCATTAAAGAAACTTTATTAACTGTTAAAAAAGAAGGAATAAAACTTATGATTGGATTTAATAGGCGATTTGACAGAAATTTTAAAAGGATCAGAGAAATTGTCTCTTCGGGTCAAATAGGACGCCCACAAATAATTAAGGTTACTGCACGTGATCCAGCTCTTCCTTCAATCGAATATATTAAAGGATCAGGAGGTATATTTTTTGACATGACTATACATGATTGGGATATGGTGTCTTTTCAAGCAGGAAGTGAAGTAGAAGAAGTATATGCAACTGGAGCCGTTCTTATTGACCCCGAAGTTGGAAAGGCAGGAGATATTGATACGGTTGCTGTTATCTTAAAACTGAAAAACGGTGCTTTAGGCATGATTGATAATTCTCGTCAAGCTGTATATGGATATGATCAACGTGTTGAAGTTTTTGGCTCAAAAGGATGTGCTATAGCTGATAATGAACCTTCGAATACTGTGCGTCTGTATACAGCTGAAATGACAAAGGAGGATAACATTCCATACTTTTTTTTAGAAAGATTTATGGATGCATATTCTGCTGAATTACAATCTTTCCTCGAATGCCTGTGTAATAACAAAGAACCATCTCCAGGAGGAAAGGATGGTTTTCAAAATGCTTTAGTAGCTATTGCAGCCCAGAAATCATATGAAGAGAATCGCCCAGTAAAGATATCTGAAATAGATATATAACAAAAACGATGATTAGAATATTAAATAAATTATTTAATCTTTAAACCATATGAGAATATATATTTAAAATTAGTAGGTTGATGACAGATCCCATTTGATTTATCAGCATTTAAAGTATTAATCAGAAAACTATTCCCCCCAAAAAAAAGTGTTTATACAGTTGATACTACTGGAGATGGGAATGCAGATTCAATACAAATTAAAGCTCTAAATTTGATTATTCCTTTTAATATTCCTAAAAAAATTAAAATAGGAGATTTTAAGTTAAACAATTTTGATTTAAATGATTTTGATTTATCTAAATATGTAAAGTTGGTATTAGATGATATACCAATTGAGATTTCTAAAGATAACGCTAATTTCGATAGAATTCAAGAAGTTTTTAAAATCTATCATAAAGGCGAATCTTTTACAATAGATGACATCTTAAAAGGTAAATTAAGTGGAAGAACTATTGCCTTAGGAGATAGTATAAGTGTTTTAATAAAAGTAGATAATGAAACTTTAAAAAGACTAACTAAAGGTAAGCACTCCTTTATTATTAACACTGATAAAGTATCAAATTTGGAAATAGCTTTTGAATTAGATGATAATAATGTCAACTTAAAATTTGATCCTACTAATACTTGAAAAAGATTCCTTTTTATTTTATCAAAACTATTTCAACAAACTCAACTTCTTAAATAGTTTAAAAAATCGAGGGATTTATATTGTTCATATTAGATAATTTCAAGAAGGTGTCATTATGGCTATTACAAAACATAATTCTAATGTAGAAATAAATTTATCAAATGAGTACACTAAAATTCAATTTATTTGCCCTGTTTGTAAAACTAAAAAAATCTTGGAATTTCCTAAATCAATTATAAGTGATGCGAAAAAATTGACTACGATGTCAATCGCAAGAGGATTAGTATGTGAGCATCAATTCCAAGCATTTGTGGATATAAATTTCCAGGTTCGGGGGTATCAAAGAGTAGATTTCGAATTTGAAAGTCATTGTAAAGAGGAAAAGAATTTAATTCCTTGTAATTTCAAAAGAACAGAGGAAGAGCTTTTTGAAAATTTAATTTTAGAAGAAAATTATCTTGAATATAAGCCTAGAAAAATAATAAACAGGAATAACGAGGAACAAAATTTTATTGATGAAATAAGTCCGCGAGATCAAGATCTAAGAAACAATAATCAAGATCAACGCCAAAAAAAAGATATACCCCTGCAAGAAATATATGAAGAGTTTTTTGAATTCATTGATGATGATAATGAAAAATTTAATACAGTTATTAAGAAAAATTTGAGACTTAGAAAAGAAGATGATCTAGATCAACTTACAAGAAAAAAAGTGACCCTACAAGAAATTTATGGAGAATTTTGGGAAGTAATTGATGATAATAATGAAAAGTTTAGTACAATTATTAAAAAAGATTTGAGACGTAAAAAAAATCCTTTATTGCTTCATTGAAAAAAAAAATGCTTGATAAAGAAAAAGAAATCATTACTAAAATATATAAATCAATAGAGGAAAGTGAAGATTTTGCAGAATTATCTACTATCATAAATGGGGATGGAAATATCTTTTATGATAAAGGTAATAAGTATTTGCTAAGAATCTCATCGAATACAACAGAAGAAAGAGAGTATAGGGAATACACAAAAGAACTAATTAAAAAAGTGTTCAATATTCAACCCAAATCTTATCCAAGGAAAGGGAAAAATGCAACAGAGTTAGCAATACATAATAGAGAGATAGTAGAAGGCTTAATTGCTAAAGGTTTTAAACCCGGAGATAAGATAAAAAATCAAGTTAGTGTTCTTGAATTTATAAAAAAGAAAGAAAATTTTAGGATTCGAGGGATTAAAGGCCTTTTTGATACAGATGGTTCTATCTATTTAAGAAATACTCAGAAATCAATTGGTCTCAATTTTAAAAATAAATCTTTACCTCTCGTAAAAGACTTTAAAGAAATGTGCGAATCCTTAGAGATAAAGACTCAAAAGATACCAAAACCTAAAATTACTCATGATCATAGATATGGAAAAGACTACAAATGCCACCAAGTAACAATTGAAAACAAACTTTATGTGGCTAAATTTCTGGATAAAATCAAGCCTGAGAAATTGTATAATCATGCTAAAGTTATAGGGATGGCTCTGTTAACCCTACAATAATCGAAAGAGAGATCTCTCATAAAAGAAGAATTGGATAAGAAATATCCTGATAGAAAATCACATTTTAGTAAGGAATATGAATTATATTTTAGAAATTTATGTAAAAAGAATGGGCTTTTAATAAATAATGAAACTATCATCACTTCAATTGAATATGCTTTGGCAGATAAAAGAAAGGGATTTAATACATTTAATACTTATCTTAAAAAGGTAATAAAAGATTTAAGAAAGAAATTAGGCTAAAAGACGCATACCAAATCCAAGAATGATAAATGATTTAATTAAACCGGAGACGGGCAGAATAAATTAAATAATCTAGGGTAAAAAGAATAACAAGAAGTGCCAAGAGAGGGACTTTCCAAGAAACTCAACAATGTTGGGCTTATTTTTTGAACCTTGCCGAAATTAGCTGAAACAGCTAAGTTGCTCGGTACCCAGATCTTCAGTTTCACCTTGATCGGTTAATCCGACAAATCTGGTGCGTTCTTACCCAAGACCGGAGAATCCCTGCGATCAAACCGGGCTACGCCACCTTGGCGGTCTTGTTTTATCTTATTTTTTGATCATATATAAAATATTATAATCAATAAGATAAAGAATAAAGTATAGAATCTCATAAAAATTTATTTACTTTTTAAATTGATATCCCGCTTTTTTGAAAGGCTTCTCTTAATTTATTTGAATCTCCGTTATATTGTTTTTTATATTCTATATTCATATCTTCTAAATTATACGGATCATCCCGTAACACTTCTAAATTATCTTTAGTCCAAGTTAGTATTGATTTATCTATTTTCATTAAAATCACATTAATTCAGATTACAACTTCCTTAAATTAATATTGTGTAATTAAACTTTTAAATCAAGACTATCAAAAAATTTTACTAAGATTCAAATGAAAATACTAATTAATTTGAATTAGTTATATTAAAACTTGAATGGTTTTCAGAGATTAAAAAATTTCTTCAGAATTCTATTTCTTTAAAATAGAAATTCTCTTTTCTTTAGGCAATTTTTCACTTGCGTATCTTAAAATTAGACGTGAAAATATGGCTTTATTTTTCATTAAATAATCGAAAATTATATTAGGTTTGTATTTAGAACAAGTTTTTAAGAGCCATCCAATGCCTTTTTCGATATAGTTTTGATCAGAGAATTTAAGCATTTTTTCTACTAATTCAAAAACAAATTCATCATTAAAATCCTTTCTTAACATAGTAATCTTTAGTAAAATAACCATTGATGCTCTTTTAATCCACAAATTTTCTGCATCTGACCATTCATTAACAACCTTTATAGCTAATTCTTCATTCCCTTTTTTTCCTAGAAATGGACCTATAACTCTTACGCTAGTACTATCGCAATGGCTCCAAGTGTGACAATGTTTAGAGTATTCCTCTCGAAATAATGAAATTGTTTCCTCATCAAAATTCTTCTTATATTGGTTTAAGAAAAACAATCCAGCAAATTTTTCTTCCTCAATGTTACCATGCGTCAAGATTTTAAAAATTTCAATGGCATCAGTATATGGACAATTATATTTTTTATATGTTAGTTTTACAATTTTCTCAATTTCAGGAATTTTAATACCAGATATCATATAATTAGAGATATCGGGATTTAATATTTTATATACTCTTGTTTTTTGTTCATTAGATAATTTAGGGGCATTTTCCTTCAAGAGTTTTTTTATATCATTAATAATACTTTCAATATATTTCATAAATATTTATCTAATCCTTTCTTTTGTTTTAGCTTTTTACTCTTTTCTAAAAAGGGTACAATAAACTCAATAATTTTTGAATTAAAATTCCTTATTTTATTTAATTCTCCTCTCTTATATACATCCAATATGGATTCCTCCAAATTATTCAGGTTTAATCCCGCCCACATCATTGTTTTATTTGATTTGCCTGTTTTCAATTTATTCATATATTCTCTATTTAAAAATAACTCCGAAATCTTATAGTTCCATTTTCGAAAATCAGAAGGAATCCATCTTTTTACTCTAATTGATAAATTATACTGCTCACAATAACCTAGTAATTTGATATGCAATTTTTTGGAATATTTTGCTGGTGGATGCATCTGTCCTTTATATAAATCTAAAAGAGGTTTAACTATGTATCTATATTCGCTATTTTTTAATTTATTAATAAAGAATTCAGCTTGAGAATCTCGCATTGTTAATCCGGGAGAAAATAAGATAAAATCTGCTCCTGCTTCCTTAGATTTTTTAATTACTTCTTCAAGGTTTTCATCTCCATCCTCTAAAAAAGGAATTATTGGCATAAAATAAGTACCAACTTGAATTTGAGGTGCCTGTTTTTTAATTTTTTTTAATGCTTCTAAGCGTTCTAAAGGAGAGGAAGAATGAGGTTCTAAAAAGCCAGCTAATTCATTGTTGGTAGTAGATATTGAAAATCCAACGGTACACCAAGTATCTTCTGCAATTCCTTTTAAAATATCAATATCTCGTGTTATTAACTTACTCTTCGTAGCAATGTTTAAGGGGTACTTGTACTTAGCAAATATTCTCAAGATTTTTTTAGTATTTTCAATTTTCTTTTCGATTGGCTGATAAACATCGTTTACTCCACCAGGTCCAACGACATCAGGAAGTAAAGTTCGTGCTCTTTTAATCTTCAGTTCTAATTTTTTCTTAATGTTAGTTTTTATTATAACCTCATCTTCAAAATCTTGGTTTAAATAATATCGTTGACTTCTCGCATCGCAATAGATACATGCATGAGCACATCCAGAATAAGGATTAATGGTGTATCTTGCCCAAAACCATGAATCTGGGAATCTTAATTTATTTAAAATTGTTTCAAATTCTTTATACGTGTATTTAAACATTATTATGAATAGTACTTCAGTATTGGTCAATAATAAAATAAAGCATTTAAGATTAATGAAAGGATGGTGAATAAAATTTGAAAGAAATGAAAAAACGCTTTTTTTAATATTTACATAAAAGTGATCAAAATGGAAATGGTTTTTAATATGAAAGCGTTTTTTCAAACGTAATGTAAAAGTTTTTAAATTTAACTTTTTGCTTTTTATATTATAAATTTTTTAAAAACATAAGTAACAAATTAAACTCTCTCGACAAAAACCGACCAATTTAACTATTAGGATTAGATATAACCCCAAAAATAAAGGAGAGTTGTTTTTCGAGTTTTTAAAAAATATTCAAGTGAGGAAATTACGAGAAAATTATTCTTAGGTTTATCAATATTTTTCAAGATGCAAAAAAATTATAAAATTGAAAGATATAAATTATACCGTATTTTGTCGAGTGAGTGGGAATTGACAGCTATGAAAAAAAAGGAAATTTTTAAAATTTTAAGAACTTGACACTTGAAAAAAAAAGAGCAAAAGAAATGTTGTATATTTAATTCACTAAATTGCAATTCATGAAAAACTCGAAAAATTAATGATAAAAAGTTCGTGAAACCATCCTTTCACGAAATATCTTCTAGGTTCTAAGTGTGAAAATAAAGTTTATATGTTCTATTGTTATTTCAAATATATTATAAGATTAAATTAGCTTCGAAATTGATTAAAAATTTTTCCATTACTTCATATAGCCGCTCCTTTATTAATTTTTGAAATACCCTATATTAAAAAGAAATATAAAATTAATAGATTTGCAGTAATAATTGGAGCATTGTTCCCAGATTTTTTCGATAAACCTCTAGAGATTTTGGGATTAAGTTCAGGAAAAGGAATTTTTCATACTCTCTTATTTGCGTTTACAAGCTTCCTCATTTTATACTTTGCAACAAAAGGAAATAAATCGATTTCTATTCCATTTTTAATTGGAATATTATTTCATTTGCCCTTAGATGAGCCTCAAATTCCGTATTTTTGGCCCTTTTTATCTTATCAATTTGTTGAGATTCACGAAAATCCTATTGAATATTGGGCTGGGACCTCACTAACATATCTCTATGTTATTATAACAGAAATAGTTGGCGGTCTAATTTTAATCTTTATTCTTTATCATAATAAATTATATAGCATTTCGAAAGTTATTAATTATTTAAAAACTAATCCCAATTCTTTAGATATTAAAAGAGAATTTTTGAAAAAAGAAGAAGAAGAAAATGTGGACACGAGTTAAAACTAAAGAAGCTAAAAGAATTTATTTTTTTATTTATATTAATATTCACGCCAAGTAAATTTACACTTGAGACATCGAAAAAAGGAGGTACTTGGTTCATCAGCACTCCTTGTCTGCTCTTGCCATGCTTCTGCTTCTTCGTGACCGCATTTAGAACATTTATTCTTAACTTTTAGATTAACTGATATCTTATCTTCTTCAGATACAACAATTAAATTCTCTTTCAATGCATCCTTCTTTTTTTGGATATGTTTTTTAATATCATCTTTGTTAGTTTCTTTCTCTTTTTCATACCCACATTTACAAATTAAGAACGATTTATCATCTTTTTTTTTGGTTTGCCGCAAAAGGCTTGAACAATCGGGACAGAATTCAACCATTTTTTATGTTTTACTTATCAAATTCTTTTTTTAATTTATACAGTTTTTGATAATATTCGAAATTTAATTTATTCATATCTTGAATAATATCGGCATTAATTACTTTTTCTCCGTTAGATTGAAGCTCCAAATCTCCAATTACATTTATTAAATCATTTTCTTTAAAATTAAAATCATCAATTTTAATTAACTTAACCTTAACTTCACCGGTTTTATCATCCAACATAATATTCTCATTGTCTATTCTATTTTTAATATATCCTGTAACTTGAATTCTCTCATCATCATTCGTAATTTCTTTAACTATTCTTTGCTTTGCGTAATGATTTGACATTTTTTTTTAAAAAAGTACTACATTATTATTATTACACATTTGAAAATTTAAGATAGGTATAAATAATTAATTTAAACCCTAAAATTGTTATTATTAAAACGCTG
>LAZR01002007.1_pt1 | contig 12213 bp, 17 predicted proteins | sample 329461 | NCBI WGS metagenome assembly LAZR01 (sample SAMN03002196, study PRJNA259156) | marine sediment metagenome | biome: sea floor; feature: Hydrothermal impacted sediments; material: marine sediment; isolation source: Loki non-amplified sample from Loki's castle hydrothermal vent sediment ...
CCTTGAAAAAAAATTATATTTAAATCAAGCTGTATTTAAAAGAATGAGAAGATTCGATTATTTCTTACACTTAAAAATCAAATATAGGAAAATAAAATGCCCCGTCATTTATTAAAAGTTTCGGACTTTTCAAAAGAAGAGTGCGAGAAGGTTATTAATAGAGCTATTGAGATAAAGAAAAATTCTAAAAATTATAGTTCTGCATTAGAAGGAGAAACGCTTTTAATGTTATTTGAAAAACCATCCTTACGAACTCGTATTTCTTTTGAAACAGGAATGCAACAATTAGGTGGACATGCAATATTTTATTCGATAAAAGATTCTCCCCTTGGTAAGAAGGAAAACATCAGTGATACCGCTAAGGTTGCATCAAGATTTGTGAATCTAATTTCAGCAAGGGTTTATAAAAGACAAGATGTCAGGGATCTTGCGAAGTATGCTGATGTTCCAGTGATTAACATGCTTGATGATTTTGCGCATCCATGTCAGATCTTGGGAGACTTTCAAACCATTAAGGAAAAAATGGGAAGGTTAGATAATTTTAAGTTATCCTATTTCGGTGATGCATATAATAATGTAACTTATGATTTAATGAGAATGTGTGCTATATTTGGTCTGAGGATGGATGTAGCTTGCCCAAAAAACCCCGAATATTCACCTGAACAAATAGTTTTAGATGAGGTTTCAGAGCTCTCCAAAGATACGGGTGCTGAAGTAAATGTTGTTCATGATGCTTTAGAAGCTGCACAAGATTCAGATGTGTTATATACCGATAGTTGGATGTCCTATGGAATTCCTGAATCTGAAGAAAAAGATCGGAAAAAAGCATTTATGCCTTATCAAGTTACATCGTCAATTATCGGAGCTGCAAAATCAGATGCCGTTTTTATGAATTGTTTACCAGCTATGCGTGAATATGAACAAACTGCTGAAGTAATTGATGGATCCCAATCAATTGTATTTGATCAGGCGGAAAATCGTTTGCACATTCAGAAAGCAATTATGCTTTTTCTACGAGATAAATTCTAGGTTGAATACCCAGATTTGGATATTTCTTTGTTGACAAGTCTTTCTTATTAATGTTGTTTTCAACTTGAAGAAGAATTAAAATAAGATTTTAAGAAAGGAGTGACATTAGTCTAATATTAAATTTTAAGATCACATCTAAAGTATTTTGGTGGTAGATAATGAAGATATTTTTTAGTTATGCAAGTGTTGATACGACGGAATATAGGATAGAAGATATTGTTGATTTTTTGGAATTTCAGGATGATATTGAACGTGTGTTCTATTGGGAGCGTGATACAAAAGGAGGGGAATCCTTTGATGACTATATGAGGAACAACATTAAAAATAGCGACTTGATTATCGTTTTATTCACTTCCAATACTGCAACATCAATTCCAGTTTTCATAGAAATTGGGATGTCAAAGGCTTTTCAAAAACAAGTTATGCCTGTGTTTGATCAGGTTGATCATATTGTGGCTGATATGCAATCAAGTAGAGGAGTGCAATTTAATCCGAATTTTCGCATGTTTTGTGAAGATTTGTGTTTCAAAATAACAGGGAAAACAGCAAAATTTAAAGAATCTAACCCTATGGTAGATTATCGGAACGATCTGCGTGAAACATTTGAGTTTAAAAAATCCTCTTACGTAGAACCCGAAGTTAGAGATGTTACCGATACTTACGAAAAAGAAGAGAAGAAACAAAAGAAGCTTCCATTGATCAGTTATCGAATATTCGAATTTATCTTATTTGATCCTTTAAATCGAGGATCTCTAAACGTTATTACAGCACCACCCGGTTCAGGCAAATCAATCCTTTTGAATTCCATCACGCATGACATTTTGCATCAAGAGCATCTCTCAAGCTACACTCCATTCTTAATAGATGCAGAAAACTTAAAACTCACGAATGATGAATTATTAGAGGAGTTTTACAATTATTTATTTCCTGATACTGAAGGGAGATTTTTTATAAATTTCGATAATTTAGTTAAATCTGGGAAAGGTATTATTCTATTAGATGGCTTAAGTAAAAACCCAGATGCACATGAGTTACTTACTGATCTTCATAAATTTATCCTTACTAACAATGCCAGGTTAATTATCACTTGCAGACCAGTTATCCACGATTTTATTAGAAGTTCTCCAAAAATAAAAGAGAAAACACATCTATATGAACTCACTTCATTCAAATCATCATCTCTTTTTGAATGGGTTGTTTTAAATAAAAATGATTATGAAAAAACACGACACCTTCAAGCGAGAGATATTTACTTAGTTCTAAAAGAAAAGGTTAAAGAACATGAAGAAAAAGGAGAACGAGTCTCTCTCCCCTCGATGATGCAAGAATTTTCTACGTAATTTTAAAATCTTTTTATTACCTTTACTTATTCTTTCTTTTCATATATTTTAGCTTTTGAATCGGATTCTAAATATTGGAGTAATTCTGAATCAATTTATCATTTATCTTTGGTATGGATATTAGAGGATAGAGGATTTACTCAATTTGGAGAAGGAATAGATTTGCGATAGCAATCCATTTTTCTTTTGTTTCGGGATCTATTGAACTTTTATTTGTAAGTTCTATACCTTTTTCAAGGTTTTCCTCGGCAAAATCGTAATTCTTAAGTTCTTTATAACAGATTCCTAACTTAATATAAGTTTGGTGAATGTACCATTCATCACTGGCAAGTTCGATTGCGTCTTGAAATTCCTTTATAGCTTCTTCGTATTCTTCATAATTCATAAGAATTTCTCCATATGTATCATGGTACATACCATTATTAGGAATTCGGTCCACTAGACTCTGGATTAACTCCTGAGCTTCTTCTTTTCTATCTAAATATTGTAACCAATAAGCTTTATAATTGACCAGATCATCATCATCAGGATATTTTTCTTGAAGTTCATTGATAATATCTAAACCAGCCTCTACTTTTTTCATGGTTTTAAGGACAGAGGCCTTCTTCATTTGAATATCTTTTTCACTTTCAGAGAATATCTCAAGCATAACATCCAGTAATTTTAATGCCTCATCATATTGGTTAAAATAAATAAGGATCTTAAGTTTGGAATTGTAAAGATCAAGATTGTTTGGGCTTACATCAATTTCTTTATCAATCTTTTGTATTTGTTCGTCAAATTGGTTTTCCAATGTATCATCGCTTTTTGATTGAAAGATGGTGGGTATATTTTGCCAAATTATTCCTTCTAATTTATTATAGGATTCTATTAAGTCTCTTTTAGTTTCAATTTTATATGCTAAGTAATTGATGTAATTAGGTAAAAAGTCTCTTAAAGAGTCTCTTAAGTCTTCTTCAAATAATGTCTTACAAATATCGTCTAAAATGAGATCTAGGGTAGAACTTATATCTAATGTTCTTGAAAAGAGTTTATTTAAATACGTAAGTCTAGTTATATGATCTTCTGTAATTGCCCTGAGGATTATTTCTAATCTTTCATTTTCCTGAAAGTAGAAATCCATGTCTGGCGGCATTGAAAACTTAAAAAACTTGATTGGAAATATATTATTCTCAACTATTTCATCTATGTAATACTCTAGTTTACTCTCCTTAATTTGGTATTTGTTCGAAAACTTTTCCTGGGAAATATAACTAGGATATTGATCAGGATGATTAGTGGAGATAAACAGGAGAATCTTATCAAAATCTTCCTCATTCTTTAACATAGATTCAACTCTGGAATAATCCAGCTTCAACACATTAGCTAGGAAGCGAAATTGTGTATCCTCGTTTTTAATGTTATATTTTTCAAAAAATTTTATGGTTTTTTTCGTTACTTCTTCAATTCTCTTACTTTCTTCATCTAAAATTGACTGTCTATCTAAGTTATAACCTTTCAGAATTCTTGAATATTCTACTTTGCCTGATCGAGTAATTCTGTATACTTTATTATCTTTTATTATTAAATTCTTTTCTTTTAGTATATTTATATTCTTTGATAGTGAAGATTGATTAATGGAAAGAGGTTCTGCTAAAAAATCAGCCCATTTGCAGTGGTTATTATTATATACCATCCATAAAATCCAATGATCGTAATTTCTCCTTCTTCGGATAACTGCTGGAGGATAGCTCAACTTTCTCCCTTTTCCTCTGGAGGTTGATAATTCCAGATATCTTTTTCTCCCTTCTGAAGTTATTCTGTAATGTCCTCTTGAAATATTCTCTACATAATTCCGACCTTTTAGCAAGGACAGATATTTTGATAGAGTAGATAATCGAAGGGCAAGTGGCTCTTGTGTGAAGCCAGACCATTCACATTCTTCATTATTAAATAGCATCCAGAGGATTATATGCTCAAAATCTTTCTTCTCTAATGCAGATGGATTAAGTATTGCTTCAGGAGGATATTTGATTTTAGGCATAAGCTATTCAATGTTTGTTTAGGTAATATTTTATAAACTTTTAAAGTTTCTAGATTTTCTATTAATTCGAACTTCGCAAAGTATATGGAAAGTATAAAGAAGATAAATATTTTTGCAATTATTTTGATACAAACTTATAATGATTTTCATCAATAATAGGACGATACCCTATTTTTTGGTAGATACTATTTGAGGTAGGGTTGCTTAAGTCTGTAAATAAAAAACAATATTCATTCCCTTCTTCTAAGAGGAGTTTGCTTAATTTCGCAACACACTCAGTTGCATATCCTTTTCTCCTTAATAAAGGTGGTGTATATACAAGGTTAACAGCATTGCCATGAGGAGATTTACCTGCTTTCCTAGCCATTGAAACAGGTTTTTTATTATCAAATAATAAATAGATTCGACTCTCATTATGTTCGAATTCAACCTTGAAATTATTAATATTACGCTCTAATTCTTCTTCTGTTATCTCTATTAATGCTTCAGTCAACATCTTTCTTGCCCATTCAAGGACTATGGATTGCTGTGATTTTGTTGCGACAAAAAGCTGTCTATCTCCTAATGTATCTCCTGAGACTTCTACCAATTTATAAATTCTCTCTCTTCTCATTAATTGAAATCCCATAGAATTTCTCTCACACCACAATTTTGTAAACTTATCTGCTGCTGCTTTAAAACTCAATACACCAGGTAAGTATACATTTCGCGTTAGAAGTTCTTCTACCAAGATTTCAATATTATTCAATTTAGCTGTATAGGAAATAATAAGATCGTGTGGTGGTGTCATTAATGATATGAGCTCAATCGTTCCATTTTCTGCTAACAAGAACATAAGGGGTGGTTCTTTCCCATACTTTTGAATATTTATTTTAAGGGAATTCAAAATAGTTAAGGGAAGACAATTTTTAACTTCCTCTCTTACTAAAAAAGGAAAAGTTTGGTCATAGAATTCGTTAACATCTTCATAAAACCTTGTTCTCATACTCATGCTAGAAGTATGATTACTTAAAAAACCTTCTGGGACGAAAGAACTCTAATTCGTCGCTACACCCTATAAGCTTTTAAAAAACGTTCTCTAGGTGTTTTGAATTGAGTTCGAGTTCGTGTAAATATTGGAGCATATAAAAATTTTGGATAACAGTATCTTAAAATTGCCAGTGTGGCAAATTTTTAAGGATTTTCACAATTTGAACAGAGAGAAATTGAATTAAAAGATATCCCTTCCCTTGAACCTTTAATAAACGAGATATTTATTGATAAAACTGTTCCATTAAGTGGATTAAGGAATAACTGACTCCGCTTTGCTGAAGTGTCACTCCCAGATATGAGAATTGTTACGGCGCGAGTTGCGCACTACCTGGTGATGTATGATAAGACTGATGAATTAATTAACATTGAATAACTCATCAATTAATTATTTTTGATAAACTTAGATGTAGTGAGGTATAAAACACAATACTCAACTACCAAGATCTTAGTTGCAAATTGAATGTTTCTTTAAATTTTTTATCTTTAGAGTAAATGATATCGGTATCGTGCTTTTTACAAGTCATAGCGATGATTTCATCATGTAATTCATGACTTTTTGCATTTTTTAACATCAATTTAATGATTTCCAAATTAAAACCATCGATAATGATATTTTCTGAGCTTTCCCATCGATTGAGAGCCTCCTTAAATGCTTCTATTTTCCCAGCTTTTCTCATTTTCCAAAGTAATTCTGAGATTGCAATTGTAGGGAGAATTACTGTTATTTCTCCATTTATCACTTTTTTTTTCAATTGTTGGAGTAGTGATGGAATTTTTTGATAGTCATAATGGAAATAAAATAGAACCTGAGCATCAATTACTGCTTTTTCTGTCATTCTATATCAAGAGTTACAACTTTTTTGATTATTCTGTGTTAGGAAATAATGATTTTTTCACTTCATCTAACTCTTCCTCTGTAAACGGAGTAACTCCTTCAAATAAATTATCTTCAATCTCAAGAGGATGAGTCTTTTTTTTGATTAATATAGTCTTATCGTCCATCAATTCCATCTCAACCTCATTTTTATCATCAATTGCTAACATGTCTCTCCATTCTTTTGGTATTACAATCCTCCCATTTGATGAGACTTTTTGAGTTATTTTTTCAGTCATTTGCATTTTCATTTTTCCAATTGTCATTATGATAAAGTAAATGACAATTAATATATCTTTTCAAAACCTCATTTTTTTTGTTTTCTATCCTTAGTATTGTTAAAATCCCACTAAACGTTAAATTTAGTCCTTATAATCTAATATAGGAATGATTAATTCGATATCAAATTGACTCAGAAGAATATCTAATTCTTGTTTTATTCTCTCATCTACCTTAAAACAGAATAGATATTTTTGGTAAGTTTCTTTGTACATTCTTTCAAGAAACTCACATTTTCTTATAAAAATCCTAACTTTGTCTAAATCAGCTAGCTTTAAAGTAGCCCCCCCAATAATATTAGGTTTTGTATGAAAAATATCCACTTCAACATCAGTAGTGTCGGGATGCACATAATTATTTTCATCAAAAAAATGTTGTCTAATCTGTAATTCCAATTCAAAACCTTTTTGCTTAAATTCTCGCTTTATTATTGAATATTCAATTCCTTCAGCAATTGTTCCATACCCTAAATCAATATTATCGAATCGTTCCTGAACTCGTTCAAATCTCCTATCCATAGCTTCAAATCTCCTATCCATAGCTTCAAATCTCCTATCCATCTGTGCTTGTATAGCTTCAAATCTCTTATCAAACTCTTCAATAATTTGCTTAATATCATCTTTAGTCGCCACAACGCCAGAAAGTGCCGTAATTATAGCACCTTTCACTTGGTTATCTTCTTGTATTAATTTTGGTAAAAGCTTCAGAAATTCTTCTTTTTCCATTCAACAAAAAACCTCTATTCTTATTATATATATGAGTATTAGGACTTTTAAATATAACTCAAAACATTAACACCTATTCCGCATAAGGGAGAGATTTGAGAAAATTTGATTTTTAACTTAATACTTCCACTAGAATATCTTCCTTAGATTAAAGTATCAGTCTATTATTAGTTAAAAAAGAACAAAAAAAAAAATGGTAAAAAAATAGAGAGCCTTCAATAAAATACGGTCTAGATAAATGAAGAGTTTGAGCATAATTATATGATTGATGTAAAATATCTGAATAGAAAATCGGCACTACAACTGAAAAGCTTTTATTAACTCGATAAATACTCAGTAAGTAATCAATAAGGTGCAAAATAGGCAATATGTGAATTAATTTTCCCTAATTCAATCCACTTCTTGATTTTTTTATCTGGGATTTTACTTAGTAGAATAAAACCTTCAGCTATAATTTTAAGCAAGAAAGAATTTCCATTTTCAATATTCTTTTGAAATTCTGTAAGACTATAAGTTTTCGTTTGAACTAAACCGTCACTACACCTATAAGCTTTTAAAAAACGTTCTCTAGGTGTTTTGAATTCCTGATTAAATACACATAAAACATCAATATCACTGAATTGGGTGTAGTTTCCTCTCGCTAATGACCCATAAAGCATAATAAATTCAGGATCTTCCTTTTTTATCCGCATTACAAAAATTTCTAATTCACTCAGATGTGGATATCTTGGTAACTTCTTTTTTAACAAAGCTATTGATAATTTTTGCATAAATTATACATGTATTTGCGGTTTTTTGATTATAATATTCTGCTGGATAACCACTGGCAAATTCGTTAGGATTTCGTGGTTGAATATAATGACGATCTAATTCCTGACATTTTTCAACAAGATCTTGATGCTCCGTATTGTCTATTTCTTGATTTTCTTCTTTTTTTTCCTCATTTAATTCTCTCCATTTTTGAAGTAAATGTACTAATCCATGACCCCAAGCTTCAATATTTTGAACCAATAATAACGCTTTTAAAGATTTTTCAGCAGATTGTTGGGATTGAAAACAAGTCCATTCATAATGACCATTTTGCATACTAGTTATAGCTGCTTTTATATCTTCCCCAGCCTGCATTAGCCAGTCATTATATCTATTCAGGTCAGTTTCACTTCAATACATAGTATAGGTAGGAGTTAATTAAGCTTTATCTTTTCTTACCAATACACTTTTTTACACATATTTTTAATTACGTATTTCAAGATAAAGACAAAAGGCTTCAAAAAGAAAACAGGTTCCGTAATGTCATCATTCAAAAAAAATTAAATTTTAAATCTTCGTAATAAATATTAATATATCTATAGTATATTTATATACATGAGGTATACTAATATGTCGATTGTAAAAATAAAAAATAAGAAAGCATTGGAACAGTTACAAGCTAAATTAACACTAAGACTAGGGCGAAAACCTACACAGATAGAAATACTTGATTATTGTTTAATATTAGCGAATGATAATTTTGAAAAATTGGTGGAATTAGTAAGTAACATGCCAGTTTTAAGTCTTGAAAAATCTGAGCAAATTATCGAAGCGAGGAATAGACTTAAGAATGTAATTTATGATGAAGAAGCTTCCTTCGGCAGTAGAGATGATAAATATATTTATAATGAATAATTAAGTATAACGGTGAGAATAATGGGGTTTTTTCTTGATACAGGGTTTTACTTAGGATTATGTCATCCTAAAGATCAACATGCCCAAGAAAGTGAAAAAATGTTGAAATTGCTTAGTATGGGAGAGCAAGGATTATTATATAGTTCCAATCTTATCATTAGTGAAGTCACAACTTTAGCAGCTGTGCGTACCAGTAATAATGTCAAAGTTTTAAACCATCTCGGAAATTTAATATGGGGAAAACAAAAAATTGCCACAGTCTTACATTTTGAATCGTATTTAGAATCTGAAACATGGGAATTATTTAAGAAAATAAATACTATCGATTTGAAAGACTCAAGACCAATGAGTTTTGTTGATGTATCATCAATTGTTTTATGTCAACACCATCAAATTGATAAGATTGTAAGTTTTGATCCACATTTCGATAGATTTTTGGAAAAAATCAAAATTCTTCGTATCACAGACTGATGCACCGAACGCGACACTATTGTTATTCGTTTTTATTTTAATAAATAAATGAAATTTGAGCCTTAATAGATGTTAAAATCTAATATAAAAATAGAAATAATTATGAAAATCGATTTTAGAGAAGCTAAAAGTATTATAACTAAAAGTAAAATTCCTTCAATCGATTTTGTTATAAATCTTTAGACAGGTTGTCAGCATGGATGTATATATTGTTATGCAGAATTTATGATAAGATTCACGGGTAACAAAATTAAAGAGTTCTTGACGTTCCAATAGATTTTAAATCTTCCTATTAAGCGATATGCTGTGCTTTTAAAACGGTGAGATGGAATTTGGACTTAAACTCAATATTAAATTATTTAATTTCCAGATTACTTTTCTCTTAAAGTACTAAATTTATTATTCAGGGATTAGAATGGAATGATCTAGCATTAGCTATATCAAATTAATTTAGATAAAAATCTTGGTTTAACACAAGTTTTCTATTAGTACAATCAATTTTATCTTTTTTAAGTAAATCTAGGAATTTTTCAAGTAGGGGAATCGTAAATTCATCCCGATTTGGATTAACATCTAAAATAATGATTCCTTGGTTTGCTGAAAATTTTTCTTCTAAAAAATCTTTATCAAAGGTTATTAATGTAAAATTCTCAGAGTTCATAAGTGTATTAAGATCTCCATTCTTAATACCAAATATTTCTCGATTTCTCACTGAATCGACTTGGAAACCATACTTTTTTATTGTAGTTTGTAGTTTTTTTGTAATATTTTCGTCACAAAAAAATTTATACTTCATGAGAAATTTCCATTTTTCCATTATATGTATCAACTACATGACCAGCATAAATTAAACATGCAATTATCTGTTCTCGAGATAAATGATCATATTCTTGTTGAATTTGTTCAATAGTCCAACCAGAAGAGACTAATTCCAAAATAAAACTTACCTTAATTCTGGTTCCCTTAATGTGTGGTTTCCCAAAACATACGTCTGGATCAATAGAAATTAGTTCATTCACATTCATGATATGTTAAAGCCTCCCATATAAAATCATCTGGCATTTCTTCAATAAGATCGTGTAATCCTTTCTTATTAATATTACTCATAATCAGTAACTATTATTAAATTAGTAATTCAACTTTAAATATTTATACATGTATTTGCGGTTTTATGATTATAATCTTCTGCTGGATAACCACTGACAAATACGTTAGGAAATTGTTTTATGTCAACACCATCAAATTGATAAGATTGTAAGTTTTGATCCGCATTTCGACAGATTTTTGGAAAAAATTAAAATTCTCCGGATTACTGATTAAGAGAAGGAATTAAAATGTAAAAAGAAACCAGAAAAGAAGAAGATAAAAGTGAATAAAATCGATTATTTTTTGATCCTTTTTAAAATAAATTCCTCTGGTGTTTGGATTAAAATGCGTTTAAGCCATGAAAAGTGGTTTATATTATAAGATACTAAATCAAAACCTGTATTTTCACATTGAGTACCAATCATAAAATCTCGAAAATGTTGGCGAAAAGGGAGAGTTTTTTTATTATTTAGAGCGTTTTTTAGAACTTCTGAAAGAATGACTGAATCCCATTCGAGAAAAATACCATTAAATTTTACTATTTCTTTGAGAAAATCTTCCCAAGTAATACCTTTAGTGAGAAAATAATAGCCAATTTCAAAACTCACTATGGAAGGAATATATACTTGAATTTCTGCTTTATTCATTCTTAAATAATTAATAAAATTTAGATTACGGAAGACATTAGAATCAATTGCGATCTTTTCTAATGTTTCCTCGTGCTCCCCAATTCTTTTTTTGCTCATAATTCCAACCCAAAATCCCAATTGTTTAGAATAACGTCATCAATAGAACTAGGTCCTTTTTTTAATTTTTCTTGGATTTCTCGAGTTTTTGTATCATCTTCCCAAACCGCATCCGTTGCTTCTTGAAGGATTGTAGTTATTTCCTTTTTGATTCGAACGTCAAAATCCTTAATATTTCGCATAAAACGTTTATAAATTAAATTTTCATTTTCATCGAAAAATATAAAATAGGCAAGTTTTTTATTGGCAAAGTTTTCATGCTCTGCCATAAGTTCTTCTTTAGAAACGCCTTTATATTCAAATTTATATTCGTCAGGATGAATCATAAAGATTGCGTTAATCAATTGTTCATTATATTCTCCCAGAACTATCGATGTTTCATTTTTTCCCATATAAGAACTCAGTGAACGTAATCCAACATAATACTTTTTATAGTCGTTTGCTGGATAATAAAAATTAATAGCTTTTTTGAAATAATTCCAATGCTTATCAATATATAACCTATCAAGCAATTTCATTAAACCTTTCTTATTGTTAGAAAGAGGTTTATCATCTATTATGTTATTTAATTCGACTTTTCTATTTTTATCTGTATTAAATGCAATTTCTACAGTCGCCAAACTATCTTCTTCCGTTGAGTTTTTTCCAACTAATTTTTTCTGTTCACTCATCTATCTTCATCTTAAAGTATTTCTACTTAAAATTCAAGTTTCAATGCGCTTTTTTTGAAATAGGAAATAGGTTGCTCTTCCAATTCCGGCTCCTTCTGCATTAATACTTTTTTAGATCCATACATTAACTCAGGCTGACTTGTCTCCATAAAGATCATTTGTTCAAGTTTACCGTTAACGTTGACAAGCCTGATTGTTTTTTTCAATTTTTCTTACACCTTCTCGCTCTCAAACGTAAAAAGCTCTTTTATCTTTTTAAAATATAATAATCT
>LAZR01002008.1_pt1 | contig 12208 bp, 7 predicted proteins | sample 329461 | NCBI WGS metagenome assembly LAZR01 (sample SAMN03002196, study PRJNA259156) | marine sediment metagenome | biome: sea floor; feature: Hydrothermal impacted sediments; material: marine sediment; isolation source: Loki non-amplified sample from Loki's castle hydrothermal vent sediment ...
GAAATTAGAGTTGATTAGAGCACGATTACTATTTGAATCTACTACAATACCCTTTCCTGAACCATTAATAATATAATTATTGGCTATTAAAGAATCGTCGCTACTGGTTAATTGAATTCCTCTTGCGTTTGCGACTGTATTCGTATTATCTACATCATCTATATAATTATTTATTATTTGGTGTTCATTGTTTAATACATGTATGCCATATACATAACTGGCAGATGTGGAAGTCAGATTTTTTATAAAATTATTGTTTATCTTTATGCCGTTTCCTGTGGCATATATACCAATCAAGCCTGCGACTGTTTGTAACAGATCAATAATCCTGCAATCAGCGATAATTGTATTAACACAATTCGCCAGCTTTATTCCATAACAAGTATCTTTTGCAGTTATATTTTGTCCGTCTATAGTGCAAGAAGAAATTATACCTTGCGAACTTATGTAATTTAAACCTATTCCCTTGAATCTCTGAACATGACAATTTATATTTACAAAATTATCACAATTATCTAGTTTCAATGCCCCAGTATACGCATCATAAAAAAGAACATTTTCTATTAAAAGATTGTCCACATAGGTAAATTCCATAAAAAACACACCAGCGGTATCACTGCTTTCTCTTTTTATCTTAAAATCTTTCAAACTTACATTGGAATATTCACTACCAGAATTACCTGTTAATTGTACAGCAATATAATTACCGTTTTTTTCAATAATTGTATTCCAGCCACGTCCCCGAAAAACAATGTCATTATCAGGTACGATAGACGCTGCCGTATAGAATGTTCCTTCTGTCAATTCTACTATTCCACCACCGTATGTTTCACTCAGATAAGTTATGGCCGCATTTATTTCTACCTCGTCCCTTGTGCCGTCACATATCCGGTCATATTCCAAACCTTTATAGGTTGAAGATGCAATTACAATAATTTGTCCTGGATTCTGTTCCTGCGAAACTGCGAACGGTATTTTATTATTAACGTCCATGTAAAACTCGGCCACATACCGATATACATAGGTCGGGTGATAAAGACCGTACTTCGCCTTGGTATAAATCGGTTTAGAAACATCGACCCAGTATTGACCTTCTCTAGTAAGATAAATGTAGTACCGCAGAGATGGCAGGCGCAAAACACCTGTGCCGTAATCCTCATCTATCAACACATGAGAATCATTCCGCCTGACAAAGACCCCCGCAACATCAGCGAATCCTGCGTCTATCGTGAGCTGGCCGGTATCTCCATCTATAGTGAGATCAAATCCTTTGATATAGCCCGGAGGCAGCCCATAAGAGCGGGCATCACGTTCAAGATTCTCCGCTGCCGCTTCTGCTTTTGCCGCCTCCACATCTTGCCAAGTAGGACTCATAGACCAAACCTCTTGTGGTATTCTTTTCTTTTCTGCCGCCATTCCTGACTGCGTACCTCGGCCCCTGGAAGTTTCTTTTTCACTTTACCCCGTGCCTTTTGCGCCTTCTCAAATAGTTCTTCTTTCCGCCTAAACTGCTCTTCCTCAATCTCAAGGTCTTTCATCTTAACACCGGCGTAAAACGATAGTGTCTGCAACAACTCTTCCATGGCGTCATAATCATCTACAGCTCCCGTAACTTTTCTTTTCCAGTCTTCTATGGCCGGGAAAAGGAGCTCCGGCAGATCAAAGTATTTCGGTATCATTTTAAGCGGCAGAATATTATCTTCAAGTACCTTCGCCATCTTAGCGTCCATGACAAGCTGGCCTTTCTTATTAACATCAAGCCGCATACCTTCCTCAAACCCAACCCGCCGCATCAACCCGTCCAAAAAGCTTAAAAGTGGTTTAGCCTTCGTCAGAATACGCAACGCCCTGGGCGCCTTTCTCGTCTCCCCCAACGGTTCCCTGTAAAATATATCCACGCCCTCTTCAGGAATAACCTGTATGATTGATTTTATTATAGGATGTGCGTCGGCAGCAATGTCTGACACGAAGTCCCAAAGACTTTCTGCTACCGGCATAGGGATTCCCGTATCAGGGTCCATCTGAAATCTCATAGGTATTTTATTGATATCCATATACGGCAGATTCGGCCAAAACATTCTAGGTTTTCCTTCCTCACCCTCACCAATCGGAAACATACCCAATTCTCTCATCCATTCCGGTAATTCTTCTTTCTCCGGCCCGCCTTCCCTGGTAACTGCTTGCGTCGCTTTAGGTATCATAGCATACATTTCAGGAAAGCGCATGAGCCCTGTAATTTGATTAGCTAAGTTGCCACGAATCCAAGTATAGAAAGGTATTACACTCTTTAAAAACTTTTGCTCCATAACCGTGAGATCAGTATAATCGATGAACCATTTCTTTGCTTCCATTTTGGCATATTCCATAGCAGCATCTTGCGAAGCTCCCTGCTTTATGCCTCTCTTTAGATCAAGTAGATACGATTGAAACCGGGCCGTGGATTCGATATATCCTCCGAGAGCTCTGCTGCCTTTCATACCAGCGAATTCTTTTGAAAAAGGATTTACATTTAATCCACCGCCTGCTTTTGCCATATCCTCAATTCTTTCAGGTTGAGCAAAACCTTTCACCATTCTTGTGATAAGCCCATGACTTGCTCCATATTGCGCGTGCTCTGCTAAAGTATTTGTTCCTATCCTTCTGAAAGCTATTTCCCTAACCGTCTCCTTTGGCATAATTTTAGATAATCGTGCTATTCCATCCTCTACTCCATGTAGACCTATTACTGAGCCAACAAACGCCTCAACGTGCTGTTTAGGATTAATCCATTCTGTTCCATGTTTCAAAAACCCGGTCATATTATTTGAGTAAAAGTTACGCATGTGAAACCCCGGAGAAAGCGTAGCCCAGCCCCGCCACCAGGAGGTGAAATTATTAAACGTCCGAACGAAAATATTCATAGTTTCATCGCTTTGAGTAGCATTAACTGCTCTCTCTAATATTTCCGCTATCTCCCTGTCGAAAATATAACCTTCTAATCCTCTTGTATTGATCGGTTTTAGACCTAACTGTTCAAGCTGCCCCCATTTACCGGTAAGCTCTTTATAAATATCTTCACCGTTTGGTAGGGTCTTTATATCATCAAGCTTGATGCCAAACTCTCTGAAGGTATTAATCATATTTATTCGTTGTTCTAAACGGGCCTGGCCGAAAGCACGGCGTTTTAGCATACTAACAAGATCAAAGTTTAAGTCTCCTACTCCTTCTACTAAGGCTTTGCGTGCCAATTCTTCGTCAAACCCAAACATCCATTTTATTTTTTCTACTTGACTCTTGATGTTTTCCGCCCAACCTGCTTCTCTCGCATGCTGAAATCCCGACTCGGCAGTACCAAGTTGAGTACCGGAACGTTTCCAGCCTGTTTTACCAGTCGGTTGTTCGGGTAGATAATCCATCCATTCTCCGATTTTGCTTGTTAATCCGTCTTCATAGGCTGCTACATTGAATTGTCGCCAATCACCTGTCATTCTATTTATACCATCAATCGCACTTGTAACTTTCTCTATATCAACGTCCTTGCCATATTTCTGTGCTATCTCAGTGGCACTCATCATTACCACCTTAGTTGATTGCTTAGCCCTTTCTTGCAGTATCTGAGATTGCACCATAGATTTTACGGTAAGTTTCATCTCAGCATCTGTTAAATCTTCAGTCAATTCGTCAATCTGAAAACCTTTTTTAGCCAAAGAATCAGTGAAATCTGCTACAACATCTCTTTCAAGAATTGAAAGCAGTTTCTGATAAGGATTTCTTATGTGGAGCATTTTTCTAATGTTGGCTACAGGCGATTTAGGATTGTTTGCCAAAGCCCACCAGGCATCGGAAAAAGTGCCGCCTATTTTACTTTCTCTAAGGCGGCCCATCATCTTGTCCATAGACTGTAGCCAGGTCGGATATCGTTCGCCTACGGCAAACTCTTTCCGCATGAATCGCCCAGCTCTCTGACCTGCTCCGGCATACGGCTCTGCTTTAAGTTTCGCGATTGTGTTTCTCAGCTCATCGAGTGGGTCTGCTGCTTTCCTAAGTATTTTTGCACCCTTTTTTGGCGCTTTTATAATCCTCTTGCCGGTTCTTTCGGCGAGTTCTTGTTCAAGGTCTTTCAATAGCTTATCAGAAAGTTCTTTACCCGGTTTGCGTAAAGCCTCCCGGAAAGCTTTCTTCTTTAATTGAGAGTAAAACCTGGTAACATCCCCCCCGGCATATTTCTGTAGATATTGCAGACCTTCAGGAAGGTTTTTTGCCAGTTTACTTACAAGAACTTCCTTGTTGAAACCTTTTTGAATCATCTCCGGAAGCACTTCTTTAGCATTTCTGCCGATTCCTCTGATAGCGAGTCTGACAACATCATCGGAATATTTGGTTGCAGCCATACGCGCGGCGGTCGAGGGCCCGAAACCAAGATAGGTTATCGGATCTAAAAATACATTTAAACCAAACCCAGCCGCTCCCTTAGCGAACTTCCCGACTCCTGTAGCAGGTTCCCAGGGGAAAAGACCCTCATACTCCTTCCCACCCTTGTGTTTGCCACCGAAAAAAATAACTTCCCAATCTGACTTAACCCTGCCGGTAACAGCATCGCCTATAGCCTTCGGCATATCCTCAAGTATGGGTCTTCCGCTTTCTATATTCCTGAGTATTTTTTGGGTTATGCCTGCTGTGAGATATTGACCTCTGTTGAGAAGATCAAAAATAGCCTCAACCGGCTGTAGGAGTCCTTTGCGCTGGGCCTGCTTCCTGGCCTCTTCTTGGAGGTACGGAACTAGTTCTTGCTGGGATGGGGTGAGTTCATCTCCATAGAAATCTTTTTTCCGTATCTGTTCGCTAAAAGTACCTAGTTTGAGTTTTGGAGTTGTAAGTCGTGTTGGATTGAAAGGCATTCATTACCTCTTACTGCCAAGGCTCTAATCGTGGTTGCTGAGTAGATTTCCGACGTGGTTTTAATATTTCGTTTCTCAATTCATCTATATCTCTTGTAAGAAATCTCGATAAATAATCCTCTGGATTTCTAGGTTCGGAGATGATTCTTTCTTGGTATTCTTTAAGAATCCCTCCAAACGAAGAAGTGGAGGTTTCCTTGGCAGGTGTCCCAAACAACATCTTAATTTCACCGTTTAAATATCTTTTAATGATAGTCACTTGTTGTGCGGTATAAAATCCACTTCCGTGTGGTGCGGGGCCATTTGCTTCAAGTTCCCATAAAACATATTTTGAAAAGTCCATCTCCAACGGTTTTCTGCCTGCTGCCATTTCCTTCTCTGCATAAGCGGCATATAAGGCTCCCAGTGTGTTCCTTACATCAAAAGCTCCTTCGTCTTCGGCAGGTGACAAAATTCCATCATTTTGCAGTTTGAAATAGAAATCCATAAAATCTTCATCGCCTCCGTATGTTTTATACAAATATTGTGCTGCATAAATTCTCTCCATATCTGCCGATGGCCCTCTATCTGCGGCTGTTTGCTCTTTACGTAATCGTGCTTTTTCCTGCAATATTTTCATTTCTAATTCGTGACCTTCCGCTCTCCATCTATTATCAAATTCCTCCCGGAGTGAACCTTCACCATATTGAAGTACGTTTTGTTGTTTTGCTTCCTCTCTGCGCCGTAAGAACTCTTCTCCGCCTTCCTCTATTCGTTGTTCGGATCCTGCTTTTTGTTCCGCCAATCGCTGTTCATGCGCTCTGTTCTGTTTAAGGAAGTCAAACCCAGTACCCATTAATTGCTGCATCATCTGCTGCTGTCTGTTTTTTTTGGCCGTGGTTATACCGGCTGACATTTCTGCCGTCCGATGTTTAGACCCTGCTAAAGATTGAGCAAGACCGGCTATGTTCTTTCGTCTAGCTATACCACTCTGTGTAAATGCCATTTTATCCTCCTAACACCATGAAGTCACGGTTGCAGCAACAAACCCAACAAGAGTACCTATCACAGCTCCTATAGGACCACCAACAGTTGCTCCGACTATGGCACCTGTTCCCATATATCCCAGCCAATCAGTTGCCCCGGCTTCTTCTGCCGCAATACGATTAGCTTCGTCTCCCTGCCTGATAAGTTCTTCTTGATACCAGGCATCCAGGGCGTCATAATAGGGCATCATATACTGGTTGTACCGATCTTCCGATAGTTGCATCTGACTCTCATCATATCCTATTTCTGCCATGATGCTCTTGTACGTTATATCCGCATGTGCCGTAATCCTCTCAAGCTCCATGCCATACTGCTGTAGCGTCTGCTGGTTGTTCTTCATTATCGTGTCTAACTGCGTAGAATAGCTCTGTAGAGCCATCATTCTGTTATTTACCAGCATATTCATATACTGCTCGCCGGCAGCCATGCCCGTGGCCTGAGCCTGCTCCGATCTGGCTAACAAAGCCTCATATTCAATCTGACGCATCAACAGGTCTTGCTCTAGCAATTTCATATCAGATTGAAGGAGTTCATCCTGAATCATGTTGCTGACTTCGCCCATCTTGGAATAAGCCGCTGCCGAAGACCTGGTTCCGAGAGCCTCTATCATCTGCTGATTTGCTTCTACAATTTGGTTTACCCTCGCACCCGCTGCCCTCCGGGCCGCCGTTTCATACTCAGTCCCCATTATGCCTTCTTGACCCATGACACCCGCTTCTTTTTGCTCTCTCGTGCTTGTAAGATAGCTCTGATAAGCGTTCACATCACCCGATCCGTCGGCATTAAAGAATCCCATGGCCCTGGCCGCCGACTCCCAGGCTCCGGCCATCTCATCGCTAACGTCCCCAAACTCTCCCGTAAGAGTCTGAATGTCCTGATACGGTTGTGTTTGCGTAAGGTCTGCCTGATACGGCGCCCCAGCCCCAGACATCCAATCTTCAAAACCCGGTAAATCTGTTTCCCTCAAATCATAAAGCTGGCTTGCCTGGTTATAGAGACTTTGTTCAGGATAAAATTGCTCATCTTGATAATATCCCGAAACAACAGGAAGACCTGCATACTTAGTAGCCAATTCTTCCCAGGGAGTTCCACCGGCAGTGAACGGGTCCCAATAGGGATCGTATTGAGGATCTCGATATTTTTGGGTGAACCACTGTTCGCCGGTTAAATAATCATACATCCGCTCAGTAGGTTGTTCGGGTTTAGTTGCCATTTAAAACTCCTTCTTCTCGTATTCCAGGGAAAGCCCCCGGAATCCGGCATCCTGCAACTGATTGTTCCGTATCTCTACTGCCAGGTTATAACCGTCCAATTCATACGGAATCTTGCTCACATGATTATAATAACCTGTTCCAAGCGCAACTACAATATTAGCGGACTTTGTTCTTGCCCCCCCATCTGCTTCTAAAGTCAGCGCATAAGTTGTTTCAGCGGTTGCCTCTTTAAGCTTAAACTTAGCTATACCATACCGTTTTTCCTGCAAAATATTAATTAAGGCAAAATAGTTTGTTTTAAACCTGTAATCTATATTTACGTTTGAACCGGCCCGGTCTTTGTCATTCGTTCCTGTCTCAAGCTCGGCGATATACGGCGTAGAATCATTAACTACGGCCAAGAGTTTCTTTGTATCTCCTTTGCCGTTACAGTTAATGAAATAGTCCACTTTGTACCCGGTAAACTTAAAGAATGATACCGCCCCGTCTCCCGTCTCTTCATCCACTCTCATTGTGGCCGGGTCGAATACGAGTAGCTTTGACTCAGAAGGAAATGATAACCAGACCTCGCCTTTGTAATATATCGCCACAGCCCCCGTCCGGGTAAATCCTTCTATATCACTTTTTATATGTTTACTCACCCTTATGTTCTTCGGGCCGTTGAACATCCTCACCCCGTCCTGGCTCAGATAATAGACTTCTTCCCCGCCGGAAACCGAAGACAATATTTCCTCTATTCCTACATCGGCCATCTTCTTGCGAAGGAATGAATCAAGAGAATTACCGTAAAAAGCATATATGGCGTTATCCTTAAAAACTACCAGGTATCCTTTGTGTGAAACCATAGACCGTATTTCCGGGCCCCCTTCAAGGAAGTATTCCGATTCACTCAATCCCCGCCATCCTGTAACCTGGTTTGGAGGCGAATAATATACAATGTAGCCGACCGCCAGCCATAACCTGCTGTTATGCGCTATCACATAATGCGGCTGATCCGATCCGGTTATCTGAGTAATATATTGGGTGTGATGAACGGTAGCATAATCACAGGAAAAAGCCCCGGTTGGAGCCGTTGTAAATCGTACACGGAACATGAACCTGTTCGTTAAAATGCTCTCCGATCCGTCCCAGCGGCCCATGTCGCTCGGATAATTAAACTCTATCGTTCTATCGCCTGCGGCAGCAGTCCAGGTCGGAGTCGTTACCATACTACACGACTTCCAGGTGCTATCGTCTGCATAATACTCATACACGGCTACCGGCGACCCGGCCGCCTGCTGTGCGCTTTTTAATACTACCTTATTAAAAGTATGAGTACAGGCTATGAAAAACCCGTCTCCGTTTGTGCTGCTTACTAGCTGAAAATCATCGGCCCCTGCGTCCTGGGCGTCGGTCGTATCATCTGTATAGACAGTCCCTGCGACGGTATATTGACCGGCATTCCAGGTTGTTTCGTCTCTGTCTCTCTCATCATAAGCTTCAAGATTCTTAATAGTCAAACCGTCAGGAGAAGTCATTACCTGCACTCCGACAGCACCGTCATAGGCCACGGCACAAAACAGAGAAAGCTCGGGAGACCAACAGATAGAAAGCCATTGCAGTGCGCTCGCACTCGTCCGACTGGTCCAGGTAGTGCCGTCGGGCGAGGTCATAACCTGGACTCCGGCTGCGCCGTTATCAGCAATAGCACAGAATAACATGAGTTCAGGAGACCAACAGACGGACATCCATCCCTGTGCGCTTGCACTTGTTCTACTTGTCCAGGTAGTACCATCAGGTGAGGTCATAACCTGCACCCCAACTGCACCATTAAGGGCCACAGCGCAGAATAGGGCTAGCTCAGGAGACCAACAGATGGAAGACCACTCCTGTGCGCTGGCACTAGTCCTACTAGTCCAGGTGGTACCGTCGGGCGAAGTCATCACCTGGACTCCGACTGCGCCATTATAAGACACGGCGCAGAACAAAGTGAGCTCGGGAGACCAACAGACGGATTGCCATTGCTGTGCACTCGCACTTGTTCTACTAGTCCATGTTATTCCATCGGGAGATGTCATCACCTGAACACCAGCCGCGCCATTAAAAGCCACCGCGCAAAACAGGGTGAGCTCGGGAGACCAACAAACAGAGCGCCACTGCTGTGCACTAGCGCTAGTTCTACTAGTCCAGGTTATTCCATCGGGAGAGCTCATCACCTGCACCCCGGCTGCACCGTTATCAGCTACAGCACAGAATAGAGTAAGTTCGGGAGACCAACAGATGGATCGCCATTGCTGTGCGCTAGCACTAGTTCGGGCAGTCCAGGTAGTACCATCGGGTGAAGTCATTACTTGAACTCCGACCGTACCATCATAAGCTACCGCGCAGAATAGGCTAAGCTCAGGTGACCAGCAGACAGAAAACCATTGCCGCGCGCTTGCGCTCGTCCTGCTAGTCCAGGTGATCGCGTCTTCATAATAAATTATGGCGGGTTTATCCACACCATTTACAGCTACAATCTTGCCGTCTATCTCACCAAAATATACCTTGTTTCCAGTTCTGAAAGTATAACTTGCATCTATGGCCCTTAAAGCAGTCGTGGCCCGATAATAAAATTGAACGTTGCCCGAAGCATTAAGATCGATTGCCTCAATGTTTATCCATCTATTAACGATATTATGACGCCTAGAGACACCTCTTATGACATCAGAAGCAGAATAAGTTGCAGTCGCATAGGGTTGATGGCCTCCCCGCTGCTGCAACCCGTCTCTCCAATAGCAGTTTTCCCCTTTAAGCAGGCCGTTCGCCGGAATGAGCTCATACGCTTCATCGACGAAATAACCCGCCCGGGCGTCAATTAGACTGGCTGTTCTCACGGCACCACCGTATAATATCTTCTTATAAACCCTTTGCGCTCTTTGAGATATGTCCGGTATTTAGGATTCTGATTGCCTATTTGCTGTTTATACTTGTTCTTCTGCTCTATGTACCTGGCCCGGAAATGACGAGCCATTTTAACATCCCCGCCATCTTCGTAGATTAGTGCGGTCGCATAAAAGATGACGGCATCTTCTATTTCATCATCAACATCGACCTCAGTGCCATCGGCGGCGAGCGTGGCCGGCATATAACTATAAAATAAATGAAACAGTTTTTGAGAAGTCGGCACGGCGTTGACCCGCATCTTTTTATTGATGATATAATAGAAACTTGGCGTTCCGCTGGCCTGGGGGGAAATAAACAGATCAATGGGTGAAGACGCAAGAGGGTTCCTGTCCCATTCCACTATCTTTACCTTTAAAAAGTCTGAGGGCAGGTCTACTTCCAGCATCACGTCTTGAGGAACGTTCCCTACCCAACTTGTAGCCGTCTCAGTCCCGGTCTTGGCAAAAAGCAGACCGGTTACATTGGCATAATTGTTACCACTCGGAGCGGCAATAGTGATTGACGTAGAGTCTATGGCGTCAATCGTGAACTTATAATTAGCGGTATCCCAGGCAACCGTGAGAGTAGTAGGGCCTGCCGCCCGGATTCGTTCCTGTAATTCTGTTGCGGCCTGAGCCCCCGTCTGATCCACCACATCAGCGTCTGTTACGGGTATATCCGTAGCAACTAAAGCGTTTGTGCCGTCTACAATCGTTATATTGAAGGCATGATGAGTGAAAAGATCAAACTTGGCCGTAAGCGGCAAATAGGCTTCTTTGATGAGTCCGTTTACATCCTTTGCGAGCTGGGTGACAGCCTCATTAATTCGATCATCTATAATGCTATCTGCCACAAAATCGCTATGTGTTCGTGAGCGTTGTCGGACTCTATCTCTCATAGTCGTTAAAGTCATTCTTAACCCCTACAATAATATTCCACTTTACCTTTTGCCTCGGCATTATCATCAGAAATTACCAGTCTGATGGCCTTGTTCTTTCCCCAATAAAAACCTTTATTCCCGAAATCGATAGATTGCGGTTGTCTTTTAGCTCCTGACTTGGCAGACCACGCAAAATAGGTTGTAGTGCCATCATCAACAGAAACAATAGCGCTTCCATAAAACACGGAAATCGCTACCGCAAGCCGCCGTAGGTGTGTGGCTACACCCGCCCCAGGAGCAGCAAACAGAATAATCACCTGTTCAACACCACCTCCGAAGTCTGTCCATACATCCTCATGCCAACTGTCGAGACACCATGCTGTTTCATGCCATTCACCGGCAGTCATTTTGATTCAATCCATCTGGCAATATAAAAATGCCGTTTCGTTACACACGGCTTATTCTTCGGATTAATGGTAGATAGAACTCGATATTGCCGTCTATGATGCTTGCTATTCCGGGGGAACACCCGGAGGAACAATCTTTTCACTTCTCTGGCCTTAACAAAAGGCAATCTGACAATAAAGGTTCCATCTACCGGAACTCCTTTTTTCTTCCAATGTCTGTAATAACCGTTTTTATATACCTTGATTATGTCGTTGGTGTAAAACCCGGCGATTTCCTTTGATGCTATTATCAATTCAGCCATTATGGATTCCTCACGACAGCCGAACGATTACCATTGGCGTCAGTCGTGAATGTCAAGGCATCCTTGTTATCACTTATATTTCTGTAGACTAGCGTGGCCGTACCACCGCCACTTGATTTACCGCCATGATGAGCCAGCATAAGAATGATTGCCTGTCTTAAGGTAGTCGTTCCCTCAATTACTTCATCTAATATCTCATCCACAGCATCAGCGGCTAAACCGGCAGCTTTTAAAACGACTCCATCTGTTCCGGTATCCAAGAGAATAGCTGCGGTATCTGTTTTAATAGCTCCTAGACCATCTGTCCCACTAGCCAAGTCATCACGGATAGTATCAAGTAAACTTGCGCCATTTTCTTCTATCTCGGCCTGAATCTCTGCAACCGTGGGGACAGTAGTGTCCAGATCCATAGCGTGCATAGCAGAAGCGTTACCGTAGGTCTCAATCACTATTGATTCATCAAGCCAGACCTTAGTAGCCGAATCCACAACATACACAACAATTCTGGCCGCTTGCATCTCGGTGGATGAAAGAACAAGAGAATACCCTTTTCCCTCATCTACAAAATCATTAGCACAAGTTGCCTCGTTGCCCTCGT